>MPMF02024172.1_pt1 | contig 105590 bp, 74 predicted proteins | sample 1617271 | NCBI WGS metagenome assembly MPMF02 (sample SAMN05944812, study PRJNA350692) | marine metagenome | biome: marine; feature: ODZ; material: water; isolation source: 120 m water sample prefiltered with 30 um filter, filtered on to 0.2 um... | place: Pacific Ocean | collected 2012-04-09... | reverse complement strand
ATCCTGAGTTTTCCCGAGCGCTACCCGGATGCGCAGGTCTACCGGATCGAGAAGAACTATCGGAGCGTCCCGGAAATCCTGGAGCTTTCCAATGCTGCCATCAAAGCCAATCATCATCGCTTTGAGAAGGATCTGCAGGCGGCGCGGGAGGGCGGAGCCATGATGCCGGCCCTGGTTCCGCTGGAAGATCCCAATGCCCAGGCCCAGTTCGTGGCCCAACGCATCCTGGAATTGCGGGACGAGGGAGTGGAACTGGAGGAGATGGCAGTGCTCTACCGGGCGCATCACCAGAGCATGACCCTGCAGATGGAGCTCCGGAACCGGGGCATCCCCTTCCAGATCACGAGCGGATTGCGCTTCTTCGAGCAGGCCCATATCAAGGATGTGGCGGCCTTCCTGCGCTTCGTGACCAATCGACGGGATGAGGTCAGTTTCAAGCGGATGGTGAGTCTCCTGCCCGGGATCGGGGGAAAGAATGCCGACAAGCTCTGGCGGGGCTGGGCCGCAACCACCCATGCAGCGGCGGAGGAGCCGCCGGCCTGTTTTTCCGACATCCTCGACGAACTCCCGGTGCCCGGAAAATCGGCCAGCCACTGGGAGCAGCTTGGCCATACCCTCGATGAACTGGTGACCGGGGAGGGATTCGCCCGTCCCTCCGAGATGATTTTCAGTGTCCTGGAGGGTGTTTATGACGAGGTCATGCGGGAGTCCTTCGACAACTACGAGAACCGGCGTTCGGACCTTGAGGAACTGATGAATTATGCGGACCGCTTTGACGACATTCTCGAATGCCTGGGGCAGCTCTCACTGATGTCGGCGGTGGATGGCGACCCCAGCGGGAGCAAGGCGGAGCAGGACAGGGAACAGGTCATGCTTTCCTCCGTCCACCAGGCCAAGGGGCTGGAGTGGAAGGTGGTCTTCGTGATTTCCCTGACCGACGGCATGTTTCCCAACGGACGGGTGCTCGATGCGGACGACGAGGACATGCTGGAGGAGGAACGGCGCCTCTTTTACGTGGCCATCACGAGGGCCAAGGACGAGCTCTACCTGACCTATCCCCAGATCAACCCCAAGAGTTATACGGGGGATGTCATCCAGCGGCCCTCGCGGTTTCTGGACGATTGCCCCCAGGAGTTGCTGGAGGAATGGCGGGTGGCGGGCGAGTGGTGATCGACTGCTGCAGATCGCAGCCCTGGCGCTAGCAGCTTCGTCCTCCCTCCGGAAGGGACTCGGTGGAGCCGGAGAGATCCTCCAGCACACCCCGGGCCCGGGGCCAGGCTGCCACGGCCTCGAAAATGATCCAGAGCTGCAGGGCGATGGTGGCAAGACCGAGGACGGCGAGGAGCCATTGGGACTCTTTGACGAAGGTCACGACGTTCATCGACATCGCGATGCCCGGCAAGATGAGCATGAACAGGGTGGGAATGACGATGAACCAGACCGGGAGTGCGCGACGCCAGAGCCAGAAGGTGATGACGAGGAAAGCAAGGCCGGCGAGGAGCTGGTTGGTGGCGCCGAAGAGAGGCCAGAGGAGGAGTCCCCCGGTGCCGGGAACACCGTCCGGCTTGCCTGGCATGTAGGCGAGAGTTCCCGCGACCACGATCGCAAAGATGGTGGCGCCGTGCTTGTTGGTGAGCCACTTGAGGGGGTTGAGGCGAAGTTGTGCGCTGCCGACCGTCTCGCGCGGGACGAAGGTGGAGGCGAGTTCCTGCACCACGTAACGTTGCAGGCGGCAGGCGGTGTCGAGGGTAGTGGCCGCAAAGGAGGCCACGAAGACACCCATGAGGGCGATGGCGAAGGAGGCCGAAAGTCCGAGGGCGGTCAGGAAGTTCGCGGACCCTTCGACAAAAGCCCCGACCTTGGCGCCAAGGCCACCCGCTGCAGCCCACGATCCATAGCGGGCATCGTAGGCGGCACTCCCGAAGAGGGTGCCGTCTGCGCCCTTTGCCCCCAACCCCAGGCCGGCCACGCAGGCGAGGATGACGAGGGTGGCGAGGAACCCCTCGGTGAGCATCGAACCGTAGCCCACGAACTGGGCGTCCGATTCGCACTTCACCTGCTTGGAGGAGGTTCCGGAAGAGACGAGGCAGTGGAACCCCGAGATGGCTCCGCAGGCGATGGTAATGAAGAGGAAGGGGAAGATCCAGGGAGCGCCCTCGGGGGCCATCCGGAATGCGGGGGCCACGATTTCGAGGCTCTGTCGTTCGCCGTCCGCAGCGGGGGCTCCGCCGATCAACCCAGCTACCACGAGACCGATCACGATGAGCCCGAGAGCGGAGATGAGCTGGAGAGAGTTGATGAAGTCGCGGGGCTGAAGAAGGGTCCAGACTGGCAGTACGGATGCAATGTAGGAGTAAATGAGAAGGATTGCTACCCACGCAATGGTCGGGATTCCGTCCCCGATCACTCCGGGCTCGCCTCCGAGCATCTGGTTGAAGACCCCGAGAACGCCCACGTTTCCGTAGAAGATCGTGAGATACATCAGGCCCAGCGTGATGATGGAGGGGATGAGAATGTTGATGCCCCGCCGGTGCAAATAGACGCCGATCAAAACGGCGAGAGGGATCTGGATGAGGCAGGGGAAAATCGACTGCGGGTACAGATCCCACACGCTAGCAATCACCAGTCCGAAGATAGCCAGCACAATGGTCAGGGCGAGGAAGAGGACGGAGAGGAAGAGGAGGCGGGTGCGCTTGCTGAGGACCCGTCCTGCGATATCTCCCACCGTCTGGCCCCGGTTGCGGATGGAGACCACGAGGGCACCGAAATCGTGGACTGCGCCGATGAGTATGGATCCGAAAAGAACCCAGAGGAGGGCGGGAACCCACCCCCAGATCACGGCGAGGGCGGGCCCGACAATGGGACCGGTTCCCGCGATGCTGGTGAAGTGATGCCCGAAGATGACGCCCTTGCGGGTGGGGACGTAGTCGGTGCCGTCCTCCATCTCGACGGAGGGGACCCGGGCCGCGGGATCGAGCTTGAAGATCCGGCGGGCCAGGAACCTGCCGTAGGTGTGATAGGCCACCAGGTAGAGGACGAGGGCGCCAAGTGCGATGGCGAGGGTTTGCATGAGGGAAGAGTAAAGAGGGAACCGGGAACAGTCGACAGACGAATGGGAACCGTGCGGATCCTGTCTACACGTCTCTGTCTGCCGAGGAGAGGGCCTCGAAAACGGGATCCGGGACGTAGCGGCGCACCGTGTCCTCCCAGCCCTCGGGACCAATCAGGCTCTTCACCATGCTGGAACTCAGTTCCGCGATGTCCCGGGGGGGCATGAGGAAGATGGTGGTGATCTCCGGGGCCAGGTCCGCATTGATGTGGCGCATGACGCGTTCGTATTCGTAATCGTCAGCGGTGCGCACACCTCGCAGGATATAGGCGGCACTCTGTTCCTTGGCGTAGTCGACAAGGTAGCGGTTGTCGAAGTGAGAGAAGGAGAGTCGCTCACAGGAGGGCACGGATGCCTCCAGGAGCTCGAGGCGCTCCTCAAGGGTGAAACTGTAATGTTTCTCGGGGTTTGTGCCGATCGCGACAATGAGGCGGTCAAATAACTCAAGACCACGCTGGATCATCCAGAGGTGTCCGTTGGTCGGAGGATCGAAGCTCCCGGCGTAGACAGCGGTGTGCATGGTGTTTCTGCCCTTCGCAGGGAAGGGCGGTTATGCATTGCGCCGGATAATGGCGGTGCGCTTGAGCATCTTGATCCACTCCGCGTAGCGACCGGAGCGTTTTTCGATCTCGACCTCCGTGCGCATGCGTTCCCGCATCTCGGTATCGAGGGCAGGGAGGGGTCCCTGGTTGACCTTGACGATCTTCACAATGGTGAATCCGATTCTGTCCTTGAGCGGCCCCAGGATGGCGCCTTCGGATGCATCAAAGATGATGTCGGCGAACCCGACCTCGAGATCGGAGCGGAGGGTGTCCTCCCAGAGGCCGCCCTTGTCAGCGAAAGCGCCGGAGGAGTGGGTCTGGGCGACGGAAGAGAAGTCGGCTTCGCCCTTCACCTGGACTGCCAGTTTTTCAGCCAGGGCGAGTTGGTCTTCCTGTGTGGCGATCGGGTTGTTCTGGTCGATGGCCGGGATGTAGATCTTGCGAAAGGTTATCCTGTCCTTGGTGCGGTCCCGCAGGTCCCCCGCACGTTCGTTGAAGCGCTTCCTGATCTCAGCATCGGTGGCGGGCGCCACATCCTTGAACTGCTCGCGCTTGAAGGCTTGGATCAGGATCTTCTCCTGTTGGGACTTTTCAAACTCCCGGCGGGTCATCCTGATGGCCTTCAGGTATTTGCGGAAGTCCTCCTGATCCCCCTTGAAGTTGATGCGGATGAACCGTTCGACTTCCTGTTTGACGATGTGATCCGGAATCTGCAGTTGTTTCTCCTCGAGCTTGCTGAGCACCAGTTTGTGTTCAATGAGCTGGTCGAGTACCTCCCTGCGGGCTTCCGTGATGGCCTTCTGGAACTGCTCGCCGCGGCGCGGATACTTTGCCATCAGCATCGCGATGGTGGGGGCGATTTGCTGCTGGACCTCCCGCGTGCTGATCATCTTGCCGTTGACGGTGGCGGCGGTCTTGAGGAGGGGAACCGGGGCGGCGATGAGAGGAGTCGCCAGAATGGTGGTTGCGTAGAGGAGGGATTTCATGGTCGATTGAGGGATTCTAACCATTCGACTGCTTCAGAGAGCATACTGTTAGCATCTCTGGATCTCAAGCGAGGAAAGTGGCGGTTATCGAGCATCAGGTAGCCTCCGTTGCGTTGCACCATGAGGCGCTCCCCCCGGATTTCCACCATTTCGGCGCCGGCCGCCGCCGCTTCCAGCCGGAGGCGGCTGACCTGGATAAGGTTACGGGCAGGTGCGGGAATCCGTCCGAAGCGATCGCGCAGACGCTCTTCGTAGCTGCGGAGTTCGTCCTGCCCGGCCAGACTGGCCAGTTCTCGGTAGGCCGCCAGTCGGGCCTTGGAATCGGCGATGTATCCGGCGGGAATATAGACGGGAAGCTGTTCTTTCTCAGAGCCCTCGTAGCGCGATTCGGAGAAGGCGAGGAAGTCGGCTCGGAGGACGATATCAGTCCGCCGCTGCACCTTGCGGCCGCTCAGTTGCTCGACTGACTGGCGAAGCAGCTGACAGTAGAGATCGAAGCCCACCGCGGCGATATGGCCTGACTGGCGGGTGCCGAGCAGGTTGCCGGCCCCCCGGATCTCAAGATCGCGCATGGCGATCCTGAAGCCGGATCCGAGTGCGGTGTATTGTTTGATGGCATTCACACGTTTTTTCGCATCGCCCGTGGAAATCTGATCACGGGGGAGCATGAGGATGGCATAGGCACGCCGGGTGGCACGGCCGACCCGCCCCCTCAACTGGTAGAGATCAGCCAATCCGAAGCGGTCGGCCCGGTCAATGAGGATGGTATTGGCATTGGGGATGTCGATACCGCTTTCGATGATGGTGGTGGAGAGGAGGACGTCCGCCTTCCCGTCGACGAAGGCATGCATGACCTCTTCCAGGTCGTCCCGTCCCATCTGTCCGTGCCCCACCAGGATCCTGGCTTCAGGAACCAGCTCCTGCAGGCGTTTCCTGACCATCTCGATGCTCTGGACGCGGTTGTGGAGGAAGAAAACCTGTCCTTCGCGTTCCAGCTCGCGGCGCACACTGTCCCGGATCATGCGTTCGTCATAGGCACAGACAGAAGTGTGAACAGGGATGCGGTTGGGTGGCGGAGTGTCGATGGTAGACATGTCGCGTACGCCCATGAGCGAAAAGTAGAGGGTGCGGGGAATAGGGGTGGCCGAGAGGGTGAGAAGGTCGATCTGGCGAAAGCGTTCCTTGAATTGCTCCTTGTGCTTCACCCCGAAGCGCTGTTCCTCGTCCACGATTGCCAGGCCGAGGTTCTGGAAGGAAACGTCGCCGGAAAGGAGGCGGTGGGTGCCGATCACGATGTCGACGCCGCCATTGGCAATGCCCTCGATGGTTTCAGCGATTTCACTAGGCTTACGGAAGCGACTGAGGAGTTCAATGCGGATGGGGAACTCGCTCATGCGTTCCCGGAAATTACGCCAGTGCTGTTCCGCCAGGACGGTGGTGGGGACCAGGATCGCAACCTGGGATCCGCCGGTTACCGCCTTGAAGGCTGCACGAATGGCCACCTCGGTCTTGCCAAAGCCGACGTCACCACAGATCAGGCGATCCATGGGTTGTTCCGATTCCATATCGGCCCTGGTCTCGGAGATGGCCCGGATCTGGTCCGGGGTTTCGGTGAAGGGAAAGGAGTTTTCGAACTCCCACATCCACTTGGTGTCAGTGGGATGGGCATGACCTCTCTGAGAATCGCGTTCTGCGTGGGTGCGCAGGAGGCGCGCAGCGTAGTCCATGATCGCGGCCTCCGCAGACCTGCGGACCTTGCTCCAGCGCCCGTCACCCAGTCGACTCAGGAGCGGAGTCTTTCCTCCGCCCCCCACGTAGCGCGAAACGAGGTGGGATTGGTCGATGGGGACGTGCAGAGTGCTCCCGTCCCGGTATTCGATGGATAATTCCTCTTCTCCCTCCTCGTCCCGGCTTAACCCCCGGTAGCGTCCGATGCCGTAGTCGGCGTGCACGATGAGGTCGTCTTCGTTGAGTTGGTCCAATTCGGTGGCGGCGGAGTGCGAACGTGCCTTCTCAAGGTGCTGCAGGCGGGGTGGTCGGACGGTGGCTTGATAGCGGCCCAGCAGTTCGGCGAGGGAGAGGATTGCCAGTTTGGCTGAGCGCAGGACGAAACCTTCCGGGATGGCAAGATCGAGGAAGTGGTATCCCCCTGCCGGAAGATGGGTGCCGCTCAGTTCGTGGAAGCGGTCTCTTTCACCCTTGGTGGCGGCGGCGATGCAAACGGTCCACCCGCTGGCAAGCCAGTCGTTGATGTGATGAAAGACCGTGCTTTGCTGTGCTTCATGCAGGATAAAGTCGCCAGCGTCGAAGTGGGCAAAGGGAGTGCCATAGGCTTCGAGATTCGATTCGTTCCCGGTGGGATCGTCAGTGAATACGATGTCGGCGTCCTCGATTCCTTCATCCAGGGCGAGGACCGTATCGCCGTCACGGAACCAGTCCGCCAGGTGCAGATCCAACGAGGGTGGAGTGAGAACGAGTTCGGCATGATCGAGTCGCCTGATCGAAATCTGCGAATCAAGATCGAACTCCCGAAGCGACTCGAGTTCACGGTCAAAGAATTCGAACCGCAGGGGAGCGGGAGCCTGCACCGGAAAGATATCGAGGATTGCGCCGCGGCAGGCAAACTGCTGGCGCGCATGGACCTGGGTAACCTCCTCCAGGCCGGCCGCGAGGAGCGTTTTCTGCAACTCGTCGGGATCGTGCTGCCCGCCGACCTGCAAGCTGAGAATGGAGGCAACGAACTCTTCGGGAGATGGCGCGGAGTGAGCGAAGGCATCGGCCGAGGCGAGAGCCACTGCCGATGAGCCATCCCTGGGATATTCACGGAGGCGCTGAAAGGCCGTCAGGCGTTCGGCGTCCCGCTCAGGATCCGCCAGTTGCGTTTCGAAGTCCTCGAGGGGCGGATCGGGCAGGGTGACCGCATCGATCTGCCAGCCGTGGAGCTCCATTGCCAGTCGTTCACGGTGACGGGCCGATCCGCCGAGGATCCAGAGCCTGGAAGCGGGTTCCAGGGTCTTGGAAAGAAGGGCTGCCAGGAAGGCGTGGGCGGGAGCTTCGATCGGGCCCAGAGAGAGAGGATGGGTGCCCCTGGAATCCACCACAAGTTGTTCGAAGGCACAGTGGTGCCAGGCGAAATCCAAGGCTTTCGCCGGGGAATCAATTACTGAAATTGAGGAATCGAAGCTGATTCGGCCACGACAGAGGCAGGCGGGAGGGAGGGAAGCAACTTAGATCTTCACAAATGTGAATAATCCGTTATTTTGTTCATAACCTGTCGATAACCGATAATATACCTATGGGGAATGCCCTCATTCATTCAATAAGTGGAAGTGCTGTAGTGGCCTCGCTCCTGGTAGCGGGGTGTTCCGGAACCGGAAGCGGGAAATTGAGTGGCCAGGGTGCCGCCTACAATGGAGGCAGTATTGTGGGGGGACCGCGGCAACACTACGCCTTGGGGAGCCAGAGATCAAAAGCGATCAGGGTGACCCCGAACCGGACCTACCAGAACGTGTCGGTGACCGCACCGGCTCCCGTTCCGCTCAAGTTGCCCACCTCGCTTCTGGCTGAGGTCAGGGTGCACAAGGACTACCTGCCGAGAAGCGCACGTGGGCGACGTGGCCAGAGCAGCATGCGACCGCGCTACATTACGATTCACAGCACGCAGAACTGGAGCAGGGGAGCTGATTCCTGGCGGCACTCGCTGGCCCTGAAGGGCAGCAAGCTCGGGAGCCTGTCCTGGCATTACACGGTTGATGAGAATGGGGCAGTGCAGCATTTGCCAACCAATATCACGGGACGGCATGCTGACCTCAACGGGCCGGGGAACAAATATTCGATCGGGATCGAAATGTGCGAGCATCGGGGTAACAGCCGGACCCGCACGGTTGATCGCACCGCCAAGTTGGCGGCGTATCTGATGTACAAATACGATATCCCGCTCACGAAGGTGGTGCCCCACTATCACTGGCCGCGCCGCGGGATGAGCCCGGCGCACAAGAATTGCCCGCATTTCCTTCTCGATAATGGAAGGCCCGGTCGAAAGTGGCGCGGGTTTCAGGCAAAGGTGAAGAAGTATCACGACCTGATCACCATTCAGGGGCCGGCCTACGCCAGTCGGTGACCTGCCTGATCCGGGACTCCCCCGCCTAGTGTCCAGCAAACTGCGGCATCATTACGTCTGCCAGCGCTGCGCTGCCTGTTGCAGGTGGGCGGGTGACGTGGCAGTGGAGGATGCGGAGATTGCGAAGATGGCAGTCTTCCTGGGGATGGCGGAACACGAATTCGTCCAGGCGTTCACGAGGATCCGGGCCAACCGGACCGGTCTGTCCCTTGTGGACAAGGACGCGAGTTCGGAGTGCATCATGCTGGAGGGGGATGAATGCCGCATTCACGAGGTGAAGCCGGCGCAGTGCAGGGGATTTCCCAATGTATGGAATTTTCCTGGCTGGGAGAAGGAGTGCGAAGCAATTGCAGTGCCGATCAAGGGAGAGGCTTGAGCACTTGGGGCAAGGAATGAGGCGGTCGAGGCAGGTGGAGTGTTGCCGAAGCTCAAGTCTCCAAGCTCCAAATCACTTCAGACCCAGATTTCAAGACTGAGGAAATCATAGGGGAGAATGCGATCAACGGAAGGTGGCCTGGACCGGGAAGTGATCGGAGATCTTGTGGAGGACGGGATCGCGCGGGGTATCAGCGTTGATGCAGCGGAGGGCGAGAGTGGGGTCGGTGAGGATGAAGTCGATGCGCCAGCGGTCGCCGGGGCGGTCCTGCTTCTTGATGCGGGTCGAGAAGGTGCCGAGTCGGACCTGGGCGGCGGGGCATTTTTCGTGGACGAGGTCATAGAGGCCGGCTGCGTGGAACTGGCTCATGGTGAGGTAGCCGGGATCGGCGTTGTCGGGCAATTTCTCCCGCCATTCCTGCGTGCTCGGTTGCGTTTCAAGCCAATCCCGGTCGAGGGGTGAGTTGCAGTTGAAATCGCCCATGATGATGACCCGTTGGTCTGCGGCGAGGAGGAGTTTCACCTTCGCGCAGAGAATGCCCGCTTCCCTGACACGAACATTGTGATTGGAAGGCGAGAGATGCACCACGAAGATGTTCACTCCACGCACTTTGCAGTGGAGATATCCGTGCCACATGTCCTCGACACGTTTCTCGATCACTTTGATGGCAGAGTTGGCGGTGAGGCAGACCGGGAAGCCGTTCTCTTTCAGGATGACGGAGTGCTGGTGACCCCATTTCTTCGCCAGGGCAGTGAGCCTGACCTGGGTGTACTTGGTCATCTCCTGCAGGGCGACCAGGTCGGCATGCTGGCCCTTGATCCATTGCGCTCCGAGGTCAGTGGACTTCTGGAAGTTGAAGCCGTAGAGGACGTTGTAGGTGAGGACCTTGAAGGGGCCGGGCTCCTTCGCCTGGATGCGGTGGGCGGAGGCGGTGAGGAAGATCGCCGCAAAGAAGAGGAGAGGGAAGAGATTCTTCATTGGGGCAGAGAGACGTTTGAGCACGGGCTTCACTCCTCCACCTGAATCACGAGGAGATCCCTTGGGGAAGGGCGCGGAGGGCCTGGATGCGGACGGGGATGGGAGGATCAGAGTAATCGAGAAAGACGCGGAGTTGGTGCGGAGTGAGGAGACTGGGAAGGGATGTTTTCTTATTCCCCGGGCGGTTGGGCATGTGAGCGGAGCCAACTCAGGGCTTCAAGCTCGCCAAGGGCATGAACACGCATGGCGTAGCCCTCGATCATGTCTGGCGAGGTGCGCAGGATTTCAATCGGATCGGCCTGATAGAGTTCCCGAATCTGAGTCCGGCGTTGCTCGATGGATTGTTCCAACTGCTGGGAGTCAATACCATCGAGGGGGAAGGGGGCATCCTGCGGAAGGTTCTCGTAGGCATTGTTCTGGATAGCGAGGCCGGCCAATTCTGAAATAATGAATTCGGATTCCGCGCTCCCGGCCAGGCGCGCCCCGAGGGTAGCATTTTGTTCTCTCAGGATGGCAGTCTCCTCCGGCGGGGCCTCCTGCCAATACTCCTGCAGGTTCCTGCTCAGGGAAAGCAGTTCAGAGAGGTGGGGCACTTCGCTTGTCAGGGAGCTGTAGAGGGCTGCCCCGCCTGGACTGCTTCCAGTGGCGCGAAGCGCGTCCGTCACTGCCATCATGGATTCAGAGGCGAAGCTCTCAAAGCCGGGCTGCTGGTGTGCCCGGTCAAGCGATTCGAGTGCAGAGTCGATTTCCCCGGCTTCCCAGTTGAGCTTGGCGATGAGATAGGAAGCAAGGGCGTTTTCCGGTTGCAGCTCGTGAAGCTGTGCGGCCCAGGCCAGGCGTTGGGAGGAGGGAAAGTCCTCGCGGGAAGCGAGGGTGAAGAGGGCGTGGGGATTGGAGGGCTCCCTGTCGAGAGCCTCCTTCAGGAGTTCGGTATCCTGAAGGATCAATCCGGCCGCGAGGCACGCCTCGGCAGAATGATTGCGGGAGGAAAGATAATTCTCCAGCTCGGACCTGGAGGGGTGGTGAAGGCCTGCCTGCCGAAGGAATTCCTCGGCCTCCTCCATCTCGGAGAAATCGTTTCGCTGCTCTTTCCCGGAGGATCCCACGGAAGCAGAAGATCCGGGGACCCGGAATGATTTTCGAGAGGGGAGCCTGGAATTGCCGGGACGATCAGGCACTTCCCTGAGAGACCGGTGACCGGAAGGATCCGGTCGGTTATCCCTGGCAACGAGCAGGAAGATGATCAGTCCTCCGGCGAGGGCCGCGCTGAGATGGGTGAGGAGGAGTCTTGTCACCTGGAAGCTCCGTCACGAGTTGATATCGGTGCAAGGCTTCGGAGGGCGGCGATCCGGACGAGAGCGGGCGGGTGGGAATAGTCGAGGATGACCCGGAACCGGTGCGGGGTGAGATTGGAAAGATTATCGGCGGAGAGTTTCTTCAAGGCGGTGATCAGGTGATCAGGGGTCTTCTGCACCTGGGCGGCGTAGGCATCCGCCTCAAACTCGTGTTTGCGTGACCAGGCGTTGAGGAGAATGCCCAGGAAACGACTGACCGGACTGAAGAGGATGCCGAAGAAGATGAGTCCGGCATGCGGAGAAATGTGGTCGGCGGGAATGCCGAAGGCGGCGAAAAGTTGCTGCGCGAAGCCGCTTTCGGGGTTGATGAGGTGCCCGAGAAGGTAGAAGAGGAGGCCGAACTGAAGGATGGAAAGGATCAGGCGCTGGATGATGTGCCTGCGCTTGAAGTGTCCGATTTCGTGAGCCAGCACGGCAACCAGTTCCTCGGTGGAGTGGTTTTCAACCAGGGTGTCGTAAAGGGCAATCTTCTTGCTCTTGCCAAATCCCATGAAGAAGGCGTTGGACTTGGCGGAACGTCGGGAACCGTCCATGACTGTGATTTCGGTCAGGGGGAAATCGCATTCTTCAGCCATCCTGTAGATGGCATCCCTGAGTTCACCGTCCTCCATCGGTTCGAACTTGTTGAAGAGCGGCATGATGAGGGAAGGGGCGAGATAGGTTATGGCCAGGACAAAGATGCTGAAGGCGACCCAGGCCCAGAACCATGCTTGTGGAACATGATGAAAGATGAGGAGGATGCCGGCGAGGAGAGGCGCGCCGATAAGGGTCATGAGGACGATCGACTTGATCTGGTCGACGAGGAATGTCCGGCGGGTGGTCTTGTTGAACCCGAACCGCTCCTCCAGGACGAAGGTGTCATAGACGGTGAAGGGGAGAGTGAGGAGGTAGTTGCCGAGGAGGAGGGCAAAGACATAGGCCATGCCGGTAGTGACGTCGCCCAGTTCCAGGGAGCGCGTCCAGGTATCAAGCCAGCTGAATCCACCGACGAACCAGAAGACCAGCAGGATGGTCAGGGAGGTGATGGAAGAGATGATGCCAAAGCGGGAATGGGCCCGGGTGTATTCCTGGGACTTGGCGTATTTTTCCGCGTCGTAGACATCAGTGAATTCCCCGGGCAGTTCCGGCTTGAGGGAACCCAGGTTGAGCAGGGTGGCCAGGAAATCGAGATTCCAGAGGAGAAGGAGTGCGACCAGAAGAACAATGGCGATGGTGTTGAACTCGGGCATGGTGGATGGGAGCTTCTCTCGGGAATTACCTTTGGCAAGCTGTCCTCGGAAGAACAGGGAAAAATCCGGGCAGGGAAAAACGTCGTGACTTGATCTGCAGGGGTGACAATGCTGCCCTTTGATGGCGAGGTGGAAGGTCAGGGCCGGAGCAGGATGGCGAGGGTGTCCAAGGGTGGCGGGTGGCATGGCGCTTGCCCTGCTCTGCACTTCCTGCGGCCATGTCCTTACGGATCGCTCATCCTACCGTGGAGAGCAGGGAGTGGAGGTTAACCGGGCTCTGGTGCGCAGTGCGGTGAAACCGCTCGGAGGAACGGCGGGTTTTGCCCTCTCGGCGGGTGTCTATACGGCAGGATCGGGCACACTCAAGGGGCCATTCCTCTGGCGGATCGAGGCGGAGGGAGACGATGGATACCACAAGGGGTTGACCGTGCACCGGGTGAAGGTGGAAACGAAGATTACCCAGCGGAAGGAATGGTATCCGCAGAACCTGCTGGGAAAGACGGTTGAGTTTCACCCCCTGAAGGGCAGTCCCGGTGAAGTCTTCGCGCAGTATCAGATCCCGGGAGAGCTTGAAGTGTTTCCGGATGAGGATGGAGATATCACCATTATTGCAGATCTCACGGTTCGTACGGTGGAAGAGAGGGTCCGGAAGATGGTGCGTTTCCGTATGGCGCCGCAGCAGAGCCGGGATTTTGAATTCATCTTTCTTCCTGCCGAAATAGTGCAAGGAAAGAAGAGCAATCCAAAGGCCTGGAACTGGTAACCCGGGAGGGGGAGGAGAGGGGGGATTCTCCGGGGATGGGGTGCTTGCGCCCTGGGACTTGAGCGGTCCCGTGTATTGACCGGGTCCTGTTTGCAGGTTTAGGGTGTATGTCACAATCCACCGGATCGTTCCGCTTCCTCCCCCATTGTGCTCCTGATGGAGAATTCCATGCCGTCCCCCTTCCCTTCATGCATTCCCGTCAGGTGGGCCCCGGTCTTCCCGGGGCTGCTGTCTGTGGCGGCAGGGTTTGCGGCCCCGGTGGCAGTGGACGACCACTACGATGCTACCGAGGATTTCGTTCTCAACACCAGATCGGGTCCGATTATTTCCGTGGATTTCGACACGAATCAGGGAGGATTCATTCCGGTTTTTGATGGAGACTGGGATTACCTCGATAAACTGGAGAATCAGGAGGGCGTGGATCACAGCTATCCGGTGGATGGCGCCGGAAGGGACTGGAACAGCTTGGACTTCGAGGTCGCGTCATCGAGCATCGGGCCCTGGTTGTCCGGATCGCTTCCGTTGCAGGGTGGCACTGTTGAAGCCTTTCCTCCGGACACTCCCGACCTTCTCCTTGGAATCGGAACTGGGCCCAATGGTCAGAACCTAGTCACCACCTACCTGTTTCGGAACACTTTCACCCTCACCGCAGAGGAGGCTGCCGAGGGGGACTGGGTAGCGAATCTGGCGGTGGACGATGGCTGCATCATCTATATCAACGGAGTGGAGGTGGGATCGATCTTCATGCCGAACACCGCGATCGATTCCAACACCTTCGCCCTGAACGGCAACGAGTTGATATACAACGAGGTGGAGTTGGACGTGGCCGGGGTGCTGGTGGCAGGGATAAACACCATTGCAGTCGAGGTTCATCAGGGGAGTCTTGGGAGTTCTGACATCGGGATCGATATCGGTCTACAGGGAGGAGGGGGAGGGTTTGTCTTCGTGGACGATGCCTTCGGGACAAACCAACCCGCCTATGCGGCAGGGGTTGTCGATCCGTCGGGTGGGTTTTCGGGGGCCGGAATGCGGGTGGTGATCGGTGGGCTCGATAACCGAAATCCGTCTGTAGTGGCTCCCTACGCGACGTCGGGGGCCTTCATGCAGAGCTTTACCCTGGCGGCGGCCTCTGCCTTGGAGATCAGTTTCCGCTATCGTCTGGTTAATACCGAGCAACTTGAACGCAGCGAGTTCGGAGAAGCGATTCTTGAGATCGATGGTGTTCGCTATGGTGATGACACGAACAACTCCCTGGTGCACATCAACGACGGGGGGGATTCCGGGTGGCAATCTACTAACTTCAGCGTGCCGTTACAGGCGGGTAATCACACGTTCTCCCTGGGTGCTTACAGCGATGGCACCACTCGAGCCAATGAGGAGATCCGTGTCTATTTCGACGATGTCTTAGTGACGCAGGGGGTTGACAGTGGGGGAGGAGTCCTGGAGAACGACACGGTGGGAGGGAACGCCACCGCAGTGGTGGTGCTCCCGCCGGAGCATGGCGTGGTGAATATGGCTCCCGATGGCGTGTTCATCTACACTCCCGCGGTCAATTTCTTTGGAACGGACAGTTTTACGTATGAAGTCACGGATGCGAGCGGCACTTCGGAGCCAGCCACTGTGACCATAGAGGTGCAGGCCGTTAACGATCCGCCGGTTGGGCTCCCGGAGACTTATGCCGTTGCCGAAGACGCATCGCTAGCCGTGGACCTTCCGGGCGAGGGGGTGCTCGATAACGATAGTGATCCGGAAAATGAGGGTTTGAGCGCGATCGAGGGAGAGGACGTGGAGCACGGATCGCTCACTCTGAATCCGAATGGAACCTTCAGTTATACGCCTGATGATGACTTCTTCGGCACAGACAGCTTCAGTTACCGCGCCAGCGATGGATCTCTGCAGTCCGGGTTGACGGTGGTAACTCTGAGAGTGGATCCTCGTCCGGATGCGCCGGTCATCCAGGATGACAGTTATGTGGCCCTGGAAAACGAAGCCCTTGAAGTGAGTGTAGCGGGGGGTGCGGGGGGGAGCGTGGAAACGGTGGTGCCTTATGGAGTCGAATGGAGGTTCAACGATACGGGCACGGATCTTGGCAGGGAGTGGCGGGAACCCGGCTACAACGACTCGCAGTGGAATAGTGGTCCGGCAGAATTGGGGTATGGTGACGGTGACGAGGATACCGAGATTGGTTTTGGTGGGGATCGCAATAACGTGCACCCCACCGCCTACTTTCGCCGCACCTTCACGGTCCAGGGCGTGGATGCAATCGTGAGCGCCGCCTGCCGGGTTTTTCGCGATGACGGGATCGTGGTATTTCTCAATGGAACGCAGATCGGGATCGACAATATAGGTGCCGATCCATCCTACGACGATTTTGCCCAGCAGAGTGTGGCAGATGACGGTAATCTCGAGATTGTGCTCCCTCCCGTCCCGCCCGGTCTTTTCGTGGAGGGGGATAACACCCTCGCGGTGGAGGTTCACCAGGCCGACCGGGGAAGTTCCGACCTTAGCTTCAATCTGGAACTGGAAATCGTGCGCGATGCCAAGAATGGATTACTGGACAATGACACTGATCTCGACGGAATGGGCCTGGCCTCCGTCGTGGAAAGCGGTCCGGCTCATGGATCAGTTCTCCTCAATACGGATGGGACGTTTCTCTACACGCCGGGTTTGAATTTCGAAGGAGAGGATAGCTTTGTCTACCGCGCCAGTAACGGAGTCGCCAGTTCGCTGGGGATGGTGACAATCAACGTCCTGCCGGGACTCAACGATATTCCTGAGACGCAACCCGATGTCTACTCGTCCGGGGAAGACACGGAGTATGTCCGCAGTGCCAATCAGGGAGTTCTGGTGAATGATGTGGACCCCGATGAGGATGTCATGACCGCTACCCTGGTGAGTTCTACCTCGCACGGGGTTCTCACCTTCAATGGAGATGGATCATTCAGCTATCTGCCGGCTCCCAACTATTTCGGCCCGGACTCCTTCACCTACACGGTCTCGGACGGCAAGTCGGTTTCACGGGTGGAAAGCGTTACCCTGAATGTGATCAACGCGGAAGACATCCCGGAAACCATTTCCGATGTGTATGCCATCGATCCGGGCGGTTGGATCATGGTCGATGAGCAGGATGGAGTTCTTGCCAATGATTTTGATCCCGATGGAACGGCACTGGTGGCTGAATTGGTCGACCCTGCGACGAGTGGTGACCTGATCCTGAGTCCGGAAGGATCGTTCTTTTATCGTGCAGTCGACGGAAGTCCCGGATCAGTGACCTTCACCTATCGTGCGAGCGATGGGGTTCTCGCTTCGCCGGACACCACGGTCACCATTCATCTGGACCGCGCCCCCAACGGGGTGGCCGACACTTACGGGGTGCAGGAGGATACTCCCAGGACCGTTGCACCGGCCGGGGGGGTGTTGAGTAATGACAGCGATGCCGAGAACGATCCCCTTACCGCCATTCTCCTTTCTCCACCCGCCCACGGGTTACTTGTCCTGAGCCAGGACGGATCGTTCTCGTATACCCCGGAACCGGATTTCGAGGGAATAGATGCCTTCACTTACACTGTGATGGACGGGGTGCGCGCTTCCGGTCCCGTGGCGGTGAACCTCACTGTTTCGGGCATAAACGATCCTCCCGTGACTGTGGATGACTCCTACCGGGCCATCCTGAACGAGGAGTTGGTCATCAGCGCAGAGGCGGGTGTGCTCGCGAACGACTTCGATATCGACAGCACCGCCCTGGTCGCGGCGCTGGTGAATCCACCCGTCCACGGGGAGGTCGTCCTGAACGAAGACGGATCATTCGCCTACACCCACCCACCTGGATTCGCGGGGACGGACAATTTCACCTACCGGGTGCGCGATGGCTCTCTAGGCTCTGATCCTGGCAAGGTGACCATCCAGATTGGGGGAGCGTCCGACGCGATCGTGATCAATGAGATCATGTACCACCCGGATAGTGGAAATGTCGCCCACGAATTTCTTGAACTGGTGAATATCGGTGACGGTCCCGTGAGGGTGAAGGACTGGAGTTTCACTAATGGGATAGACTTCACCTTTCCGGATCTCACCATCCCGGCCGGGGGGTTTCTGGTGGTGGCTGCCGATCCGGCTGAATTTACCGCCATATATGGCGCAGTTGACCTGCTCACGGGCGGGTGGACCGGCTCTCTGAGCAATCGCGGGGAAAATATCCGACTGATCGACGAAAAGGAGGAGCAGGTCGATGAGGTGGGTTATCATGACCAGGGAGAGTGGGCCACCCGGACACGGGTGACGGACACCGGGGAGCCCGGTTGGATCTGGGAGGCGGCTCATGACGGAGAGGGGGAGTCCCTTGAACTGATTCAGACGGGACTGACCAACAAGTCGGGCCAGAATTGGCGGGCGAGCGAGGGGGGGGCTACTCCCGGGGCAGTCAATTCGGCGGCCCTGAATGAAGATGCGATGGCACCCTTGATCCAGGACGTCATGCACAGTCCTCTCGTTCCCCGCTCCACGGATACCGTCACGATCCGGGCGAGATTGCGTGACACCTCCATGAGTGGTCTGTCGGCCACCCTTTTCTACCGTGTTTCGGTTCTGGAAGCCCCCGAGTTCTCAGTCGTTCCGATGGCGGATGACGGCTTGCACGATGACGGGGATGCCAATGACGGGGTGTTCGGGGCGACCCTGCCTGCCATGGATGATGCAACGATCATCGAGTTCTACCTTTCGGCCACCGATGGAAGCAACGTCCGGACCTGGCCGGCACCTACCAGTATCGGGCAGGTGGCCAACCTGCACTACCAGGTCGATGATGAACCCAATCCGGAGGGAGAAGGCATCTACCGACTGGTCATGACCAGGGCCGAAAACCAGGTCTTCTCGGGGGTTGACCGTGACTCGAACGCGCAGCACCACTGCACCCTTATTGCAGACGATTGCAGTGGTCCGGTTGTGCGCTACCAGTGCGGGGTGCGGGTGCGGGGAGCAAGCAGTCGCCAGGACAATCCGCCGCCAATGCGGGTCAACCTTCCCCGCGACAGGCCGTGGAACGGGTCGAGCCAAATGAATCTGAATACACAGTACACCTGGCTTCAATTCATTGGAATGAAGCTCTTCCAGGCAAGTGATCTCCCGGCTCCCGACAGCAAGCGCATCGCGTTCCGGCAGAATGGTAACGATCCGGCCAGGGACAGACAGGAAGACTACGGAAGTTTCGTGCATCTCCAGCCGCTCAACTTCGAATTTGTCGACGAGAAAATGAGCAGTGATCCACAGGGCAATCTCTACAAGAAGGTGCGTCCCGATGTGAACTGGGCCTACCGCGGAGGGGACCTGGACCGATATGCACGCGATGGATGGGGGAAGCAGACCAATGGCTCGGAGAATGACTGGACGGATCTCGATGAGTTTCTCCGCGTCATGAACCGGGCGGATAACGATCCGGATTACATCGAGCAGGTCGAGGTCGTAGCCAATCTTGATCAGTGGATGCGTTGGTTCGCAGTAGAAACACTCATAGCGAACGGGGAGACGAACGCCAGTAACGGGACCGACGACGACTACAGCATGTATCGCGGAGTGGTCGATCCGAGGTTTCTGTTCATCCCGCACGACCTGGACACCATTCTGGGCCGGGGAGACGGGTCGCGCATCACCGATCCGGAGCACACTCTCTTCGACATGGTGAGATCAGGACAGACCCTCGATCCGCTCGTTCCGCTTTTTGAGGAACCCGCCATCCGAATCCGTTATTTCCAGGCCCTGCGGAGCCTGATCCAGACTAGTTTCTCGAAAAGGCGCTTTGATGCTCTCTTGTCCAATCATCTCTCGGGCTGGGTTCCGCAGAATGTGATTGATGATCTCATCGACTTCATGGACGCCCGGCGGACTTATGTGCGGGGGGTAGTGGACGGGGAGCTGGGACCCGCTCCTCCACTCCTGGGTCCCACTACCCTGACCTCCGAGAACTCCCCCCATGGGACGCTCTTCCTCAGCGAGGTGCTTGCCGTGAATGAATCGACCCATGAAGTGGATGGAAAATTTCCCGACTACATAGAGCTGGCGAACACGGGATTGACCCGTTCCCTCGGCGGCTATTCGATCACGGACGATCCCTCTGAACCTCGTAAGTTCGTTTTTCCCGCCGGAACGTCAATCGGCAGTGGTCAGCGCCTCATGCTTTATGCGGATTCGGGCACGGGGCAGGGAATCCATCTTGGATTCTCCCTCAATGGCGCCGGGGAATACGTCTTGCTCTTCAACTCCGCCGGGACGCTGGTGGATTCGGTGGTTTTCGGTCCCCAGGTGGAGAATTTGTCCATCGGTCGGACCGGGCCGGGAGAGAATAACTGGGTTTTGACTCTGCCTACCCCTGGGGCGCTCAACCAACCCCACTCCCTGGGGAATCCAGCGGGATTGCGTCTCAATGAGTGGTTGAGTAAGCCAGAGGTTGTCTACACCCAGGACTTCCTGGAGCTCTACAATCCGGAACCGTTGCCAATCTCAATCGGAGGGGCACTCATCACCGATGATCCACTCAACTTTACCCAGTCAGCTGTCCTGCCTGCCCTGAGTTTCGTTGGGGGTGGGGGATTCGCAGTTCTGGAGGCGGTGGGGGCAAGTGCCAACAGTCCCTCGGAGTTGCCCTTCAAGCTGGATGCCGCCTACGGGTGGGTGGCAATTTATGGATCCAACCAGGTGGAGATTGATCGGATCCATACCGAGTGTGATGCCCCGGACCAATCGCAGGGTTGCGCAACGGACGGAGCGTCGCTCTACGTCCAGTTTGCGGTTCCGACTCCCGGGTTTTCCAACAGCACGGACTTGAGCGCTGAAAGCCATGTTCTGGAGTCTCTCCGGATCACGGAAATCATGTATCACCCTGTCCCGCTTGGCGATTCCGAGTTTATTGAAGTCCGCAACGTTGGGGATCTTCCGATTAATCTCGATGGAGTCGAGTTTACGAAGGGAATTGAGTTTGAGTTTCCGGACATGATCCTCGCGCCGGGCGAGTATGCCGTGGTGGTTTCAGATGAGGATGTCTTCCAGACGGTCCATGGCTTCGGGGTCAACGTTGCCGGAGAGTGGTCCGGAAAACTTGACAATGACCAGGATCGCCTGCGATTGGAGATCGTTGATCTCAATGCGGTGGTGCACGATTTCATCTACCGGGACTGGTGGTATCCCTCCACTGATGGTGGAGGTTGCTCGTTGGTGATTGTCGATGAATACGGCAATCCCGGCAGGTGGGGTGAAAAGGAGAGCTGGACGTCAGCAGCGACGGGGGGAGGGTCACCCGGTGCCGGAAGCGGGTTCTTTGTTTTTGGTGGAGTGGACCAGGAAATCGCCCTGCCGGCTGGCGCGACCCTCAATGCCACCGTCCATTACGGCCCCCTTGATCGTGCCGCCGTCACGCTCAACTGGATCCTTGAGAACGGTCCTGCGGTGGCCACCTTCGGGAACGGGAGCAATGAGGACACCACGGTGACCGTGCCCGTCGCAGGGCGCTACACATTCGTGCTGGTCGCTACTCCCGATGCAGGTCCGGTCCAAACCGGCGAAGTGACCGTGATTTTCCGGGATTCCTACCAGGCGTGGGCGGTGCGACAGTTTGGAGATCCGGATACTGCCGGAGCGAACAGAGTGGCTGATGAGGACGGGGACGGAGTGCCCAATCTGGTTGAGTTCGCCCTCGGCATGGACCCGTATCTTGCTGACGCTGATGCCCTGGTAGCACCCTTCCGTTCCCCTGGCGGGGAACTGAGCCTGGTTTACTTCCGGCCCTATCTCGCGAAGGATTACCAGGTGATTCCGGAGGTTTCCTCCGATCTCGTTTCCTGGCAGTCGGGTCCCGCCTTGGTGTCCGAGACCGTGATGTCCGCGATGGATCAGGGCGAGTGGATCCAGGCCGACGATCTGTTTGCTTACGACGGGATTACTCCGCGCTTTATCCGCCTCCGCGTCGACAGTCCCGATTGAGGCGTGGTCATGGCGGGAAAATTGCAGCCAACTGCCTTCCGGGAAGGTGGATGAGGGGCCGGGATGTGCTTTATGGCGGACGACAAATTCCCGGCATTGCTGAATGGGTCGAGGTGGGCTAGAGTCGCGGGCCTCCACCATGCGAAGCTGCCGGATTCTCCTTCCAGTCCTGGTCCCGGTGTTTTCGGGTCTTCTCTGGGGGCAGGAATTGGGCAAGGAGGACGCCAAAAACTCTGCGACCGAAGGGAAAGGGGCGGATGATGCCTCGGTGCTGACCCGGCCGGATGCCCGGACCATGACCCTCAGTATTCCGGCCCCCCGGGGTCTCATCACGGACCGGAATGGCAAGCCTCTCGCTCAGAACAAGGTGGGCTATCAGTTTGCCATTCAGTTTGCGCATTTCCCGGACCCGGTTGATGCCGAGATCATTGCCTGGGCGAGAGAGCGCCTGACGCATGCTTCGAGATTGGCGGGAAGGGACTACAATGTCACGGACGAGGTCTTCCTCTCGCACTACAAGCACCGCCGCTGGCTACCGCTCATTTTTGCCGCCTCTCTCGTGCCTCCTGACAAGGAGGAGTCCTTCAAGGAGCAGCTCATTCCGGGATTGGTCATGCATCCGGTCTACCACCGACACTACCCCGGAGGGGCTTCCGCTGCGCATATCATCGGATACGTGCGTAGCAAGGGGCGGTTGCCGAATGGCCCCATCGTGCACGGCGACCTTCTCTTTGAAGACACCTATGGGGATGCGGGCCTGGAGAAGACGATGGATCAGGAACTCACGGGGCGTCCGGGTGAGCGCAAGGTGATCTTCGATTCAGGGGGCAGGAAGCTGCGTGATGAGCTGACGCGGCGGCCGCGCATCGGCCACACGGTGGTGACAACCTTTAATCTGGACTGGCAACGGCATGCCGAGAAGGTTCTCAGGGACCATTGCAAACGGGGAGCATTCGTAGTCATCGACATTCCCACCGGAGAGGTGCTGGTCCTGGCTTCGAGACCAAGTTACGACATCAACATCTGGATTCCCCGGATCAGCAACGAGGAGCTCAAGACTCTCACCGACGATGAGAGCCGCCCGATGTTTGGAAGAGCCTTCCAGGGGCTCTATCCGCCCGCTTCCAGTTTCAAACCGGTGGTGGCCCTGACTGCGCTCACCGGAAAAGTGGTGGAGGAATGGACCGAGATCGATTGCCCGGACTACATCGAAGTCGGCAGGAGACCACCTGCCAAGATGTGGAACTGGACCCGCGAGCCGGAGGGATTGATGAATGTGACTCGCGCGATCGCCCGTTCCAACAACTGCTGGTTTTACCAGGTGGGGATCAAGACGGGACCGAGTGCCTTTCTGTCGGCGGCCCGCAGGCTGGGCTACGGGTCCCGTTCAGGGCTGCCGCTCTTTGGAGAATCGTCGGGCCGGGTGCCTACCAACGAGTATGTCCTGAAACGATTTGGCAGGCCCTTTACCGATGGAGATACTGCGAACTACTCGATCGGACAGGCCTGGGAGGCCACTCCGCTCCAGGTGGCTCAGTCCATGGCGGGGATTGCGAATGGTTCGGTCCTTCCCAAGCTGCAGATGATCCGACAGGTGCAGGATCCCACCGGAGGAGTGCTGCAGGCATCTGAACCCCAATCACGTAATCCGCTTCATTTGGATCCTGACGCCGTGCAGGTGGTGCACCAGGGCATGTATGACGTGGCACATGCCGGTTGGGGTACGGGTCGGAGGGGTTCATTGAGCTTCGTCGAGGTGTGCGCCAAGACGGGCACTGGCCAGTGGAGGCCGGCTAACAACCAGGAGATTGCCTGGTATGCCGGCTTTTTCCCGGCCGAGAACCCGCGACTGGCATTTGCCGTGCTCTACGAAGGGGATCCGAACGAGAAGGTTTCCGGGGGACGCAAGGCGGCTCCCATGATCCCGGTTTTTTTCGAGAAGTTCAAAAGTGAGATCAAGGACATGATCAGGCCGCCATCCAAGGCGCTTATCGTGGTGGAGGAACCAGAGGGAGGTGAGTCGGCCATTCCGGCTGTTCTGCCTGTGGACGAGGATGGCAATGTCATCATTCCGAGCGGCAAGATTTTCCGGGCCATCCCGGTGGAACCGCACGAGGAGGACGGCGAGCCAGTCGATCCGGTTGGGGAAGCCCTGCCTGCCATCCCAGTCGATGACGCGCCAGTGGCGATCCCGGTCGAGGAGGACGAGTAGGTCGTCCAATTGACGCTGGACCTTTTCTCCACGACGGGTCAGACACAGGCAGTTTTCTGAAGCTTAATGGATATTCAAATAGCAACTCTCTGCGATTTCGCGGCCGACTATGGGAACGGCAAGCTGGTCATCAATGGAACCTTCGATGCGCTCCGGGCTCCCCAGCTCCCTGTCGTTCATCCCCACTGTTCCCTGGCCATGCGGATTTGTGTTCTTCCCGAGGATTCGGGTGATCACAAGATGACGATCAACATTATCGATGAGGACGGGAATTCGGTTGATCCATCCAAGATGCCCATCCGGGCCGACATGCCGATTCAGGTGCCCGATGAAGTTCCCTTCCTGACCCGCAACCTCGTTCTTAACTTTCAGGGGCTTAAGTTCCCCGGTGAGGGAATCTATCATGTGGATGTTACAATCGATGGCGAACTGGTGGTGCGACTTCCGCTGCGTATCGCGCAAGCGCGGGATCAGCAGCAATCCGGTCAACCCCCGATGGGCTAGAACCTGTTCAGGACAGGGAACTCATGGCCGCCCGCCTGCTCTATGACTGCTCGCTGATCACAGGCGCCTCAGGTGGCTTGGGCGAGGAGTTTTCACATCAGCTAGCACCGCACTGTCGGCGCATGGTGTTGGTTGCCCGCCGGGAGGAAGTCCTCAGACAGCTTGAGGCCAGACTGCGAACCGACAACCCGGGGCTGGAGGTGGCCATCTTTCCGGTGGATCTCGCACGCGCAGCTGGACGTCGAAAATTAATCGACCAGATGACAGGTACAGAGTGGGCACCGAACCTCCTGGTCAACAACGCCGGGATGGGGGACTATGGTGAATTTACGACGGCCGACTGGGGCAAGGTGCAGCAGATGCTGGACCTGAACATGGCGGCCACAACTCATCTTACGCACGGGTTTCTTCCCGATATGCTGCGCTCGAGGCAGGGAGCGGTTCTGAATGTGAGTTCGTTGGCTTCACTGCTCCCTGTCCCCGATTTTGCAGTTTACGCGGCCAGCAAAGCCTACCTCACCAGTTTCTCGGAAGCCCTGCGCCTGGAGCTTCGCGAGCACGAGATTCCCGTCCTGGCGGTTTGCCCGGGGCCGGTCCATACGAACTTCGGAGAAGCCGCCGGGCGACAGGGGGCGCCTCAGGAGAGTCCCTCCCGTGAGTGGTTCTTCGTTCCCAGGGAAGAGGTTGTTCTGGATGCCCTGGTGGCGTTGCAACTTGACCGGGCCCGGTCCTATCCGGGATTGAAGGTGGCTCTGCTGGCCGCAGGGCTTTCCATCCTCCCCATGGCAGTCATCCGCTACCTGATGAGTTATCGACCCCGCAGCGTCTCCGAGGACGATTCGTGAATCCTCTTCGCCATGTCCCGTAACCGTAAGAAATCCAAGAGCCAGCGTTCCGCCTGGGGAGCTTCGGCCCTCGGTCTTGGGCTGGCCCTCGTGGCTATCCTCGGTCTGGTCACCCTGTTCACGCCCCTGGGGGGAAAGGTCAAGCGGGGGCTCAAGGAGGTATTTGGTTCGGAGACGATCGTTGTGGAGAAGGAAGGGACTGATCCGGACAGGGCGCCGTCCGTGCCTCTCGATCCACCAACGCCCCTGGAGAGCGATCCCGACCCGTCGTTCCCGCCGGGCGTGTTGACCCCGCCCGATGGAGTGGACATCAGGCAGCTCTCGAAAGGAATAGATCTCAAGGTCACCTTTGATTCAAGTGACGGTGAACTGGCCTCCATGGAAAGGAGGAACAGGGAAGCCTACCTGGCCGAATATGCCCTGAGAGTACGCCTGCCCAGGGCGGCCAAGTCTTCGGAAGAGCTGACCCTTACCAGTCCACATCTCCTGGAAATCCTGCCCGGACTGGAGACCCTGCTGCCCGGAGCCGAGGTGTCGGCATGGTATCGTCAGCTTTATGCCAACAAGGTCGCTCGCCTGAAGGACAATGTGGGACGTCTGGACGAAGTGCTTAGCAGACACAATTTCTACGACTGTGAAACCATCCTGAATCTACGTTCGGAGGAGAACGGTCAGCGTCTCTTTCTTATGCAGGCCGAGATGGATGTTGTCTCTGACGGATCGGATGGAGATCGACTTGCCCGGATGCCGGACGAGATCGTGAACTCGACCAATTACCAGCCGTTTACGAGTTATCGGTGGAAGAAGACCGGTTCCACACCGAATCCCATGGTTGCCGGGTGGGAACGACGTATCGGGAACGCGAGGCGCGAGATTGGGGAGGGGGGCACGGGAGAGGAACGCAAGGCATGGCTGCTCAACAGGATCAAGATGCTGGAAACCGGTATTGCGGACATGAAGATCGCGAGCTTTCTCATCGCGGAGTATGACCCCTTCATCGTCATTCCCATCAATGTCCTCGCTGACCGGCGCGATCCCTATGCTCCGAATGTAGGAGACTTTGCGATCGTGGTTCATGAACGGGTGCCGTATCCCGCTATCGTGGGTGATGCCGGACCGAGTTTCAAGGTGGGGGAGGCGTCCTTGCGGATGGCACGTGAAATCAATGCCAAGGCCCATTCCTATAGCCGTCCGGTCTCAGATCTGACCGTGACTTACCTCGTTTTTCCGCGCACGGCGGACGATCCTAAATGTGCCCCGGACCATGCGCATTGGCGCAGGCGTTGTGGAGAGCTTGTGGACAAGATCGGAGGATTGGGTGAAGGAGTGGAATTACACGAGTGGAAGGACTTGTTGGCCGCCGACTAATGGGGTTTCCTGAGAGGGAGCCAAGATGAAGCCGGGGGTCGTCGATCGTGAGACAGATAATCACTTCGTTCCTGCAGGGATGTAGAGGATGCCTTTCGAAGAGATCTTGAGTCATGGCTTCATCCCTTGGTGTGTTTCGATGACAGAGTGAAGAGTGACAGAGGGTAACAGAGAGGGGTAACAGAGAGGGGTAACAGAGAGGGGTAACAGAGAGGGGTAACAGAGAGGGGTAACAGAGAGGGTAATGAAGGGAAGCGTGATGGAAAGGCGCCTGGAACGGGCGGGAAATGAAGATTGGGATGATGCCACGCTAGCCGGGGAGGCGGTTAGCCTGGCGGAGGAGATCCTGGTGGCAGCCAGGAAGGGGCAACGTCCGGGGGAGCGCTATGAGGCGTGGAAGATGAACCGCATGCTCGAAGATCCTGCCGGGAAGGCGTTCACCCTGGAGATGGCGGACCAGGTCTTCCGTCCCCGGACCGCCTGGCGAGCGGCTTCTCAATTCCGCTACTTGCTGGAGAGCAGAGGCGCCCCTGAGTACCTCCCCCTGCATGAGCGCATCGCACTGGCGGTGGCAGCATTCGGTTCCTGTCTGGCGCCGGAAACCGTGATCGCGGCCGTGACGGCCAAGATGAGGCGCGAAAGCAGGCAAGTGGTGCTTCCTGCGGAACCGGGTTTTCTGGATCGGCATATTGCGAAGCGACGCCGGATGGGGGCACGACTGAACCTCAATCTCCTCGGGGAAGCCATCCTGGGCGAAGAGGAGGCGGCGCACCGTCTGGAGGAGAATATCCGTCGATTGGAGAGTTCGGACTGCGACTACATCTCAGTGAAGATCAGTTCGGTCTTCAGCCAGGTGAACGTCCTGGCTTACGAGGATACCCTCAAGCGGGTGAAGGAGCCTCTCCGGCAACTCTATCGCGCGGCGCAGAACAATGCAGTTGAGGGCAAAGCGAAGTTTGTGAACCTCGATATGGAGGAGTATCGTGACCTGCATCTCACCTGCGATGCCTTCCAGGGGGTGTTGGACGAAGAGGAGTTTCGCCAGCTTGAGGCCGGGATCGTGTTGCAGGCCTATCTGCCCGACTCCTTCAGGTTGCAGCAGAAACTGACGGACTGGGCCTGCAAACGCCAGGCCCGGGGCAGAGCGGGGATCAAGCTGCGCATCGTAAAGGGTGCCAATCTGGCCATGGAAAAGGTGGAGGCGGCGGTGCACGGCTGGGAACAGGCCCCATACGAGTTCAAAGGCGAAGTGGACGCCAATTTCAAGCGTATGCTTCACTATGCCTGCGAGAAACCCCACGCGGAGGCAGTTCGGGTCGGGGTGGGGAGTCATAATCTCTTCGATGTGTCCTATGCCCTGCTTCTGCGGGAGAGGCAGGGTGTCCGGGAGCGGGTTGAGATCGAAATGCTGGAAGGGATGGCGAACCACCAGGCCCGGGTGGTGGAGGAGGTGGGAGGCAGCCTTCTTTTTTATGCGCCGGTGGTGGACCGGGGAAACTTTCACTCCGCCATCGCCTATCTGGTGCGGCGGCTTGATGAGAACACGGCCCCGGAGAATTTTCTGCGCGATCTTTTCGGAATGCGCCCGGGGGACACCAAGTGGAATGATCAACGAGAGCGATTCCTGCTGGCTACCTCGGCCAAGGATGAAGTGAGCGAGGTGCCTGCGCGGCAACAGGATCGACGGATTGAGAGCGGGGAACTGCCGGGCACAATTTTCGAGAATGAAGCGGATACTGACTGGACCCTGGCGGCTAACCGGGAGTGGGTTCACAATGTCCGTGAACGGGTGGAGATTCCCGGGACGATCGGAATCCAGGTGGGGGGACGAATCAGGAAACCAGCGCGGACCGGGAAGTCTTTTGATCCGTCTGCCCCGGGAGAATGCCTCTACCATTACGGGTTGGCCGGAGAGGGGGAGGTCGAGGAGGCCCTCAGGGTTGCGGTAGACGCAGTGGGAGTCTGGGCCGGGTCGACCGGGCTTACCCCCGGGGAGCAACTCGTAAGGGTTTCCACTGAGTTGGCGCGGACACGGGGCATGCTGATTGCCACCATGGAATGTGATGCCGGGAAAGCGGTTCCGGAGGGGGACTCGGAAGTGAATGAAGCGATCGATTTCGCAAACTATTATGCGCATTGCCTGTCGCGTCCGGGGTTGGGGGACGGGGTGCAGCGAACGCCGCTGGGAGTGGTGGTGGTTGCCCCGCCATGGAATTTTCCGCTCGCGATTGCCTGCGGGGGAGTGCTTGCAGCCCTGGCAGCTGGAAACGCGGTGATCCTGAAGCCGCCTCCCGAAACGGTCCTGACTGCATGGCGACTGGCAGAGGTGCTCTGGGATGCGGGCATCCCCAAGAAGGCCCTGCAGTTTCTTCCGGTAGCTGAAGATGCGGTGGGGCGGAAGTTGCTCACGGATGAACGGGTCAAAGGAGTCATTCTCACCGGGGCCTACGAGACGGCGCGCCTCTTTCGAGGATGGAAGCCGTCGATGCGGCTCTTTGCGGAAACGAGTGGCAAGAATGCCATGCTGATCACAGCAGCGGCGGATCCCGACCAGGCGATCAAGGATCTTGTCAAGAGCGCGTTCGGACATGCGGGGCAGAAGTGCTCGGCGGCGTCCCTGGCCATTCTTGAGGCCGAGCTTTATGATGATGATTCCTTCCTGCGCCAGTTGCGTGATGCGGCAGCCAGTCTGCGGGTGGGAACACCGGATGAACTGGCCAGCGTGGTCACCCCGGTCATTCGGCCGCCCGGGCTGGAGTTGTCCCGCGGATTGAAGGAATTGGAAAAGGGGGAAGAGTGGTTGCTCGAACCGACGATGGTGGATGGCAATCCCTGCCTCTGGACGCCGGGTATCAGGATGGGGGTGCAGTCCGCCAGCTGGTACCGACGCACGGAGTGTTTCGGGCCGGTCCTGGGATTGATGCGGGCCTGCGATTTCGAAGACGGGCTCCGGTTGCAGAATGATTCCCGTTTCGGGTTGACGGGGGGTCTCCAGAGTCTGGATCTGCGGGAAATTCGCCAGTGGCGGGAACGAGTGGAGGTGGGCAACGCCTATATCAATCGCCCCATTACGGGGGCGATCGTGCAGCGGCAGCCATTTGGAGGATGGAAACGATCGGCAACGGGGCCCGGGGCGAAGGCTGGAGGGCCTAATTACCTTCTGCAACTGGCGAGGTGGAGCGAGGTGTCTCTTCCCCGGGAGGGGAAGGAGGGGGAGTGTTCGGAACTTGCAGAGGAATTCTGCCGGACCCTGCCGCCTGCAACTGAGCGGATTCGCGCGGCGGCTGCGAGCTATGCGAAGTGGTGGAGCGAGGAGTTTTCGGTCTCACACGATCCCTCGGGAATTCTCGGTGAATCCAACGTCTTCCGCTATCGCAGGGGTGGACAGATTCTTGTGCGTTCCGAGGGAATGACCCTTGAAGAGGTGGCTCTGGTGCTGTTGGCGGCACGAACCTGCGGGGTGGAGGTGATCCTCAGTGCGGGAGTGCGGCAGGGGGTATGCGGGCCACTGGCCGCAGCTGCCAAGGTGGACTGGAGGTTGGAAACCGAAACAGATCTGTGCGAATGGATCCGGTCGGAGGGGAAAGGCGTCGAGCGCATTCGTGCCTTGAATCCATCCGAGGCCCTGCGGCAGGCAGCCTGCGAGGCGGAAGCAGAGATCACCGACTGGTCAGTTCTTGCTAATGGCAGGATTGAACTTCTGCACTACCTGCGCGAGCAGGTCGTGAGTGAGACACGGCACCGCTACGGCAATATCATGGCGCGCTCCTGAGCGTTGATAGGAGCTATTACCTGCCTGCCCTGTTCTGCGCCTTGATGCGTCTGATCACCGGGATGACACAGAGGGAGCACCAGGTCAGGATTCCCAGTATGATGAAGACCCGTCGAATCTCGTCTGTGCCGGCTGCGGGACCGGAGGTGGGTAGCCCTGAACCGGGAGTTTCGGTCGCGCTCTCTGGCAGGGGCGGTGGGGCAACGAGGTCTGTTATCTTGAGGGGCGGTTGCCCGCTCTCGGCACGATACTTCTCGACCATTCCGGGTGTGACGGCGGAGGCCCTGTTCCCCCAGCTATTCCGGATGTAGGTGAGGACTGCGGCGATCTGTTCGTTGGTCTGGGAGAGGGGAATCATGCCCGCAGGATTGATATCAACTCCAAGGGTGTAGTGCCGGTGATTGACGGTGATGTTGTCCCTGAGGCCACGGATCTGGATCCTGATCAGGTTTTCCACCGGACCCACCACCCACTCAGAGGGGGCGAGGGGCGGTCCGCCCTGGCCCGCTACACCCTGGCCCCGGTCTCCATGGCAGGCGAGGCAGGTGAGGTAGGTCTTCTTCCCGAGTTTCATCTGCCGGGAATCAATGGAGATCTCGATGGTTGTCCGGGATTCTCCATCCGGTTTCCGGTCAGACGCCGTTGCAGGCGTGGGAGTGGTTTCCGGCGACGGTCCGGGTGTTTTTTTCGGATCGCCTGTCTCGTTCGGTGGCGGGGATTCGGCCACGGTGGGTTGTGGGGTGCCCGTCCCGTTTCTGGAAGTTTTGACTGGCAGGGTGTCCGGGTCGAGGTCTGTTGGGCTGCGCCCGGGTGGTGCGGGCGGATTGTTGCGGGTAAGGCTGCCAAGCCAGGCCACGAGGTCGCGGAGTTCGCGCTTGGTGAGAACGGCGCCCATGGGAGGGGCCATGGCGGAGACGGGTTTGCTCCGCTCCCGGATGTCGCTCTTCTTGATCCGCCAGAGATCCATGCCTTCAAGCAGTTCAATGGTGTCGGCGTTTTCGCTGCTGAGAATGCCCGACTTGCTTTTCCCGTTTTTAAAGGTGAGGGAGACCACTCCGAAGCCTGGAGTCACCACCGCGTTGGGGAGGATGAGGGATTCGAGAAAGTATCTGGCATCGTGGCGCTTGCCGATGCCCGCCAGATTGGGGCCTGCCTCCCCGCCTTCTGAGTGTCCGTTGTCCACTCGGTGACAGCGCAGGCACTGTCCGGCTGGATTGCTGCGGAAGACGGCTTCCCCGTTCACGGGGTTTCCTCCCTGCAGGCAGATCTGGAAGTCAGCAAGCGGATCGTCCTTCGAGAGGGAGTTGCCGTAGTTCTTGAAGGCGAGCGTTACCGCCGGGTCATCCTTGCGCTTCTCCCCGGCTTCCACCACTTCCAGTGCGATGGCCGGGTTGAGCTTGCCTGTCTCGAGCTCGTGGAGCCCTCTTGCGATCCTGGCAGCGGCAGCCTCACCGGGAAGGTTCGCCAGAATCTTCCAGGCGGCTTGAGCCTGCACCACATTGTTTGAATCCAGGGTCTTGGTAACCACCGGGATCGCTGACTGCGGAAACCTGCTGGCGAGGAGTCCCAGGGCGTGGTTTGCGTAGGCAATGTCGGCATCCCTGGTGGCCGTGTCCAGCAACTCATGCAGGGCAGCGGGGTCCCCGGCAGCCAGGAGATCCAGGACCACCATTCTAACCCTGCTTCCCAGTTCCCTGGCCTCGAGAAGGCTGGTCAAACTGGCTGCATCAAGTCCCTTCACCGAAAGACCATACTGACCTGCGAGGCCGATGGCGGCAGCAAGAACTTCCCCCTTGAGGCTCAGGAGGGATTCGATCTCCAGTTCCAGCGCTTCCTTGATTTCGGACTGGTTACGGGGATCGAGTGGCGCGTAGCGACCGAGTGACTGGTCGACGGCCGGTGGGTTGGTCCAGACCGAGACAAGACGCAGCGCTTCAAGGCGTTCGTTCTCGTCCAGGGCGGTATTGGCCGCCACCCGGAGAAGGCGGGTGGCATTTTCAGTCCCTCCGACGCGAAAGGCACTGTGCAGGAGTCGTCGGAGCATCATGCGACTGAGTGGGCGTCCTCCCTGTCCGGGAGCATATTCATCGAGGAGAGCGGCCACTGCGGGACGGGCCATTTCGATGGGGACATCGTGGGCAGCGCGGATGGCCTCATCGGAGATGAGAGGATCTTCCTTGTCGAAAAAGAAGCGGACCAGGTTGGGAGAGCGGAGGCGACGGAGAGCCACCACGGCAGCGAGGCGAATGGATTTGTTGGGATGGGAGTTCAGCGCGGCGATCTGTGCCTCGGTTCCGGATCCGAGGAGAGCCATCACTCCGGCGTGACGCAGGTAAGGATCGTGATCGGCGTTCTCGGCGAGGAGGACCAGGGTGGGATTGAAGGCTCCCTTTGCGCGGTGCCGGGCCAGGGAGGTTGCGGCAAAGGCCCGGACGCGGGGAGAGGGATCCTGCAGGGAATTGACCAGGCGGCCATGATCCTCAAGGGGGGCTTCGCCCAGGGCGCGGGCGGCCTGGGCGCGTAATTCATTGTCGGGGTGGCCGAGGAGTTCCACCAGTCGTTCGGTGGAGGCTTTCGATTGTGCCCGGCGAGCCCTGATCCAGAGGCCCCAGGTGCCATGCAGGGCCAGGGAGCGGCTTTCCTCCTGCCTGGTGGCATTGATGAAATACGGCACGGCTTCGGGGCGGTCGGCGAGAGCCAATTGGGCACGAAGGCGAACCCGGAAATCCTCGTGCTTCATGAGTTCGAAAAGTTGAAGGGGTGGAAGACGGTTGAAGTTCTTCCCTGCGAAAAGCTCAGTGACTTCCCTCGTCTTTGTTGAGGTCAGTGATTCCTCTGAAGAAAGCGTGTAGATCCGACCGGCGGAGTGGGATTGCCATCCTTTCACGAAGTCAGCGACATAGAGACGACCGTCGTAGCCGAATTCGACATCGGTGACGGCGGCGCCCCAGTTGAATTTGCGGGCGTTGACCATCTTGAGTCCTGCTCCCCGGGGTTCCAGCTGGAAGGCCCAGATGCCCGAGGCTGCCGGACCTCCCCGGTAGTCGCAGACCAGAAAGGAATTCTCGCAGTTCGTGGAGAAGCCGGTCCCGGGTTGATATGTCAGTCCGGAGGGGCCGGAGGTCAGCACGTCGATGGGAGGCAGAAGGAAGGCGGGTTGCCCTTCATGATGCTTGTCCCACTGGCGTTCCTGCATCCATTGGTTGATGGGGCGCCGGGGATACCCCACTTCCCGGTGAAAAGTGTGGAGGTTCTGGTGGTCGGTGCGCCAGCCGCTATCGGCCCCATCCACGATGTAGATCACCCGGGCCCTGTCTCCCTGGTCGGAGTTGTTGTCGACACTGATGAGGTTGCCCCACTGATCGAAGGCGATTTCCTTGGGATTGCGGAGACCAGCATGCACAACCTCGAAGTTGGTTCCGTCGGGATCAAAGCGGAAAACCGTGCCCTGGTCGGTATAGGCGAAGTGCAGACCTTCCCGGTTCGTGACATTCATGGCGCGGTCGCCGACCGATCCGTATAGGCGCCCGTCCGCTCCCAGGGCGAATCCATTGAGATCGTGGCCGGACAGGGAGACGCGGAGGCCGAACCCGGAGAAGAGCTTCTTTCGCACATCGGCAATGCCGTCGTCGTCGGTGTCGCGGAGGGTCCAGATGTGAGGGATGCAGGCGAAGTAGACCTGACCCTCCAGCGAGTAGATGCCACCTGCAGTGCCGTCGAGCATTCCGTTGAACCCCTCGGCGTAGAGGGTGCTCCGGTCAGCCTCTCCGTCTCCATCGGTGTCGACGAGGAGGCGGATTTTTTCAGACTTCTCCGTCATCGCGGCAACCGGATAATTTTCGTCCCACTTCTGGTGCATCCTGTGGCGGTCTTCCACGCTGAGAGCGGCGATGTCGTCGGTGTGCCAGTAGCGGTGATCGCGGTTGTCGGGGATGCCGTGACGCAAGCGGTGGGTCTCGGTCACGAGGACTCGCCCGGACTCGTCGATACAGAGGGCGGTAGGGGAGTAAAGGTCGTGTTCGTCGTGAGTGGCGAAGATCTCGAGCCTGCTGCCCTCGGGAATAGTGACCCCTGGCAGGGTGTCGGTGCTCACCAGTCCGGGATTGAAGGGCCTGCCGTCCCGGGTGGCGTCGGGAAAGCCTGGATCGGATTTTTCGGCGAAGAGGATGTGGTCTATCAGGATATAATCGCCCTCCCGGGCCGCGGCATCAACCAGGCGCAAGCGGCCCTGCTGTCCCTTCAGGTTGCTCACGTCCCAGGTGCGGGATCGCAGGATGCTGTCGTCCTGGCCAGTGGCCTCCCGCATGATCTGGTCATCGATGAGAAGTTGGATGGATGTCAGGCCCTTCTTGCTCCCGCCTCCTATGAGGAAGCTGAGATGGGGGTGTTCGATGGCAAAGGGGGGCGAGGTGAGGGAGCCCATCCCGGCAGCTCCTTCGGCGAAGGAACTGGCGAAGGATTCACCGGCGTAGCCGCGGACCTTGCCAGCCTGAGTCCCGTGTCCGCCAGTGGCAGGAGCCTTTCCAAAGGCCTTCCCGGTCTCCTGCCAGGTTCCGAATCCGTCACCCTCAAAGGGCTCAAAGACCCTGTCGGCTGCCTGGAGGTGAAGGGCCAGGGTGGATGCGACGAGGGCACAGCGAAAAATCGTCATCGACGTTCTGACAGTAACAGTTCGTTGGGAAATCGCAAAGGGCGGGAACCGATTTGTTTGAAGTGAGGAATGCGTGGTCGTCGATTACAGAGGATGTGATCTGTTTGTCGCGGGAGTATCAGGCGAGCATGGACTGCAACTCGTCCTCCGAAATGACGGTCACACCAAGGGAGGAGGCCTTATCCCGCTTCGATCCTCCGCCCTCACCGGCGAGAAGGTAGCTGGTGTTTCTGGAAATGGACCCGGTTACCTTGCCTCCTTTCTGCTCGATGAGTGTTTTGTAGTAACTGCGCGCCAAAGAGAGGGTGCCGGTGATGACGAAGGTCTTGCCTGCCAGAGGCACGTCGCCGGAGGCGGCTGCCTCGACAGGTCGGGGGGCGAAGTTATCGGAGTGGGGGTTGAGTCCGAGTTGGCGGAAGCACTCCATGAATCGCCGGCCGTGTTCGGACTCGAAAAAGGAGAGGAGGTTGCGGGAGGCCACGGCTCCTATGTCCGGAGAGATCTCGAATTCAGCGATTCCAGCATGAGACTCCCTGATTTCGGTCTTGAGTTCTTCCTGTCTGCTGCGGCGGGTCTCTTTCTCCTGCTGATCGGCAGGAGGATTGTCCTTGTTTTGCGGTGAGACCAACTTTCGTTCAGCTTCCAGGTCGGCAATGCGGCAAATGATCCGCAGGAGGTTGCTGGAGGCGATCTCCGGAAGGGTTTCGTGAAGACGGCTTAGTTCTCTGGAGGCCGACTCTCCGATCTGGGGGATGCCGATGGCGAATATCCAGCGGGAAAGTGGCTGGGTGGTGGGCGCATTCCTGATCGAGTCGATCAGGAGATGCGCTTTCTTCTCTCCAAGGCGCCGGGGTTTGGAAATCTCACCGGTTTGCAGTCTGGCAGGATCGAGGAGAAGATTGGCAAGTTTTTCGACTTCGAGAAAGAAGAGGTCGAGGGGAGAAATGGCCAGGCCGGATTCCACCAGTTTGATGGCCACCGATTCCCCCAGACCTTCGAGATCAAGAGCCTTGCGCTGGGCGAAGTGAACAAGGGCGGCGACTGCCTGTTTCGGGCAAAGTGGGTTTTCGCACCACCATGTAACGACCGGGCGTTCTTTGGTTTCCGTGTTTTCTCGTCGGGTGATGGGGGCGGCGCAGGTCGGGCATTTCCCTTCCAGGTGTTCGGGCATGGAGAAGGGAGTGGCGTCCGCGGGGCGCTTTCCGGTGATCACTTTGAGGACCTCCGGGATGATCTCGCCGGACTTGTGAACCAGCACGGTGTCCCCGATGCGGATGTCGCGTTCGTGAATGAATGATTCGTTGTGAAGGGTGGCCCGGGAGACGGTGGTGCCGGAGAGTCCGACCGGTTCCAGTTCGGCGACCGGGGTGAGAATTCCGCTCCGTCCAACCTGCACGGTGACGTCGAGAAGCCGGGTGGGTTTCTGTTCGGGAGGATACTTGAAAGCCACCGCCCACCGGGGGGCGCGCGAGGTGGCCCCGAGGGCAACCCGGTCCGGGAAGGAGGCGACCTTGATGACGGCCCCGTCAGTTGCGTAGGGCAACTGATGTCTTTTTTTGTCGAGTTCGTGGATGGCGGCCAGGATGTCGTCCAGTTCATCGGCGATCCACAGGGGTTCGTTGCATGGGATGCCACAGGTCACGAGCAGGGAACGGAAGGCATGCTCATCGGGGAGTTCAACGCCCTCGAATGAGCCGAGTCCGTGTGCGATGAAGGCGAGCGGGCGCCGGGCCACGGCGCGGGAGTCGAGTTGCTTGAGAGTGCCTGCCGTCGCGTTGCGTGGGTTGGCGAAGGTGGCCAGGCCTGCTTCCTCGCGTTCTTCGTTGAGCCGGGCAAAGGCTTCGCCGGGCATGAAGACCTCGCCCCTCACCTCGAGGAGGGCCGGGGTCGCCTGGGCGAGAGTGAGTGGCAGGGTCGGGATGGTGCGCAGGTTGGCGGTGATGTCATCCCCGGTCACTCCGTCGCCACGCGTGGCCCCGTAATCGAGAGAGCCATTGCGGTAGACCAGGGAGGCCGCCACCCCGTCGATCTTGGGTTCGATGGTGACAGGGACGCTCCCGGTTCCGAGGTTCTTCCGGAGTCGCTGGTAGAAGTCGGCCACTTCCTCCTCGGAGAAGACGTCGTCGATGGAGAGCATGGGCGCGGGGTGCCGGACCTGCTCGAATCCCGCGAGGGGTGTTCCGCCCACCCGGCGGGTGGGTGAGTTGGGATCGTCCAGTTCCGGGTGCCGGGCTTCCAGGTCCTCCAGTTCGCGGAAAAGCTTGTCATAATCCGCGTCGGAGATCTCAGGCTGGGCCTCGACGTAGTAGAGCCGGTTGTGGCGCTCAAGAAGGGAGCGAAGCTCGTTGATCCGTTCGGCGGGAGACATTGGTCTTGGCGGAAGAGTAGGAAATCATCCCCGGGAGGGGGAACTCCAAAGACCGCTCAGGACAGATCTTCCGGGGACGGGGGGTCCGGGACGGGCGGATCCAGGAGCCGGTGGAAGCGTTTGAAGACCAGTGCGCCGGCGAGAGCCCCCGCCACATCAGCCAGCCAGTCACCGAAGTCATTGCCGGAGCGTTCCGGAATCCAGGACTGGTGCCATTCATCCAGGACGCCCACCATGGCGAGCACGATCACCACCGTGATCACCAGGCGTCGCCAGGAAAGGCCGGTTCGATTACAGCGGTGCAGGTAGAGGGCAGCGGAAAGAAGTCCTGCTCCGCCAAAAAAGTAGCCAAAGTGCAGGATTTTATCGAAGCCGGGCAGATCTGGTCCGTCACGGATGGGGATCGGCCCGTCGGAAAGCAGCCATAGAACAATCCCCCAGAGCAGGAAGATGCTGGCCCAGAAGGTCCTTCCGGAGCAACAGGCAGGCAGGCGGGGTCGGGGCATCAGCGCTCGCTATCGCGCTGTTCGTCCTCCAGGCGCTCGGCCAGCCACTGTTTCATCATGGATTGGTAATTGAGGAATCGTTCCCGGGCGATGCGTTTGATGCGGGAAAGCATGCGGGGGTCGAAGCGCAGGGTGATGGTGGTCGACTCACGACTGTCGGGCACGTGCTCGGAGGCCTTCATGAGTGCCGGAGAGAGTTCGTGCTCCATCCAGAATTCGGCCTCCTCCCCCTCAGTCGGGAAGGGGGGGAGCTCACTCCAGTTGGAAATTGATTTCATGCTCACTTGTATTGGGCGTATTTTCGGTCGTAGTACCTGCGTTCGCCTTCGGTGAGGTTGCGGGCGGCCACAACGCGGACATTCTTGCCGTCCGACCAGAAACAGAGGAAGAGGTAACGGTCGACGATCGTTCGCCCGAGGGCGTAGTAGCGCGTCTCTCCATCGCCGCGGTCCTGATCGGGCAGGAACCTGACCGCAAAGGGGTCTTCAAGAGCCTCTTCGATCTCGCGAGGTTTAATGTCCTTCAGATCGAAGTGAACGTCCAGCAGGTCAAGTTCCATGAAGGTCCTGAATGGTAGGCAGTTTGGCTTGGTTCCACAATGAAATAAGCAGGGAGAGGAGCAGGGCAGCCGGGGCGGCAGTGGCAGATGCGTGAATGAGAGGGGGCTTGAATCGCATCTCCTCAAGGGGCTCCTTCACCCGGGAAAAGTTTCTTCAGCTGACAGGGAGAGGGAAGAGGAGAGCGGATCCCAGTCCAATCCGGCCGGCCAGTTACAGAAAATCAGGGCAACGTAGATCAGCTTGCACAGGTGGTGGAGGGTCTGGTCCAGCGTGAAGGAGATCCAACCTTCCGATTTGGCGTAGTCTATCAGGAAGTGAAGAACGAGTTCCACGAAGGCGAGGATTGCGAAACCGGTGACCAGCCAGACACCTCCGGCGTGGATGAGGGCGTGGGCGAACAGGGCGTTCCACCAGAGTCCGCGGGGGGCACCATTTGGAAAGAAGCGGGAGAGATCGGCATTCCTGTTTTTCGCCTGCGAGAGAAAGCTGCCCTGGAGGGCGAAGTCTCCAATCGCGTGGGTCACGAGCAGTGCGAAGAGGATGACAACAGCTCCCCACGGGTTGGAGACGACCTGGGAGGTATCCAGCATCACAGGGTGGGTGCTCTCTTAGTGGAAGAACTCCTGGAGGGCGTTCTGGAGCTCGGTATTTGAGAGCTTCTGGTTCATCTTGCGGAGGCGCCTGGACATCTCCGAGAGAAGGCCGATCATGAGGCGACCTGCTGCTTCGGGATAGGCGTTGAGAAAGTCATCCAGGTCGTTGCGGCGGGCCTTCCAGACCTGGCTGAAACTCTTGGCCACCACGGAGGCGCTGGCCTTGGCAGGATCGAATAGATTGACTTCTCCAATTGATTCACCGGGTTCCACGCGGGCAAGGAGAACCAGTTTGTCGTCCTTGGTGGTCACTACGTGGAGGAGGCCCGAGATGAGAAAAAGGAGGCTGTTCTGGTCGGTCCCTTCATCGATAAGGCGGTCTCCCTCCTGCACCGGAAGAAATTCCCCATAGTTGCTGAGGAGTTGTCGATCCTCTTCTTCCATGGCAGACACGATTCCCAGGGCGGGGAGTCCAGGACGATCGAAATGAGTGCTCATTGGCTTGGATGGACATTCTTTCGCAGGGAATGCGTGGTGGAAAGCGGAATCGGGTTTTGATGCCTGCGTTTGGTTGTTCGTCTGCTGCTACGGTCTGCCGGTGTCCAGCAGGGGGGTGCTCAACTGGCGGTAGGAGTTCATGCTGAGGACAAAGTAGTGGGGGTCATCATTGAGTTTTCCATAGAAGATTCTATTCCGGGGAGAGCGGCTGGCCGGTGCGAGATCGAAGGAAGTTTCGCGAAAGCCCTTGAGATCACCCTGTTCGTCGAGTTCCCGGAAGACCGCGGTGAAACGGAAGGTGGGTGAGCGAAGAGCACGGGCGGCGGCAGGGGTGCTTTCGTCCAGCCAGCGCTCTACCCGTAGGGACTCCATGAACTTGATGAACTGGTTGGCGCTGTGTTTGTTGAGGTTGGTGCTGACGTTCTCGTCGAACTGTCGGGCCTCCCAATCTTCGGAGAGGAACTTGTATTTCAAGGTGAGAGCCGGGTCAGCCAGGGGGACCCGGAAGGGAAACTTCTCAATCTTCATGATGCTGAGATCGACGATGGAGAAGGGCATGAGCAGGGAGTCACGCCATTGGTAAGGCTCGGTGGCAATAGAGGTGTAGGTAGCGGCATCAATCTCGGCCACGGTGGATGATCCGTGGCGCATGGCGTAGAATCGGCCGTTGACGCCCCGACCGAAGAAGAGGTCGATGGGGTCGCCTTCCCTGAGGTCGAGGATAATGCGCTTGGCGGGTGGAGAGAGTCCGTAGCGGGAGAGGTTGCTGGCGGCGTTGGAAGCGAAACCGACCACTTCATTGCGTGAGATCGCCTGCAGGATACGGGCCATCACAGCTTCGTTAGCAGGAGCGGTATCGCCCCCCTGGCTCAACATCCACCGGGCCTGACCGCTGCGTTTCCTGCTCAGAAATACATGAATCAATCCGGGATCGTTGAACTGGTGGATAGTCATCGACTTGAGAGTGGCGATGTCGAGGTTGGTAAGCGTGCGCTCTCGCAGTTGGTCAACCTCAAGCGGGAGCTGACTGAGAGCCATGCTGCCGGTGACCGGTTTAAGGGGAATCTCAAAGACGAGGTTGGGGCGTGCATCGATGGAGGCCAGCACGGTCGCGGCGTCGGGAGGAGAAGGTGGTTCGATTGTGAGCATGCTGGGGGTGCGGCCCCGACTGCCGTCGGCTCTGAAATGCCGGAGCTCGACTTCAAGCAGAAATCCACCGGGAGGGCGGGGAGGAATGGTGACCGATTTGAGGTCGTGGATGCGAATGGCCTCCAGTTGAGCCAGTCCTACGATGAGACCGTTGACCATCTCGGGTTTCGTTCGTGATTCGAGGGGTTTGGTCATCTTCCAGGCTGGAGAATCTGCCTCGGGCCGACTGAGGACGATTTCGCGTCCCTTGGTTCTGATGGTGATGTCCGCGATTCCCTGTTGATCGAAGAGCAGGGGGTGGTGGTCGCGCAGGCGGCTGAGGCCGCGATCAAGGATCTGCCGGACACTGGTTTTCAGCTTTTCCGGGGCGGAGCAGACGTAGATGTGATCATCCAGGGAGTCTTCACCCGGACGAACGAAGAAGGTCTCAATCAGGTTTCCATCCTTTTCATTGAGCCGATGCCAGGCAGTGCGGCGACCGAGTCGATAATCGGCCAGCGTATTTTGACTGCTGTCCCTGAGAGTGATGTTATAGCGTCCCTCGTATGTGCTGGAGGCACGCATGCCGGCCTCCTCAAGGGTGATGTCCTTGCGCCTCATCACATCTTCCACCTGCAGGTGGCGGGAGAAATAGACGATCGTTTGAAGAATGGAGTAATCCGCCCGGTCTTGCTTGGGATCCACCATGCGCCAGATATCCTGTCGCCTCACGAATTCGGCCCGGTCTCCGGGGCTTTTGCTGATCACCACCGTATGGACATCGTCGAGGTCGAATTTCCCGTAGAGGACGTCACCCACCTGGCGGGGCGGTGTTCCGAAGATCATGTCCAGGTCATTTTTGAAGAGCTGGATGCATGCGCCCCCCCCCACCATGGAGGCGAGAATCACCAGGCTGAGGGTGAACTTTCTGGAGAGCATGGGGCGAAAGGAGAGGAGTCCGGAGAGGTTATTCGGAAAACCCGTTCTGGGAAAGAGTGTGATCGGTTGTCCGGCCGTGGTCAGACCCGGCGGGTATTCCAGATGAAGAGGGCCGCCAGGATAAAGGCGCCGGGAATGAAGAAGAGGTTGAGCTTGTTGACGAATGAGACCTTCTGGGAAGGAAGGAGCAGCTTGTAGTATCTGACGGGCCTGGGGCCGATGCCGATCAGTTCTTCCCGGCCAATGAGCCAGTTGCTCGTGTTTCGCAGGAAGTCGATGTGTTCCCTGTGTCGCGAGCGCGGCTGCAGGAAGTCGGAATTTGACACCACGATCATGCGTGAGGTGGCTCCGGCCGTGGTGTCGTTGCGTTCGTTGCCGCGGGAGATGGAGGCCCCGAGGTAATGGGGTCCGGGGATGGGGGCGGATCCGTCAAGGGGTTGGGCGCGGACGTTCTTGTTGGTGGTAATGAGAGCCAGAGGGTTGATCTGTCTCAGTTCGAGGTCTTCGGCGTTCTCCCTTATGTCGAGAGCGGAGCTGGCTCCCTCGAACAGGGTGGAGGCATTGCCAAGGTCGCCTACCGCGGTCGCGTTGGTGAAAGTGGCGGTCACGTCGAAAGCCTGCCGGTTTCCCTGTATGGTGGAGAGGCGTACTTCACGGGGAGTGACGCCGTGTTCCCTCAGAAAAGCGCGGAGGTTCGGGGGTTGCTGTTTCTGAGTGGGATCCAGAACTACGAGGACGGCAGCGCGGGGGCGGTCCCAGTATTCGCGGAAGATCGCCATCTCCCTGGTATTGAGATCGAAGCGTGGTGCGACCAGGGCGACACCGGCCGCATCATCGGGAATTTTTTCCAGATCTGAGATTCGCTTGGGGATGAGCTTGATGTTGAGGCTGTCAAAGGTGCGGGTGAGAAAGGTCCAGGGGGCGTCTTCTTCCGGTCCAGCAACCTGGCTCTTGTCAGCCAGAAAGTAAAACCGGCGGGGAGTGCCCTCGACGGCACGACGGATAGCGGCGGTCAGCTGATCCTCGTCCTGGTAGCCGATCAGGCGGCGGTTCTGTCCCTTGTCACTGGCGAAGACAAGCATGTCCTTTACCGCCACATATCGGATATGGGCCCGGCGCAGGGCCGCGGTCTGTCTGGCATGGGATTGTGCCTGCTGGTCATCAGCAGGGGCAGGTGCAGGGGAGGGAACGGCGTCGATAATGATCACGTCCTCTACAAAGGTAGTGCCGTATTGGTCAGCGATTCCAAGGGCGGTATCGCTGTCCCGGACGTAATCCACAAATTCCACGGTGAGTGCGCCACGACCCAGGCGCTCATACTCCTCCAGCATGGCGTGGAGGCGGGAATAGTGAGCGGAGTTCTTCCGCACCGCGGCGATGAGGTGAACGGGATGGGCCCGGTCACCGAGCAGGTCGGAGGTCAGGAGTTTTCGCGTCTGGTTCGAAAGGCTGAACTCATTGTCCTGGCTCAGATCCCAGGCTGTATGATGGCTGCCGGAAAGATAGTTCAGCGAGAGCAACAGGATGGTGGCAAAGAGGAGCTGGACGACCATGATGCCGCTGGCAGAGCTCCGGTCCGTGCCTGCCGGCTTGGGCGACTGCCCGTGTCGGGGTTCTTCCTGCTTGTCTCGCATTTCTTCAGCCATGGCGGGGTCCGAGACTAGCTTCTCCATCGACGGTGATTGAGGACATGATGAGTGAGGAAGAGGAAGAAGGTCGCGGCGGTGAGGTAGTAGATGATGGTGCGGCTATCGATCAGGCCCTTGGAGAAGTAGCGGAGATGTTCGCTGGAAGAAATGTGCTGGAAGAGCGAAGCGGCGGGGAAACGGTCGCCATAGATTACGGTGATGTAACCGAGGAAGTAATGAATGAAGAGGAGTCCCACTGTGACTGCTCCTGCGATGATCTGGCTGGAGGTGAGCGCCGAAGCAAAACTGCCAATCGCGATGAAGAGAGTGCCCATCAGGAAGATCAGGAGAAAGGCTCCCAGAAGTGAGCCTGTGCTGAAGGGTGGCGGCACATCGGCGAGGATGCCGAACACCTGGAACTGGATGAAGGCGGGAATCCAGAGGATGAGGTAGAAGCACAGCGTGGCGAGGTACTTGCCCAGAACGAGTTGCCAGGTCTGAACCGGGGCGGTGAGGAGGGTTTCCAGGGTGCCCGCCCGTTCTTCCTCTGCAAAGAGTCGCATGGTGATGAGCGGGAAGATGACAAGGAAATAGAACCAGAACTGTGGCATGTGGAAGACAATGTAGACCAGGCTCTCCGGAATGGGTGCGTCCTGCAGCGCTTTCATCGCGCCGGACATGGACCAGCCCTGCATCACGGTCACGAGGGTGAGGATGATCCAGCCGAAGGGACTCAGGAAGAAGCCGCGCAACTCCTTGCGGAGGAGAATAAGGAGGTTTGTCATGTCAATCCTTGCGCGTCAGTTCGACGAATACATCCTCCAGGGTGGCGTCATGTCGATGGAGATTGCGGAGGGGCCATCCCTCGTCCTGGGCCAGTCTGGCGAGGCGCTCGCGGGTGTCGGTTCCGGATTCCACCAGGACGGAGAACTCTGCCCAGTCGTCCCGACTGCGTTCGTAGTTCACTTTCTTGACGTGGTCGAGGGCGGTCATCCTTTCCCGGGCCTTTTCCGGGTCGGTCCTTATCTCGATGGAAATTCGACCGGCCGCCCGCATGGTGGAAACCAGATTGGATGGGGTGTCGGAAGCAAGGATCTTGCCGTCGTCGATGATCACGATTTTGTCACAGATCATTTCTACCTCGGTGAGGATATGGGTGGAGAGAAGGATTGTATGAGACTTGCCGAGTTGTTTGATAAGATGACGAATGGAGCGGATCTGGTTCGGATCCAATCCATTGGTAGGTTCGTCCAGAATGAGGAGGGGGGGATCGTGGATGAGCGCGTCGGCCAGGCCCACGCGCTGGCGGAAGCCCTTGGAGAGAGTCTTGATCATCTTACGACGGACCTCCCGGAGTCCGCAGCGTTCAAGCACCTCATCCATGCGAGCGTGGAGGGCTTTGCCCTTAAGTCCCTTAATCTGACCGCGGAACCGCAGATATTCACGGACCCGCATGTCCCGGTAAAGGGGGACGGATTCCGGGAGGTAGCCAATTTGGCGCCGAGCTTCCACGGAGTGGCGGCTCACGTCCAGGCTGTCGATGGCGGCGGATCCGCTGGTGGGCGGAAGAAAACCGGTGAGCATCCGGATGGTGGTGGTCTTGCCGGCTCCGTTTGGTCCGAGGAAGCCGACCACTTGACCCTGTTCCACTTCGAAGGTGGCCCCGGCCACCGCCAGATGGCGGCCAAAACGCTTGGTGAGGTTGTTAACCTTGATCATTTTGCTCGGGGACGAGAACCGAACCGCATGGGCGATTGACTCTCTCAGTAGGTGCTCTTAACTAAAGCGGATTGCTACCGGCACCAAGGAAGAAAACCCCGCTCGTGCCTCCGCGATTGCAGCCTGTCTGTGCCAAATGAATTCTTCCGTTTCCGCACGCATGAGTGCTGATTTGCTTGAGGCGAATTATGAGCGCTGGCTTGAAGATCCCACCGGGCTTGAGCCCACCTGGTCGGCGTTTTTCGAGGGCTTCGCACTGGGCGCCACCCAACTCAGGGAACTGGGAGAGGCGGAGGGCAACGGGTCTGGATCTCCCCCTGCAGAGGTATCCGCCCCCGGGGTTCCCGCCGTGGAACTCACCGCCGAGCAACTGGCCTTCCGAGGCGGGGTGGTCAGTCTGGTGTATAATTATCGCACGCTTGGCCACACCCAGGCGCGCATTAACCCGCTTGATAAGTCCCCGCCTCGCAATCCCCGTCTGGAACTCCTGAAGTTCGGCCTTAATGATGGCGATTGCGAGCGTGAGGCCTCCACTCAGTTTTTCCGTAACGGTGAGAAGATGAAGTTGGACGAGATGGTGGAAGCACTCGATGAGACCTATTCCGGCTGGATAGGATTCGAATTCATGCATATTCACAACACCGAGGTGCGGAACTGGATTCGCGAGCGAATCGAGGAGCGGGTGATGCATGGCGAGGCGCCTCAGGAGTTGCAGGAGAAGACCCTGGGCTGGCTCCTGGAAGCCGAGCTTTTTGAGTCCTTCCTCGGCAAGAAATTCCTCGGAGAAAAGCGTTTTTCACTGGAGGGCGGAGAGGGCCTCATGGCTATCCTGAACCAGATTATCGAACTCTCGCCAGGAGCAGGAGTCAAGGAAGTGACGATGGGAATGGCGCACCGCGGGCGTCTCAATGTCCTTGCTCAGATTGTGCGCAAGTCGCTTCGGACCATTCTTTACGAGTTCACTCCCAATTATGTGCCCGATCTGGTGGCCGGCGATGGAGATGTGAAGTATCATCTCGGCTACGAAAGCGTGCGGAAGGTTGCCGACGGTGAAGTGCGGGTCAGCCTTGCGGCCAATCCCAGTCACCTCGAGGCGGTCAACGCGGTTGTGGAAGGAAAGGCCCGCGCGCGTCAGCGCATCCTCGGTGACGACGGGGTGACGACGGATCGCAAGCAGGTTCTGCCGCTCCTTATCCACGGCGACGCGGCTTTTGCCGGACAGGGTTCGGTGGCGGAGGTTCTCAACCTCTCCCAGTTGCCGGGGTACCGGACGGGAGGGACCATCCACGTGATCATCAATAATCAGATCGGGTTTACCACGATGCCGTCTGATGCCCGGTCTTCATCCTACGCCACCGATGTGGCCAAGATGATTGAGGCGCCGATCCTGCATGTGAATGGCGAGCGCCCCATGGAATTGATCTGGGCGGCGGAATTTGCCTTCGCCTTCCGTCAGCGATTCGGGCGCGATGTGGTGATCGACATGTACTGCTATCGTCGCCAGGGCCATAATGAAACCGATCAGGCCGCCTTCACCCAGCCCCATATTTACCGGCAGATCTCCGACCGCGAGCCGATTGGCCAGCTCTACGGAGCCCAACTGGTGAAGAGTGGGGTGATGAGTCATGATGAGGTCCAGGCGAAGCATGATGAGATCTGGAACCGTTTCGAGGCCGAGTATGCCGAGATGAAGCGTCTGGAGGAGGAAGGCAATCGGAGTATTTTCAGTGGGTCGACCGCCGAGACTCAGGAGGTTTTCAATCATGACCCGGTTTTCACCGGCATATCCAGAGAACTGCTACAGCATGTGGGAAAGGTGCTCACCACGGTGCCACAGGGCTTCAAGCTGCACCCGACCCTGGCCAAGCGCTTCATGCCGCGGCGGGTGGAGACTCTCAAGAATGGAGGGCCCTTTGACTGGGCCTTCTCGGAATCACTGGCCTGGGGAGCGCTCCTGAAGGAAGGCTACCCCGTGCGACTCTCCGGGCAGGATTGCCGCCGCGGAACCTTCAGCCAACGCCACGCCGTGTTCTACGACTACGAGAATCGGCAGCGTCATATTCCGCTCCACCACATCGATCCGGAGCAGGCCAAGTTCTGTGTCTACAACAGCCTGCTTTCCGAGGCTGCGGTACTTGGGTTCGACTACGGGTATTCGCTGGGTTGTCCCCAGATGCTCATCATGTGGGAAGCCCAGTTTGGAGACTTTGTCAACGGGGCGCAGGTGATCATCGACCAGTTCATCTCCTCCGCGGAATCCAAGTGGCAGACACCCAGCAGCGTGGTGATGCTCCTGCCGCATGGCTACGAGGGAATGGGACCGGAGCACAGCAGTGCGCGTCTGGAACGATTCCTGCAGCTTTGTGCGGAGAAGAACATGACGGTGGCCAACCCGACTACCCCCGCTCAGTATTTCCACGTCCTGCGACGCCAGAAGCATCGCGGGTTTCTCAAGCCGCTGGTGCTGATGACCCCGAAGAGTCTTCTCACCCGGCCCGAGGCAGTCTCCCAGGAGGAAGAGTTTCTCGAAGGGGAATCCTTCCGGGAGGTGCTGCCAGATTACCAGGTCAATGAATCGATGTTCGATGACATCGAGCGTGTCATTTTCTGCTCGGGAAAAATTTACTACGATCTGCTGCAATACCGCAAAGAGCAGGAGATTGGCAATGCCGCTATCATTCGTATCGAGCAACTCTATCCGTTTCACCGCGAAATGATTGAAGAGACGATCGGGGTCTTCGAGAAGGCCGCCAAATACGTCTGGTGTCAGGAGGAGCCTCTCAACATGGGGGCCTGGTCCTATGTCTGGCCGCGCCTCGAAAAGTGCGTGGGATCACAGCACGTGCGCTATGCGGGTCGCAACCGCGCCTCGAGTCCGGCGGCAGGTTCCAAGGCCATGCACCTGCGGGAACAGAAGAAGCTCGTGGAGAAGGCCTTCTCCGTCTAAGAAACACCTCACCGCTACCGATCACTCCACCCATGGCGCATGAAGTCAAGATTCCCGCCGCCGGCGAGTCCATCAACTCGGCAACTATCGGGCAATGGCACAAGGCCGAGGGTGAGACGATCGGCAAGGGGGACCTGCTGGCCACCATTGAGACCGACAAGGTGTCCACCGAGCTGGAATCGGAGGTCGCAGGGACCATCAGAATTGTGGTGCCGGAAGGCGAGGAGGTCGCGATCGGAACGGTCATTGCAGAGATTGTGGAAGGAGCGGAGATGAGCTCCGCAGACCCTCCAGTTGCCCCGGAATCGGCAGGAGAAGAGGAACCTGAGCCGGAACGACAACTCGAAGCCGCCGCCGGGTCGACCGTGACCGGGGATGCGGAGGTGCCCTTCGGATTCACGACCCTCGATGACGAGCCTGAGATCATTGCCATAAAAGTCCCTGCCGCGGGCGAATCGATCGCCTCGGCTACCATTGCGCAGTGGCACAAGCGTGATGGGGAAGGAGTCAGGGAGGGGGAGACTCTGGTTACTCTCGAAACCGACAAGGTCTCTGCGGAGCTTGATGCGGAAGCCGACGGCGTGCTCGACATCCTCTCGCCGGAAGGGATGGAGGTGTCCATCGGAGCCGTTATCGGAACCCTGACGGTTGGCGCTGTGCCTGCGACGGAGGTTGCGGCTTCCGCTCCCGAGGCCCAGGAAGCGGAGTTGGCGAGCCCGCCGGATACTGTTTCTCCTGCGCCGGTGGAAGCGTCCTTGCCCGTGGCAGCTTCAGATCCCGCCTCTTCTGCGGCTGCGGACCTGCGGTCTACTTCGTTGGTTGGGGAGGAGGCGTCCTCCCGGCTCAAGCCGGATTTCAACGTGGCCCCTGAGTCTCCCGGGCGGGAAGAGTTTGAACCGTTCTCGGATGGACGCGTCACCCGCCGTCGACTCAGCTCCCTGCGACGGAAAATCGCCACTCAGCTTGTCAATGCCCAGCAGACGGCGGCCATTCTGACGACCTTCAACGAGGTCGACATGTCTGCGGTGATCGAGTTGCGCAAGACCGTGCAGGAGAGTTTCATGGAGAAGTATGGAACAAAGCTGGGGTTCATGTCCCTTTTTGTGAAGGCGGTGGTGCAGGCCCTGCAGGAGGTGCCCTCTCTCAATGGGCGCATTGAGGGGGACGAGATCATCGAGAACCACTTCTACGACATCGGGATTGCGGTGGGGACCGAGAAGGGCCTGGTGGTGCCGGTGGTGCGCGATGCTGACAAGAAGGGTTGCCCGGAGATCGAAAAGGACATCCTCGGCTATTCCGAGCGAGCCCGGGAGGGAAAGATCCAGCTGGAAGATCTGCAGGGAGGGGTTTTCACCATCTCCAATGGAGGGATTTATGGATCCCTCCTCAGTACGCCTATTCTCAATCCGCCCCAGAGTGGCATCCTGGGCATGCACACCATCCAGGAACGTCCCGTGGCGATCGACGGGAAGGTCGAGGTGCGGCCCATGATGTACCTCGCCCTCAGCTACGATCATCGCCTGGTGGACGGAAAGGAGGCCGTGACGTTTCTGATCAGGATCAAGGATTGTCTGGAGAGTCCCGCCAGCTTGCTGCTGGAGCTGTAGGAGGGCACCGGCCTGGCCGATGTGATCCGTGTTTGCCAATGCGTGAGAGATGAGAGACCGAGATGAGGGATGACATTTTCCGATTTCTGAAAGGATTCGCAATGGGGGCTGCCAATGTGATTCCCGGGGTGTCCGGCGGGACAATCGCCTTCATCACCGGGATTTTCGAGCGACTCATTGAAGCAATCAAGAAGTTCGACGGCACCACTGCCCGTCTCCTGTTCAGGTTCAGGGTCGGGGAGGCCTGGAAGCGTGTGGATGGGCGCTTTCTGGGAGCCCTGGGGGTTGGAGTGGCGGTGAGCATTGTCACCATGGCGCGGATCCTGGAGTGGGGATTCGAGCACCATCCTGTCATGGTGTGGGCCTTTTTCTTCGGACTCATCGCTGCTTCCCTTCCTGCGGTGGGCAAGCTGGTCAGGCGCTGGGGTGCCGGTCCGGCCATCGCCCTCCTGGTGGGAACGGGAATTGCACTTTCCATGGCCTTCATGACCCCGGTTTCAGGGAGCAGTAACGTTTTCTATCTTCTGCTCTGCGGCGTGGTGGCGATGAGCAGCATGATCATCCCCGGGTTGAGTGGATCGTTCGTCCTGCTCCTGATGGGGACCTACAAGCTCATCATGATCGACGCGGTCAATGACCTCACCAGTGGCGAGATCGGGGCCGGTCTCAGGATCCTTGTGCCCTTTGGGATAGGGGCGTTAGCGGGTTTGGTGGTGCTGGCGAGGGCACTGAGCTGGCTGTTCCACACCTGGCACGATATTGTGGTGGCGCTCATCACCGGGTTCGTGGCGGGGTCGCTCGCCATCATCTGGCCCTGGAAGGATCCCGTCCCGGAGGAGTTTGTTCGCGACGGGGAGGTGAAGGAGAAGATTATCGGATTTGAAAACTGGCACCTGCCGGACTTGGGAGTGGGAACCACCTGGGCGGCGATCGGGTTGATGTTGGCGGGTGGACTCCTGATCGTTGTCCTGGAAGTATTTGTGAGGCGTCCGGATGGGGGGAAGGGGATCCCACCGGTGGAGGAGTGACCGCTTCCATGTCTGATCAGGCTCCGGATTCCGCCGGCAGGGATGATCCACCGGGCGAAGGTTGACCCGGTGTGGTTGCGGCAAGCCCATTGGTGAGGTTAGCGGATGTTGGATTAAGGCAGGGTTGCCAGGTGGGATGGTGGAAAATTTGCTCCCATTGCCCTTGACCTGATCTGAAGTTTCGATAATTTCTGAAATAGATGAAAGTGGAGGGTGCCAATCTCAAGGAGACGCGGGAACGTTTTGTCGAGCAGTGGGGGGTGATGGGCACGAAGTGGGGTATTAATCGGACGATGGCGCAGATCCATGCTCTCCTGATGACTAATCCGGAGCCTATGAGCACGGATGAGGTGATGACGGAATTGGCCATCAGCCGGGGAAACGCCCACACCAATCTCAAGGAACTGGTGAGCTGGGGCTTGATCCGTATTGTGACTCGAAAGGGTGACCGCAAGGAATACTTTGAGGCGGAATTGGATGTCTGGGAGATCTTCCGGAGGATCGTGCAGGAGCGGAAACGGCGGGAAATTGATCCTGCCCTCGACCTGCTTCAGGACTGCCTTGCCGAGAGCAAGGGGATCAAAAGCGCGGGAGGGCGCGCTTTTCATGATCAGATGCAGTCACTTGAGGAGTTCGTGAGCTTTGCCTCGAAAATGTCGGACAGGGTTGCCAGCATGCCCCACGGGAAGGCGATGCAACTCGCGATGAAACTCTTCGGGTGAACAAGAATTTCCTGTAGCCCGCCGGATGCGGAAGGCGGGTAATTCCCCCTTCCGAAATGAGTCCAAACTGGCCGAAGAGTCGGCGAATCATTCCGGGGAGATTCAATTCGTATGGGATTCATCTGGCGTCGGGCGCCCTGGTTGATGCCTGGCTGAGTTCCCGGGGGACCTTGGGGGGCTGAAAAAGTTTGGTTTGGCAAAATGAATTCTTTGTGGAGGGGGCGAACCTGGATTAAGGTAGCTCCGGAGGGCTGGGTAGCAGCCTCCGTAGACAGGTTACGTGACTGGACGACGAAAATTAGACGCGGGGATTCGCACTTTGCTTGTCCTGGCCAGCGTGGTGATCGTGATCGCCGGGTTGAAGGCGGCAGGCAGCTTCTTTGCGCCTCTCCTTCTGGCGTTGTTTATCGCAACAGTCAGTTTTCCCATCACAGCCTGGCTCAGGAAACATAAGGTTCCGCGCGTCCTTGCGGTGATTGCCACCGTGCTGGTAGATTTCGCCTTTCTCGCCGGTGTAGTCCTGATCGGGGTCGCCCTCATCGGGGAATTGCAGGAAAAGTGGGAAAGCAAGTACCAGGTGCAGAGCACCCAGAAACTCAAGCAGGCGGAGGATTGGGCGGTCGATACCATTGTCAAGTGGTCTGACATCTCTGAGGAGGAGGCCAGAAAGAACGTGCGTACTTACGTAACCGAGGATCTCACGCAGCAGCTCAGCAACATCAAGGTGGAGGATATCGTCGACCTCGGCACCAACGTGGTTGGTCGAGTCACGGCCTTTCTTGGAGCAGCCTTCATTGTGGTTCTTTTCACCGTCTTCATGCTGACGGAGGCTCGAATGTTCGGGAGACGCCTCAGCCTCATCGCGGAGGCCCGCGGACCTAATTTTGAGCGCATGCTCTTTGCCGGGAGGGACATCCAGCGTTTTCTGGGCATTAAGACTATTGTGAGCCTGACGACTGGATTTCTTGCTGGTTTCCTCTGTTGGGCTGCGGGACTGGATTTCTTCATTCTGTGGGGGATTCTCGCCTGGGGCCTCAACTACATTCCCGTCATGGGTTCGATCGTGGCAGGTATTCCTCCCACCATCCTTGCCCTGGTCCTCACGGGATGGCCCAGCGCGGTGGCGGTGGGTGTGGGTTACATCGCAATCAACGCCTTCCTTGGAAATTTTGTGGAACCCATGATGATGGGGCGCCGCTTCGGGCTTTCGACCCTGGTTGTCATTGTGTCCGTGATGTTCTGGGGTTGGGTCTGGGGGCCGGTTGGGATGTTTCTGGCGGTGCCCATCATGATGATGTTGAAGGTCTTCCTCGAGAATAGCTATGAGTTCCGATGGATCGCAGTGGCCATCAGCAAGGAAAAACGGGAATCAGGCGATGACGAGCAGGAGTTGAAGGAGGCGGTGGAAGCGGCGGATGGCGCCAACCTGCCGGAAGGAGCGGCTCCGGAAGGCGGAGCCTCCCGGTAGGAACGGAGTTCAATCCGGGGCACATCCGGGTGGGCATGTTAACCGCCCGGGCTCTTTGTGGTAGGCGAGTCTGGATGATCTGGTTTCTGGGATTTGTCGTCCTTTTTCTCACCGTAGTCGAAGGAGTAATGGTGCGCAGGTTGGGGAACTGACCGATGAGTGCGCCAGGATCCTTGGATTGGAGGCACGCCCCGAAGGGGCGGCTGCGCTGCTCACGACGGTTCTCTTCCTTTGGTTGCTCGCCACGCGCCTCCAGGACAGTTAGAACCCTTCCGGATGCCAATCGCTCCCTCTGAGAATCCCGCGAGGCGAACGTTTCTGTTCGATAACCTGCGAGCCTGGCCGGGCGGTTGCGTGGAGACGCTGGCGATGACCTTCCTGGTCCTGATCGCGGTGCGCGTTTTCCATGCGGAGGCCTGGCAGAAAGCCACTTTGGTGGCAGCCTCCAGTTGCGGCCTCCTTCTCAGCCTTTTCCCGGTCCAACTGGTGCGGAGGACGGGAATCTCGGTGAATGCGGGAACGGCGTTGCTCTGGTTCATGTCAGCAGGCGGGCTCCTGATCGCAGCTCTTGGGGGAAAGACAATGGGGGTCTTCCTGCCCTCCATGGTGGGGGCACTGCTCTGCATTACGTTGAGCATCCCGCTCATGTCGCAGATCTACCGAAAGCATTATCCCGATCGTTCCCGTGGTCGCCTGTTTGCCTCTACCGCCGTGGTGCGCAAGTCCTCCGCCCTCGTCGTGGCCGCAGTATTCGGCAAGGTGTTGGAGAATAACCTGGACGATTTCCGCTGGATTCTCCTGATCTATTCCCTCTGCTGTTGCCTCATGGCCGGGTGCGTCCTGGCCATGGAACGGGTTCATCTGCAACGAGCCAACCAGATTCGGCTTTTTGGCGCCCTCGAACACGTGCGAGAGGACCGCATTTTTCGATCCATGCTCACTTCCTGGATGATCCTGGGGTTTGGAAACCTGCTCTGCTGGTCCATCTTTGTGGAGTATGTCTCCAATCCGGAATACGGCTATCGACTCACTGAATTCACCATCGCGTTCATCACCGGTTCTCTTCCTGAGATCATGTTCCTCATTACCGTAGTGGCCTGGGGAATCATATTTGACCGCGCTAATTTCTTCGGGGTGCGCATGATCCTGAATCTTTTTTTCATAGGCGGAATCTTCTTTTATTTCTTCGTCCACGAGGTGTGGGCTCTCTGCATCGGGATCTCCCTGCACGGGATTGGCCGGGCCGGGGGCAATATTGCCTGGAGTCTCTGGGTCACGAAGTTCGCCAAGGCCGAGCAGGTCGCTGAATACATGAGCGTGCACACCTTCTTCTGTGGTGTGCGTGGGGTCATTGCGCCCTTTGTAGCATTTCCGATGATTGCAATATTGGGACCACGTTGGGTCGGTGGGGCGGGAGTGATCTGCATCTTCGTCGCTACTCTCATGATCTGGCCTCATCTTCGCATGAAGGGTGGAATCGGAGCCACTCCGTTGGAACCGGATCCGCGGTAGTAGCAGGATCAACACCGGTTTGCACTTGGTTGCGAGGACGCTGCAGTCTCCGGGCTTGAGACGCAGGAGGCTGCTCAGGGTCCTCTAGTGTAACTCCAGAACCTCAGCGGGATTGACTGCCGAGAGACTGTGTGCCTCGCCGACCGGGCTACAAGTGAGCTTGCCCATGGTGCAGTTGATTCCCGACAGCAACTCGGGCTGGGCACGGCAGGCGTTCGGCAGGGTTTTGTCCGCCAGAAGCGTGATCCACCGCGTGGTCACATTACTGAGTGCCTGGGTGGCTGTGCGGGAATAGGCGCCGGGCATGTTGGCCACGCAGTAGTGAAGGATGCCTTCCTCGAAATAGGTGGGATCATCGTGGGTGGTGGGGCGGCTTGTCTCGGAACAGCCGCCCTGATCGATGGCGATATCCACCAGGACACTTCCCGGGGCCATCTGTTGCAGCATCTCCCGGGTAATCAACTTTGGCGCAGCGGCCCCCGGAATGAGCACTGCGCCGATGATGAGGTCGATCCGCGGGAGCAGGGACGCGATGTTGGCCTCAGTAGAGTAGAGGGTGTGCGCCTCCTGCAGGGCGATGTCGAGGAAGCGCATGCGCTCCACGTCCACCTCCACGATCGTGACATCGGCGCCGATTCCGGTGGCGACCCGGGCGGCGTTCACCCCCGCGGTTCCGCCGCCGATCACCATGACGCGTCCGGGAGCGACTCCGGGAACGCCGCCGAGGAGGATGCCCCGACCGCCCCGGTGATTGGCGAGATGGTAGGAACCAACAATCGCAGCCATCCGACCGGCAAGTTCGCTCATGGGTTCAAGGAGGGGTAGACGGCCGGCGACCTCGAGGGTTTCGTAGGCGATCGCGGTGCACCCGCTGGCGGTGAGAGCCTCGGTAAGGCCCTTGTCGGCGGCAAGGTGCAGGTAAGTGAAAAGCGTGTGTTTTTCTCCAAGCAATGCCACTTCAGCGGGTTGCGGCTCTTTCACTTTCACGATGAGTTCAGCCTCCTGGAAAACGGCGGTGGCGGTGGGAGCAATCTCTGCCCCTGCGGCCTCATACTCCGCATTGAGATAGCTGGAGTCCGTGCCGGCACCCGTCTCTACCACCACCCGGTGCCCGCGCTTCACTAGCTCACCCGCCGAGGCTGGAATCATGCCCACGCGGTGCTCTTGTGATTTCACTTCTTTTGGAACTCCGATTGTCATGAGGCGATTCTAGCCCAGGGGCTCAGGGGGCTCCACCTCCGACTTGCCGCCGGTCTGGAATCGGGCATACTGCCCCTGCCGCAAGGTCAGCCAGCTTAGCTTCAATTGGTAGAGCTCTCGACTTGTAATCGAGCGGTTGTCGGTTCGAGTCCGACAGCTGGCTCCAGCGCCCCCCGGAGCGGAACGGGCAATGAAGGTTGCGGCGATGGGATTTGTTGAAGAGATCCGGGTTGCATGCCCGACCGCAGGGGCGAATCCGGATGTTTCCGGGGTTAATGAAAGTCGTGGCTGTGAGTATGGAGGTCAGAAGGAAATGACAAAGGCTCCACTGCAGTGGTGTAGAGAGTGTGGAGGTTGCCTTCACCGGTCTGCATGCGCCCATGGCAGAGGAGAAAGCGTTCAGTGGTGATGACGGGTTGGTAATGGTGGAATGTGTCGCGGGGAATGAAAAGGTTGGCAATGCCGGTTTCATCTTCGAGAGAGATGAAGCAATGCCCCTTGGCTGTGCCGGGCCGCTGCCGGCAGATGACGAGACCGGCACATGTGATCTGCTGACCGTGAGGGATGGTGGGAAAATCGGAGGCTCTGAGAAGAGTCCCGTTCCGGAAGCTCGAAGGCGGAATGCCGGGTGATGCTTTTGCTGAGGGTCGTTGGTTTTCCACTGCCCAGGCCTTGCGGAGCAGGGACATGGGGTGGGGTCCCGTTGTGTGGCCCTGAGTAGCGTAGTCTGAGGAGAGCCTTTCCAGGGCGGTCATGCGGATGAGAGGGGTTGCGGATTGCCGGTTGTCCTGTGGGGGGGTGCAGGCAGATGGATCTTTCGCGGGGTGGGTTTCGGCCGATACCCTGGAGCGGTCGAAGAGATCTTCCTGCGGGTCCATCTCCACCTGCCAGAGGCCGTCCCGTCGGTGTTCTACTTCGGGGAGATCATTGAGGGCTCCGGCGGCGGCGAGGAGACGACGCTCCTTTCGATTGGGTTGCACGCGGCGGAGGAAGTCGGGAAGACTGGTGAACTGGGCATGGGAGCGGGTGTCCACGAGGCGTCCGGTGGTGGCGGTGGAGAGGTTTTTGAGGCGTTGGAGGCCGAGGCGGAGGGTCTGGTCGTCGAGGACGAGGGTTTCTCCGGCAGAATGGAGAACGGAGACTGGTCTGGCCCGGATGCCATGCCTGCGGGCGTCACGGAGGAGAGTGGCCACCGAGTAGAATCCCAACGGTTGATTGTTGATGAGACCGGCAAAGAACTCGGCAGGATGGTGGGCCTTAAGCCAGCAGGATGCGTAGGCAATGAGGGCAAAGGAGATGGAATGACTTTCGGGGAAGCCGTAGAGGGCAAAGGAACCGATGGACTTGACCACCTTTTTCTGGACTGTGATGTCAATATTGCGCTCGGACATGCGGAGGATCAGCTTCCTGGAGATGTTCTCCATGCGTTGGTCAGAGCGCTTGAAGGCCATGGCGCGGCGCAGTTCGTCAGCCTCAGCGCCATCAAAACCCGCGATGATCATGGCCATGCGAAGGACCTGTTCCTGGAAGAGAGGAACACCGAGGGTGCGTTCCAGAACGGGTTGGAAGTCCGGATGGATGCAGTCGACCGGTTCGCGACCGTTGCGGCGGTTGAGATAGGGGTGCACGAGATCGCCCACGATTGGGCCGGGACGGATGAGAGCCACCTCGATAACGAGATCGTAGAAGTTCTTCGGTCGCATGATGGGCAGGGTGGCCATCTGGGCGCGGGACTCGACCTGGAAGGTGCCCACCGTGTCGGCGCGGCAGAGGAGGTCGAAGGTGGCCGGGTCGTCATGGGGAATGCGGGTGAGGTCGATGCTCTTGCCGCGCTGGTGACAGATGCGGAGGCTGTCTTCCATGGCGGCGAGCATGCCCAGGCCAAGGAGGTCGACTTTCACGATGCCGAGGTCTTCACAATCGTCCTTGTCCCATTGCGCGATGGTGCGGTTGGGCATGGCGGCCGGTTGCAGCGGAACAATGGAATCGAGTCCGTTATCGCAGATGATCATTCCACCCGAGTGCTGACCGAGGTGACGGGGGAAGGAGAGGACCTCATGGTAAAGGTGGAGGAGTGACTTGAAGCGGGGGTGGCCGGGAGGGACGCCGGATTGGGCGAAGGTTTCCTCGAGATGTTCGACCTTGTTCTTCGGATAGCAGCTGTCCATGGAGGGCCCGGCCAGGGGTGCACCTGATTCAGGATCTTCAATATCCAGTCCGGAAGGTTGTGGTTTGCCATTGTGTTCGCGGTGGATTCCGGAAGAGGAGGAGAGGTCGGAGAAGCGATCAGCGATGGAGTCGGGGAAGCCAAGGATCCTGGACATCTCGCGGAATGCAGATCGCGGCCGGTAGGTGATGACGTTGGCGGTCATGGCCGCCCCGCGGGGGGCGTATTTCCGGTAGACATGCTGGATGACGGCTTCGCGCCGTTCACCGGAAGGAAAGTCTATGTCGATATCCGGCCAGGACTTACGGTTTTCGGAGAGGAAACGCTCGAAGAGGAGATCGCTGCTGATGGGGTCACAGGCGGTGATTTCAAGGCAGTAGCAAACTGCAGAGTTGGCGGCCGAGCCACGTCCCTGGCAGAGAATGCCCTGGGACCTGGCAAACTGGACCAGTTCCCAGACGATGAGGAAGTAGCCTGAGAAACCGAGCCGGATGATGAGCGCCAGTTCATGCTCAAGTTGCCGGCGGATCCTGGATCCGACTTTACCATAACGTTGACGGGCTCCGCGGAAGGTGAGTTCACGAAGAAGACCGGCTTCTTTCCCGGGAGGGAGCGGGTGTCCGTTTTCATGATAGGAGGGGAACCTGTAGTCCAGGTTTTCGAGGGTGAACTCAAGGCGATCGGCGAGGCGCTGGGTGTTGTGGAGAGCTTCGGGGTGATCCTGGAAGAGGGAGGAGACCTGTGAGGGGGACTTGAGGTGGCGCTCCGGGTTGGCTTCCAGGAGGGTGCCCGCCTGGTCGAGGGTGGTGTGGTGGCGCAGGCAGGTGAAGGCGTCAGCGAGGAGGCGGTCGCGGCGGCGGGCGAAAAGCGGGGCGTTGGATGCGAGGAGGGGGAGTTTGAGGTGAGCGGCGAGATCGATCAGGAGGCGGTTGCGTCGTTCCTCACCGCGGACATGGTGCCGGGTGAGGGTGAGATAGAGGTTTTCCGGTCCGAAGGTGTCGCGGAGCCAGATGGCGGTTTCGAGGAGGCTGGTTTTTGTGGAATGAGGGAGGGATTCCGGGGTCAGGAGGGCAACCAGGCCTTTGGTTTGAGGGCAAAATCCGGAAGGGAGGGAAGTTTCGGTTCCGGATTCTGTGTCCTGCGACGGTGATGCCGCCGAGCTGCTTGCACTGTCGGCACAATGCAGATCCGTAAGGAGTCGACAGAGGTTCTGGTAGCCGGTGCGGTTCTTGACGAGGAGAGGAATTCCAAGATGTGCGATTTGAGATTGAGGATCCGGCAATTCAGCGGTGGCTCCCACAAGGGAGCGGAGGCCGTGTTGTTGAGCGGCAAAGTGGGCCCGGGCGGATCCCTGGACTCCCATATGGTCGAGGAGAGCGATGGTTTGGTAGCCAAGTTCCGCTGCACGGCGGACAAGATCCTCCGGTTGACTGGCGCCCCGAAGGAAGGAGAAGGAGGAGCGGGCGTGGAGTTCGGTGAACAAATGCGGTCAAGGATCGGGAGGCTCTGTCTTCGGCTGGCTCCTTCCGGGATCAGGCGGACTTCATTCGTAGATGCCCTCAAGGAACCAGTTTCCAGGAGGCTGGCAGGCGAGACGGAGGAGGGTCTGGTTGGCGAGTTGAAGATCCCATTCGATACGTTGCCAGCGTTCGGTGGGATTCCACCAGTGGCCCGAGAGAGGAAAGGGACCGTGAAGAGCGGCAATGGAACCACGGTGCGGTCCGCTCAGGAGGGCGAGGGGACGGGGGAAGTGGTCGTCGGGTTCACAGGCAACATGAACAGGAAGGGCGGGGCGGCAGCGTTTCAGCGGCAGGGCTGTCGGGATGCTGTCGTGGTCAAAGATCGGAAGTTGCGCCTTTCCGGGTTTTTTGCCCGCGATCCTGGATGTCCGATTGCACAGGGGGTCTTCCATTTGGAACGAATCCGGTTGATGAGTGTTGATGGGGCGGGGAGTGCCGAGTCGACCAGGGCCGAGAAGGGCTTCCAGGCGTGCGAGGGTATCGGCGAACTTGTGAGGGTCCCGCAGGGAGCGATCGAAGAGGTGGTGTTGAGCTTCGCCGGGCAAGGCGGGAGTGAGCAGGAGGGACCAGGCCACGACGGGAGCGGGTGCGCGGACGGTGTCCAGGTGGGTGTGGAGAAGGCGAAGAAGGGTGGAGGGGGTGCAGGTGGGTTCGGGCAGGCGTAGTTCGCGCAAGTGCAGGTTTCCGTCGGCGAAGGTGAGGGTGAGTCTGGTGGAGATGGTGGCACGCTGGGAGGAGCGAAGGCGGGAGCAGAGGGTGTCGAGACCGCGGCGCAGGAGGAAGAGGAGCGGTTCGAGGGTCTCGAGGGGGTGTTCAAGTTCGCGGGTGATGGTGAACTGTTGTGGTGGGCGGTGCAGGTTGAGGAGACGGTGGTATTTGCCGTGCAGAATGTCGTGGAGGCGGGTTGCGCCGGGACCGAGTCGCTCTGCGAGTCCCTGGCGGGGAAGGGCGGCGAGGGCTCCCAGGGTGTCGATGCCCCAGAGATGGAGGAGTTCCGGGTCCGTGGTCAGTTTGCCGTGGTCGGTTTGGAGAGAAGAGAGAGGCAGCCCGGCAAGGGCCTGAATGCTGAAGACGGAATGCTGCGCATTGTTGAACACCGGTTCCGGATGGAAGGTGAGAGTGGAGCGCAGGGCCCGGCTGCGCCCGGCAAGGAGGGCGAGATCTGGAGTGGGAGCGATGGCGAGATGGAGAGGAAGGTGAAGTGGCGTGGCCTTGCGGAGGGCTTGTTCGATCCAGTCGAGGGGGGAGGTGAGGGCGTGGGGAAGGGAGAGGAGATCGAGCAGAAAGGAGCCGGGGGCGGCCTCTTCAAAATCGGGTCCGAGAGAAGAGACGTATTCCCGGAGAGCATTCTGATGGAGGTGTTCGAGGGAGGGATCAGGGGCGAGAAGAATGAGTTGGGGGCAGCGTACGAGAGCACGGGTGACGGTGAGGCCGGGGGCGATGCGGTGGCGGGTGGCGGCAGTGTTGACGGCGAGAAGAAGAGGTGTGGCACGGGTGGAGGAGGTTCCGGAAGAAGGATCAGTCGTCGAGCTGACAAGGGCTGTTGGTTCGGCGGTGCTCCCGGGACTGTCACGGAGAAGGACAGAGAGAGGAAAGGAGGGGATGTGAAGGGAGGAGTACAAGTGGAGTCGAGAGGTTGGGAAAAGTTCCCTGGTTGTCGGTTTCCCTCAGGAGCTCCGAACAGCAGCCTCTTTCTGGTCACAGATGGGCTTCAGATCATCCCGATCGCGTTCGAGATCAGCGAGAGTGAAGGCGGAATTGAAGGTGAGTTGAAGGGTGGCGCAGGGGATGAGGTGTCTGGGAGTAAAGATGAGGAGGGATACCCCGGACTGCCTGGCGAGATTGCGGAGGCGGTACCAGGACGAACTGGGGATGCGGCGAAGTTCCTCGAGAGGGTTGAGGAGAAGGTCGAGGATGAGCAGCGGGAGACTGCCGTCGTGCAGAAGGAGATCGCAGCAGCGCAGGGACTCATCGCCATCCCGACAGCGAATCCAGAGCAGACGGGAGCAGGAATCCACGCTGTAGGAAGCAGGATCAAAGGAGTCCCGGCCATCGATGAGGGCGAGGAGCTTTCTGCTGGCAGGCGGGGGATGGGAGGCAGTGGTAGAAAGAGGTGATTCCTGGCGCTCTTCTTGCAGAAGTTCGGCAAGGATGAGGGAGAGACCGGAAGCGGGGTGAACAGGGGTGAGTTCGGAAAGGGCTCCGGCGGGAAAGGGGGGAAGGCGGGGGGAGGAAGGAACTGGAGGGGGGGAGTCACTCTCCCGGTGCGCTTTGGGGAATTTTTCCCGCAATTGCTGGCGTAGAGCCGGGAGGGTGGACTTCCGGCTTCGAATGGCAGCAGGGCTCCGCTCTGTCATGTTCTAATGAACAGTATTCAGAAGGAGGAGGATGGCAAGGGAAAACACGGAAGAGCTAGATGGGCGGATCCTGCTTGAGATTCCGGAATTATGACTGTTCACGGATTCCGCCGTGGGGTGGTTCCATCCGGTATGAAGAGAATGTTTATGAACTGTGAATAAGTAACAGGTCCATGTGTTGACAGGTTGATAGTCACCAAATAGAAAAAATTTGATGGGTATACGTGTGCGGCCGATGGGCGAAATGAAGTCCCAACCCGACCCAACTGAACGCGTGAAGTGTTGGAAGTGCGGGACCTGGTTCATGATGTCGCGAACGGCGACCCGGGGTTCGTGTCCAGATTGCGGAAGTCAGGTGGCACTCCACCGTCTCAACATGCCCATGATGCCGAGCGGGAAGAGCAAGCAGAAAGTGGTTCGCCTGTCTGTGGCGGAGGAGAAACTGCCACCTCAAGACCCGAAGAAGGAGAGGGCGTCGAAGAGCACGGAAGGGGTGCCATCGAAGTTGTCGGGCGAAAATGACCCTGATTCAGATGTGCATCCCAGGAAACCGGGGTCTGAGTTGGGGGAGGCGGAAGTCCGCAGGATGTTCGTGGAGGCAGATCCGCGCAGGGAGGATACAGTGAGTGGGGGGGATATGCTCAGGGGGATCACGATGAAGACCCTGATTGTGTCAGTGGGTGTGGCGACCTTGGTTCTGTTGATTCTGATCTACGCGATTGCCGCGAGTTGAGGAGCACATGGTGCGATTCATCCTGGCGTCCGGATCTCCGCGTCGGAGTGACTTGCTGTCGAAAGCCGGATACGAATTCAAAGTGGAACCGGCCGAGGTGGAGGAGTGGCCACCGGGGAAGTATCCCTTTCGGAAACTTTGTGTGGCCAATGCCGCATTGAAGGCCAGGGAGGTCTCGCTGCAGCATCCCGAGGCTGTTGTGTTAGGGGCTGACACGCTTGTGGGGTTGGGAGGAGAAGTCATGGGGAAACCACGTGATATCGTGGAGGCGGCGTGCATGTTGGAGCGGTTGTCAGGGCGGGTGCACGAAGTGTGCACCGGCGTGTGTGTGCGTTGCGGAACGGAGGAGCGTGTCTTCTTTGAGGTGTCCTGGGTGCGATTCCAGAGATTCGGGAAAGATGTCATCAAGGACTACACGCAGCGGGTTAACGTGATCGACAAGGCAGGGGCCTACGCCATCCAGGAGCACGGGAAGATGCTGGTGGATAAGGTGGAGGGATCCTGTGACAACGTGGTGGGTTTGCCGATGGCACGGGTGGCGGGCGAGTTGGAACGATTCGGGGTCCTGCCGTGCGGGACTTGATCGAGAGGAGGGAGTTTTAGTCCTGATTACGCGGTGGCGAGGCAGGGAATTGAGTGGGAGACAAGTTGGGAATTGGTTAAGGGGCGGGATTGTGGGAAATATGGAGCGTGAGCACGGTGGCAAGGTATCCCCTGATCCTGAATCCGAGGGCTCGAAGTGAGCGGGCGCGGCGGGCGCGGCACTTCGTGATGGAGCATGCGACGCGATTTGCGATTTATGCCACCAACAGTGCGGAGGAGGCGGCGGAACTGGCCCGGCGTTTTTCCGAGGCAGGAGAGGCTGTCGTGGTGGCGGCGGGTGGAGACGGCACGCTCAATGCCGTGGTGGGGGGGTTGAGCGGTTCAGAGACTGTGCTGGGAATCCTTCCCACGGGAACAATGAATGTCTTTGCGCGTGAACTGAACATCCCCTTCGGGCATCTGGCGGAAGCGCTCGAGGTGATCGATGCGGGGCATGTGAAGGAAGTGGATCTCTTTGAGGTGGAGGGTACGCCCTTCGTGCAGATGGCGGGAGTGGGCTTCGATGCGCAGGTCATTGAGGAGACCACGAGCGAAGCGAAGCGGCGACTGGGACCGCTGGCGTATATTCTCTCGGCGGTCAGGGTGCTGGGATCCGAGCCTCCACGGATGAAGGTTTATTTTGACGAGGGACATATCGTGGAGGGGGCTTGTGTCCTGCTGGGCAACGGGGCGCTCTATGGGGGGCAGTTACGCCTTTTCGGGAAGGCGGACAACGCAGACGATCTCCTGGATGTCCTGGTCTATAAGAAAGCTGGTTACAAGGCGGCCCTGGGGTCGCTGGGGACGGTGGCGCGGGGAGGTTTCGAGGCGGATGGCAAGGTGGTGGAGTATTATCAGACTTCCGGCCTTACCGTGGAATGTGACCGGGAGGTTCCCGTGGAGGTGGACGGCGAGTTGTGGGGGCGGACCGGACGGGTGGAGTTCAAGGCCATGACCGAGAAGTTGCAGGTCCTGGCCCCGGAGGAACGGGGGAAGAACTGGTGGGAGCAGATGCTGGCGAATCTCACGCCGGGAGCCAATTGATAGTGGTGGGGAAGGTTAAATTAACCTTCCTCTTCCGGAGGGAAATTCCAGAATCGTGATGCAGTGAAGTCCAGGCTTGATGATCTCTTTGAGTTCGCGTGTGGCGAAGTGAGGGATGAGGACTTCCGGGTCTTCTGTCCCGAGGATCCGGGTGACATGAGTTACGTGGATCTGTGCAGCGGAGTGCGCTCCCGGAAGGAGATCCCTGAAGTGGTTGATCCGGAATGGTTCGAGATCTTCGGGATCGCCCAGCGGGGGAGTCCGGAGCAATCGTCGCAGGAGGACCGTTTTGTGCGCTTCAAATTGTTTTGCGGGGCGGTGGCGGCGAATTTTCTTCTCAAGGAACCGGGCCTCGACCCGGTGGTGATCGTCAATTATGTCTGCTGTTCCCTGGTGCAGTCGGCGCGGGCGATGACGGACCATGGATTGACATCCATTTTGCTGGATGTCTTTCCGGCCCTGGCAAAGGAAATGGAGGATTACCGGGCGCCGAGTGGCTGGGTGGTCCAGGAGTATCCCTTCTGCCTGTTGGCAGGGATGTTGGTGGCGGAGGACCTGGAGGACTACGAATGGTCGGCGAAACTGGCGGTGCGGTTGGTGAAGGCGGAGGAGCAGGTGAGGGAAGAGAGCTTTTTCCCGGGACACGAGTTTCTCCTTGGGCTGACAAACTATGATTCCCTGCACCAGGAATGGCTTGCCCTGGCCGAATCCCTGAAGAATCCGGAGAAGGATGAAGCAGTGGATTCGGTAAAGGCCCGGTTAGGGGGCGTGGAGAAGTGGCGGAACCAGGATTAAAAATGCCGGATTCCGTGATGATGGACCGTCTGCAGGTGGAACCAGGAATTCCTGTGGTGATGGTCTAGCCGCCGGCGGCGAGGACGATGATTTCCACCCGGGCTCCCTCCGAGAGGGCGGTGGAGTTGTGATCGCCACGGGGCAGAGCCTGGCCATCCAGTTCTGTCACCACGGGTTTGTGGGCGAGGTCCAGAGACTTGAGGAGATCGGCGACGGTGGTTTCGCATTCGAGTGCGTGTGCCCTGCCGTTGAGGATAATCTGCATCTCGAAGGGGGGGAGGATCAGGCCGGGGCAGGCGCAAGGATTTCACGGTCCCAGTCTTTCCAGACTGGATCGAAACCCTCGCTGCGGAGTTGAGCAGCGACGGTACCGGCCGGACGTTCGTCGTCTATTTCAAACTGTGGAGTGGCCCGGGCCTGGGAGCAACCGGTCGCTTGTCCGGTGGGATCAAGCTCAACCCGTCTTCCCCTGATGGTGTGGTGAAGGTCTTCTGCGCCTGCGCCGGTGTAGCCGCCCGGTTCGGTGTGGGAACCGGCGGAAACGTGCGTGACCCCGAGGGGAAAGAGGCGGTCACGGAGGGTGGCTGGTTCCCGGGTGGAGAGGACGATGCCGACCTGGGGAAAGGTGAGACGGAAGGCGCAGATGAGTTGAACGAGTTGACGATCGGTGAGGGTGAGACCGGGGTCGGCCTGGTGCCGGTGATTTCCGGCGTGGGGCCGCAGTCGTGGGAAGGAGATGGTGAATTGTGCCTTCCAGCAGTGCTTGTAGAGGTATTCGAGATGGGCGGCGAGAGAGAGGGCTTCGGTGCGCCAGTCGGCGAGGCCGAAGAGGGCCCCGATTCCAATGCGCCGGAAACCGCCGGCATAGGCACGCTCTGGGCAGTCGAGGCGCCAGTCGAATGCCTTCTTGGGCCCGGCGGTATGGAGGCGTTGGTAGGTTTCCCGGTGATAGGTTTCCTGGTAAACGACCAGGCCTTCCGCTCCGCAGGAGACCAGTTCCGCATATTGTCCGTCCTCCATGGGTCCGACCTCGATCCCGAGGGTGGGAACAGAGGGGGAGAGGAGGCGCAGGCAATCCTGCAGGTAACCCTCCGAGACGAACCCGGGATGCTCGCCGGCCACGAGGAGGAGGTTGCGGAATCCGAGCGAGTGGAGGTGCCGGGCTTCGGTGGCGATCTGATCCAGGGTGAGGGTTGTCCGCAGGATGGGATTGTCGCGTGAGAATCCGCAGTAGCTGCAGTTGTTTACACACTCGTTGGAAAGGTAGAGCGGTGCAAAGAGGCGCATCGTGCGTCCGAAATGACGCCGGGAGAGCGCCGAGCTTTTCCGTGCCCGGGATTCCAGTTCGTCCGGGGGAAGAGGAGTCAGAAGGGACGCAAATCGCCGCAGGAGCGGAGAAAGCGGTCGATCCGGGTCTGCGAAGCAGGCTGCGAAGCTCACGGACAGGAGAGGTCGGATTTGCGGAGGGGAATGTCAAAGGGGAAAAGGGGGGGTGGGGGGCTTCTGAAGAAACTGGGGGGGCTTCTGAAGAAACCGGGAACTGGAACTCACCCTTTCACGGGGGAGCGAAGGGCGGGGAAGAGGCGCTTACCCGGACCCGCTGATGGGGAGAAGGGACAGGATAGCAGGAAAATAACATGGAAATGCGCATGGCAGGGGATTGAACGCTTGATCAAGTGGGGCGGGAGCGGCACCTTCGCAGCGGCAATGAGTGAAGTGGAGACCATTGAGTGCCGTCCCACCAGATGGTTCTATCTCAGGGCCGGGGCCATGGTCCTGATGTTCGGGGTGTTCCTGGTGCTGTTTCTGAAGGACTGGAAGGTCGGTTGGCCGAAAAAAAACGAGATCTATTACACCTTCAAGGCCTTCGAGGAGGCCAAGACGAAGTTTGCCGAACACGAGGACAAGAAAGGTGGTGCGGAGGAGTGGGAGGCATTCGCGCAGGCGCAGGTGATAGGTTTTCCGGATGGTGAAGGCATACTGCCACCAGGAGTAGATTCCTCCATCCGGTGGCCGGCTGTCCTGAACGACTATGCTGGCTACAGGAAGGCCCTGGAGGAAGAGGGAAAAAAGGCGATTCCCCCCTTGTGGACGAAGTACACCGATGAGAGGGGTTGGAGTTCTTCCATTCCAAAGAAGAGCTATGAGGCAGCCAAGATCCAGGAGCAGCTGTATTACGGAATCGGGAGTGGAGTTCTCCTGTTGATCACGGGATTTTTTCTGATCCGGACTTTGCGGCGTACGATGAAAGTGGACGGGGAAGCCTACTACGCGCCGGACGGTGCGAGGATTCCCTTCAGTTCGGTGCGCAGGATTGATGTGCGGAAGTGGGGAACCAAGGGGTTGGCTTACCTTTTCTATCGGGAGGAAGGGGCCCCGGAGGAGAGCGCGCTCAGGAAATCGAAGGTGGACGGGATGGTCTACGGACAATTCAAACAGGAGGAGGGGGCCCCTGCGGAAGCTCTCTTCCAGCGCATTCGCGACAATTTCAAAGGCGAGTTGATCGAGTTGGTCGAGTCGAAAGAGGACGAGGTGGAGAGTGGGGCGGAAGAGGCCGGAGAGGCCGGAGGGGAGGAGGGGCCAGGGGAGAACGGTCCGAAGGAGTAGATTTTCAGAGTTGCCAAGTGCGTCAAGGAGGGCTAAGCCAGAAACAAGCAACCAATTGCGACGGATACATGTCAGAATCAAGCGAAGAGAAGGTCAGGGGTATCATAGTGGAACAGCTCGGAGTAAACGCCGATCAGGTGACCCGGGAGTCGAAAATGATTGAGGATCTGGGAGCAGATTCCCTCGATGCGGTGGAATTGGTGATGGCCGTCGAGGAGGAGTTCGGGATTGAGGTTCCGGACGATCAGGCCGAGAAGCTGGTTGCGGTTGGCGATATTATCGATTACGTGGATAAGCCCTCCTCCTGAGCAAGTTGCGCCTATTATCCAAGGTGTGGGGTGGGTCCATAAGGACCTGCCCTTTTCGTTGTCAGGGGGGGCATGGTAGGCGATGATGAAGGCGGAGAATGTATTCCCCCGATGATATCCAATACGCGCTGGAGACGACCAGCGTGCTGTATGAACCGGACCGCCGGATTGACACCTTCGGGAACACGCGTTTCGAGTTCCTTCTCCTGAGCGAATTGATGGACTCGGTGGGACAGGTCCGAATCCGGAGTGGGGAGGTAGAGGCCAATCAGCCGACCATCATCAAGCCTGAGGCTTATAACGGAATCGAGTTCGAGGGGTTCGGTGACGATGCAGAGAGATTCCATCAGTGGCTTCACGAGCACGGACTGAAGATCGCCTTCCTGAATTACCAGTTCAAGCGCGGGGAGGTCCGGGAGGAGTTGCTGCACGACTCCCTGGAGGCGGTGCGGGAGCGGGTGCTTGATGACGCCCGGCGGATGGGCAACCCGATGCAGGTCGTGATTGAAGGCGTAGACGACGCGTGGGAGATCAGCCTCCTGCGCTTCATCTTCGAGATCGTGGACAAGAGTTCGGAGATCAATAGGTTCGATTTCAAGCGCAAGGGCTTGCTTTAGGGCCCTGTCAGACAGTTTGCCAGATGATGAAGACGATTAGTCCTGTGAATGCCCTCCCAGGACACTAGTGCACTGCAGATTATGATGTCCCTCATCAAGGTTTTTGCCGCTCTGCTGGTGCTGGGGGTGCTGGGCGCGACTGTGGCGCTGGTTGAACGACTGAAGAGGGAGAGCGCCGAGCCGCAGTTGCGGAAAAACTCCGAGACCCTGGAGAGTGTCCCGTCAGTGGAACCTGGAGAGATTGCATTCGAGCGGGCAAGGGAGTTGCTGGCAACCGGTCAGTTCGAGAACGCGCGTGAGAAACTTGAATTTCTGGTGGGAGTCTACCCGTCTTCGGCCTCGGCAGGCGAGGCCCGCCGGATTCTGGGAGAGTTGAATCTCGACGATCTGCTCTCCACCGAAGTGATGGAGGGGAAGACGATGTATGAGGTGAAGTCGGGAGACAACTTCACCAGGATAGCGGCCAAGCACGAGACCACCCTGGATTGCATCATGCATATGAACGGTCTGCAGAGGATGGACAAGCTCTACCCCGGAGACGAACTGGTACTGCTGCCCTTGAAATTCAACATCAAGATAGACGTGTCCCGCAAGCTCCTGAGCTTATACAAGGAGGGACGCCTTCTGAAGTCCTACAACCTGCTCCACGCCAGGGCGCGGAACTCACGAGGGGAGTTGCGATCCAGAATCGGGCAGAAAATCGGCCTGCTGAAGGATGGGCAGAGGGTTTCACCAGTGAAGTTCCAGAGCTACCGGACCGCCAGGAAGGTGCTGATCCTCGATCATCGCGGCCTGCAGTTGCGCCAGGTCGGGATGGCGGAAGAGGATGACACCGGAAGGGGTTTTTTCCTTTCGGAAGCTGACATGGAGGAGTTGGCTCTCTTATTGAGAGTCGGGAACGAGGTGGAAGTCCGCTTCGGTAACCAGTAAGATGCGTGTCAATGAACGACAGTAGCGGGAGACCCCAACCACTCGATTTTGAGAAACCCATAGCGGAGCTCGAAGGGGAGTTGGGGGATATGCGCGAGAAGGCGCGCTCCCAGGAAATTGATCTCAGCACGGAGATCGCAGCTCTGGAGGCGAAACTGGCGGAGGTGCGGAACAGCATTTACGAGAACCTGACACCATGGCAGCGTGTGCAGATTGCGAGGCACGTCAACCGTCCCTTCATGCTCGACTATCTCAACGAAGCCTTTGATGACTTCTGCGAACTTCATGGCGACCGCCTGGTGGGAGACGACCAGGCCATGCCAGGTGGATTTGCCCTGCTCGATGGACGGCGCTGTGTGGTGATCGGGCACCAGAAGGGCCGTAATACCAAGGAGAATCTGGAGCGAAACTTCGGCAGTGCGCATCCCGAGGGATACCGCAAGGCCCTGCGCCTCATGAAGCTGGCCGAGAAGTTCAGGATTCCGGTTGTCTCGTTGATTGATACCCCGGGGGCGTTTCCGGGAATCGGGGCAGAGGAACGGAATATCGCGGAGGCAATCGCGCGGAATCTGCGGGAGATGATGAACCTGAGGACTCCGATCGTGGTGGCGGTGGTCGGAGAGGGTGGCTCAGGAGGTGCTCTCGGGGTTGGAGTGGCCGACCGCATTCTCATGCTGGAGAACGCTTATTACTCGGTGATCAGTCCGGAAGGGTGTGCCGCCATCCTCTGGAAGCACCGCAAGCATGCGCCGGAGGCGGCGGAGGCGATGAAGTTGACGGCTGAGGATCTGGCCGGGATGAGCTTGATTGACGAGGTGGTTCCCGAGCCGAGGGGAGGAGCGCATCACGATGTCCGGTCAGCGACCGGCAATCTCAAGACTGCGCTGATCAGTCATATCGATGAGCTGGCAGATTTATCGGAAGAGGAAATGCTGAATGCGCGTTACGAGAAGTTCCGGCAGGCGGGACAGTGGGCGGAATAGCTGCGGAGGATCCGGGTTCCTGATGGTTAGCGTTCGGGGTGCCCCCCGCATGCTAATTCAGTTCCTTCTCGGTATACGGCACTCCACCCTGCTTCCTGGTCGTTTCGCGGGATTCCTTGATGAAGGCTTCCTCCACCTTCCCGGAACGGTTGCTCCAGGCATGGCGGATAAAGGTGAGGATATCGGCAATGTCCCTGTCCGAGATAGTCGGGTTCATGGAGAGGCCGGGCATGGCTGCGGGTGGGGTGTAGCGCTGGCCAGAAACCGTGATGGGGCCCTGCAGGCCGTGCAGAAGGGTCTTGGCGAGTCGTTTGGTGTCACCGTTGACCCAGTCCGATTCGTCGAGGGGAGGGCCGAGATTCGGAAGGCCGGTGCCTTCGGCGCCGTGGCAGCCTATGCAGGCGACACGTCCCATGTAGAGTTTCTCTCCGCGCTGGAAGGAGGCGAGGTGTTCGCCCTTGATGGTGGGTGGTTTGATCTTCCTGGTATTCCTGTGGAGGGCCTCCTGCAGCCACTTGTCCAGGTTGCCGTCATTGTAGCGCCCGTTATTGACGCCCAGGAAGACCGCTTCGCGATCCTTGAGGCCGGTGAAGGCGGCTTCCCGGACGAGGGGATTTCCACCATTGATTTTGAGTTCTGCTACCAGGGCGTCGAAGGCCTGGGAGGTGCCGGTCTCCGCGAGGAGCCGGGCTTTGTAGATAGAGGACTCACGGCCCGCCTTGAAGGCAGCGAGGGCAGGAAGGAGGGCGTTCTTATCACGCTCGCCGAGCGAGAGGCCTGCCATGAGGGCAGAGGAGGAAAACTTCTCGTCACCGGACGTGAGAGCCCTTGTGACATGCCCGGCGTTGAGGAGTCCGAGCCCTTCAAGGCACCAGAGAGCGTGCAGGCGGGCGAGAGGTTTATCGTTCTGCAGGATGTCCTCAAGGGCGCCCCTGGTCGATTCATTGCCACGCTCGACGATGAGGCGTTGTGCAGTGTCTCTCCACCAGCCATTGGGATGGCTGAGATGGCGCGTCAGGTCGGTGGCGGAGAGTTCTTGAAGACTGGGGGCCGGGCCCCGGCCCTGATCCTTGTGGCGCAGACGGTAGATCCGACCATGTCCGCTGCCAGGCTTGTCGAGTCCACGGCTCAGGATCTGCTTGCGCAGGTAGGAGGTGACATAGGTCCGGTGCTGGATGATCCCGTGGTACATGTCGAGGATGTAAAGGGAGTTGTCTGGAGCGGTATAGGCATTCACCGGGCGGAAGCGCTCGTCAGTGGAGGCGAGGAATTCCTTCTCGCCGAAGGTGTGTTTGCCAACCAGCTTGCCTTCTCCGTCCTCGTAGCTGATGGCTTTGATCAGGTGACCAGTGGCCTCGGTGATGAAGGCGGTTCCATAGAGGTTTTTGCCGAGGCCGTGGCTGCGGAAGACAGCGAGGCCGGAAGCGCCGGTGGCGTTGATGAGTTTGTAGTTCTCGGGTGAGACGGTGTTGCGCTGGTAGCCGCGGTTGACCCCGGGAGTGACCCGGATGGGCCAGACCCTATTGTCGCTGATGCGTGCCGCGATCCCCGCCTTCATCTTGGAGTTGGTGTTCCCGTAAACGGCATTGGGGAAGGTGTAATCCCCGACCAGGAGGGTGCTGTTGCTGTTGTGGAAGAGGCGTCCGTAATCGTCACGGTCGATGCCCCATTGTCCGCGGAAATGGGTTTTCTCCATGACCCATCCCTTCTTGGTCCTTTTGTAGCGGCGGTCCGATTTGGCGTTGTAGATCCAGTTGTCGAGTCCGAGGACGAGACTGTTGGCCTTGTGCTCCACGTTGCCTCCCCGGGCATAGTCCTTATCCACCAGCACCCGTTTGCCAACCGGTTTGTTGCCGTCACGGCCCTGGAAGAACAGGCTCTCCTGGTTGGCCCACAGGATGCCATCATCGAGAAGATAGAGGCTGCGGGGAAGAAGGAGTTTCTCGAGGAAAATCGAGCGCTTGTCCACCCTGCCATCATCGTCGCTGTCCGTCAGGATGACGATACGTCCCTGGGCAATGTTCTCACCTTTGCCATCCACATCGGGCATGTATCCGACCAGTTCGCAGATCCACATCTGCCCATTGCCGTCGAACTTGAGCATGCATGGCATGTCGACCAGGGGTTCAGAAACGACCTCCTCGATGACGAAGCCGGGAGCGAGTTGAAAGGATTTGAGGGCGTCCTCAACCTTGAGGAAGGGCGCGGGCGGAATTACATCCTCAGGGACAAAGCTGGCCATGTTGTGGCCCTTCCGGTCGCCCTGCTGGCCTGCGAGGGGAGAGATGAGGGCAATCGGGAGGGCAAGAAACGAAAATTGTCGGAGCAGTGACATGATGGGAGACCTTACAAAACCTGAGAGGCAATTCTATCGAAAACCCCGGGGACTCCCAATTAACCGGAGCTTCAATCAGGAAGATTCCAGGCCGAAAAACCGGCGGAAATTGTCGGCGAGAAGAACGCGGAGGTCAGATTCAGCCTGCCCCAGCACACGTGCCAGACCGTTGACGATACGGGGCAGGTTGGCAGGATTATTGAGTGGTTGGCCCTCGCGGTCGCAGAGGAGGTGTCCCTGGTGCTGGTCCGGAGGGAGCATGTCAGGAGCATCGGTTTCGACAAGGAGACGATCGGGCGGAACCTGTCGGAAGGCGGCACGGATCTTTTCCTTGTGCTCCTGAAGAAAATAGCCCGAAAAGGAGAATCGAGCACCAAGCGAAGCGAGGGGGGGGACGAGTTCGGCCGAACCGCCGTAGGAATGCAGAAGAAAGCCACGGGCGGGGCGTTTGCTGGAGCGGAGGATCTCCATGAGAGGACCCCAGGCCTTGAGACAGTGGATCGAGAGCGGAAGGTTGTGTTCTGCCGCCAGGTTGAGTTGGAGCGTGAAAATTTCCCTTTGGTCCTCGAAATGAGGATCCTCGATCCAACGGTCAAGGCCGCATTCACCGAGGAAGACTGTTCCGGAGTGCAGGGCGAGGGTGCGTTTCAGTTTTTCCAGCCAATCCGGACTGCGGTTCGCGATCTTCCAGGGGTGAAGGCCCAGCGAGGGCTGCACCAGGTCCGGATACCGGCGGGCCAGTGACATTACACGGGGCCAGTCGTCCTGACAGGTGCCGTTGACGATGCAATGCTCGATCCGGGCGTCCCGCATGGCCGGGAGAAGTTCGGGCAGACTATGCAGAAGCCGTTCGTCGTGGAGGTGATTGTGCGCGTCGAAGAGCGGCGTCATGAAGAGAAGGCAGCTTCTGATTCCCTTAGCTGGCGGGCGGCCTGGTGGTAGCTTTCCATGGAACAGTCCGGCAGAGTGAACTGGTCTGCAGGCGCCTGATAGTTGGAGGCCGGGGAGCCCGGGCGGCGGTAGCAGAGGTCATAGTGGTTCTCCAGCAGAGAGGTGACAAACTCAGGCCAGGCACCCTGCCGGATCTGGGTTTGCCAGTCCGAGACCTGGGCATGTCCGCGCAGCTTGCCTAACAGTTCGAGGAGGCTGGAGAGCGTTTCCGGTTCCTGGAGGAAGTGCTGGTAGTCCTCCAGAAGCAGTTGCACACGCTCCGGGACAGGCAGGGTGAGTTCAATTACACGTGCCGCGGCGAATTGTTTCCAGAGGGAGGGCGGGAGGTAGACGCTTCCAATGCGACTGGATTCGGCCTCCGCGAAAATGGGGCGGCACGGGTCGAATTCACTCAAGGCTGCGTGCAGGCGGTTCTCGAAGCGGCGTTGGCTGGGCTGTATCCCAACCGTGCCCAGGAGTGATCCACGGTGGTTGGCCATCGCCTCCAGGTCGATGACCTGTGTGCCTTCCCGGTGCAGGGCTTCCAGGAGGCGGGTCTTTCCTACGCCGGTCAAGCCACTGATGATGCGAAACTGCAGTTCGGAATTGGAGAGCCACCGGACGAGACCGTCCATCACGAAGCGGCGGTAGGCCTTGTATCCACCCTCCAGGGTTCTGGCGCGCCAACCGATCGAACGCAGGACAGTAGCGAAGGCCGCCGAACGTTGTCCGCCACGCCAGCAGTAGATCAGGGGTCTCCAGCCGGGTTCAATTCCGCTCAGGGGTCCGGCGAGGTGCCTGGCGATGGACTCACTAACGTAGCGGGCACCGAGTTTGCGGCCCTTGAACGGGCTTTCCCGGTAGAGGATGCCGGTCTCCATCCGCTGCTCGTTATCAAGGACCGGGAGATTCCGGGCGCCAGGCAGGTGGTCTTCCTCGAACTCAAGCGGAGTGCGGACATCGATCACCTCGTCGAACTCGGAGAAGTCGACTGGGAGTGAGACAGACTCTAGATGATCGAGGGACATGATCCGGCAGGCATTGAACGATTGGAAATGGTAGACCGCCGGACCCTAGCATAAGGCAGGGCAGAAGGCAGGCCCCGGCCTGAAATTCCTGTTACTGCTTGGCGAATTCTCCGGTGATGAGGGAGAGGTGCTGCAGGCCGCTGCGGGTAAGGGAGGCACGGCGCCCGGTGCCGGTGACGCGGGACAGGGTAAAGTATTCGTGGCGCGACTGGGTGGTGCGCACGTAGGTGATGAGGGGTTTGGGGACTTCACGGTGACTGGGCGCGATGGCGAGCGGGAAGCCGGCGGGGGTGAAGGAAATTTCCCAGGAGGGACTGGGCCTGTGATGGGCTCCGCGCTGGATCCATGGGTAGCGATCGGCCAACTCAAGTTTGCCGCGGCGCGGACAGGTGACCTTGTAGTAGATGGGGGTGCGTTCGAGGAACTCGGGGAGGGTGATGCCGGGGTCGCGATGATGCGCCAGGAGCAGGCTGGCGATATCGAGACCGGCGAGGTTCATTCCATTATGGATGCCGTGGGTGTTCTTGGTGTTGAACTTCATCTTGTGCCAGGCGTCAAACTGGAGCGAGAGAAGGATGTTCAGTTCAAGGTGGACGTGGGCGCGTTCCCGGTTGATGCCGGCGCCGGTGTAACCCATGCGCCCCACCACATGCCCAGCCGGGATGCGCTGACCTTCCTTCACCGAGGCACTGGCCAGGTGAGCATAGAGGCTCAGGAGAGGGCCGTTGCCCCAGTCGTGTTCAACCACCACGTATTTCCCGTAATTGCTGCCCCCGGCACTGCCCTGGACGTAAACGACACGGCCCAGGGCAATGGCCTTGACGTCATCGAGTGGGCGTCCGGCGGAGTCGCGCTTGACCGGTCGGATGTCTATGCCTTCGTGGAAGCGGGTGGGCACCACTCCCTGCTGGGTGCGCCGGAGGTTGCGGACAAATCCATAACCACCGCCCTGCCAGGGTTTGCTCGTCTCGCCCTCGAAGGTGCGATAAACATACATGTAGAACTTCTCGGGATTTTTATCGAGAAGGGCCCGGTTGTCGGTGGGCAACTGGAGTTTGAGAGCCTGACCCGGGCAGAGGGAAGACAGCGCGAAGGCAAGCACGAGGTGGAGTCCGACGCGGAAATGGAGGGGAGTCACTACTTCTTTTTGATTCTCTTTTTCCAAGCCTTGGGATCTTCGCCGATGCGCGGGACATGCTGGTCGGCGAGTTTGACCTCAGCAAGCGAAACCCACTTCCAGATGACGATGAGCCCGTCATTGACCGGTTTGTCGATCAATACCGCATCGCGGACCTGCCCATTGACGACAGCGAGAAGCAGTTTGTCCTGCTGAGCTGTGCTCATGTTGCGGAGCCGGTTGGAGGCCAACTTGTTGAGCTGGAAGACGATTCCGTAGGAATTTCCATCGTCGGCAGGAAAGGGGCGGAACGCTACGATATCCTTGGTGCTGATTTCCGCGGACTTTCTGAACAGGACTTCCTTTCCCGCGGTCAATTGTTTGAATGCCTGGCGATCACCAGGTTCAGCCTGGAGATGGAAACTGACACTCAGATCAGGCGCTTTCTTTCCGGCTGCGGCAAGGGTATTCGGAAGGAGCGCAGTCGCCATGAGGATGGCGAAGGCGAATGATCGAGGCATAGAGATACAAAGCACCTTTCTCCGCAGGACTCAAGCAGAACCGTGGAGGAGCATCCTCCTCGTCAGGTAATCCAACGGCATTCCGGAGACGGCAAACAGGGGGCGGAGTTGTGCAGGTTGGGGCCCCCTGTGATCGGCCTCACTTGCCGGCGGCTGTTCCGGGCAGGAAGCGGTAGTAGACCTCCAGCATGAGCGTGGCCAGAGCGGTGACATAAACGGGGTCGTTGCGGGCCGCCGGACCAGGCTTGGGTGGGGCGGGCCAGGAACCGTCGTTGTTCTGCGAATTGAGGAGCTGGTCCCGGAACATTTCGTTATACTTCACCCAGCTCTTGCCGCCATTGTTCATGGCTGCCTGGCTGGAGTAGTAGTGCTCGTAGAGGTTGCAGGGACCGACCTTGTAATCGAACTGGGATTTCTTGTCGATATACTTGATGCCCTTGCGCGCGTTGGAATTGGACGCACCCTTGTGCTGCTGGAAGCACAGCGTGCCGGCGCCCACGAGGGTGGAATGCCCGTCACCGAGGGGGGTGGGGCCGGAGTAGCCGAATCCTCCATCTGCAGCCTGGCAGCTTTCGCAGTATTTAAGGGCATCGCGGATGCAGGCATTCATGTTGCGGAACTCGAGCCCGGTGTGCTTGCCGGCCTTGAGGGCCTGGAGTTGCCAGGCAGTGATGGACATGTCGCCGCCGCGTCCGCCCGCTTCTTCATAGGAGTAGTCCCAGCCGCCCGATTTGTTCTGGTTGTCGATGATCCACTGGATGCCCAGCTGTACGCTCTCCTGCAGGTTGGGGAGCTTGACGCCCAGCTGGCTGCAGAAGGTGTAGGCCTCCGCAATGGCGTAGGCTGCGATGGCGTGGGAGTAACACCAGTGCTTGTCCTGGGGGTTGGAGGCCATGCGCCCCTTGTTCTTCTGGTTGTTATCAACCAGGAAGATGATCGCGGCGGTCACGGTTTCGCCGAATTCTTCGGAAAGGGGTGTTTCGCAGTGTCCCAGGTAGGCAAGCAGCGCAAGGCCGGTGTAGGCGACCTTGGTGCCTCCGCCCCATGAGCCGTCCCCGCCCTGGGTCTCCTTGAGGTAGCGCAGGGCCTTGACCACCGATTCCTCACACTTTTCGTTGCCGCCATTCTCCTTGAGGCGCTGGAGGCGGTCCTGCGGGGAGCAGCGCTTGCGCATGGTTACGGGGATGTTTCCAAAACCACCGCCACCGCCGTCACCTCCATTGCCCCAGCCCTGTCCGAAGTCGTCGCCACTTCCGAAATCGAGATTTGGTTCGGCTTCCGTTTCCGGGACGGGCACCGCCGTTGGGGAGGGGGTAGTGGAGGCAATCACCCGGGCCGTGGAGGAGGATGGCGCGGAAGGTTTGCGCTGAACCTGGGGGTTCACTTCCTTCTGGTCCATGGTGTCCTCCTCGGGTGCTCCAGCCTGGTAAGTCACGATGGTGGGGGACTTGATGAGGAGATTGGGCAGGAGAATGAAGAGAAGGATGAGGATCACGAGGGCCATGACAAGGAGGGCGATCACCACGGAAGTGATGACGGAGTTCCTCCGCTGGGCTTCAAGGCGCGCCTCCGCGTCGGGGTTGATTTGGGCGTGAAGACTCATCTGGGTTGTTAACGAATTGCCCTGAAGAAACCTTAGGATCTTTATTCTGGCAAGATCCGAGACGGGGCGAGGCTTGCGACAAAGCCCTGATTCTGCGAACAAGTGGTATGGAAATACGTGCGGGCGTTGCAGGGGCAGGGTCGATGGGCCGTAATCATGCCAGGGTCTACGGTCTTCTGGAAGGGGTGCGGATGGAGGCCGTTTTCGATGTGGATCCCGCCCGGGCCCAGGCCGTGACAGCTGAATTCGGGGGCGAAGTGGTGGATTCCCTGGAGGCCCTGGCGGAGCGCTGTGAGGCGGTGAGCGTGGCCGTGCCCACCGAGCATCATCTCGAGGTCGGCGGAGCATTGATGCGCCTCGGGGCCCATGTCCTGGTGGAGAAACCGATTGCGGGAAACGAAGTCGAGGCCGAGGAACTTCTCCGGATTGCGGGGGCTACCGGTCGTTTGCTGCAGGTGGGTCACATCGAACGCTTCAATCCCATCCTCCGGCAACTTGAAGATCGCCTGGATCGGCCCCGCTTCATTGAAGCCCATCGACTTTCGCCATTCCCCAATCGTAGTCTCGATATCGGAGTGGTGCTCGACCTCATGATTCATGACCTGGAAGTGATCCTTCACCTTGTTCGTTCACCAGTGAGCAACATCGATGCGGTGGGGGTGCCGGTCCTCACCCGGCACGAGGATATTGCCAATGCGCGGGTGCGGTTCGAAAATGGATGTGTGGCCAACATCACGGCGAGCCGAATCAGTCCGGAACGGATGCGCAAGATCCGGGTCTTCCAGGAGAACTGCTATCTCTCACTCGATTACCAGGAACAAAACGGGAAGATCTCCTGGATCGAGTCGGAAGGAATTCAACAAGCCGACGTGGAGGTCGATCCTTCCGAGCCATTGGTAGCGGAACTCAAGGCTTTCATCGATACGGTGCGCGGACAGAAGGAGCCCGAGGTGACGGGGCAGCAGGGAGCTGCCGCCCTGGAAGTGGCGTTGGAGATCACGCGTCTCATTCAGGCTGATTCGGAAAAGCGCGGAGTGTTGCCGGTCCTGGCGGCGGCCGCCGCCGAGGAGATGGAGTGATGCCGGTCTCTCTCAGTTCCTGCCCGGCCGTTCATTTTCCCGGAGGAGAGAGGGATAAGGCGAACCGTGGAGGCAGGGATCAGGGTGAGACCGGTTTCTCGCTGGCGACAATGCGCAGGTAGCCGGTTTGTTGTGTCGAGACGGGTTGTGAAGCACGGAACAGGATGGAACTCGTGCCGTCGCCATTGTTGACCCTTCCAAGGTAGGCCGGACCTGCGGTCCAGTCGATGAGGTTGGTTGACTGCTCTGCCGAGAAGCTGATCGCGTCGGCGCCGATGTGCTGGCGGAAGGCGATGACCGAGTGCGGATTGTCACGGTTCTCCAGCATGATCTCGATCAATCCCCCGGACTCCGGGATGCCAGGATCCTGCCCGCCCGCAAATTCGAGCAGGGCGACCAGGCCGTCGTTGTCGTCATCAGAGAAGAGATCGGTCACATTCGTGGCGTTTTCCCAGTCCGTCAGATCGATGGCGTCGCTGTCGCCGGGATTGCCACCCGGCAGCGCACTGGTTCGCCAACTGGTTGGGAGGGAGGGATTGTTGGAGTCGGGACACATGAGGACAAGCGAGTAGCCAAGTCCGTCAGCGCTGGTGGGCCAGGGAGCCTGGTGACTCCATGTGAAGTCGGTGATGGGCACACCGAAGGCATCGGTCAGGACAAGGCGTTCGCCTTGGTTTGCCAGTTTGCTGGTCCCGCCGCTCTGGTAGCTGCCGATGACCGGGTGTCCGGGCCCGTAACGCTGGGTGAAGGCGGCTTCCCGTCCGACCAGGAGGCCGTGTGCGCCCGGTGCGAGAGTGGTCTCCGGGAACTGGTAGTCGATTCCATTGGCGAAGCGAAGTCCGGTAAGGTCAATCGTCAGGGTTTCACTGAGATTGAAGATCTCGATGAACTCGAAGTCATCCTGATCGGGGAATCCCGCCTGGATTTCAGCACTGGTAGGAGCGGCGGGATGATACATCACTTCAGAGATTGCGAGGGTAGCGGCGGTTGCGGGAACAAGGGTACCGGTTCCCGTGACGTCGACGGTCCGTTCGCTCAGAATGTCTCCGCGGAAGCCGATGGCCTGCAGGGCGATCTCATTAGGACCGGGGTTGATCGGCACGTTGACTTCCCAGCTGTTGTCATCGAGCCAGGTGACGGACAGGGGTTCGGTTGCGCCGGCGAGACGGATTTCCCGGACGTCGACCCAGGCATCACCCTGGAGTGCGATGAACGGTTCACTGGTGGTGGTTCCTCCTGAGGTGGTGATGCGGAAGGGGATCTGGGAGACTGCACTGTTGATTGCACTAAGGGCGTGATTCCGGCGGGAGTTGATGTAGCCGAGGTGGTTCGAGAGGTTCTCGGAAGGCAGGAAACACGAGTAATGATCGGCCCACTGGGTCATGTAGCGGGTGTTGAAAGCGGTATCAATGATGTCCTTGAGGTGGCCGTAGTAGGCGCGTTCGTTGGCAGGACTCGCGGAGAGGAGTTTGGACAGGTCTCCGTTGGGGGTCAGGCTGCTGTTCGCCCCGCGACTGAAGGTGAAGTCCATGTCCCAGGGGAAGTAGAGCACCCGGCCGTCGCTGGGGCGGACATAGAAGAGAGCGTTGTGCTGCGATCCACTGCTGTAGTTGTCTCCGATTCCACAGAGGACCTGGGCGGCGAAGGAGCGGAGCCACTGATCCACGTCAAGGTCGCGGTAGGAGGCGTCCCGGAAGGACGTTCCGCTCAGGCCCAGGGTGTTGAGGGCATTGATGATGGCGTCGTAGTCATCGGCATCCTTGTTGTTGTCGATTTGCCAGTGGTAGCGATAGTTTTCCTTGTTGCGCCGCCCCCCGGTCGGACGCATGGAAACACCCCGCACGCTGTCGGGATTAGGTCGCTTGAGTCCTTCCACTCCACCGGTGGTGCTGGTGGGATAGTAGATGAGCTCATACTCGAAGAGGGTGCCGTCCTCACCGTCGGGGAACTGTTTTTCAAGCCATTCATCATCAAAACGTGACTTGATGAGCATGGCGGAACCGGTGTGATTTGAACGGGGGGCGATGACCCGGATCAGGTCGTCCTCCATGCCCGGGATGCCACCTGCCCGGTTGATGATGTGCTTCACCATGATCTCCTTCTGACTGAACTGGTCACCCGCCCCGGAGCGATCCACCGCCACGGTTTCGTGAGCTCCAAGAAAAGGCTGGTTGTCCGGAAAGCCTACCGAGAAGCCCACCCGGACGTCCTTGGCGCGGCCCCGCTGGCTGCCTTTGAGGCGCACTCCGCAGTCGTAGTAGATATCCTTTTCATTGTAGATGATCGTACACCCGAGGCGGTCGTTGCTCATCACTTCGGTAACATTGTGCATGAAGGTGGTGTCATCAGCAGTCATGACGATGCGGAAGTTGTTGGGCTGGCAGGCACCGAGGTCGAGATTGGCCTGTCCGTCATCCCAGGGAATGATGGCACGCGAGGCGGGTCCGCCGGCTGGTATGAACTGAGTGGCTCCCAGAGCGTCTTCAGCCACGAGATAGAATTGCGCCTTGCGCCCGCCAGACTGACGCGGAACGGTTCCGCTGTAGTGACCGTTACCCTGGTCTGTCATGGTCGTGCTCCTGAAGGAGGCTCCGTTGATGGAGTAAAACAGCGTCACGAAGGCGATTCCGTCCGGGTCTGAAATGTCAGCATGGACGGTAGCCGATTCGTTGGCGGAGGGCACGGCGGGGGAATGCCGGAGGTCGGTGTAGGTGGGGCCGGCATTGGTAACGGCCTGGGAATTGGGAGCTCCGGGTGTGCCACAGTCCTGGGGAGCCTCCAGGGCGTGGGTGCGCGGCATGCGGTTGAAGTAGAGGCGGGTGTTGAGTTGGTTGCAGCCGCTGATCCAGCGGGCGCGGAAACTGATCTGGTAGAGCTGGGAGGTGCTCAGACTGACATAGCTACCACCGGACTTGAGGGTGGTTTCGGCGTGGTTGTGCATATGCTCCATGGCCCCCGTGGCCCGCACGTGAAGAACCCTGTTTGCCGGGTCATCGGGATCGGCTATGACGCGAGCGTGCCGGTGGTTGCCTCTCATGCGCCAGGTGGAGAAATCACGTGGGAAGGTGCCGTTCTGAATGAGTTCGCGAGGCGTTCCGCTTGGAGATTCGATCACGCTGATGTCATCGATGAGAAACTCTCCCGCATCGAGGAGCCCGAAGATCATCTCGTTATACTGGGTCGGGTCGTTGCTGGGAGTGAAGGAGCCTCGTCCCAGGTAGGTGATTTCCTGCCAGGGGGCGGTCTCGATGCTGGGAGCCCAGGCTTCCGGAGAACTGTTGTCTGCATGTGGATCACGCAGTTCGAGACTGGATCCTGCCGCGTCCGCTCGCCCGGACCAGCGTCCACCATCGGAGAAGCGAACCTCATCGGCGACATTTCTGTTGGCGTCAATGAGGCGCACCCGCTCTCCCTTGCGCGAAAGAGCGCCATTCCACTCTCCGGCAATGGTGAGGTCGGGATACTTGGCGGCCAGGGAGGCGGCATCACGGGCCACCACGAGGAATTGTCCGGCCGGGAGGACGGTGTCAGGGGGGAAGTCGAAGGAGATGCCGTCGCTGAACTGCCAGCCGCCCAGGCTCAGATCCTCGGTGCCCTTGTTGTAGAGCTCGATCCACTGATCGCTGGAGCGGCGCAGGGGCAGGCCTTCCTGAGAGGCAACCAACTGCAGGCCCATCACGATGTCCGAGCTGCTCGCGCTGGTCTGGTGAACTTCCACCGAAAGACGGTTGGTGCCCTGGCGCAGGGCTGTCAGGGCGGAGGAGGGCAGAATGGTGGTGATCACCGTTGCATTTCCTACTGTGTCACTCGAGGTGGAGGACGAGGAGATCGGTTCGTCATCGACCTGATAGCGATCGATCTCGATCCCGTTGAGATAGAAGATTGCCCCGTCGTCGATCTGGTGGGAAAGCTCAAGCTGGGTAGTGTCACGCTCCTGCTGTTCGTTCACTTCGAAATCTGTTTCAAAATAGAAGGTGATCGTCCGTGGATTCCTTGAATCGAGCGGAGAGAGGGGTGTTGCGATGGCGTTGGTCAACGAGGAGGACTCCACTCCGAGAGGACCCGGGCCGGAGAGCCAGGTCTCACCATTCTCCGGATGGGGTGAATTCTCCCAGTCATTACCGAGATTACCGCCGGATTCGTTATAGCGCCACAAGTGGTCCCAATCGACGAGGACATCAGGGCTGGAGGGTTGGGTGGCGGGCAGGGGCCGTGGGTTGTACATGATCTCGTTGATCACGATGTCGGTATTGAAGGAGTAGCTGTTCGGGTGGCCGAAGGTAGGAGTGTCAGGGTAGAGCCAGTGTCCATTGGAGAGTCCCCGCAGGCGGTTGGTGATCTCGCGGGCGTCAGCCAGTGTGTCAGTGCCGGGTCGGAGAAGAGAAAGGCGATGGCCGTCGGCGACGGGGAAGGAGGGCGTGATGGCCAGGTGACTACCGGGTTGAAGCAGGCCATCCGGGACCTGCTGGGTGGCGCCGCTTGAAGAGCGCAGCTGGTAACCGTCGAGAGCGATGCCTTCGGAGCCCACATTGGTGAACTCGATCTGGAAGTCGGGATCGTTTCCAGCTGCGATCTCGCTGAAAACGATGTCCTGAGTGATCTCGCCCTGAGAGTCGCCGGGAAAGTTTGGGAGACCAGGCGTGCCACCGGTCTCCGGGCTGGCAAGCCAGTTGAAGGGACGGGATTCGGCTGTATGTTCGTTGCGTTTGGAGAGGGTTGATCCCAGTCCGTCGGCACCCACCGGCCAGTCTCCGTCGTCCCCGTAGTTCAGTTCGTCCATCGTCCGATCGTTGTTGTTGACCAATCGGATGCTTTCCCCGTTGTTGGCGAGTCGCCCGGTAAAGGGACCCCGTGCGTTGCGTCCTGCCAGGGTGGGGTGAGAAGGATCGGCGGCTACGAGGAGATAGCCGTGGCCCGGAATGACGGTGCCGTTGGAAAAGCGATAGTTGATGCCGCCTTCGAGTTCCCATTCCGAAATGTCAACATCGACTCCCATCAGGCTGTGCAATTCAATCCATTCGGTGTCGTTGTCCTCGTCCGCGGGATGGTAGTGGACTTCATTGAAGACGATAACGCTGTCCGCGGCGGAGAGTAGACCGGTGTTGGCGACCAGAAAGAGGAGAAGGGCGAGCAGGGTGACTGCCCGGGATGGGGAGGGGAGTTTCATCGGTTGGGGTGGAGGACAATAGTCGAGGAAAGGGTGGGTCACAAGTGTGCGGTCTAGAGAGCTTTCCGCTAGGAGCGGCCGAGCCTTCAGCTCATTCGGGGATAGCGAAGGAGTTCGACTTCCACAGTGGGAGTGGGAGGGCCGGTTGCGGAGGGAAGAGGGTTCAGGCCGTTTGCCTCAGCGACGGTCGGGGAGGGGCAGGTCGAAGGGACAGTCGTCTTCTTCTTCAGGCTTCTTGGCAGGTTTGTCTTCCGGTTCCGGTTCCGGTTCCGGAGTCTCCTCCGGTTCGGGCGTGGGTTCGGGCTCGGGAGGATTGTTGAATTGCTCGTAGTGCTGACGGAGTCGGTCCTCGGCTTCTCTTTCGATCAGACGGGCCTCGGAGAGTTCTCTGATCAGTTCCTTGGCCTGCATGATCTCAAAATCGGTAGGTTTCTTGCGCGCTTCGAAGTCGGGAGACGAAATGATCATATTGGGAATCAGGTTCTCCACTCCGGGTGATACCTCTGGATCAATGATATAGCGAACGGTGGCCTTTGCTCCGGAAGACGGTCCTCTGACGAAGGAAGGAGCCTTTCCCTCTGCGAGCGCTTTTCGGTTTTCTCCATCGGAAAACAGCTCCAGGGTGCGGCAGTGGTGATAGTTACGCAGGAGGCCCTTTCTGATAATCTCCTCCCGCAGGTCAACATATGCGTTGCGTCCTGTCTGCGCTTTGCCGAAGAGAGCTCCGCCGTCGTCGCCGTGAAAAACCTCCTTGAGGATTTCAGCCGGTTCCTTGTCGAGCTCGGTCTTGATCTTGTGAAGGAGTCCCATCGATTTGAAGAGCGCTCCCCTGCCGTCGTCAGCATAGACTGTCTCAAAGGAGGTCGTGGGGTGCGCCAGATGACGCAGTTCCTTGATGAGTTGTTTCTCCAGCTTCTGCTTGTTCCACACCTTTAATCCGAAGATGGCGAGAACCAGCACGATGGTCCCGGTGACGATATAGCGGATGAGATCGCCGACGGAGATGGACATGACAGGAAACTAGGGAGGCTCCGACCGGGACGCAAGAGTCCAGAGCTTCGAATCCGGAATGCCCTGCGATGAGGGCAACTTCGTTCTATAACGAAAGAAAGGCCAGGATCTTCGGTTCCTCCTCGGGTCGGAACTGGTAGTCAGGCAGTCTTTCCTGCAGGCGCTTGAGGTGATTGTGGAGGGGGGAGAACTCGTCTTCATGACCATGTTGAGAGGCCATGAAACCAAGGATCTGGGCTCCCTGCAGGAAAAGGTGGCGTGCTTCACTGGATCGACCGGAAAGCAGGCTTGCGTCAGCCGCTTCACACAGCCACGCGCCGCAGGAAACGAGCTGGGGAAGTTTGGCGGTGCCCGGATGATAGAGAAGCGCCACCAGTTTCTGGGCCCCGGTGTCGAGGAGGGTCTGCAGGGGAAGGCCGGTGAGAAGTTCGCAGTTGTCCTCAAGGAACTCCTCGAAGTCGGCAACGGCATCCGGCTTCTTCAATCCGGCCGCCCGCAGGCAGAATTCCACCATGCGTTCAATTTCGCGAAGGATGTAGTCTTGCCGAAGCACGGGAGTGTCAGTCGGGTGGATCTGATGAATCGTGAGGCGGTTTCTCCTCTTTCCTGAGAGTTTCCCGCCTGGCCAGCCATTTGTCCGAATCCATTTCCTCATCGAGATCCTCGCCTTCTTCCGTCCGGGATTCCGGTTCTGAACTCGATTTCTCCTCGATGGGGGTCGCGCTCCCCGGTTCCCCCGCCTGTTCAGGCGGGTCTGAGGACCGATCCTCACGGCCCTCTCGCGTTGAGGCAACCTGCGCTTCGATCTCTTCCGGAATCACGGAGAGTGAAAGAGGATCGGGAGAGTGGGAAGCTCCGGGAGTGGTTCGGACGCGGTGGCGGCGGCGACCACTGAGGACAATGAGAACAATGGCGGTGGCCCAGATCACCGCAACAATGAGAGTGCCGATGTTGAAGAGGCCGTGCTCGTCCCAGGAAACGATGGCATAGCCGAGGCTTCCCGCGAAGAGAGCATAGTAGAGGAAGCCCCAGGCGGTCTTACGGATAACCATTCCTTCCTTGCCCACGAGGCCGGCCACCGCGGAGGCAGCCACCACGTTGTGGACGCAGATCATGTTGCCTGCGGCCCCGCCCACCGCCTGCAAGGCGACGATCCAGGCCGGATTGACTCCGATTTCCTGGCCCGTGTTGAACTGGAAGAGGGAAAGCATCATGTTGCTCACCGTGTTTGAACCGGCCACGAAAGCCCCGAGGCCACCAATGAAGGGAGAAAGGATGGGCCAGACGCCTCCTGCCAGGGCGGCCACCCCGGTGGCGAGGGTCTCCGGCATCTTGGAATAGCCGGCGCCTCCACCGTCGGAGTTGATGAAGACCTCCACCATGGGAACGGTGAAGACAAGAGCGACGGAAGCTGCCATCATGGTCTTGAAGGATGAGCGCCAGGCCTTCTGGTAGTCCTTCCACTTCATACGGTGCAGGAAGAAGGTGACAATTGAAGCCACGATGAAGACCATGCCAGGCAGATAAAGGAACTGGAAGAACTTGGGTTTGAGGCTGTCTTCAAGCGGTGAATGGACTGCGACAGACCATCCCTTGAGCCATTCCGCGAGGTGCGGAATGGTGCGCGTGAGAACGAGGAGGAGTCCTACCAGGATATAGGGAAACCAGGCGTGGAAGATGCCGATCTGTCGCCCGTTGCCATCTTTGTCATCGGCTGGGATCTGCAACGAGCCTATCCAGTCCGGATTCCACTGGTCACGGGGTGCGAAGTCCCAGGCCTTCTCCGGGGCAGGAACAAGGAAGCCGGACCGGGCCGTGGTTATCACGATGAAGAGACCGATCAGACCTCCAACGAGAGAAGGGAATTCCGGACCGAGGAGCAGAGCCACGAGCCAGTAGGGGACGATCATGGCCAGGGCGGCGAAGAGGGCGAACTTCCAGATCCGCAGGCCTTCGAGGAAACTTCTGTTAGCCCCGTAAAAGCGGGTGAGGAGTCCGCAGAGGAGGAGAGGAACGAGCAGGCCGGTGAGGGCGTGCAGGGTGGCGACTTTCAGGCCGATATCCGCGAGAAGTGCTTCTCCGTTCTCAAATCCGGCAGCCGTCCCGTAGCCCTCCACGCCGAGATCGGTGGAAAGCGTGTGACTTGCCCCTTCCACCGGTGAGGGGTCCACCGAGAGGCCATTGCTTACCCCTACCTTGATGGGCGTGCCTACCGCGCCGAAGGAGACCGGAGTGCTTTGGATGATCATTCCAGCCAGGACGGCGGCCATGGCGGGAAACCCCAGTCCCACGAGAAGGGGGACCGCGACGGTGGCGGGTGCGCCGAAGCCCGCAGAACCTTCAATGAAGGATCCGAATAACCAGGCGATGATAATGACCTGCACGCGGCGGTCGGGCGAGATGTCGGTGAAGCCCTGTCGAATGACCCGGAGACCTCCGCTTTCCCGCAGGGTGTTGAGGAGCAGGATGGCCCCGAAAACAATGTAGAGCAGGCTGAGGGCGACCACCAGGCCGTTGATGGAGGATGCCGCCACCTTGGTCACTGGGACCTGCCAGATGAGGAGAGCAAGTCCGACTGCTAACCCGTAACAGATCGGCATGGCCCGACTGGCCGGCCAGCGGAGCCCGACCAGCAGGACAGCCACGGTCAGGATGGGCAGGAAGGAGAGGAAAGCGAGGATGCTGGGATGCATGTCGGTGGAGGAGTCGGGGCGGGACCTTGTGAGCGCGTCGTCTGACTGTGAGAAAAAAGTCGATCATGAGCAAGCAGGTCCTGTGCCGCCTGCATCTGGGCGCTTGAAAAGGAGACCAATCGAGGGCTGTTATCGGGTGATGATAATGAAGAGCACAGTGTTGGTGATGGTATTGGTTCTGTTCGGAAGGTCGATGGCGCAGGAATCACCCGTGGTTGGCCCGGTCAGTGGATCACTTGTCATCGTTGGTGGTGGGGGGAAGGAAATGGAGCGCATCCTCGGCAGGTTCGTGGAGTTGGCGGGAGGGAAGCGCGCGCGGATCGTGGTGGTGACCACCGCGGCGTCCAGTAATCTGAAACACAATTATGACCGTTCCTGGACCGCCGCTTTCGTGCGGGAGAAATTGGGCGTAGCGGAGGTGACGGTGCTGCACACGCATGATCCCAAGGTCGCGGAAACGGAGGAATTCGTGAAACCGATCAAACGGGCCACAGGAGTATGGTTCGGTGGGGGGCGGCAGTGGCGTCTGACCAGAGCCTACGGAGGAACACGTTCGGAGCGTGAATTTCACCGGGTGCTTGAGCGTGGCGGAGTGATCGGAGGCTCGTCGGCCGGAGCCACCATCCAGGGGTCCTTTCTGGCGAGGGGGGATACGAGTGGAAACACGATCATGGTGGGTGATGTGCAGCGTGGATTCGGATTCATGCGCAACACTGCCATCGACCAGCATCTCATCGCCCGCGGTCGGGAGAGGGATCTGGTTGAGGTGCTGGAGGATCCTGAAGGGAAGATGCGCAGGGAGTTCGACCGGGCGGCCCTGCTTGGGATCGGCATCGATGAGGATGTTGCCATTGTGGTAGAGGGGGATCGCTTTGAGGTTATCGGCAAGGAGAAAGGAGCCGTGCTGGTCTACGATCCCAGGAAATGGAGGAAGGACACGCCGGTTGAAGAAAAGTGGGAGACGATCCGGACCGGTGGTTCATTCGATCTCAGGAACCGGAAGGTTCTTGTGAAGGGCAGTGGTGCGCGGTAATATAAGCAGTGAATTTGCCGGATTACCTTCTCATGCTCACGGCCTTGCATCATCCAGAGGTATCAGGAATCGGTTGCCGCGGGGGTGGAGAATCCGGCTTGAAAGGGAAGCCTTCAAGGGGGGGTGGCGTGAGGCCTGTGAGGTGTGATGATTGAGTGGTTCCGGGATCATGAGGCCCTTCTGTGGTTTCTCGGCGTTTTTTCGGCAGTCTCGGTGGTGATGGCCATTTTCCTGACTCCCTGGGCCATCTCCCTCCTGAGCGCGGACTACTTCATGCCCGGACGGGACCGGACCCGGACTTTTGGCTCCCGGCATCCCATGATCCGCTGGACAGGATTGATACTGAAGAATGTCGGGGGAGCGGCCCTCGTGATCTCGGGCATCGCTCTTCTTGCCCTGCCCGGACAGGGACTTCTGACCATCCTGGTCGGGCTCGCCCTGATGAACTTTCCGGGCAAGCGGGCGCTTGAGCTCTGGCTGATTCGCCTGCCCATGGTTCTGCGGGCGGTGAACTGGATTCGCAGGAAAGGAGGCAGGGAACCGTTGCAGGTTCCGCCGACGTAGTGTTTGGAGAGGGTGTTGTGAGCACTTTCCGCACCATCAAGATCAGTGACCCGCGTTTTGAGCACGGGGGGCTTCGGCACGTCACCGTGAAGAGCGAGGCCCTGAAGCAGCGGGCGGATCTCTCCCTTTTTCTCCCTGAGGTTCAGGGGCTTCAGGAGAGCCTGCCACTCGTCATTCTGCTGCACGGAGTCTATAGTTCCCACTGGGGATGGGCCTTTAACGGGGGCGCACACCTGACCGCTGCGCGATTGATTGAAGCAGGTGAAATTCCACCCCTTGTGCTCGCCATGCCGAGCGATGGATTATGGGGAGATGGGTCGGCTTATGTGCCGCATGAGGGCAAGGATTTTGAACGCTGGATAGTGGAGGAAGTGCCCCGTGCCACGGAGGAGGCTGGTGCCCCCGTCTCGGAATCCTCGCCGCGGTTTCTAGCAGGCCTGAGCATGGGTGGGTTCGGAACCCTTCGACTCGGGGCAAAGTTCGGAGCGAGGTTCCGGGCGATCTCGGCACACTCCTCCATTACCAGGCTTGAGCAGTTGGAGCCCTTTGTGGAGGAGCCCCTGCCATCCTGCGAAGTATCGGAGGAGAGTCTGACTGCCCTGGGATCCATTCTCGCCCATCGGAAGGATTTGCCTCCGATGCGGTTCGATTGCGGTGTCGATGATTCGCTCCTGGACGCCAATCGGGAACTTCATGCCGTATTAGAGAAGGAAGGAGTCGAGCATATCTACGAGGAGTTTGCGGGCGGACATGAATGGCCCTACTGGGAGAGGCACCTGGTGGATAGCCTGCGGTTCTTTGCGGAGAACCTGTGCTGAGGAGGCTTCCTGCGGAGGATTGCTCCAGGGGACAGGGATAGGGGCGGGATGCACAGCTACGGCTTGCCATGATGGCCTGATCTCCCTAGAAGCTCCCCGGCATGTCCAACGATTCATTGCTCAAGCTCCTGCGGCGCAACGGCCGGTCTTCCGATGCCGAGCTGGCGGAGCGTGTTTCCTTGTCGGCAGACGAAGTCAGGGAGCAGATTGCCGCCTGGGAGACGGACGGAACGGTGCTTGGCTATGAGGCGGTTGTTGATTCGGCGAAGACGGGACAGGCCGCAGTTGTTGGAATCATCGAGGTGAAACTGACTCCCGAAAGAGAGGGCGGTTTTGACCGTCTTGCTGCCCGTATCTCGAAATTTGATCAGGTTCTTAGCTGCTACCTGATGAGTGGAGGATACGATCTGCTCCTTGTGGCGGAGGGAGAGGATCTCATGGAGGTGGCGCGTTTTGTCTCCGAGAAGCTGAGCACAATGGAGGGAGTGCTCTCAACAGCCACGCATTTCAGGCTGAAGATCTACAAGGAGAACGGCTTCGCCTTTGGTGGGGACGAAGATCCGGAGCGGCTGCCGGTGGCGCCGTAGGAGAAATGGATTACCCCGCAAAAATTTCGCGGCAGGTGGCCGCGGTGCCGCGCTCCGGCATTCGGGACTTCTTCGACCTCGTGCAGGGTCGCGATGAGGTGATCTCACTTGGAGTGGGGGAACCCGACTATTCCACGCCCTGGCATATCCGCGAAGCTGCGATCTACTCATTGGAGCGCGGGCACACTTCCTATACCTCCAATCTCGGTCTCATGTCGTTGCGACGCAGAATTGCCGACTACGTGGGAGGCTTTTTCGGGGTGCAGTATGACCCCTCCTGTGAGGTGCTTGTAACAGTGGGAGTCTCGGAAGCGCTCGATCTGGCTCTGCGGGCATTAATCAATCCCGGCGACGAGGTGGTTTATCACGAACCCTGCTACGTCAGTTATATGCCGGGGACGGTGATGGCCCATGGTGTGCCCGTGCCGGTGGCAACCCGCAAGCGGGATGATTTCTCCCTGAAGCCCGAGGCTCTGGCGGATGTTCTCACGCCCAGTTCGCGCGTTCTGATCCTTAACTTTCCTACCAATCCCACCGGCGGGATCGCAAGTGAGGAGGATCTGGCCGGGATCGCGAAGCTCTGCGTTGAGCATGACCTGATAGTGATCAGCGATGAGATTTACAGCGAATTGCGCTACGACGATCAGGCCCACGTGTCGATTGCCTCCCTTCCGGGGATGCGCGAGCGCACCATCCTGCTCCATGGATTCTCCAAGGCCTTCGCCATGACGGGCTTTCGCCTGGGCTACGCCTGTGCGCCGGCTCCGCTTATTGATGCCATGATGAAGATCCACCAGTATTCCATGCTGTGCGCTCCTGTTACCAGCCAGGCCGCAGCATTGGAGGCGCTGGAAAACGGGGCGGCTTCGATGGAGCGCATGCGGGAGAGTTATCACGAGCGCCGCGATTTCGTGGTAAGGCGTCTCAACGAGATAGGCATGGATTGCCATTCGCCCGGGGGAGCATTCTACGTCTTCCCGGACGTCCGGAGCTTCGGTCTCAGCAGTGGGGAGTTCGCGAAGGGGCTCTTGGAGGCGGAGAACGTGGCGGCGGTGCCCGGCGACGCTTTTGGTGCGAGTGGGGAGGGTTTTCTGCGGTGTTGCTACGCCACGGCCTTCGATCAGTTGAAGGAGGCACTCGCACGGATCGAACGCTACGTCGAAACTCTGGAATCGTCATGAACCTGGCCCGGATCAGACAAGACCGGACGCTTGCCTATGTGGTGCCCCTGGTGGCCTTCATGCTGATCGGCGGGGGGTTGACCGTTCTCACGGGATCCCTGGAGAGCGTTTTCCGGGATCATGTCTACCTGCCCTGGTGGCGTCGCTATCCGGAGCACTGGATTTACCCGCTGCAGACGCTCCTCGCTGGCGGATTGCTCGTTTTCTGGTGGCGGCAATACGAGTTGAAATGGGAACCCCGGAAGTTGCTTCTCGGGGCCGTGCTGGGTGCTATCGGAATCGGAATCTGGATTCTGCCCACCCAGCTCTATGAATGGTGGGGAATGACGGAAGAGGAGCCGGGTGGCTGGAAGCAGCGCCTGGGAATCCTGCCCCGCCGGGATGGGTTCAACCCTGGGGTGTTCGAGAGTCCGGCAGCCTGGTGGGCTGCCACCGTTTTTCGCTTTCTCCGGGCGGTTGTGGTGGTTTCCCTGGTGGAGGAGTTGCTCTGGCGGGGGTTTCTCATGCGCTTCATTCTGAATCCGGACGGAGACTACTGGAAGGTCTCCTTCGGAACCTTCTCATGGAAGAGCTACCTGGTTGTGACCGCCCTGGTGGTCTTTATCCACGGCCCGGCAGACTGGGCGGCGGCCTTCGTGTGGGGGACACTGATGTATGGTTGCGCGGTCTGGACCAGGAGTCTGCTGGCCTGTGTGGTAATGCACGGGGTGGCAAATTTCCTGATGGGCTGGTATGCTCTGGCTTTTGGAAAGTACGGTCTCTGGTAGGAGCGAAACCTTCCGATCGGGACCTAAATTCAAATCGCTGTTTCCAAGTCCGGCCCGGGGTGGCATACTGCGCAGCCCGGTGGAAACGAGCGCAGGGGAGGAAGACAGATGAAGATCGGACTGGCGCAGATTAACGGCACGGTGGGCGACTTTCCTGCCAACGCCAGGCGCATCGTGAATGCCTATCGCGAGGCCGTCGATCAGGGTGCCGAATTCGTCATCACCCCGGAAATGGCCCTGGTGGGCTATCCTCCCCGGGACCTGGTCTTCAAGTCCGGATTCGTCGACAAGTGCCTCCAGGCCCTGGATTACCTGGGCAGCGAGATTGGCGAGGTGCCGCTCCTGGTTGGTTACGTGGATCACAACCGGGGGGAGAGTCCGGGCAAACCCTTTCGCAACGGGGCGGCTCTTCTCGAAAATGGGGAGGTCATGGCAAGGGTATTCAAGACTTTGCTGCCCACCTACGACATCTTTGACGAGCGGCGTTATTTCGAGCCGGCGGAGCGGTGCGAACCGGTTGAGTGGCGGGGCCGCAAGCTGGGGATCACGATCTGTGAGGATGTGTGGACGGAAGATTACCTGCACCGGCCGCTCTACAAGCGGGATCCGGTGGAAGAATTGCAGGCCACCGGTGCCGAGGTTCTGATCAATTTGAGTGCCTCCCCGTTTCATCTGGGGAAGGCCGCGGTGCGGCGGGAGTTGCTTTCCATGGTCGCGAAGAGCACCGGCTTGCCCCTGGTCTACTGCAACTCGATCGGGGGTAACGATCAGCTCGTCTTCGACGGAAACTCCGTGGTCATGAACGGGGAGGGCGTGCTGCGAGCTCAGTTGGCGGCTTTTCTCGAGGAAGTCCGGGTGATCGATATCGATCTTGAGTCAGGCCCTGAAACCGAGGCGATTCCGGAGACTGCCGACCCTGAGGCCTCCGAGGAGATTTTCCGGGCTCTAGTGCTGGGCGTAGGTGACTATGTGGGAAAGTGTGGATTCCGGACTGCCTGCATGGGGTTGAGCGGGGGAATAGACTCTGCCCTCACTGCGGCAGTGGCGGTGAAGGCCCTGGGGGCAGGAAACGTTCACGGGCTGACCATGCCAAGTGCCTGTTCCTCCAAGGGGAGCGTGGACGACTCGCTCGCGCTTGCCGCGAACCTCGGGATGCGCTGTGATACGGTTCCCATCGAGGAGCCCTTCGAGGCGGTGAAGGGGGCCATGGGGCCCCTTTTCGGGGATCTGCCCGAGGATGTCACGGAGGAGAACATGCAGGCGCGCATCCGGGGGCTGTATCTCATGTCGCTTTCCAACAAGCATAACCACCTCCTCCTGACTACCGGGAACAAAAGTGAATTGGCGGTGGGCTATTGTACGATTTATGGCGACATGTGCGGAGGCCTTGCGGTCATCAGCGATCTTCCCAAGACCCGGGTCTTTGAGGTGGCCCGCTGGCTCAACCGTGATGGGGAGGTGATTCCCTGGAGCACGATCGAGAAACCTCCCAGTGCAGAACTGCGCCCCGACCAGAAGGACGAGGACAGTCTTCCTCCTTACGGGATGCTGGACGAGATCCTCGAATTGTATGTGGAGAAACAGTGTTCTCCGGAGGAGATCATTGAAAGCCATGGGTTTAAGGAGGAAACGGTGCGTTGGGTGCAGCGCCAGGTGGACCTGAATGAATGGAAGCGTCACCAGGCCGCTCCGGGAATTCGGGTGACCTCGAAGGCTTTTGGGATTGGAAGAAGGATCCCTATCGTCCAAAGATTCGGCAGGTGAATACGGCGTATCTCCAGGAAGAGTTGAGCTACGAGGATGCCATGAAGGTTCTCGGATACGAACCTGGTGCGATCGTGTCACCCCATTTGGCGGCTTTCGGGAAGGTGGCGGAGAAACTCGAGGAATTGGTCCGTGTCACCAAGGACGAGAAGCTCCAGACCAGCTTCCGCGAGGAATTGTACCGGTTGAACGATGCCCTGCAGGTGGTGGAGGCGGAGAGACACCGCGAACCGCCTTTGCGAGCCAAGGGGATGGTTCTCCGGTTGATCCTCTCCCTTCTCCTGGCGGGAGGCGTGGTGGCGGCCGGGTGGTATGGCAACCGGCAACTCATCGAGAAGCGTCAATCGCGGGACCATCGCAATCTCGAAGCTCTGGCAGGGGATGCCCGCGTCGCAGTCGAGAGCCGTGATTGGTCCCGGGCTGAATCGATCTACTTGAAACTGATGGAGCTTGAGTCCGATCCGGAGCGGGCACGGGAAGGTCTCCGCAGGATTTCCGAAGGCAAGGAGGTGGCCCGCCAACAGAAACTCGGGTTCCTGCTGGGATCCACCCGCGCCGCAATCGAGGGGCGCAACTGGGACGAAGCGAATGCCCGGTTGAAGGAGTTGCTGGGTATGGAAGCGAGCCATCCCGAGGGGGCAGCCCTGCTCAAACTCATCAGGGAGGGGCGGATGGACGATCAGATTGCGGTCTTGTTGGAGAAATCCCGGGAAGCGTTGCAGGATGAGCAGTGGGCCACCCTGGCCGATTACACTGCAAGGCTGGAATCAATTGCCCCGGAACATGAACAACTTGCAGGATTCAAGGCAGCCACCGTCGAGGGCATGCGGATCATGGAGGAACAGCGCATCCGCGCGCGCAAGCTTTACGAGAAGGCACTAGCTCTGGACAAGGGGGAGTTCTCGGAGTCCGCTCTGGAAACCTTGCGTGAAGCCATCCGTCTCGACGAGCGGAAGGAATACGAGGAGCTCTACAACAAGATGTCGGCTTATACGCGCCTGCTGATGGTGCCCCGGGATTACTCAACCATCAATGAAGCGCTGGCCTCCGCCCGACCGAACGACAAGATCCGGATTGCGGCGGGAACGTTCACGGAATCTCTGACCCTGAACGTGAAAGTTGATCTGGAAGGGGCGGGCCATGACAAATCCATCATCCAGTGTGATGCCAAGAGCGCCAGCGTCCTCCTGGCTACCAAAGAGGCGAGCGGAAGCAGGGTGGCGGCGGTGACGTTGAGACAGACTGGAATCGTGCATACCGAGGAACGCTATCCGGTGGCCCTTGCAGATGGAGCGGAGCTCAGCCTGGAAGACTGCCATATCGATAAGGGATCCGGTCACGGGGTGGCCGTCATCAATGGGGGAGCCGGACGCCTGCGCAACGTGCAGGTTTCAGAATGCGGCTGGGATGGGCTGGCGGTGTATGGCGAGGGGAGTGCCGCCGAGGTCGAAAATTGCCGCTTTGAGTTGAATATTCATCACGGTATCGATGCGTGGGGTGGTGGCCGGGTGGTGATCACGAAATCACGGACCACCCGCAACGGTCTTGCCGGAGTGGTCCTCATGTCGAAGGGGGTGCGGTCGGAATTGATTCAGTGTACGATCGATGGAAATCGTGAAGCGGGTGTGAGTATTTCCAATGGTGCGCGGGCTGTTCTGCGGGCGAATCGTGCGCAGGGTAATTTGCTGGGAGGAATCCTGGTGGAGGGAGATGGAACGACGGCGGAGATGGAGGGGAATGTGGCTGAGAAGAACAACAAGTTTGGAATCGTGATAGACCGCCGCTCCACGGCCCAGCCTTTCCGTGAAAACATCGCGCGTGAAAATACCGGCGAGCAACTCAATCGACAGGCGGTCATGCCGGAAGAAGTGGTGCCACCGCCATCGCTGCTGGATGTTTCGGCCAGGAAGGCGGTGGAGGCGGGGCCATCCAGTCCCGAATGAAATCCCGATCCTGACTGGAGTATTTCAATCCTGACCAGTGAGGCGAAGTTGTCCGGTCTGCATGATCCAACCGATTCCGATGCCCTTTCCCGCTAAATTCCTGTTCTGTTTTCTCGGACTGGTTCTGGGGCTGTCCTCCTGTTCGCCGCGGGATCCGGCCAGGGAGCCGCCAAGTATCACAGTTTCGCCCTACAGCACGCTCTCCGACGCTGAACTGAATGTGCGCTACCAGGCCTTCCTCGCGGAATTGCAGAAGCTCAACGAGGAGATGAGCAAGGCCAACAGGATCCGCGATTTCGATACGGTGCGCGATAAGGCGCAGAATGGCGTGGAGAAGGCTCGTGCCGCCCGGCGCATCGCCAGCCATATTGATGACCGGGAAGTGCGCAGGAATCGGCTCAAGGCTATCGAGGATATTATCCGGGACCTCGACAAGCTGGTTGAGATCACCCGCTAGGGTCCGCTCCAAGGCCGGCAATGAGCCTGGAGAAGTAGTCCGCTCCCGCTTCCAGATCCGCGATGCTGATGAACTCATCCCTGGTATGGGCCTGCTGAATGGAACCCGGTCCCAGGCAGATGGCGGGAAGGCCCCCTTCGTTGAGGTGGGCGGCATCGGAGAACCAGGGAGCACCCACGAGCCGGGATTGCGGGTGCAGGGCGGTGAGACGGGTGAGCCATTCGCAGTTCTCAGAAACCTCCATCGGCGGGTTTTCGACGCATCTCTCCATGGTCAGGGGGAGTTCGCGTTCGGCAATGAAGCTCTCCAGGAACTCCCGGGCACTTCCCTCCGTGGTCAAGGAGGGAGGAAAGCGGATGTCAATCTGGGCGGAGGCCTGGTCGGGGATGATGTTGGCCCGGGTGCCTCCCCTGATCATGCCAACATTGATGGTGGCGGACCCGAGAACCGGGTGAGTGAAATCAGCCAGGTTCAGCCGCAATTCGCTCTCCAGGAGGTCAAGGGCACGCACCAGTTTCATGATGGCGTTGTCACCGAGTTCCGGTTGGGAGGAGTGGCCGGACAGTCCACTGGTTGTGAGAGTGGCCCAGAGCGATCCCTTTGTGACGTGGACGATGTCGAGCTGGGTTGGTTCCCCCGCGATGGCGAATTCGTAATCTGTGCCGTGCTTCTGCACGAAGTGTCTGGATCCCTGCTGGCCGGATTCCTCGCTCATGAAGGCCACGAAGTCGACCGCCACGGCAAGGTCCGCGAGGCGCTCCCGGTTCCTGAGCATTCCCCAGATCATGGCGGCCATGGATCCCTTGGTGTCCGAGGCCCCGCGCCCCCACAGTTTTCCACTGTGTAGCTCTCCGCCGAAGGGATCGATGGTCATGCCTCCCACTCCCACGGTATCAAGGTGCGGTCCCAGCAGGATCCGTGGTCGGCGGTCGGAACCGGATCCCGGGCTGCGGGCAAGGAGGTTCGGGCGACCGGGTTCCACCTCCTCAGTGGTGACGGCAAAGCCGTGTTCACTGAGAAAATTTCCCAACCAGATGGCGAGACTCTCCTCACCGCACCGGTCCGTACCCGGATCGCCGTCGGGGTTGACCGAGGGGATGCGGACGAGTTGCTGGAGAAGTTCCGTGACGGAATCCACTCCCCCGTTGAATCACAGGACGCAGCGAATGTCTGGTGTTTTCAATGACATAACCGGATCCGAGGCAGCTTTTTCCGGTCGAGCAGGGCGAGGGACGGCCGGAAGGAGGAAAGTTGTTGGCATCCCGGCAGGGGAGTCGGGGCAGAAGTAAGAATTGAGCAGGAAACGCTTTTGTCTTGTGGGGGTGTGGGCAAGGGTGTGTCCCGGATGGAAGTGCGCTACTCGCATCAGTTGGCAACCCGCATCGAGGCTACGGGATCGAATCTCTGCGTGGGGCTGGACCCGCGTATTGAACGACATGGCAACGAAATCGAAGAAGTGGAACGCTTCCTGGACGAGGTGGTGGCGGAAACCCTTGCGCAGACGGCCTGCTACAAGCCGAACATCGCTTACTTTGAGGCCATGGGTCCGGAGGGCCTGGCCATGCTGAAGCGAGTGATGGGGCGCATCCCGGAGGGAGTTCCGGTCATCCTGGATGCCAAGCGCAGTGATATCGGGGAAACGCAGCGTCGCTACGCGCAGGCCTGTTTCGAGGGCTTCGGGGCCCATGCGGTGACGATAAACCCCTTCATGGGTTACGACTCACTGGAGCCCTTTCTCGACTATCCGGGGAAGGGAATCTACCTTCTGGCCGTCACTTCGAATCCCGGCAGTGATGATCTGCAGCGGCGCGAGACCGGGGGACGCAGGATCTTTGAGTTGGTAGGTGAATTCGCGGAGCGGGCTGCGGGAGAAGAGCGCGGAACAGAGGTTGGCCTGGTGGTGGGGTTGACGAATGCTGGCGAAGATGTGCTGGCCGGTTTGCCGGATGTGCCACTTCTGATTCCGGGACTGGGCGCGCAGGGGGGCGATCTCTCGATGCTGACGGGAGGGGATCGCCGGGCGCCCAATGTGGTGAATGTGTCCCGCGGAGTTCTTTACGGTGAAGCAGGCTCACCAGGAGAATGCGCCACCCGCTACGCCGAGGAAATTGCCGGGGCCCTCCAGCAGGCGGAGTAGGCCGAAGCGCTCCAGGGGAGCAGAGGGGTTCAGTCGTCCTTCTCAGCAGGAGTTGCTCGCTCCGGGGGCGGGCCGAGCGCGCTGCATACCGCGCAATCGACACGGCGGTGGATGGCGATCTTGCGGAAGGTCATGGAACGCGCATCGTAAACGAGAAGTTTGGAAGTGAGCAGTTCGCCAAAGCCCACGAGGAGCTTGATTCCTTCCAGAGCCGCCAGATTCGCCATCGTGGCGGAGACGGCGCCGATGACAGGAAACTCGCGCTTCCAGCCGGGTGGGACTTCGGGATAGAGGCAGGCCAGGCAGGGGGTCTGACCCGGGATGATGGTGGTGAGTTGGCCCTCGAGGTCGAACATGGCGGCATCGATAAGAGGTTTGTGCTGGCGGACACACTCGCGGTTCAGGAGCAGGCGTTCCTCGAAGAGGGGCGCGCAGTCAAAGACGATATCCGCGCCGGCCACCAGGCGGGCGGAGTTGCCTTCGGTGACATTTTCGGGCACCGCTTCGATTTCAAGGCGGGGATTCAGTTCGAGGAGGCGGCGTCGACAGGACTCGATGCGTGATTTTCCGAGTTGATCATGGGTTTGCAGAATCTGTCGGTTGAGATCACTGGGCCTGGTGTTGCCGGCATGGGCCAGGATAAGTTTTCCGATTCCTGCTGCGGCCAGCGATTGGGCGAGGGGACCGCCCAGGCCTCCCACACGGGTGATCAGGGCCGTGGCTCCCTTCAGTTTCTCCTGGCCGGATTCGGAAAGGTCATCCACCCAGATCTGCCATTCGTAGATGGCCCGTTCTTCATCGGTCAGTTCCATGGGGGAGAATTCCTTCAGGACCACCTTGAGATCGGATTCAATGGGGTGAACCCTGTGTCATTCCTCGATAGTCGTGCTGGAACTCGAGCACGAATCACCTGCCTCGTCACGAATGATCTTCCCCTGACCGTGAATTGTGCCGGTCAGGTTGTCCCGGTTCCTCGGCGTGAGGCGTGATGAATCATTACCCTCCCGACATCGGGGGCAGCAAACTCAGTTCGTCGCCATCCTGCAGGAGATTGGGGGCGGCGGGATCAATGGTCTCATCGCGCAGGATTGCCATCACGCTGCGGCGGAGGCGCTGATCTTCGACCAGCACGGTGAGCAGGCGCTCGGACGCTTCTCCGAGAAGGCCTGGGACGAGGTCATCCACGGAGGCTCCCTCCGGTACTTCCATCGTTACGCGGTCGGATTTCGCCAACTGGCGGGCCTGCCCGAGAAGCTGGATGGTGACTTTCATGGTGATTTTCGAGGCTAGCTTCCTTCCTGAGGCATGAAAAGTCCACTGACAGGTGATTTCCCGGAATGATTGGTTGAGCAAGCCCGGGCAGAGTCCCACTCTAGGGTCCTCGCTCACACCATGGTCATGAAGATTAATCATCTCCTTCCTTTTCTGCCCCTTCTCGGAGCTACCATCCTGGCCGCTCCTGTCTCGCTTGAGGACGCTGTTCGTAATTCCGGGGTGAAGGGCGGCCTCATCGTGCAACTCGGTGCGGTGGATCCCGTCCTGACGGCCTCCCTGCGGTTGGACAACCGCTACCTTGTGCAGGGCCTTAGCGCGGACGCATCCGCCGTGGAAAAAGCGCGCTCAGCGTTGCGCGCCAAGGGGCTCTACGGAGCCGTCTCGGTGGAGCAGTTCGATGGCAGGACCCTGCCCTATATCGAGAACTTCGTGAATTTGATCGTGGCGGAGGAGGCTGCCGGGGTCAGTGATGAGGAGATGCTGCGGGTGCTGACCCCGGAGGGAGTCGCCTTGGTGCGTCGCGATGGCGCATGGAAGAAGACGGTGAAGCCCCGTCCGAAGGAGATCGACGATTGGACGCATTACTTTCACAATCCCTCCGGGAATGCGGTAGCCAGGGACAAGGTGGTAGGGCCGCCCCGGCGAATGCAGTGGGTGGGGAGTCCGCGCTGGTCGCGCCATCACGACCGCATGGCGTCCATGAGCGCCCTGGTCTCGGGTGGTGGACGCGTGTTTTACATCATGGACGAGGGATCGCGGGTGTCCATCCAGTTGCCCTCCGACTGGCAACTGATTGCGCGCGATGCCTTCAACGGTACGGTTCTGTGGAAGCGTCCAATCTCGAAATGGCATAGCCAGCTCTGGCCCTTGAAGAGCGGTCCCAGCCAGTTGGCTCGTCGTCTGGTGGTGGATGGGGAAACAATTTTTGTGACGCGCAGTATTACCGGACCGGTTGAGCATGTTGATGCAGCCACCGGCGAAACCCGTGGCGTCTTCAAGGGGTCGGAAAAGGCGGAGGAGATCATCCATCATGAAGGGATTCTCTTCACCCTCATTCGGGAAGGTCAGTCAGAGTTGAAGGACTATGTCCCCAAGCACAATGTCGGGGACCAGGCACGGGTGCGCACCGAGTTCGTCTGGAACGCCCAACCACGAAGCATCCGGGCCTACGGGGCCGGGAGCGGAGATCTCCTGTGGGAAAAGAAGGACAAGATTTCTCCGCTGAGCCTCTCGGTGGCCGGAGAGGTCCTGGTCTATCACGACGGGGAGAACGTGATCTGCCTTGACCGCAAGACCGGTGACCAGCGATGGAGCAGTGAGAAGGCCGGGCGCCGGACGCTCATCCCCTTCAACTTCGCCCCCCGACTCGTGATCTACGGGGATGTCGTTCTCTACGCGGGAGGAGACAACAAGATGCAGGGCTACGACCTTGCCAGTGGCAAGAGGCTCTGGGAGGCCACGCACGACCCCTCCGGCTACCAGTCACCCCAGGATCTCCTGGTGGTTGGAGGTCTGGTCTGGTCCGCGCCCCTGACCAGTGGGGGACACAGTGGGGTCTACACGGGTCGGGATCCCCGCACCGGAGAGGTGAAGAAGCAGTTTCCACCAAATGTGAAAACCTACTGGTTTCACCACCGCTGCTATATTGCGAAGGCGACGGAACGGTTCCTCATTCCCTCCCGCACGGGAATCGAGTTCGTGGATTTCGACAAGGAAGACTGGGATATCAATCATTGGGTGCGCGGTGGATGTCTTTATGGCGTGATGCCCGCCAACGGGTTGACCTACGCGCCGCCCCATAACTGCGCCTGCTACCCGGAAGCCAAGTTATACGGGTTTAACGCCCTGGCCCCGGCCTCGACCACCTTTCAGCTCCCCGGGAAGATATCGGATGAGGGCCGGTTGTCGAAGGGGCCCGCTTTCAATGAGCCGGTGAATGAGGTGGTGGCCGGGGAGGGCGACTGGCCGACCTTCCGTGGCAATGTCCAGCGCAGTGGAGCATCGGGTCAGGCTCTCGTCGGCAACCTCGACGAGAGTTGGAAAGCGCAGCTTGGAGGACGTCTCAGCGCCCTCACGATTGTGAAGGACCAGGTCTATGTTGCACAGATCGATCAACACACCCTGCATGCCCTTTCCTCGGTTTCCGGTGAGAAGCGCTGGAGTTATACGACGGGGGCACGTATCGATTCTCCTCCGACCTACTGGAAGGGACGCCTGGTCTTCGGATCTGCCGATGGCTCGGTTTATTGCCTGCGTGCGCAGGACGGCTCCCTCATCTGGAAGTTCCGTGCGGCACCTGTCGACCGCCGTCTCATGTCCTTTGAACAGATCGAGAGTGTCTGGCCGGTGCATGGCACGGTGCTGGTGGAGGACGGCGTTGCGTCCTTCGTGGCGGGGCGTTCCACCTTCCTGGATCACGGGCTGCGTTTCATCCAGCTCGAGGTGAAGAGCGGAAAGAAGCTGATGGAAAGGGTGATGGATCACCGTGATCCGGAAACCGGGGGCGATATCCAGGACCGCCTGCAGACGCTCCAGATGCAGGTGGGTCTGCCCGACATTCTCAGCAGTGATGGAGAATACACTTACCTGCGCTCCCAGAAAATCGACAAGAAGAGCGGGGATCGTCTTGAGGTGGGACCAATCTCCGGGAACGCCGCGGCACAGGGAGGAGCCCAGAAAGGAAAGGGTTCCCATCTCTTTGCGCCCATGGGATTCCTCGATGACACCTACTTTCACCGGGCCTACTGGGTCTTCGGCAAGAACTTCGCAGGAGGCCACAACGGCTACTACCAGGCGGGCAAGTATGCCCCGGCCGGGCGGATGATCGTCTTTAACAAGGACAAGGTCTATGGATTCGGGCGGGATCCGAAATACCTGCGCTGGACGACCACCATCGAGCACCAGCTTTTTGGCGCCAGTCGAGAAGCTCCGGATGCACCTGCTCCCGGTGCGAGAGGGGGGCAGTCGCGGTCCAATGCCCTGGTCGCCTTTCAGCCCCGGGAAAGCATGAATCCGACGGGAAAACCCGTGACAGTCGAGCTCTGGGTGTTTCCGGACGGGCCGGGTGGGGTGGTGCTGGCTCATGGCGGACCTCTCAACGGTTATGCCCTCACCTTGAAGAAGCGGGTCCCGAGTTTTCAGGTGCGAGCAGACGAGAAACTTACCGTTATCTCGGCTGAGAAACCGCTCAAGAAGGGGTGGAGCCATCTGGTCGCGGTGCTGGGAGAGGACAAGTCGATGAAGCTCTACCTCAACGGGGAACTGGCTGCGGAGGGGCAGGCCACCGGTTTGCTCACCAAGCTTCCGGCGCAGGGGCTGGACCTGGCCATGGATTCCGGATCTTCGGTCGGGCAGTACAAGACGGAGTTTGCCTTCACTGGTCTCCTTGACGAGTTGCGCGTATCCTTCCGGGAGGTGGGTGCGGAAGAAATCAGGAAGAACCACGCCGATCCCCTCATGGCGCGGAAGAGCAACAAGGAGGCCGTGCTGGCCTGTTCCTTTGACACTCCGAGTGCGAAGGATGAATCACAGGGCGGAAATCATGGCGCTCTGAGCGGAGTGGAAGTAGGAAAGGGCAGGCAGGGGAAGGCCATCTGGTTCCGCAAGGGTCCGAAAAAGGGAAAGGCGGGTGGTAATCAACGGGGTGGCAATTCCTACGTGCAGCGCGACTGGGACCGGCAGGTTCCTCTCTTCGCCCAGGGCATGGTCCTGGCTGGTGATACCCTGCTGGTGGCCGGGCCTCCCGACATCATGGACGAGGAGTACACCTTTGAGCGAATCATGGAGAAGGACAAGGAAATCAACAAGGTGCTGGAACGGCAGGACGCGGCCCTCAAGGGTGCCGCGGGTGGAAAGCTGTTGTCTGTTTCGGTTTCCAGTGGTGAACAGAACCAGGAACTCAAACTCGATGCCCTGCCGGTGTGGGATGGTATGGCGGTTGCCGATGGCAGCCTCTTCGTGGCCACCAAGGACGGCAAGGTGCATCGATTCGGAGGAAAACAGGACTGAAAAGATGACGAATCGATCACTCGCTTTTCTCCTCCCGGCATTCGTTCTGGCCGGAGGAATTGCCTCCGCCTGCACGGTGCCGGTCTTTCGCTACGCTCTGGATCGCTGGCCTGCCGATCCCTATCGACTGGAAGCGCCGGCCGGTTGGATGGAGGGGAAATCCGGGGCCGGGTTGCGCAAGCTTCTCGATGAGAATCAGACCGAACTGGAGGTGCTGCCCCTGGCGGAAGCGGGAGCATCCGCGCGGCTCCTCATGCCTGAAGAGGGGCCTGCTGTCTGGAGCGGCACCCTTGACGAGAGTGCCACCGCTCTCCTTGACTCGCCCGTTCGCAGGGAACTGGTCAGACGCATTCTGACCGGAGAATCGATGGTCTGGGTCATGGTGACCAGTGGGGATGACCGTGCCGACAGGAAGTTTGAAGGGATCATCAATGCCCGACTGGAGTATCTGCAAAGGGTGGCTGCCATCCCGGAGCAGGATCCAACCGACCCCGAGAGCACGCTTGGGCCCGGCCCCGGATTGCGGGTTGGATTCTCTTTCCTGAAGGTCAACCGCGACGATCCGGAAGAGCAGGTTTTCCTGCGGATGCTTGCGGGGCCGCAGGGTGAGCTTCTTGAGAAGGAGGAGCCCTTTGGAGGGGTGGTCTTTGGCCGGGGCCGGGTGCTCGGAGCCTGGCCTGCGAGTGAACTCAATGAGGAGGGGATTGATGAAGTCTCGCTCTTTCTCCTTGGGGCCTGCTCGTGCCGGGTGAAGTTTCAGAATCCCGGCTGGGATCTTGCCATTGCGCTGGACTGGGACGAGGCGTTGCTGGCAGCCCAGATGGAGTGGGAGAAGCACGCGGAGGAGTCTTCGGAGGAGGGTGAAGGCGGAAAGGCCGCCCCGGTAGAGGACAAGGAACCCCAGTCCCATCCGGAGGTAGTGCGCATCGAGGGCGGCGAGATCCCGGCAAATGCTGATGCGGATCGCGAAGGAAAAAAGCGCCTGAAGGCGCATTCTGCTGTCGGACCGGTGATCAGTGCCCTGGTGGCTCTGACAGGTGGGTTGGCCCTCTGCTGTCTGCTCGTGAGAAGGGCCGAACCGAAAGAAAGTTGATTCTCTCAATCCTTCCGCAAAACTACTTTCGCATCCTGCATGAAGGCACTCATCGGAATCCTGACCGCCGCCGTAGTTCTGATCGGGGCCCTGGTGTGGACCTACTTCAAGGACCGCCGGAGCAACGCCAACGCAAAGTCCATCACGGTCTACTGTGCGGCGGGGATGAAGAAGCCGGCTGAGGCGGTGGCCGCGAAATACCGGGAGGAATACGGGGTGCAGGTCAACTTCCAGTTTGGCGGGACCGTTGCTCTTCTGAGCCAGATTGAGAATGCACCAAAGGGCGACCTTTTTATTGCCGCCGACGAACACGCCATCGACCTGGCCCGGAAGAAGGGACTGATTGAGGAGGTCCTGCCCCTCGCCCACCAGTATCCGGTCATTGCGGTGCAGGCGGGCAATCCCAAGGGGATCAAGGGAATGGAGGACCTCTTCCGCGAGGATCTCAAGATAGCAGTGGGGAACAAGGAAACTGCCAGCATCGGGAAGGCCACGAGGGAAGTCCTGGGCGACCGCTGGCAGGAATTGCGCGAGAAGGTCGCCGTCACCAAGACCACCGTCATGGAACTGGCGGCGGATCTCTCCTTCGGCGCGGTGGATGCCGCCGTGATCTGGAACTCCACCGTTCCTCAATT
>MPMF02136451.1_pt1 | contig 107032 bp, 93 predicted proteins | sample 1617271 | NCBI WGS metagenome assembly MPMF02 (sample SAMN05944812, study PRJNA350692) | marine metagenome | biome: marine; feature: ODZ; material: water; isolation source: 120 m water sample prefiltered with 30 um filter, filtered on to 0.2 um... | place: Pacific Ocean | collected 2012-04-09... | reverse complement strand
TAATAGGGCTCTTAGGTCGTTAAATTTTCAATTCAATTTTGTAACTTTTAGATATGAAAAGAATTGACATCTCTTATTTACAAAAAAAAATTAATAAACTCAATAAAAAAATTCATCGAGCAGAATCACAAAGTGAAGAAAATAAAGTTTGGTGGAGAAAACTAAAAATAAATAAGCTGAAAAATAAAATTAGTCAAACTAACTCATAAGAATCTAATCAAGATTTTCTTCCCATTTTTTAAATAAAGCTGTTAGTGAAGCTTTAAATCTTTTATAATTTTTATTGCTAGTTAACGTCCAACCTGTTTCAGCATAAGCAGCAATTCTTGGAAATGTTTGACTGTAGACTTCTTTTTTAGTTGGTGTCCATTCTCCCCACATTTGAGTCCCTAAGCCTAAAATTTGTTCAGCTTCTTCTTTTGTAAATCCATCAGGTATAGGATTAAAACTGTAAGCTTTATTCAGATCAATTTGCTCGTATGTATAATCTAAATAGGTGTAATTATGGTCAGAATTTACTAAATCGTGTCCTGCATCAATAGCTATCTTTAAGTTTTCAAGGTCACCTTTCCAGAAATGGATAATTGCATTTTTTGAAAGTTTTATAGTAGTGTTATCTTCATTATTTCCCCAATAATGTAGATTATTACCTATAATTTCATTCCATCCCATCATACGTTTTCCTAAGACAGAATTAATGTAATCAGAAACATTGTTAGTGAAATGCACTTGAACATCACTGTAATTCTGTAATTGATTTTTTTTCATAAGAGCTTTAACATCTTCATTAGTTTTCCATGAATCATATTTCGCTTCATCTCCACCAATATGTATTATATCCCCGGGGAATAAATCTGAAACTTCTTTCAATACATCTTGAATAAATGTTATTGTTTTTAGACTGGCAGGATTAAATATAACTTCTCCAACACCAAACCTTTCTGGAACCTTAATAGGTTGTGTTGAAGATCCTAAGAAGGGGTAACTTGCAATTGCAGCTGATGCATGGCCTGGCATAGCTATTTCTGGAACAATTGTAATATTCAGATTCTCAGCATAAGCTACAATTTCTTTAATATCATCTTGAGCATAAAAACCTTCATGTGGGACACCATCAAAAACTTCACTACCCCATTTTTTTCCTTGATAATTAATTTGTGTACTATCTCTTTTAGAACCAATCTGTGTTAAAAGTGGATATTTTTTTATTTCTATTCTCCATCCAGCATCATCTGTCAAATGCCAGTGAAAAACATTCATTTTCAAATGTGCCATTTCATTTAATATATATTTCACAACTTCTTTTCCTTGAAAATATCTACCTTCATCGAGCATGTATGCTCTCCATTTAAATTGTGGCTTATCTATAATTTCAAGTTCTTGTATCACTCCTAATTTCGTTAATTGGATTAAGGTCTGGATACCATAAAATGTTCCTGCTTTAGTATTCGATAAAATAGATATCTTATTATTTTTTGCTATTAATTGGTAACCTTCGTCACCTAATGTATCGAGTTTTGACTTTTCAAATATAACTTTTACCCCTTTGTCATTTGGTATATTATTCAGAAGAAGTTGATCTTTCAAATAACTACTGTAAATTCCATTAGATACATTTAATCCTTTACCTAAGTTTATTGTGTTTTTTTGTAAAAAGATTTGGTTTGGGTATGGCAATAAATGAGGTTCTGGATCAACAGAAATATCATTGGACTGATTACAACTAATGATCAAAAAAAATAATAGCAGTAGTCTTTTCATATCAATAATTTATTAAAAAAAACTGAATATGCCTATTTAAGTTTAAAATATAAATGAACATCATCATTGAAATTTACATCATTTTACCTAATATTTCTTTCATCATTTTTGCTGCTAAAAAAGCAGTCATATTTTGAAAATCTCTATTTGGATTATATTCTACAATATCAGCTCCAATGATTTCAGTTTCTATGCTCTGAATTAAATTTATTACTTGTCTAGAAGTTAACCCTCCAGGTTCATGATGTGAAACTCCAGGAGCATATGCAGGGTCAAATGCATCCATATCTAGAGAAATATATAGAGGGTTTTTAAATTTTGGAATTTGACTTAAATCTAAATCTTTCATATGATGTATTTCAACATTAAATCTATCAGCTTGTTCTGCTTGATGTGTATTTAATGTTCTAACTCCAACTTGTACTAGCTTAACAGCAAATCCGTTTTCCATAATTCTTGCGAAAGGACATGCGTGCGAATATTTGTCTCCTTCATATTGATCATATAAATCACTATGGGCATCAATATGGAGAATATCTAATTTGGGGTATTTTTCATTATGTGCTTTAATTATTGGAAATGTTACGGAATGGTCACCTCCTAATGTAAAAACTTTCGCACCAAAATTAAGGTGGTTTTTAGTTATTTTATCGATGTCAAAATATTCATATACTTCAAAATCACCTTTATCATCAATCCTTGAGTTTTCGATAGAGATTAAATTTTCTGTATACATATTTGAAGAACCACAATTCAATGCTTCTCTTATTAATGGCGGAGCAAGTTTAGGCCCCTTCTGATAAGAAGATTTCTTATCAAATTTTATTCCTTGTATAATTAGTTTAGTCACCTTTTTTAGGATCCATTATCTTAGTTAACTTTCTTTCATTTATCTCAACAATAACTCCAGTTTTTGTGTCAACTCTAAAAACCCTTGTACCCTTCAAACCATCAGTATTAGTAGCTGTAATTTGATATCTGCCAATTTCTTGATGAGAATCATTAACTACTATGTTTGTAAAACCTGTAACTATTGTTGCAAATCCAATGATTGCGAAAATTGTTAAAATTATATTTTTCATTTTTTTATGTTTTAATTATATATCAATATAATTAATATGCTATTTACTGTAAAGAAAAAGCCCCACTAAAAGTGGGGCTTTTTAAACAATAATTTTATTTAATTATTATATTATATTAAGAACTTTTGAATGGTAACGAAGGTCTTTGAATCCATCTTGTTAGAGTTGATAATATACCATAGAAAAAATGATATATTGCCAATGCAAGGTATAATTTTGCTAAAATCAAAATAACCTGAGCATATTCATATCCAACTGCAACTAAACCATTTATATTATAACCTGATGCTTCAGATCCAGTTAAATCCCAACCAAAAAAGTCGCTAATAACTCCTCCAACAAAGTCTAATCTTATCATTTCTATAAATGCACCTGTTGCATCTAATGGTAGAGCATAAGCGTATGCAAAGCCACCATATAGATCAACACTCATAGACATTCCATCAGAGTTTAAAACCCATCCTACAGTAGAACAAATTGCTCCAAATAAAGCTACCAAGGCAGTAATATGCCCTAAAGCTTTAATATTTTCTGTAACAAAGTCTCTAAATATAAAATCAACTGAACTGCTTTTAGATGCAGATAGAGAATCACCTGCTGTTCTAACTACATGAGCTATTGGAAAAGCTGCATATACTAGAATCAATAGGCAAACTATTGCAGATACTTGTCCAAGGCCACTAGCGCTTGAGAAAGTATCCATTCCATTAGTAATAACTGAAATTAGAGTTACAACTAACAGAACAAGTGCACCTACTTTAAATGCCGTACCAGTCCACTTTTTTATAGATCCCTCAGAATTGTCCATCATTTCATTAAAACAATTTTCAGGGAGCTTATCATTTACCGTTTTCGGTAAATCCAATAAAAGATTTAATAGTTTATTCATAATATAGTATTAAATATTCTGAGAATATAATAAGAAATAATTAAAAAAAGAAACTAAACATTAAATAACTTGCAATCAGTTATTAACAAAATAAGGTCAATATTTAAGGAAAAATGTTACTGTCTGTATAGGTGAATTGTAAATTCAATTATAAAGCCGTAAAAGAATGTTGCAATGCAGTCAATAATATATGCTACAAATTTATCTTAAAAAAAAAAAAATGACCCCAATTGAGTTTATTTCTTTTATTTAATACTAAAAACAATATAAGAGTCTCCAGATTTGGTTCCCAGTTTCCCTCCACCTGAGGCAATTGCTATATATGACTTACCATCAATTTCATAGTAACTTGGAGTAGCAAATCCTGCATACGGTAACTCCTTTTCCCAAATTAATTCTCCATTTTGATTATCAAAAGCTCTAATTTTTTTATCTGAAGTAGCTGCTATAAAAATTATTCCCGATTTAGTTACTATAGGTCCTCCATAATTTTCTGATCCTGTTAAAATATTATTTTTTTGACCAATTTCTGTCTGACCTAAAGGGATTTTCCATTCAATTTTTCCAGTATTTAAATTTATAGCATTAAGTGAACCCCATGGAGGGTTAATAGCTGGATAACCATCATTAGTTAAAAACTTATTATACCCTGTAGAAGTATAAAATACTTCCTGATCCATCGATGATAAATCGGTCATATCTCCATTTTTTAATTCTAAAATATAGTTTACTAAAACTTCCATTTTTTGAGTGTCTAAAAATGAAAAACCAGGCATAAACCCTTTTCCATTTTTAATAATTGATTTTAACTCATTAAAACTATATTTCTCTTTCATGCCAATAATTGAAGGATTTTTTCCAGATCCTTTATAATCAATTGCATGACACATTAGGCATTGCTTATTGTATATATTCATCTGTTGTGAGCTATTATTTGCAACTTTTTTCATTGTTAGTATCCAAGGCATCTCATTGGAATTAACATATAGCATATTATTAATAGGATCAAGTGCAGGCCCTCCCCACTCTGCACCTCCATCAAAGCCTGGAAAAATCAATGTTCCATTTTCTGACGGAGGAGAAAAAATATTATTTTTTAAGATAGAAGAAAAAACTTTTTTGATACTATCTTTTTCTTTATTGCTTATAAATGGATTAATATCTTGAATTGAAATTGAATGTCTAGAAAATGTATCAGGAAAAGTTGGAATTGGTTGTGTTTCTGATAGTTTTTCTCCAATTAATAAAGAGTTTGTTGGAACAGGGCTCTCTATGATATCATATAAAGGCTTTCCAGTAACTCTGTTTAATATAAATATATAGCCTGATTTTGTGACTTGAGCTAAAGAAGGTATAATTGAATCATTAATCTTATAATCAAATAAAACAGGAGGCGAAGGCAAGTCTCTATCCCATACATCATGATGAACGGTTTGAAAATGCCATATTTTTTTTCCATTTTCGGCATCTAGTGCAATAATAGAATTAGCAAAAAGATTATCACCAACTCTATCACCCCCATAAAAGTCATAACTTACAGAACCAGTTGGAGCATATACAATACCTCTTTTTTCATCTAATGTTAGTCCAGCCCATGCGTTTGCTCCACCAAGTCTTTGATACGCATCAGGATTATCATAAGTTTCATGTCCATCTTCACCGATTTCAGGTATTGTTTTAAAAATCCAAATTAAATCTCCTGTGTTTGCATCAAAAGCTCTTATATTTCCTTTTGCAGCTGGATTTCCTTCACTAACTTTTGAACCGACAATTATTAAATTATTATAAATAATTCCAGGTGATGTCATTAATACATATAAAGAACTTGAATTTTCACCAAGACCTTTATGCAAATCAACATAACCGTTATCACCAAAGTTTAAATCAGGTTTTCCATTTAAGGCATTAACTTTAAATAATTTTGAACCTACTCCGTAAAAAATAAATGCATTTTTAAATTTATCTTCAAAATAAGTGATTCCTCTACATACATTTATACTTGTATCTTCTTTGTCAAAATATTTTTGATCACTTTGAAAAGGATCAAATATCCATCTTTCTGATCCTGTTTTCGCCTCTAATGAAAAAAGTTTAAGTTTTGGAGATACTCCGTAAAATTTTTCATCTACAATTAATGGATTGGTCTGAATTTCCGAATTTTTATCATTATCATGAGTTCTATACTCCCAAGTCTTAACTAATTTTGAAATGTTTTTCTTATTTATTTTATCTGAATCTATATATTGAGTTCTTTGATAAGAGCCTCCATATACATTCCAATCTTTATTTTTATTACAAGAAAAAATAAGAAATAAGAGAGCAATAAGTAGAATCTTATCCATATACCTAATTTAAGAATTTAAAGCAATCTTATAGATCTTCTAATGAATATTTAACATAAGAAAATTTTGTTCCATCAGGATTCCAAGAATTGACATTTATAGTCCCTTGTCCACCATAAAAAATATCTGTTAGATCTGTCACTTTTTTAGTATTCAAATTAATCAGCCTTAGTTTTACATTTTTTCCAAAAGGATGAAGTTGCTTCTGATCTTCTATATAGCTAATTATTACTGCTAAATCATTTTTTGGAGATATATGTGGAAACCAATTTGAATATTTGTCAAAAGTTATTTGTTCTGCATCAGATCCTTTACTATTCATTCTCCATATCTGCATTTTACCACTTCTATATGAATTGAAGTATATATACTTACCATCAGGTGAATATTCTGGACCATCATCTAGCCCATCGTCAAATGTTAATCTAACTTCAACTCCTCCTTCGGAATTTAACTTATATACATCATAATTTCCGTCTCTTTCAGCACAATACACTATATACTTACCATCCGCTGATACACCATGCCAATATGATGGAGAAAATTTAGTAAGTAATTTTGGGCTGCCTCCAGCTAATGGAATACTATAAATATATGATGAGTGACCTTGAATTTCATTTTTACCAGATGAAAAAAATAAAAATTTTCCATCAAATGAAATACCATGATCATTATTTAATTTATCTAAATTACCTGTATTGATTACTCCTAAATTGTTACCCTTAAGATCATATTTTTCTAGTTTACCTTGACTATTTATATATAGATAATTTCCGTCTTTGGACCAATTGGGAGCTTCAAAATGTCTTTCCTCCTTAAATAAAAGAGTAGATTTTCTGCTATCTAAATCATAAACATACAATGAGCTTATTATTTTTTTGTCCTGAGGAATTTGACAAATCAAAAATTGAGAGCATAAAAAATAGAATAAAAGATTTTTCATTATTTAATTACTTGCCTCTACCCACTTTTCTAACACCTGACATATTAGACTTTCCAACACCTTTTGATTGTATTTTACTATTAGTGTTCTTTTTGGAACCCTTAATTTGGCGTTTTCCTTTTGAAGTTTTATTATCGTGTCTATTGCTAAAAAATTTACTTCCCATATTTTTTTCCCACAATTTACTGATAATTTCTAATTAATTTTTTACTTAGTTCCTCAAGAGATACACCTTTTGTCTCTGGCATTATAAAATGAGTAAAAAGTAATTGTAGCACCATCATAAAAGCAAAGAATGCAAATACAATTCCAGGTCCTATCCATCCAAATAGAAATGGAACAAATGATGGTATAATAGCAGCTAAAACCCAGTGAGTAGAAACTCCAAAAGATTGTCCATAACTTCTAATATGATTTGGAAATATTTCTGAAATATATACCCAAATTATAGCTCCTTGTCCAATTGCGTGAGATGCTATAAATAGAAAAAGAAAAATAGGAAGTGCTATACCACCCCAATCTAAAATAAACGAAAGACTTATTAAGGTAAGTGAAATTATATAACCTATTGAGCCTATATACATAAGTACTCTTCTACCAAGCTTATCAATTAGATTAATACCTATAAACGTAAAAATCAGATTAGTTAGACCAATTCCAACACTATTTAATAGGGCTGCACTCTGGCCAAGTCCCCCTTCTTCAAATATTCTAGGAGCATAATACAAAAATGCATTTATACCAGAGAATTGATTAAAAGCTGCAACTAAAAAGGCAAGCATTAATATAAAACTGTATTTCTTTTGAAAAATTGATTCTGATTTAATACTTGATTCTTTATCTTTTATTATTTCACTAATTAATTCATCTGCATCATTTTTTGAGTATGCATCCCTTATTATTTTTTCCGCTTCATCTTGTTGATTATTCAAATAAAGCCATCTTGGACTTTTTGGAATTGATAGAACTAATAAAGTGTATAGCAAAGCAGGCAGAGCTTCAATACCCATCATATATCTCCAATCATTTTCTCCAAGCCCACTTAAAAGATAATTTGATAAAAATGCAATTAATATTCCACTAACTAAGTTAAATTGGTATAATCCTACAAGTCTACCTCTACTTTTTGCAGGCGCAATTTCTGAGATATATGCTGGGGCAGCTATTCCAGATATTCCTACCCCTATCCCTCCTATAAATCTAAATATAGCAAATGTGATTGGATCATTAGCTAATGCTGATCCAATCGCAGAAATTGTATAAAAAACACCTATCCAAAGTAATGTTTTTTTTCTTCCAATTTTTCTTGATGGAATTCCACCAAAAATAGCTCCTACAACTGTTCCCCATAGCGCCATAGCCATAACAATTGAACCATGAAAGATATCACTTGAGTTCCATAAGAGTTGTAGTTTTTGATCAGCACCGGATATTACTACTGTATCAAAACCAAAAAGGAAACCTGCAAGAGCGGCAGTTAACGACCACTTTGTTAACTTATCCATAGAATATGATTTATAAACCTTTTTTATTGATAATCATTGAAATACCAATGAAGATTAATATCATTGGCCAAAAGTTTCGAATAACATACCCAAAAATATTCAACTTGTCAAAATACATGTCTATTTGAAATATAATCCCAATAGCTATTAATGTAATAGCACCTATATGTTTTTTCATATTCCAATTATTTATTCAAAGATAGATTATATAAAGAGGATACAAGGGTTATAGGAAACCATTTTTTATTTTCATTACAATAAATAAGATGCTTAGTTGTCTTTGGCTCATAAAGATTATTATTTTGGGAATTAGAAATTATATCTTTCTTCAATAAAGTCTTGTTTTTACCTGTTATAATCTTATCTGAAAAATAGTTAATTAAAGTAACTGGGATTTTTTTACACCCTAACTCTTTAAGTGCAGCATACCTATGATGACCATCAATTATCATGTTAGAATTGCTACAAATTAGTATTGTCGAGATTATTATATACTCATCCTTATATTTTAAATTGTTTTTTAAAATATCTTTTTTGTCTAATAGAACTTTTTCATGAGGCATGATGATATCTACATCCACTTCTTTTATAGCTACAACAATATCTTTATCTACTTTAATGGAATACATAATCTAATAATTTAAAGCGTTATACGTCTTTTACTTATAATGTAGACTAAATATGCAATTATTAGTAAGAAGACTTCCCAAAGTAAAATATAATAAGGCCACTCCCCTATAACCAAAGGATTATCAACTTCAGGTGGCTGAGCTAGGTACATATAGTTAGAATGTATTAAAAAATTTAAAGGCATAATTATAGCAAGTAAAATATTTACGTTAACCCAAAGCTTAAACCATGACAATTTAGGAAGTTTCAAATCTAGGTGAAGATACATAAATATTGGCATGCCTATTAATAAACTATGTGAGACATAAAAATTTAAATAATATCTAAGTGATCCGTCAAAATGGTTTAGCTGAGGCGTTAATATTGCCATAATTCCTCCAATTATACCGGTATAGTAAACAAATTGAAATAGTTTTTGCTTATTTTTCATAAAAGGCAAGACACAAAGGATTAAAGAAGATATTCCACATAAATGAAGAGGTAAGTTATATTCAATATCCCAAGTCCCACTGATAAAATAACCAACATTTTCAGATATGAAGTCAATTATCATAATAACACCCATTATGTAGGATATCAGTTTCTTTTGATCTCTATTTAAAACCCTAGCTAAAATTAGCGGTATTGATATAACAAGTATTGAAAAAGCAGTCCATGTTATCCACTCTTCAGATAAAAATTCAATTACATATATAGGTATCGGATTTTCTTCCACAAGAAAAGATTTTTTCAAATTTATAAAAACTATCTCAACTATGGATTATTTGTCTCTTTTTTGGATCCATTGTTTAACTTATTTATTTTATGAAAAATTGGACAAGTCTTTCCATGGGCTCCTTTTATATAGCCAGTGCTCATTAGAAATTCTTTAGTTATCTCTCCTCCTGTAAACTTAAAAGTGTTTTTAAAGAGCTTAACCCATTCATCTATGTTCATTGGTGTTTTTAAATCTAACCATGATTTGAATGATCCATGTTCATTTTTAATCTCTAATACTTTATTGGCATTATAAATCACTGCTTTAATCTTTAATTTGTTTCTTATTATACCTTTATTTAAAAGAAGTCTATTAATTTCTCTGTATCCATAATTAGCAATATGATCAATATTATAATTTGAATATGCTGATTTAAAGTTTTTTTGTTTATTTAATATTGTGGTCCATGATAATCCTGCTTGATTAATTTCTAAAATTAACCTTCCAAATAATTCATTATCTGATTCTATTGAAAACCCATATTGAGTATCATGATATATTTTATGAATATTATCAGACTCTAAAGTTGCTACAAACTCGCAATAGGAATTAGGTTTAATTAAGGACAATTTTTAGATATTTAAAAAAAAATCTTTTTCACTTATACAATTTAATAATTTATTACTTTTAATCATAAATCAATTAAAATATAAAAAATGGCAAGAACACCTTCAAATATGTTATCATTAGGAACAACAGCTCCTAATTTTGATTTAATTGACGTGACAAGTGATTCAACTGTTTCTTTAGATAACTTAAAAGGAGAAAAAGGAACAATCATAATGTTTATCTCTAACCATTGCCCTTTTGTTAAACATGTTAACTCAACAATAGCATCAATGGGTCAACAATATCATGGAAGTGAGATTAGATTTATAGCGATCTCTAGTAATGATGTTATAAATTACCCAGAAGATAGTCCTGAGTTAATGAAACTTAATGCAGTTGAAAACAATTTTAATTTTCCTTACCTGTATGATGAGTCACAACAAGTTGCAAAAGATTATGATGCAGCATGTACTCCCGATTTTTATTTGTTTGATTCTGAATTAAAACTTATCTATAGAGGTCAATTAGATGATTCTCGCCCGGGAAATGAGTTAGAATGTGATGGAGCAGATTTAAAAAACGCTATAGACTGTCTTACAAACAAGAGAGATAACACTAGAATACAAAAGCCAAGTATTGGTTGCAATATAAAGTGGAAGTAATAGAAAGACCATGATAAAGTTCTTTCTAGGTTTTATAATCGGTTTTCTTATTGGGTATTTTCTTTTTGATGATTCTCTATTAGGAATTGCTATTGGATGTGCTATAGGTGCAGGGTGGTCACAAGGTAAGATTGCCTGATTTTTAAAAAATGAAAAATATCATTCTCCTTTCAATAATATTTTCTTCATGTTCTAATGATAGTTCAATAGATCAACCTATGGGAAAAGCAAATCCAGAATTACGAATTGAAAACATAATCCCAAATAGTTTAGGTAAAGAATATTCTAATAATTTTAATCGTTATACTAATGTTGTAACACCTAATGGTGGAAAAATACACATTGTAGCTCAAAGTAATTTAACAGATGAACAAATTGTTAGAGCTAGAAGCACACTAGAACATTTCCTTGAAAATTATCCAGGTTCCAAATATGGTAGTGACAAATCTGAATTAGCAAACAAAATGTCTGAGAACGGTGCAATTCTTACACTACTTAATGGCCAGGATGATGGAAATAATCCTGTTGAAGTTAATGGTCAAGCATTATTTGAAAATGAAATTCAAGTTGAAGGACATCCTTGGTACATTAATCAAGAGTACAATAATCATAGAGATGCAACTTATGAAGAGATTCTCCATTTAGTCCATGATTATGGAATAGGAATAGATGGTCACAACTCTTTTCCAGGTGCAATGCCAGAATATCAATCAGAAATAAGAGAAGCCCAAAAAATCGCATTATCAAATAATTTATGGGGAATAGATGCTGAAAGGTGGATAAATGAGCTAATAGATGAAAATAGTTTAACTCAAGAATACTTAGCAGCTCTTATAGATTCTTATTACGGATTATGGGGTGCTTGGACAGATAGTAATACTCATGGAATGTGGGGGATATATGTTGCAAAAACAAGAGATGAAATCTTAACAGAAGATCCTATTGGTGCTGAAATAATGAACAATAAATTCTTTCACCCACACTTAACTTATAACGCTAGAATTGACTCGAGTTTTAATGGGAATTTCTCATTAAGATTTGATTCATCAAAACCTTATACTAATCATTCACAATATTTAAAAGATATAACTCTCTTAGGGAGTAATGATATCTCAGTTTCTATTAATCCACTTGATAATAATATCACTGGAAATCAAGGAATAAACACAGTGATATTCTCTGGGAATAGTTCAGAATATATTATCAATATTTCTGATAATAAAGCTTCTGTTATAGATAAAATTTCAGATAGAGATGGAATTAATATATTGCAGAATATTGAAAAATTAGAATTTAAAGACCAAACTATTGAATTAAATTAAAATGAGAAAAATATTATTAATACTAATAATTTCATTAATTTTTTCATCTTGTTATATTCATAAATTATCATATGGTGAGGGAGCTGTTGAAGGATATACAAAAACTGATAAACAACATAATTTTATACTAGGCTTTATCTCTGAAGAGACTTCTATTTTAGAAGAAATTAAAAACGAGAAAAACTATGAAGTTGAAATAAAAATGACTCTTACTGATGGACTCATAAGTTTTCTTACGGCTGGACTTTATGTTCCAACTACTATTATTGTAAAAAAATAAAATGATTATTATCATATGATTTATTCAAAACCAACAATAATTTTGTTTTATAGAATCAGTTAAAATGACAAAAAAAATAATAAGATTCAGAATATTTTTCTTTTTGTTTTCTTTCTTGATTAGTAATATTTATTTTTTACAAGCCCAAAATGATAATCGTTTAAAAGTCAAAGCATTTCCTGTCAAAGGAAAAGTAATCATAGATGGTTTGCTTGATGATATGGACTGGAAGTCTGCACAATCTATTAATAGGTTCAAAACCATAGAACCTATTGAGAATGGAGTTCCATCTCAAATTACAGAATTTAAAGTACTAGCTCACAGTAATTATTTACTTATAGGTGTAACATGTCTCGATTCTAATCCAGAATCTATAGTACACTATTCTAAGTTAAGAGATTCTAATCTTAAAAATGAGGATCACATTAGGATAGTTATTGATCCTTTCCTTGACGGTCAATCGGGTTTAATATTTTCGGTGAATGCTAATGGTGCTCGTTATGATGCCCTAGTTTCGAATCGTGGGGAATCAGAAAATGTTGATTGGGATGCTATTTGGGAGGCTAAAACCAACATCCATGATCAGGGATGGACAGTTGAAATTAAAATTCCTATTCAAAGTATTTCATTTGACAAAAGTTTAGACACGTGGGGGTTTAATATAGAACGACGTATTCAAAGAAATCAGGAAACAGCTCGTTGGGAAAATATTAGTCGTAATCAGTGGTTTATTCAAACCAGTAGAGCTGGATTACTTACAAATATACCCAAATTCAATTATGGGATTGGTTTGAATATTCGTCCTTCTCTTATTTTAGATAACACCAAACTGGGAAATATAAGCTCAAATCTATCCTTCGATCCAAGTATTGATATAAGTCAACGAATTAGTTCAAACATTACTGCTTCATTGACAGTAAACACAGATTTCGCTGAAACTGAAGTTGACACAAGAAGAACAAATCTCACTCGATTCCCTTTATTCTTTCCTGAAAAAAGATCCTTTTTTCTTGAAGGATCAGATATATTTGAATTTGGTTTTGGAGTGGGATATAGAGATAATGGTCTTATGCCTTTTTTTAGTAGAAAAATTGGTTTATATCAAGGTGTTGAGACACCTATACTAGCTGGATTAAAAGTTAATGGTAGATTAGGAAAAACTGCTTTTGGAGCTTTATCTATAACAAATAGAGAAACTACCATTAATGGTGAAAACCTGGAGAGGACTAGCATGAATGTAGTTCGTTTAAGACAAAATATATTCAAAGAATCCTCAATTGGTTTTATTAGCACATTTGGTGATCCATTGGGAAGAAATAATAGTTCTACCTCAGGAATAGACTTCATTTATCAAACAACCCATTTTAAGAGGAATAAAAACTTTTTAGTTGGAATATCAGCTATGCATACTAATCGAAATGATTTATCAGGAGATAAATCAGCTTATACCATAAAGCTTGATTATCCTAATGACATCTGGGATATAGCTATGTCATATACTCATATTGGAGATGCATTTGATCCTTCATTGGGATTTGTGGAAAGAAAAGGTATTAACTATTGGAGAGCAGGTATCACCTATGCACCTAGACCTGACTGGGAATGGGTTCGTCAAATGAGGAATCAGTTTTTTACGACTTATTACACAGATCTTAATGGGAATTGGGAGTCTTATCGGATTTTTACAGCACCTATAAATTGGCGACTAGAAAGTGGTGATCGAATAGAGGTTAATTATGTACCACAAGGGGAAAATTTACAGGAGTCATTTGAAATTGCTAAAGGTGTAATTATTCCTACTGGTAAGTATCATTTTAACCGTTATAGATTAGAGACAGAATTAGCGGCTAAACGAAAAATTAGTGGACAATTAACCTGGTGGTTTGGGGATTTCTATGATGGGAATCTAGATCAACTAGAAGCTACATTAAACTGGAACCCCTCTAGTATACTTGCTTTTGAATCGGTTATAAATCATAATATTGGACGTCTGCCATTTGGAAATTTTGATCAAACACTTGTTGGCCTTCGCACACGTTTCAATGGATCTCCAGATTTACAACTTAATAGCTTTGTGCAATATGACACAGATACAAAAAAATTAGGCCTAAATGCTCGATTACAATGGATATTTGATCCACAGGGTGATTTATTTTTAGTATTTAACCACAACACTCTGGATCTAAATAATAGATGGGAAATGATTAATCAACAAGTTCTACTTAAACTTCGATATAATTTTAGAATGTAAATAGATTTATTACATTTCTATTTTCCAAAAAGCTATTCCTCCCGCCTGCTTTCCAACTTTAACTGAACTTATTACTTTAAGGGTTTTTAAGCTAATTACGTCAACAATTCCAGGTTCACCTCCAACACCTTCAAGTGATACAAAAGCATATTTACTATCAGGGGAAATCGCAACACCATGTGATACACTTCCCGAATTTTCAATATTCTTCACAAAGCTCAAATCTTTAAGTTTCCAAACACCTGTCTTCCCTTCTCCCTTTATACTAGCAAGTAAATATTTCTCATCTTGGGAAACCTCTAGATTATAAGGTCCTTTTCCAGTTTTAACTCTTTGTGTTATTTCCCATTTTTTAAGATCAACTTTTATAATCTCATCTGAACCATTACATGCAATATATACAAAATGCTTAGAAGGATGATGTATTACCCATGTTGGCTTAACTGTTGAATGCATCATGATTGATTCATGAGAATCTTCTCTATGAATCTTAGATTCTAGTTTTAGGACTCTATTTACCTTAAGACTTAATGCATCAATTTCAAATAACTCACCTGACATCATAGCAACAGAATATTGAAATAAACCATTAGGAGAGATTCTAGATCCATGAGGCATTGAACCAGTTGTTATCTTCTTTATTTCAGTCATTGTATCAGGATCCACAACTGAAACTGAACTTGGCTTCATGTCTCCATGAAGATTAAAATTAACGCAGTAAAGCAGTCCTGTTACAGGGGATATTTGCATAGAAGCAGGGAATAATCCTAATTTAGTTTTAGAAATTGGTCTATTTGATTCTGTTGAATACTTAACTAAACTTCCATAAGGATTTCCATGAGCTAAAGATAAATACCAGTATTCACCATTTGGATCAACAGTTATTCCATGAGGACCTTCAATTTCAGTTTTCATGATTCCAACTAGAATCTTTTCTTTCTCATAAGCCTCTGTTCCATTAAATTTTATTAATGAAACTTCGTCTTCTGACTCTGCCGCTACATATATATAATAATCTTGAGAGATAAGAGAGTTAGTGTAAACTGAAAAAATAAAAATTAATATCTTTTTCATTTAATCAATTAAAGGGACATTATTTATATACTGATTTTGTTTCGATGTATCAGGCTTTAATTTAGAAACTTTTGAAGATCCTAACCCATTGTTCCAATCTGAATAAAAAACATATCCTTTATATAATTGAGCTCCCCAAGACATAGTAGCATTTGGTATATAACCATTTGAAGTGCCTGTCATAATATAACCTATCTCTCTTCCTTGTCTATAAAGATCTCCAATTAAATCACCACTAATATCTACAATTCTAACACCTCCTCCATACATAGCAACATATAAAACATCATCTTCTATCCAATAGTTATGAGATCCTTGTCCCGGTAATTCATACCTAGCAACTTCTTTAGGGTTTTCTAGATCTGAAAAATCAACAAAATGAACAAATCCAGCAGTTATATTAGGGTTGTTTTCATCAACACCATCTGGAAATATCTCATCTCCCAATAGAGTATAGAACTTACCTGTTGATTTACTTTTAAATGGAAATGTAGCATGATGAGCACCTGTTGGGTAATCATAATTACCAAATGCTACTGGGTTAGAAGGAGATCCACCAGCTATACCGTTACCAACATCAACAAGATAAACTCCATCTCTCCAATTTGATGAATATGCAATCCCGTCTTCAACCCACACATCATGAATTGACTGCCCTTCTTTCCCAACTTCAAACATCCCAACTTCAAAAGGATTTTTAGGATCTTCTATATTTATTATATAATACTTTTGACCACCACTTAATGCATAAACATGATCATCATAAATAAAAACATTATGGACTCCTCCTGTTAAATTTTTAGTGTATTCTGAAATTATTTCTACATCATATGGGTTTGACACATCAATAATTATTATTCCATTTTTTCTATTAGAGGCACCTTCTCTACTAATTACAGCTATTCTTCCATCTTCAGAGACCTTAACATCATTAACAGTTCTTGCATCTACTTTAACACTATCAATCAATTTAAGATCAGACGGGTCAGTTACATCCCAAAAAAAAGATGTGCCATCAGCACCCCATGTGCCTGTTACAGCATAATCTCTTCCATCAACGCCTTCAAATACCCAGAAATCAGAAGTATGTTTATCAGTTACTATTCCTTTACCTACTTTAACAATCTCCCTTTCTACCCCTCTATCAATTACCTTTAACCTTTTAGAAGATGAAATATTACCTAAAGATGTTGTAATTAAATAGTCTCCTATTATTTCCGCAACAAATCTTCCATCATCAATTATTAAACCTGAAGCAGTAGTAGTTTTATCTATTGCTGTTCCTGAAAAAGAATACTCAAAAGGTAGATTTTTAATCTCCCTACCTCTTGAATCATAGCCGACAGCTTTAAATTTTACAACATCTCCAGTTCTTGCAACATCTATATTAGAAGTAATCTCAATTTTAGACACTGGATTTTTTAAAACATTTATTTTAATTTTTGCCGAAATACCATCGTATGAAGCTTCAAGAGAGGCTGAGCCAGGTTTAATAGCTTTTACATTATTATAACTATCAACCTCTAAGATATTATTAGATGAATTAAGCTTAAATAAGACGTCATCCCTTTTATACCCCATTTCATCAATTACTTCAAAATTAAGGGGAACATATGTGTCAGCGTATATTTTATCTCCTCCTAATGTAATTTTAATTTCTTCAGTTTTTGGATAATCAACAACTACATCAAAAGTCCTACTTAACCTTTGTCCATCTTGACTAACACATAAAGCTACAACCTCATGGATTCCGGGCTTATTAGCTGTTATTTTTCCTTCTTCACGATCAACTGTTATTGCATCTGCTCTACTAAAAACTCCTCTTTTATTATAATAGATTACACCTGCACACATAATTTTCTCACCATTTCTATCTAAAGCATAAGAATCAGGAGTAAACTCCTCACCAAGTTTTAATTTAAGACCACTAAGGTTAGATTCTATAGATAATCCTTGAGAAAATACAGTAGATGATATCATTATTACAATAAGCAATAAAATGTTTTTTAATTTTTTCATATTCTTTTTTTTTAGGTAAACTCTAATTTACAATTAATTTATTTTCTTTATCCACTTTATAGATTTCCAAATTGCAATTACAACTACAACTAGTATTAGTATTTTAATATCAATAGAAGTTCCATAGTTTACAAAGTCTCTCATCTTAAGTTATCTTTTAATAATAAATAAAGTCGATATAAATAAAAGTAATCCAATCCCCAATATTATATATGGATCTATAAAATGATCTATAATACCTACTATCATTAATGCAGCTAGTGTATTAAATGCTATTGAAGCACATAGTATAACTATTGGTGTTAGTATCTTCATATTACAATTTAAAAAATTATTGTTACTTAGTAAAAACATAATTCAATTTAAAATGAAAAAAATATTGCTACTAATCTTCTTTATTTCAGCCTCATGTTCAAACAATCAAAATATTAATGGTTTAGAAGAAGAAGTTGAAGTGCTAAGGGATAAATATGGGATAAATCATATTTATGCAAATAATGAAAATGATCTTTTTTTTATGCAAGGTTACTTAGCTGCGAAAGATAGATTATTTCAATTTGAAATATGGAGAAGACAAGCTACAGGAACTGTTTCTGAAATCTTCGGGGAAGAAGAATTTGAAAGAGATTTAGGAACAAGGTTATTTAAATTCAGAGGAGACATAAAAGAAGAATTAAACCATTATCATGAAAATGGGTATGAAATTATTACATCATATGTTGATGGTGTAAATGCATATATAAAAGAAATTAAAGACAACAACCTGGAACTTCCTTTAGAATTTAAGATACTTGGGATAGAACCAATGGAATGGACTCCAGAGGTTGTAATATCAAGGCATCAAGGTCTATTAGGTAATATTGAAGATGAACTTAATATCGGAAGAGCTGTTTCGATAATTGGAGAGAAAAAAGTAAAAGATTTAATGTGGTTTCATCCAAAGGAACCATCCTTAAAGATCGATAAGAAAATTACTAAAAAAGATTTAGAAAATGATATACTAAGGTTATATAATGCTTATAGACAACCAATGGAATTTAAAAGAGACTATATTTTAGAAAAATATAAATCAGATAATAATCAAATAGCAGAAATAAAGATTGAGAAAAATCTTGACAATTATTCTATAGGAAGTAATAATTGGGCAATATCTGGAGATAAATCTTTTAATGGATATCCTTTATTAGCTAACGATCCTCATAGGACAATAGTTGCTCCTTCTTTAAGGTATATGGCTCATTTAGTTGCACCAGGTTGGAATGTAATAGGTGGAGGTGAACCTGAAATACCAGGAATTTCTATAGGACATAATGGTTATGGAGCATGGGGATTGACTGTTTTTAGAACTGATGCTGAGGATCTTTATGTATATAATTTAAATCCCAACAATCCTTCAGAATATTTATATAACGGGAAATGGAAAAAATTTGAAGTTATCAAAGAAAAGATAAATATTAAAGGGAAGGGAGAAAAAGAAGTAAGTCTGAATTATTCTATACATGGACCAGTAACGTTTATTGATGAAAAAAGGAATAAAGCATATGCTGTTAAATGTGGATGGCTTGAAGTTGGCGGGTCACCTTATCTTGCCTCTTTAAGGATGGATCAGTCGAAAAGCTGGGAAGAATTTAGAGATGCTTGTAACTACAGTAATATCCCTGGAGAAAATATGGTTTGGGCTGATAAAGATGGAAATATTGGCTGGCAAGCAGTTGGTATAGCACCAATTAGAAATACTCATAGTGGATTGGTTCCTGTTATGGGTAATGGTGATTATGAGTGGGATGGATATCTACCTATAATTGAGAAACCAAATAAATTTAATCCAAAAGAAAATCTTATAGTAACTTCTAACCAAAATGTTACTCCGGATGATTATGATCGTTGGGATGCTATTGGTTTTGATTGGGCAGATCCATTTAGAGGTAATAGAATAAATAATATTTTAACCAATAGTTCTAATTTTTCCATGGAAGATATGATTAGCCTTCAGGTAGATTATCATTCTGTTTCATCAGAAAACTTAATTATGATGCTTTCCAATGTCCTAAATGATGATGATAAATACTTTAAGATTTTATCAAACTGGGATAATAAGCTATCAAAAGATTCAATAGCAGCAGGATTATATAATGCATGGGAGATGACAATTTGGAATGAATTCAATAGAAGATATGTTCCGAAAGAGGTTAAAAATTTTATTTGGATGCAGTTATCTAGAGTAATTGAAAAACTTGAGGACTTTTCAGAAAAAGATAGAAATGAAATTTTAGCTAGCTCTTTTAAGCAAGCTGTTGAATATATGGTTAATACTTATGGCGAAGACACTAATAATTGGGTTTATGGACAAAATGAATATAAACATGTTAAAATAAGACACCCTTTAGAAAGAGTGGTCAATGATTCTATTTATAGCTTAATTTCCTTGAAATCTTATCCTAGAGGAGGAAATGGATTCACTCCTGGTTCAACTAGTTTTAATAACAATCAATCCTCAGGGGGAAGTTTTAGAGTTTTAATCAACACAGGGGATTGGGACAATAGCATTGCTACAAACTCACCTGGACAATCAGGAAATCCAAAAAGTAAATTTTATAATAATTTATATGAAGATTGGGCTAATGATATTTACTTCCCATTACTTTATTCTAAAAATAAAATTTTAAGAAATCTTGATAAGAGAAAAGTATATTATCCTATAAAATAGGAATTAGTCGTTATATATTTTGACTGTTAATTCCCCTTCATTATTTATGTAGGCTCTATACATTCCAGCAGTATTAAAATCCATAGACACATCCCCATTTTTATCAAGCACAATTACTCCTCCATCACCTCCTAAATCTTTAACTTTTTCTAGAGCAAGCTTAGAAGCCTCTTTAATGTTAAGTTTTTTATAATTTACTAAAGCAGCTATATCATAAGCAACTACATTTCTTATAAAAAATTCACCCCAACCAGTAGCTGAAATTCCGCAACATTCATTGTTTGCATATGTTCCAGCTCCAATTATAGGAACATCTCCTAGTCTACCCCATTTTTTATTGGATCTTCCACCTGTTGATGTTCCAGCAGATATATTACCATTAACATCTAATGCTACACATCCGACTGTTCCATATTTTGAATCTTTTATATAAGGGTCATAAAAACTAACTTCATTTTTGTTTTGAATAGCTTTTAATTGGTTTTTTCTTCTCTCTGTTATAAAATATGAATTAGGTACTATCTCAAGACCTACTTCAGATGCAAACTGTTCAGCACCGTTAGATGAAAGCAATACATATGGCGATTTTTCCATTACTGCTATAGCAGCACTTATGGGGTTTTTAATATTTTTAACACCTGCAATAGCTCCTGCATCAAGTGTTTCTCCATCCATAAATGAAGCATCAAGCTCAGCAGTTCCATCACTAGTTAACACTGCTCCATGTCCAGCATTAAATAAAGGAGAGTTTTCCATTACATGTATTGTCTTCTCAACTGCCTCCTTACTTGAGCCACCATTTTTTAATATCTCATAACCAACTCTTATAGCTTCCTCCAATTTTAAAAAATATGATCTCTCTAGTTCAGGAGTTATATTTTCTTTTACAATTGTTCCAGCACCACCATGAATAACAATTGCAATTTTATTGTCAGATGATTCTTGACAACCTAAAAAAACAATACTCAAAAAGATTAAAATAAGATTCCTAACCATTACGATTTATTATTAAATAAATATATTGTACTATTAATGTAAAACATATACAAAACATGAAAAAATTTTTATCCATAATAATTGCATTATTTTCATTAAATGCAAGTTCACAAATTCAAAATATAGCTGAAAAACTAGGTTATGGAAAAGATGCGAAGTTATTGATTCTTCATGCTGATGATATAGGTGTTTCTCACTCTGTTAATCAAGCATCTTTTAATGGTTTTTTGAATTCTTCCATAAGCTCAGGATCTATAATGGTACCTTGTCCTTGGGTTAAAGAAGTAGCAGAATTTTCTATAAAAAATCCTCAATTTGATTTAGGCTTACATCTTACTTTAAATGCTGAATGGAAAAACTATAAATGGAATGGCGTATTACCATCAAATGAGATTAGTTCATTATTAAACGAATTTGATGAATTTTATGATAACACTAGTGATGTAGATAAAAATGCCGATCCTGAAGAAGTTAGAAAAGAATTACAAGCTCAAATTGATTATTCAAGAGCACTTGGTTTGAACCCAACTCACATTGACACTCATATGGGTGCATTAGCAACAAATAAAGATTTATGGAAAGTATATATAGAAACAGGTCATAAAAATAAATTAGTTAGCATGGTTACAAGTGGTAGAAGCTTAACTTTATTTAATGATGAGTTTCCAATTCCAAATTATGTTGTAATAGTTAATGATCTGTTTATGATTTACCCAGAACTAGATAGGGGATTTGTAGAATCTGCTTTTGGAAAAGAAAATGCAGAAAAAATGATTATTGAACAAGGTTATAATCATGAAACATGGATTGAACTCTATTCAACAAAAATAAAATCATTAGAACCTGGACTTAATGTGTTTCTTCTACATTTAGGATATGACAATTCAGAACTTCAAGCAATAACAATTGAACATCCAGAATATGGCTCATTATGGAGACAGCTTGATTCTGATATTTTTAATTCACAAGAATTGAAAAATTTAATAAAAGAGAATAATATTAAACTTATAACATGGGGTGAGATTAGAGAAGTTATCTATCCTAACTTAACTGTTAATTAAATTGTCAGATGCAGAATTTTTCAGAGTTATCTTTACAATTACTTTTGTTGTAATTGCACTATGGTGGCTATTTAAAAGAAAAAAAAGATTTTAAAATAAAATGAATTACATCAAGCATCTATTTATAATAATCATTTTGATTTCAGCATGTGAAAAAAAATCTGTAGAGGAAGAATCCTCCCAAGAGGAAATAATATTAGTCTCTTTCCCTGAACTTGGTAGTGATGGTCCATATGAATTGAATAAGGTTTATAATGGAGTTGGTAACTACACAACCTATTATCCTGGAAACAGTCCAATAATCTTATCAGCACCCCATGGAGGTGATTTAACACCAGATGATATTCCAAATAGAACATGGGGGACTACAGTGACAGATACTAATACTAAGCAGTTAACACTTGCTATTATGAACTTTCTTGATTCTAATTATAATATTAAGCCACATGTAATAATTAATAATCTTAAAAGGACTAAACTAGATGCTAATAGAGATAAGGCTGAGGCTGCACAAGGAGATATTTCTGCCGAAAGGGCTTATGATGAATATCATTATTATATATCAAAAGCAAAAGAGAAAATTTTAACTCAATATAATGATGGACTTTTTCTTGACATTCATGGACATGGACAGAATCCAGATGGGTTTTATGATTTAAGGACATGGCTTGGATATCTATTATCTTCTAGTGAATTAGATCAAAGTGATGAAGAACTTGATACAGAATTTGATATATCAGAAAGCAGCATATATGGTCTTGTAAACAAATCACCTGAAAAATTTTCTGAAGTTCTTAGAGGAACAAATAGTTTTGGAAACCTTCTTGAAGAAAGAGGTTATCAATCGCTGCCTAGCATAGTTAGTCCTAGCCCTGAAGGTATGAGGTACTTTAGTGGTGGCTACAATACATATGTTCATGGATCAGCAGAAACTGGAGGAAGCATTAGCTCAATTCAATTAGAAATGCCAGCTCCAAGTATAAGACAAAACGCAACTCAATGGAACGATTTTTCCCATGCACTATCTGAAGTATTAATTATATATTTTAAAGTACATTTGAATATTGATCTAATTAACTAGTTTTATGAGAATATTCATTTATCTAATAGTATTTTCTCTTTTGTTAAGTTGCTCTAAAGGTGATAACTCATCTTCAGATTATTCTAGTTCATCTAATTCTGGATCATCAATTGCTTCATCTTCTTATTCTTCTAGCCAGTCAACTGGAACATCAAGCTCAAGCTCCTCATCAAGCTCAAGCTCCTCTACTAATCTAACAAAACTTCCATCTGGCACATTTGTTTTTAATGTTACTGCTCAAACTTCCTCAGATTACATTGTATCAGTTGCTGACAGTAATATTACCCAATCAGGTAATGATCCAATATTAAGAGTTAAAGAAGGTGATGAATTATCCTTTAATGTAAATGCTTCTGGCCACCCTTTTTTATTAAAAACTACACAAGGCACAGGGACAAATGATCAAATAGATGGTGTTAATAATAATAATGGTGCTGACGAAGGCACAGTCACATGGTCAGTTCCAATTGGAAGTGCTGGAACATACTATTATCAATGTTCTATTCATGGGGATATGGTAGGTCAAATTATTGTTGAACAATAGAAGTTAGATAATCTTTTTATTTTTGATAATATCTCATTCCACCGAGACTAGAACTATTTATACTTGTTAAGAATTCATAAGCCCTGTAAAATTTATTATTAAATTGACCCTATTGAATAAATTAGGCAGAGTTTCTACTTGCATTAATATTTCCAAACATTGATCTTATAACCATTTTCTCAAAAGTTTTAATATCTGTTCTTGTTAATGACATTTCGTTAGCTTTATTTATATTCATTAAGGCATATTGTTGAATAGTTATTAGTGGTTGTACTATCTCTTCTCTAGCAAGAATTGATGCTTTACCTGCATCTTCATTTTGCATTAGTTCTGCAAAGCCGGTAAGTTCTAGAATTAGTTTATTTGTAAGGACATATTCATCATATATTAATTTCCAAAATTCCCCATATTTTTCATCATCACTTAGATAGTGTGTTAGTTTAAAAAATGATTTTGTTAGACTCATCATACTATTTGAAATTAATGTTCTGAAAAATATAGATTTTTTATATAGCTTTTTTAATTTACTAAAATCATCATTTACCTTAAAATAATTTAATGCAGTTCCAACACCATAAAAACCTGGTACATTTTGTTTTAATTGGCTCCAACTTCCAACAAAGGGAATTGCCCTTAAATCCTCAAAAATAAATTCCAAACTCTTATTTCTTTTAGATGGTCTACTCCCTATATTAGTCTTAGAATAATACCTTAATGTTGTAATCTCTTCCAAATAGCTTAAAAATTTTGGATGTGACTTGAACTTTTTATATGATTTATAACTAATCATAGCAAGAGTATTTAAGATGTCGTAGTTTTTCTTTGTTAATTTATTCTTATCACTTCTAAGCACCTTATTTGAAATACCGGAGCTTAAAAGTTGTTCTAAATTAAATTTTGATGAATCTATAGTACCAAAATTAGAACTAATTGTTTGACCTTGAACAGTAAGTTGAATGTCATCTGCATGTACAGAATTATCTAAAGAGGAGTAGAACTCATGAGTATTACCTCCTCCTCTAGCAGGTGGCCCCCCTCTACCATCAAAAAAAATAGTCTTTATTTTAAATTTATCTGAAATTTTACTGAGAGAAAGCTTAGTTTTATATATACTCCAATTAGCCATAAGGTATCCGCCATCTTTAGTTCCATCCGAAAATCCAAGCATTACAGTTTGTTTATCCCCTCTTTTTTTAAGATGATTTCTGTATTCTTTTATCTTATACAAGTCTTTTAATATTTCTTCCGAGTTTTTAAGATCATCAATTGTTTCAAACAGTGGTATGATGTCAACAGAGGGTGAATTCCAACCACACATTTTAAAAAGAATAAAAACATTCATTATATCATCTAATGAACTACAATTACTTATTATATATCTATTACATGCTTTCTCACCATTTTTATCTTGTATCATCCTCATAACATTAATACTATTAATTGTGTCTTTTGACTCCTTAGACTTTAATTGAGACAATATACTTTTAGTGTCTAAGTTTTTATTAATCTCTTTTGTGAAATCTGATAAATTTTTATAATCATTTTTTAGTATGATAGATGAGTTATTCATTGAGCATATATTATTAAATACTTTTGAGTGAACTCTTGAGTTTTGTCTTATATCAAGACTTGCGAAATGGAATCCAAATAAAGTAACTTTATTAATTAAATCCGTCACTTTTTCTTGGTATAAACCAAAATAAGATTTATTAAGTTCTTTTTTAATCGAAATTAAGACACTTAAGAATTTATCAACTGTGATTTTTGGTTTTGATTTAACATTGTAAATTTCATCATGAAGGTGATCTTGGAGAGTTTGAAGTTGATTAGATATTTTATCAAATGTTAATCTTCTTTTTAGTTTTTTTATATCCTTAAAGTAATTGTTTAGTACTGCGGATCTTAATTTATTAGAGGTCTTAAGAGTTATATCTGAATTAACAAAGGGGTTTCCATCCCTGTCTCCTCCTGGCCAAAAGCCAAAATCAAAAATTGAATTATTTATTTCTTTACCTTCAAAAATATTTTCTTGTAGATAATTGACAATTGAACTAGCTGAGTTATAAAACACGTTTTCCAAATACCATATTAAACTTATAGCCTCATCAAGAGGCGTTGGTTTCATTTTAATATAAAACCTTGTTTTACCTAACTGTGCTAGTAATAGTTTAATCTCATCAAGATCATCTTTATAGATTGCATTTGAAAGGTCAGTTATTATACCCAGAACATTGTCAGGATAGAACTGTGTAGGATGAGCTGTTAATACTATTCTGACCTTAGTTCTTTTTAAATATAACTTGAGTTTGTTTGATTTTTGAAGATTTACAGCCTCTTCTTTGATATACCGCATTGTTCCTCTTCCATGCATATTGTTAACATAAGGAAAAGCAGCATCCTCAATAGCATCAAATAAAACAACTTGTCTTTCAATATATTTAATGAAATTGAAGAGGATATCATTCTTTTCACAACTATTAATTTTAGGTAAATAGTTACTAAAAAATGAATCGATAATAGATTTAGGATCATTATTATTTTTATATTGACTTTTACAAAAATCCGTGAATAGAGGCAATAGAATTGATGTTTTTTTAAGTGAAGAAAACGGTAATGTTAAAAATAAATTATTGTAAATCTGATATTTTGACAGAACCCTTTGATTGAATCTTTCTATTTTTGGTTTACGAGCCATTTATATTATTTTACGCATAGCTAATAGTATCAATACTTTAGATGCTTTTTATATTATACTAATTTATTATCAATTCTCCAAAAATCTTCAAAAAATAAATCTATATTTGCGCAAAAATTTGAAATGAATTTTAAAGAAATCTTCACTGTAACTATGATTCTATTTGCTGTAATTGACATAGTTGGAAATATTCCAGTAATTATATCACTTAGAAGGAAGGTTGGTAAGATAGAATCTGAGAAAGCAACAATAGTTGCCTCTTGTATAATGATTGCATTTTTATTTATAGGAGAAGAAATACTCAACTTGATTGGAATAGATATAAATTCATTTGCCGTGGCTGGATCAATAGTTATCTTCTTTTTAGCACTTGAGATGATATTAGGCATATCATTATTTCAAGATGATCAACCAGAAACGGCATCAATAGTGCCTATTGCTTTTCCATTAATAGCTGGTGCTGGAACACTTACAACATTATTATCTCTTAGAGCTGAATTTCAATTAATAAATATTATTGTTGCAATAATAATTAATTCTCTTTTTGTATATATAGTTCTAAAATCATCCAATAGAATTGAAAATGTTCTTGGAAAAAATGGAATAGCAGTTGTAAGAAAAGTTTTTGGGATAATACTTCTCTCAATAGCAGTAAAACTTTTTTCAACTAATATTGCCCTTATAACTGGATAACTCTTAAATTTTGAAATACATTAAATTAATCTCTATATATTTTTTTGGATCAACATATATTTATATTGGAATAAGACACTTTACTGAACCAGACTATTTTTTATCAATAATACCTAATTATATGAGCTTTCATCTAGAATTAGTTTATTTGAGTGGTGTTTTTGAAATTCTTTTAGGCTTTATGCTTCTTTTTAATAAATATAGAATTATAGCTGCAAAAGGAGTAATTCTTCTTCTTCTAGGAGTATTCCCTGCTAATATATATCTTGCTCAAAGCACTCTAGCACAGTCTTTATTAGAAATTACAAAAGAAACTGCAATTATTAGACTTCCTTTTCAAGCTGTATTTTTATTATTTGCTTATTGGTTTACAAAAAAATAAATATTCGTAACTTTGTTTAATGAAGAATTTCTTTGAATGGCATGAAGAATTTACTTGGAAATTTGCTAAAAAGTTTGGCTTTACCAAATATCAAGTGACACTATTAGCTTGGTTAGAAGGTTTTCTACTTGGATATCTACTCTGCAAGTTTGTTTTTTAAAATAAAAAAAATGATTTTATCAATTTCTTGGAACTGCAAACACACTTGGAAAAAAGCAAGACTTAATACATTCTGGTGTCTATTAGGTTGCTCAATAGGTGATTTTGGCACTATTTATTATTTCCAAAATATTGACCATACCTGGTCAATCACCAGTATAATGATTTTAGCAATAGTTAATGGATTATTAACTTCAATTATTCTAGAGACATTCATACTATTAAAACAACTAGGATTATTCAATGCAATAAAAACAGCTCTTGGAATGAGTCTTATTTCAATGGTTTCAATGGAAATAGCTATGAATATTACAGATATACTTCTAACTGGAGGAGCATTAATAACTTGGTGGGCTATACCGATTATGCTTACTGCCGGCTTTTTAACTCCTCTACCCTATAATTATTGGAGACTAAAAAAATATAACTCAAGTTGTCATTAAATCGGTTTCAATGAGCTTAATTTTCCCCTTTCTAATACTTTTTCTAATTGTTTTGATTTTTAACTTAATTATGAGTTTATTTATATCATGAAAGAAAAAATAATTGAAGTACAGAAAAAGTGGGGTAATGGAATAATAAAAATGGGTGAGCTTTCCGATGATAAAGATTCTTTAGAAGAATTCACAAATAATTTTCTTCATGAGATATATAACTTTGAAGGAGATCAATTATTATTCAAACCTAGCAAAGCATCAGAAATTCAATTTAGAAATACAAAGGAAAAAACTATTTCATACTTTATTGCTGGAGATGATAGAAAATGCAGTGAAGATCAAGGTTTTGCTTTAGCAAAATGGAAAAAAATTAGTTTTGAAAATAGTCAAATTAAGATAATAAATGATTTAGGTTTTGCTACAGGAAATTATTGTTTTGAAAATGAGTCAACAAAAATAAAAGTTGAATTCAGTTTTGGATATATAGAAATAGATAATTCTATTAAAATTTTCCTTCATCACTCATCTATTCCTTATAAAAAATGAATTATTCTAAAATCATCTCAGGTACAATGAATTGGGGTATTTGGGGTAATAACTTGTCTACTAAGCAGGTATCTGAACTTATTGAAAATTCTGTTGAATTTGGAGTTGATACATTTGATCATGCTGATATCTATGGAGGATATACAACAGAAGAATTATTTGGAAGGGGGTTAATAGAATCTAAAATTGATAGAGAAAAAATAAAACTTATTTCAAAATTTGGGATAATGTACCCGTCAGATAAATTACCAATTAAGGTTAAGCACTATGATTACTCAAAAGATCACATAATTAAATCTGTTGAAAATTCCTTAATAAATCTTAAAACTGATTATTTAGATTGTGTTTTAATGCATAGACCTAGCCCGCTTATGGATATTAATGAAATATCCGATACAGTTAATCAACTTTTAGAATCTAAAAAGATTAATTCATTTGGGGTTTCAAACTTTAACCCTCAGCAAATGCAAATGTTTAATAATAAAATTAAAATTGATTGTAATCAAATTCAATGCTCGCTAACTCATTTAGATCCTATTTATGATGGAACATTAGATTATATGCAATCGAAAGGTATAAAACCGATGGCTTGGAAACCTCTTGGTGAGTTCTATTTAAAAAAGAATGATCAAAATAATCGAATAAGAGAAAAGCTTTTAAAATTCAAAAAAAAATATAATTGTTCTGAAAGTCAAATTCTCCTATCATGGTTGATTAAACATCCTTCTAATATTATTCCTGTTGTTGGAACAACTAAAATTGATAGATTAAAAGAATCTATAGATTCTAGTAGTATTAATTTAGAGTTAATTGATTGGTTCGAAATATTAGAAGCTAGTGTTGGGAAGAGAGCTCCTTAGACTACTTACCTTTTATATAATTATCTATAGAATACTTACCTGGACCGGCAATTATAATAATTGAAAGTGATATTAAATACAATAGTGCAGTCTGATATGATTCAAATGGTTCACCACTTTTAACATCAAAAACAACAATAAACATCATAAATAAGGGAAGTGCTGTAAAAAATCTTGTTTTATATCCTATTATGATAAAAATAGGAGCTATAAGCTCACCTATCGATGCAAGTAATAAGGTTATATCACTTCCAAAGCCAAGAAAACTGTAGAAGAAATCTTCTCCATTAATAAGCATCTTAAGCTTTTTAAGTCCATAACCAAAAACAAAAAGAAGTGATATTATTACTCTATATAATAATAGTGCTTTATGTATATATTTACTCATTAGTCAAATATAGTTATAAGTTTATTATAGCCTCATCTATCCACTGCAATCTATTGTTAATCCAATCTTTCATATAACCAATCTCTTCTTTATGAGAATTTGCAACAAATTTATTTGGCCAAATATATCTTCCTAATAAATCCCATCTAGAAAAATTTTGGTATACAGCTCCTCTATCATTAAGATAATCAGTATATCCATCTATTTTATCCATTATAGATTGGTTAGAAAGTAGATTTAATCTAAGATCATTCCATCTTGTCAGAAGCGCTTGTTTAAATACTGGAGATTCCATAAATCTGTTCCACCAGAACGGAACCTGCCAAATATCTCCAGGACATATTTCATTAAATTTAAAACCCCATCCACTTGTAGTCCATCCATTACAATAGTCTGAATTAGCAAAAGCTAAGTTAAAGTCCCATATTGGTCCCATTTTTAATTTTCCATTTACATCTTTATTTAAAAATGTACTCAGTCTATAGCCATCAATATTTTTCGTGATTTCGTTTATTATAAAAAAGTTGATAAATGAATCTATATCTATATAACTCAAATACCCATTTTCTATATTATTAAATTCATCAGACAATAAATTTGACTCAAAATCATTTATATATGTTTGGATATATTCTTTTTGTTCAGTTGAAATTTTTTCTGGTTTTGGATAATCATATATAAAATATATTTCTGATTGATCTGACAGATTACCTTTCGTATTATAATTAGATCTAAATGACATAGATGAATCATAAGTGGTTCCTGATGATGAATCACCAGTTGCCTTATCAATTTTAATTATATAACCCCCATTTGCTGAAGAACCTGAATGTTTTGTTACATCTACCCTGTTTTTATCTCTTTTGATTTTTTCCATTAAAATATAAACACCCTTATAATCACCATTAATTGATAAATTGTAAAATTTTGTATCACTAGCCTTGTAACCTATTAGATTAGATAGATCAAATGTTAATTTGTTTCTTATTAACGATTTATCACTATATGGGCCATAAAATATCCAATCCTCTTCTGGTGAAAAACCTCCTAGAGAAACATCTATATCATCATTAAAGTCGCTACTCCTAGTCTCAAATCCATAAGACTTTTTATCAAACATTTGTGAAGAGCTACCCCTAATCTCAACACCTATATTATAATCAGATTTAATTAAGTCTTCTTCAATAAGACTTAATGTAGCATTAATCTTAGGCTCATCAACAATTTCTTCTCCTAGGGTTGATATGATTGCTTCAGGTAATCTTTGAATGCTTTCACCTGTATAGCTAATTTCGGATTCTCCATCATCTAAATCAAGGGGTTCAGGTCCATGACAAGAAATAATAAATGGTATGATTAGAAAACAAATAAGGGATCTTATTTTATTATACATAGAGTTTTTAAGAAAACATTTCTTCATAGATATTATCAATAAATCTAGCTAATGAAAAATCTTTTTCAGTAATAGCATTTAGACTATGTGTGTGCAATTCAATTTCTAGTATGTTATATTCATTAGTTAATTTTGGATGATGATTTATCTTTTCAGAATGATCAGCAACTATATTCATAAAGCTAAATGCATTCATAAAGGTTTTAAATGAAATTTTTTTATATAAAATATTATTCTTTATAACCCAACCATCTAAAGCTTCTAGACTTTCTTTAATCTTATTCTCATCAAGTATCTCAGACATTCACCTCTTATTTAAAATATCTCCAAATATAATATATTGGAATTAATATTACAGCTATAACTATTGAATAGAATAATATATAAGCTATCAATATAAGAATCAAACAAATAAAAATTATCCTTACTATAATTGATAAAAGTGGATGAGACATTATATCAGAATATAGTTTCTTTAATAATTTAATTAGTTGCTTCATTATAGACAAAAGTATAGTATTAAATTATTAATTATTATTATAAAAAAACGATATTTGTAATATGAAAAAAATATTATTAATTATTTCAATAATTCTTTTTTCTTGTAATCAAGACACAAAAGAAAAATTAGTCGTTTATCAATCACCTACTTGTGGTTGTTGTTCTGGTTGGGTAAGCAATATGGAACAAAACGGTTTTAATGTAGAGTCAATTAAGACAAATGATATGTACTCAGCAAAAGTCAAAGCTGGTATTGATTATACACTTCAATCATGTCATACTGCATTTATTGGTAATTATTTTGTTGAAGGACATGTACCATCTGATGCAATAACAAAACTTTTATTAGAAAATCCTGACATTAAAGGAATTACAGTTCCAGGAATGCCTGCTGGAAGTAATGTTCCAGGAATGGAAACAATTAATGAAAGAGCAGAATTTGATGTTCTAGCTGTTAATCATGATGGTTCCACATTTATATGGAAAAAATATCAATAATTTAATCACATAAATTTTATGAAGGTTAAATCTATTTGTCTTCTGTTTTTAATTATTTTTTCTTCATGTAATAAAGAAGATTGTTTTACAATAAGGGAAAAAAAGATTATTGACGGAAAGTATTATTTTTATTTTAATACTCCATTAAATGATGGTCCAGGATATTCATCGGGAGATGGTTTAAATTCAGGTGGTTATATTCCTGATAAATATTCTTCTGGTATAGTAGATAAGGATACTTATGATTCAACAAATATTGGAGATAAGTACTGTGAATAAAGAAACCTGCCCAAAAACAAAGGCAGGTCTCTATAATATATAAATCAGATACTACTATTAAACTATTAAGTAGGTAAATAAACTCTACTATTAACATGGTATAATTGTAAAGCAAAATTATATCTTCAAAAACAGAGGTTAAATAAAACAAATGATTATTTTTTAATTTTTATCAATATTTAAAAAAAAGTGGTTATTTTTTAATACTTTGATTTATTAATATTGTAAAAATTATTAATTTAAAAATGCTGAGTAATAATTACACAAAAAGTTATATTATATTTTCATTATTAATAATGTCTTGTAACAATGAAATAACTATCAACTCAATGGAATCAAATCAATTAAAAAATGAAACTAGTCTTTATCTAAAACAACATGCTGAGAATCCAGTAAATTGGCAAAGATGGTCAAATTCAATTTTTGGCTTTTCTGGAGAGTTAGATAAATTGGTAATTGTTAGTATAGGATACTCTAGTTGCCATTGGTGTCATGTAATGGAGGATGAAACTTTTACGGATGAAATGATTGCTAAATTAATGAATGATAATTTTATAAATGTAAAAGTTGATAGGGAAGAAAACCCTGATGTTGATCAAGCATACATGACAGCATCTCAACTAATGACAGGTATGGGAGGGTGGCCTTTAAATGTTATTACTCTTCCTGATGGAAGTCCAATATACGCTGGGACATACCATACAAAAGAGCAGTGGTTTGACATATTAAATAGAATTATTCGACTTAAAGAAACTAATTACGAAGGTCTTGAAGAAATAGCTAATAATGTAAAAAGTGGAGTAATTGATATAAATACAATTACAAAGAAAAATGAAGTATCTGAATTCGATAAAGATTTTTTAAGTAGAAATACAAAAATTTGGTCAGATAAATGGGATACAAATAATGGTGGAGATATAGCTCAACAAAAATTTATTTCACCTTCAAAATATCAGTACTTAATAAATTATGGCTCTATTTATAAAGATGAACAAATACTTAATTATGTTAAAAAAACATTAGATATAATATCTAATAGTGGGGTAATAGATATAGTTGAAGGTGGTTTTTATAGATATACGATTGATCCAGAATGGAAAATTCCACATTTTGAAAAAATGCTTTATGATCAGGCTCAAATGATTAGCTTATACTCTAATGCATATAAATTATTCAAAACACCTGAGTATAAAGATCTTGTTTATCAAACTATTAATTTCCTTAACAATGAAATGAATTCATCAAATGACTTATATTATGCTTCAATGGATGCTGATACAGATGGTGAAGAAGGAAAGTATTATTCATTCAATTTAAATGAAATTGAATTAATCTCTAGTGAACAAACTGATTTATTTAATTCATACTTTAATATTGACCTAGATAAACCATGGGATAATAACAAGTTTCTTCTAATACCAAAAAGAGACTTAAAATCATGGCTTAGTTCAAATTCATTAAATGAAGATGAATTTTCAAAAATGAAAGAAAGGTGGATTAGTGAGATATTGAAGATTAGATCTAAAAGGACAAAACCTCGAATAGATGATAAGACAATTATTTCATGGAATGCACTATCAATAATTGGTTTGATTGATGCTTATGAAGCATTTAAGGATGATCCTCTATTAACTCAAGCCAAAGATAAGTTTAACACTCTTCTAAAAATGGGGTATAAAAATAACATGTTAGTTCACACCTTTAAGGACAGACAATACCAAGATGGAGTTCTAGAAGATTATGCTTTTCTAGCTAAAGCTGCAATGAGACTTTTCCAAACTACTGGAGAGGAGTTTTATTTTAATAAATCTAAAGAGATAATTGATGATAGTATTAAGTATTTTAAAGATGAAGAGTCTGACTTATTGCTTTATACAACAAACAAAGATTTATTTACTAAAATTGTTTCTATAGATGATGGTGTTATCCCTTCACCTAATTCAATTATTGCTGAACAATTATTTAATATTGGACATATAATTTTTGATGATTATTACCTTGATCAATCAAATAAGATGGTCTCTTCTGTTAAAGAAATAATTGACGGAAGTATTAATTATTATTCTGTTTGGGCAAACAATATTCTAAATAGAGTTGAGCCATTTTATGAAATTGCTGTTATTGGTTCAGATTCAGATTCTAAAACAAAATTAATTTCTGAACAGTTACTTCCTAATGTAATTTTGGTGCAATCTAATACTGAGAGTAATATTCCTTTGTTTGTGGATAGATTCTTTGAAGATGAAACCTATATATATGTCTGTCAAAACAAAACTTGTCAAAGACCAGAAACAAGTATTAATTATGCTTTAGAGCAGATACCTTATTTAAAGTCAAACTAAAATGAAAAAAATATTTCTATTTATTATAGTTTTAATTATTAGCTGTTCAGAAGACAATAAAGGCTGTGAAACTTTTTTGGATTGCTTAAATGGAACATATTGGTCAAGTGAGGATAATGCATCAATATGGAGGTTTTTTAATGATAAAAATGGTGTGTATCTGGATGTTCATGTCAATCAAGGAGGATGTTATATCTATGAAGACAATAATATGGTAGGAGCTTCATTTAAATTTCAAACAAAAAAGAACCTTTCAGAAGACTATGCAGGATCTAATTGGCTCTACACAATTGTAAATGACTCTCTTATAGAAAAAACAATGTCCGCTGGCGGAAATACTTACTATTTTATTAAAAGAGACAAAACATACTTTAATGAAATATTAGATCTTGGAACTTGTAATTAGAGTTTTATAAATATTTTCTTTTTGAAAAGAATATAAGCTGGTAAGAAAATAATAAGAACATATATAACAGCATACATAAAAGATACTAGCTTATCAGGTATTCCAAGTCCAGTAATTAAATCAAAGAACTCTTTATTAGGATAAAAACCTAGAAAATAATTACTATAAAATATAGAGGATAATACACCTGCTAGAACGTAGCAAAAGATTGAATTAACCCCAAAAACATGAGCAAATTTAAATTTCTTGTACCCTAAGACATCTATGGTGTAAACAAAAGCTGCTGTTAACAGAAATGACATTCCTCCCATTAAACAGGTATATGAAGTACTCCATAGATTTTTATTAACTGGAAAAGACCAACTAATTGCATCTCCTATAAACACAAGAATTACACCAATTAGAAATAGATTAATCAGTTTATCTTTCATATCCTTTTTACTAACTAATATACCTCCAGCTATTAATCCAAAAATACCAGTTGCTATTGATGGAAAGGTTGATAATATACCCTCAGGATCCCAAGTGCCTTGCCACATAACTCCAGGGAGATATAAACTATCTATATAATGAGCCCAATTCCTTTCTGGAATACTAAGGTCAGGAACACCAATTCCTGGAACAGGGGCAAAAACCATAATTATCCAATACAGGATTAAAATGGTAGCCGCAATATAAACTTGTTGTTTCTGTTTAAAAAAGAGATAAATAAGACCACAAAAAAGAAATACTACTGAAATTCTTTGAAGGACTCCTGTCCATCGAATACTTCCTAGATCAAAAGCAGGCCATATCCATAAAAAAAGTCCTACTAGGTATATCTTAAAAGTTCTCCATAATATTTTTTTTATAAGTGAAGATTTATCTACTGAGTTAAGTTTTTTGCTCATTGAAAGAACAATGGATACACCAACTATGAATAAAAACATTGGGAAAATATAATCGGTTGGAGTTAAGCCATTCCATTTAGCATGAAGCAATGGAGAGTAGACATGGTCCCAAGACCCAGGTTGATTAACGATTATCATAAAAATAATTGTTAATCCCCTTAAAACATCTATAGATAATAATCTCCCTTTCATTTAATTCAATTTATATACTTACAAAGTAGTGAAAAATTTACTTATTAACTTTCATATGATTTCCTCCCCTACCGGTATTATCAAATAATCTTAGATGGACAATGTCATCTTCATTTATTTTAAATGGAGAGATATAATTCTTACTATTAGAATTAGGAACTGATCCATCTAAAGTATACTTTATATTTAATCCTGGGAATACTGTATTAGCATAAAGGGAATCTTTAATTACAACTCCCCCTGGTTTAGGTAAATCATAAGATAGGCCGCCAAAGATATTATCAATCATAGGCAGAACTCTTTGCCCAATATTATTAGTAAACTTGTTCCATTCCATTTCTAAGGTTTGATCTTTAAGTTCTTTATCTGATATTTTCATCCATGAATCATTTTGAGACCATGCTTTTTGAGAAAAAACAATAATATTTGGCATAAACATGTAATCAAGAATATCTTCACTAACTATTGTCTCACTCCATATCTGTGATTGAACACCCATTATGTTATCTCTATTATTTGGATTTAATTTTTCAGATTTATTGATATAATCAATTGAGATATTATTTTTTTTAACCCCATATGAATCGTTAAAAATATCAAATACATCAACAGTCCACATATCTTTATAATTAGCATATCCACTCCAAGAAAGTCCAATATTATCAAAGTCTTTATCATCTACCATATCAAAATAAAATGCACTAGAGTTACTCATAATGGTTTTATATCCAAGATTAGCATATTTATATATCATATCTTGTCTTCCTCCACCCCAATCATTTTTCCAAACAAATAATAAAATATCATCTCCTTCAAAAAAGTTTTTTATCTGGGTTTCAGATTGATTCTTTTCTGTTAGTTTTAGCAGAATATCATCCCAACCTGTCATTGTTAATCCATAAGAAGATAATTTATCATAAATTCTTCTTTGCTGATATTGATATAAAGCATTATAATCTCCTGTTATTGATTTCTCCTTCATGAATTCATCACAGAGAGGTGATTTCCTCCAAGCTCCGTATGGTAGTTCATCAGCTCCAACTCCAAATTTTTTCATTTTAACACCAGCTTCTTTATACATTAAATAGATCTCATCTATTACTTTCTCATAGAAAGTAAAAGCACTCTCTCTACAAATACAAGCAATATTATCATCAAATCCTTGAGCTGAATAGTATTCACTTTGATCATCTGGATCAGTCAACCAATATTTCTCAGCTTCTTCCTTATCTCCAAGTTTCATATATTTTTGATATCTAACATTCATAGAGATGATAGCAGACCTAATATGAGAAGGATAACTAATTTGAGGTATAACTGTTATATTTCTATCATTGGCATACGATAGAATATCTACAAATTCTGACCTAGATAAATAACCAGAACCTGAAGAATCAGTATAAGGACCTGATCCATAAATTGGTATAAGTTTATCAAATTCATCTTTTGTAAAACCTCTTTTTGACCCAACCTCTGTCAACTCTTCAAGACCTGGAATTTCAAGTCTCCATCCTTCATCGTCAGTTAATCTAAAATCTAGATAATTAATTTTAAAAAAAGACATATAATCTAAAATTTGCTTAATCTTTTTTGGACCATAAAAATTCCTTGAGATATCAAGAAGCATTCCCCTGTAAGAAAATTTTGGCGAATCATTAATTTCTAAATTTCTTATCGGTGTATTTTCTAATTGAGAGACCAAAAATATTTGTTTCAGAGATTGAATTCCATATAATGCACCTGATCTATGTGAAGCAAAAATTGATATATCATCATTATCAATATTTAATATGTAAGATTCTTTTTCTAGGGTATCTAAAAAACTTACTTTAATATCAATTTTATTATCATTTGAGACAACATCAACAACGCCAGACATTAAAGACTTAATCAAGTCAAAACTTAAATTTAAAGATTGATCAACATCGAGCGAATATTTATTTTTCAAATCTATCTCACCGTCTAATAATTCTATCTTATTTGGGGTAGGAACAATCAAATCAAGCTGAGACTTATCTAATAGTTTACTTGAGTAGTTATTGTTAAATCTATCATTAGCTGTTGGAATATTAAGATCTTCAACATCTTTAGCATTTTCCCACAAATTGATAAACTTAACATCTATAATCTCATCATTTATTACTACAAAACCACCCATAGGAAAATCAGATTTTCTTCTAACTACTCCTTTTTGGTTTAAATTAATTAAAAAACTTTCCCCTTTTTTTAAAGAATGATCTCCAAATGATAAAATATTATAAGACTGTCCAGCTACATATTCATACTTAATATTTTTTGGAAGTAATTCAGAATCCACTAAAGCACTTATTTGATTCCAATGGAGTGACCATAAAGATGAAATGTCGTTATTTGTTTTGTTTGTTATGTCTAGGGTAATATTTAATCGGTTATCATCTGAACTAAACTCATTAATGTTATATATAACCTCAATTACAGGTTTGTTTTGAGAACAAGAAATAAGGGAAAAAAATAAAAGTATAGTTGATATTTTCTTCATAAGATTTTTTTATTAAGAAAGGAAGTTACTTATTTATTCTAGTAAACTCAATAAAATCATCATTTTTAGCAGAAACTATATAGTCTATATTACCAATTTTAATAAACTCCATATCCTTCACATCACCTTTAATAAAAAGTCCACTCTCTTTAGATGGAATAGCTGTAAATCCTTTTTCTTTTGTATAGCTCAATAATAACCCAACACTTGCATCATTTCTTGGAGTTTCAACTTCTGAATTATACATATTACCTGATATTATTATATCCTTATAACCATCATTATCAAGATCTTTACTTAAAATCTTGTTTATAGCTGAAAGTTGTGAATATTTAGGTAGGTTTTTCATTATAAATTTATCTCCTGTATTCTCTAGATAAACACTTGAAAATGTTTTAACGTAGTAGTGAAGTGAATTTTCAAGAGCTGGTTCAGTGTAAACATCTTCTAAAGTCGCTATTGAAAAAGCATCATAATCTTGAAACTTCATTTTAATGGCAGGAATTTGATCAGAAGAACATTGCCTTCCTCTTAGTGGATACATTTCTCCATCGTTATAGTAACTTAAAACAATATCTCCACTTTGGTTTTCATCAAAATCATTATAATAAATATCAAATGTTTCATCAGATGATGCTTGATATTTATAGTTATTTCCAAGATTTCCTACAACTAGGTCCATATCACCATCATTATCAAAATCTTCAGAAACTATATCATACCACCATCCATTAGTTGAATCGGAATCAATAAACGATTCATCTTCTATAAATGTTCCTTGAATATTTTTATAAAATTTTATCGGCATCCACTCACCTACTACTATAAGATCATCCCAAGAGTCATTGTTATAGTCTGTCCAAACAGAAGAAGAAACTAAACCAATGTCACTAAAAGGAAAAATAGAAGTGTCCGCATTAATAAATTTTACTTGCTTACTATCACTTTCATTAATAAGAAGTTTGCTTTCAGCAGGGAGAGGGTAATTACTAGGAACAAGCCTACCTCCAACAAATAAATCTAAATCACCATCTTTATCAAAATCATTAGCTGAAACTCTCATCCCACTTGTAAAGTTAGATGGGATAGAATTGACAGACTTAAGTAGATTTCCCCTTCCATCATTAATATAAAGTCTATCTATTAAATATGGAGAATCTATATCAAATTCATTACCACCAGAAACAATATAACAATCGTTATCTCCATCATTATCAGCATCAAATAAAATAATATCCATATCTTCATAAGCACTATCTTCTTTAGAAAAACCATATAATTTATTTCTAAATTTTCCGTTTTTTAGTTGAAAATAAAATGCTGTAGGTTGATCTTTAGCACCACCAATTACAATATCATCTAATCCATCACCATTAATATCTCCCGTTGCAATTCCAGGTCCTAGTTTTGAGTTCTGGTGAGGCAGTAAAACTTCTTTATCATAATCATTATAATCATTCTCTATATGTTTATGTTCTACTATTTTTTCTGAAACAAAAAGTAAGTTATCCTCTTCTTTAATATTAGTTTTTTTATTGGAATAAGAATCCTTAATATCTAGCGTTATCATCTGATTAATACCTGGATTAATCAATTCATAATAATTTCCGTTTGGCCATTCAATCGATATTAAATCAATTGAAGTATTATTTGATAGTCCAAAATGGAATTCTGGTGATACTGAAGATTGAAAACCTCTTGAAAGAGTCATCTCTTGCATTTGGTTTAAATCATTTGACTTAACAAAAGCTCTAGCACCAATACCAAATGGATTTAATTCGGAACCTTTAAGTTTAATTTTTACATAATTATGAGATGAATTATTTTCAAATATTTGAGCTTCTTGGTCAATATTATTTACTATTATTTCTAGATCTCCATCATTATCTAAATCTGCATAAGCAGTTCCATTAGAAAAGTTTTTTAAATCTAACCCCCAGTCTTTTGTTACATTAGAAAAACTCAAATCTGTATTATTCTTAAAAATAAAATTAGATATAGGCTCTGAAGGAATATTTTGCGAATAATATAAAAGACTATCTTTTGCCATAGGTCTTAGTTTTAATTCATTAAAATAATCTTTATGATTAATCTCTCTTCTTGTTCCATTTGAAATAAAAATATCTTTCCATCCGTCATTATCAAAATCTGCAAATAATGGTCCCCAACTCCAATCTGTAGAGGATATGCCCGATAATCTAGATACATTGCTAAAAAATGGCTTATTTCCATTGAATACTCCTCTATTTAACTGAAGAGTATTATGCATATACTGATAATGAAAACCATAATTTACAGTACTCCAAAATAAGTCTACATTCATACTAGCCATATTAGCTTTCGACCTTCTATTATTTCTAGCATCCATGTCTACTTGGATATAATCAAGGTTAAAGTCATTATTAAAGTCTGCAATATCAGTACCCATTCCATAAAAAGAAGTTTGACTAGTTGACTCTTTTATTATATCAGTAAAAGTGCCATCTTGATTATTTAAGTACATATAGTCCGGTGAACTAAAGTCATTTGAAACAAAGATGTCAGGGTAAGAATCATTATTAATATCCCCTATAGTAGCACTTAATGTAAGACCATATGATCTTAAACCAGCTTCATCGGTAACTTTAGTAAAAACACCATTGTCATTTCTATATAAATTATCTGATTCATCATCTTTAACATTTTGCATTTTATAGTAATAGTATGCATTTGGAGCATCAAAAGGCGTAGGAGGATAATTTGCAACGTATAAATCTAAATCACCATCTTTATCATAATCAAAAAAAGTAGCTTGAACACTATTTCCAATATCATCTATTCCATATTCTTTTGCTGATTCAGTAAAGGTTTTGTCTCCATTATTTATATATAATTCATTATTTTTTGGACTGAACTTTCCTCCAACAGAACAATAAATATCTAACAAGCCATCATTATTAATATCAACCATTGTAGAACCTGTATACCATCTATTATCCCCTTCAATACCAGAAAAATTAGATATATCCTCAAACTCCATATTTCCTTTGTTTAGATATAATTTATTTTCCACCATATTACCTGTAAAATAAATATCAACTAAATCATCATTATTAATATCTCCAGTTGACACACCACCACCCATATAGATATATGGATATGTAAAGTAGTTTAACGTATCATTTTCAATAAGCTTATTAATAAATTTTATTCCAGAATTATTACTTGATAGTAATGAGAATTTTTTCTTATTAACTCCTTTAGAACAAGAAGCTACAAGAACAATAAAAAATATTAAAAAAAGGTGTAAACTGAATTTTTTCATCTTACGAATTTAGATAAAAAAAAAGCAGGATAAATAAATTTATCCTGATTTTTTTCATCTTACGAATTTAGATAAATAAAAAGCAGGATAAATAAATTTATCCCGCTTTTTATTTTTAGCTAGTTATTTGATTAATGCCCAGGGTTTTGCGAAAGCGCACCTGCAGATTGATCAATAGCATTTAATGGTATTGGAAGAGCAGCATGTTTCGATTGAACAGGAAACGATCTATCTAAAAAAGGAGTAATAGTTCTCCCTTCATTTGCAATAAAAGCGTTTAATGTAGAAACAGTATTACCCCATCTTCTTATATCAAAAAGACGTTTTCCTTCCATTCCTAATTCAATTCTTCTCTCATGCCTAACAGCTTTTCTAGCTGTAGAAGCATCAGTCCAAGCTGAATTATATGTGTCAATTACGTAGTTAGGAGAAGAATCAGCACGTGGCGAATTCTTAGCTCTTTCTCTAACTTGATTTACATAACCTCTACCTTTTTCTAGGTTTCCAGTTTCTATAGCAGCCTCAGCAGCCATAAGTATAACGTCAGCATATCTTATGATATGGAAATTAATTCCAGATCTTTGCTGACCCCAACCACCAGTACCTCTGTTACCATCATCACCAGCAGTATACATACTCTTCTTATTAGCATAAGGACCAGAAACATCTGTGAAAGATGCTCTAATGTTCTCTTTACCAGTAAAAGCACCAAAACCGTTAAAATCTATACCTCTTCTTCCGATAGTATAATCGATTCTAGGATCTAGTGGACCTGTATGAGGAGTAAATGCATCAGCTGTTTCAACATAATAGTCATTAGTTATGTCAGTAGTCATCCAAGTATCAAGTAATGGTAAACCATCTGCACCAGTTTGGAAAGCATTTGCTAAATCTTGTGTTGGTTGGTAAAAACCACAACACATTCCACCTGTCATAGGTCCTATAGGCCAGTTTAATGTACCACCAATATTACCTTGGAAAGATTGACCAGCATCTGCAGCGTATTGGATAGCAAAGATATGCTCTGATCCGTTTTCACCGTCAGTTCTGAAATTAGCAAAATAGTCTGAATTAAGAGCATATTGCCCTGAATTAATAACTGCGTCTAAATTAGAAAGAGCAGCTGACCATTTACCTTGGTGAAGCTGAGCTTTACCTAGATATGCTTGAGCTGTAGACTTAACAGGTCTTCCAGGTTCAGAATATGATCCTCCTCTAGAAGCTGGTAAGCTTGCCATTGCAGCAGTAAAGTCTGCCTCAATCTCAGACCAAATTGGTCCAGAATTAGGTTGGTTGAACTCATTATCAGCAAAATTCTGAGTTGATATAAAAGGTACATTGACCCACATAACTTGAATTTCAAAGTTGAAGTGACCTCTCAAGAATCTTGCTTGCGCAGCTTGAACTGCAAATTCATCCGGGTTGTCTGATTTATTAATTAAATCAAGTACCCCGTTAGCTCTATTTACACCTGCGAACAATGCCAACCACTTACCATCAACATAAGGGTTAGTTGTTTCCCAGTTAAATAATTCTAATGCTAATAAATCTGGCTGATCACCATCTGTTGAACCTTTGTGAGCATCATCTGATATCACATCCATCCACCAGTTGTCAGCAGCAATATGCCAATCTGCAGCAAAACCATTTCTTACTCCATCAAGAACAGAATAAGCTCCGGTTAATAAAAGATCAACACCAGTAGCATTTTGTAGTGATGCATCACTTAATGCACCTACAGGGTCTATATCAGTAAAGTCATCTGCACAAGAGACTAAAAGAGAGACCGATAATAAAATTGTTAAAAACTTTTTCATTTTCTTTTTTTTACAGGGTTAAAATTTTACGTTAATTCCAATAGACGACATCTTATATGTTGGATATTGTCTGTTATAAACTCCAATATCTAAAGCTCCACTCCTTGGTACTTCAGGATCTAAACCTCTGAAGTCAGTAAGTGTAAGTAAGTTACGTCCGTTATAATATACTCTTGCACTCTTAGCTCCAATTTTAGAAGCAAGGGTATCAGAAAGAGTATATCCAATCTGAAGAGATCTTAATCTTACATAAGAACCATCTCTTACAAAGAATGAATTCGCCGAAGTAAATTCATTATTCAATGTAGTTTCACTAAGAGCAGGCATATCAGTGTCTGTGTTTGTAGGAGTCCAAGAATCTAATACAACAGTACTTCTGTTTCCATTAAAGAAATATGGTGATTCGTAATAAAGAGCAGTATAATCAAAAATTTCATTACCAATAGAACCATTCCAGAACATACTAAAGTCCCAAGGACCTTTTTGTAAAGTAACGTTTAGACCAAAAAGTAAATCTGGGTGAGGATCACCAATTTTAGTTCTATCACCATCATTGATTACTCCATCTCCATTTACATCTTCATATTTAAACCTACCAATACCAGCACCGTCTTGTTGAGCATGACCTGCAATATCTGCAGCACTCTCAAAAATACCAACTACGTTTCTTCCATAGAAGTAAGAAATTGGCTCTCCAACTGATGTTCTAGTCATAGAACCTATTCTATCAGAATATCCAGCATAGAATTCACTGATAAGCTCAGTAACTTCATTTGAAGCCTTTGTAATTTCTGCACCAATAGAATAATTCAGTCCTGAAGTTGTAGCATCAGTATAATCTAATGACAAATCAAAACCTGTAGACTCCATTGAACCTAAGTTCGTATAAGGAGCTCCAGCATCAATCGCTGTCGTACTAATTTTCTGAGTATCTTGAGCTACTAAACCAGTTGTTTCATTTTTAAAAACATCAATTGTTGCTTGAAGTTTATTATCCATGAATCCCATATCTAAAGCAAAGTTTGTTGAAGTTGTAGACTCCCATGTAAGATTAGGGTTACCTTTTGATGCAACATATGCACCAGCAGTTGCAGCACCACCTCCATTAAAGTTATACCAACTTAAATACTCATTTATATATGAAATATTTACATCTAGATTAGATCCACCAATACTTTGATTACCCATCTCACCGTAAGAAGCTCTTACTTTTAATGTATCAAAAATATTACTATCAAAACCATCCTCAGCACTAATTAACCAACCAAGACTACCAGAAGGGAATACTGCATCACCTTGCGCTTTAGCAAAACGTGAAGTGTCATCCATTCTAACTGTTGCAGTTCCAAAATATTTACCGCCATATGACCAGTTAGCTGTTCCAAAATAAGAAAATAGTGACCAACTAGATTCACCAGAGTTATTAACTACTGGAGTACCAGAACCATTACCTAGTTGGTAAAATCCTGGATCTTCAAATAAATAGTCAGTTCTTTTGATACCATATCCTTTATAACTATTTTTTACAGCCTCTGTTCCAATTAGAACGTCTAGAGTATGATCTCCAAAAGAGTCTCTATAGTTTAATGTATTAGAAATTTTCCACTCATTTATTTGAAAAGAGTTTTCATATAAATCATTTACAGAAATTGCTTCTCCATGTTCTGGATTTAATTTTGTAAAGTATCTACCATCTAGATCTCTCATAGAAATACCTGCGTTAGAGATAAACTTCAACTTAGGAGTAATATCATATTTAAGATATACATCTCCAATTACTTTAAAGTTTTTGTTGTAGTCGTCTTTACCTCTGTATAAATCTGCAATCGGGTTATTTGCAATACCCGTTCTTGCAGAGTTTGCATAAGTACCCGCAAAGTTACCATTAGTATCCCTAACAGGTACTAAAGGAGATGAGAAAGCAGCACTTTGAACATGATATGCTCCAGATTGCTGTTCTTTATCAAAAACGGCACTCAAGTTTTGACCTATTACAATTTTATCTCCAATTCTAAACTCTGTGTTTAATCTTGTTGTAACACTCTCAAATCCAGTGTAAACCATTGGACCCTGTGCATCAGTATAACGAAGAGACATGTGATATCTTGCTTGAGCAGAACCACCAGATGCCGTTAACGAAACATTCTTTTGAGTATGAGGATCAAATAGTTCATCGAACCAATCTGTTCCATTTCCACCGTTCATAACTCTAGCAGAAGCCCCTTCATAGGCAGCGCCACTAGGCATTGGAACGTTAAGCAAATCAGGTACTACTGGACTAGGGCCAGAACCATATTGAGGGTGAGTAGGAATGTTACCATCGTTAAGAATACTTTCCCAAGTCATGTCAGCATGCTCTTGAGCATTTAACATATCAGGAACTCTTGTAACGTCAGCGATACCAACCCATGCATCTATTTCCATAGTATTTGCTTGGTTATACTGACCTCTTTTTGTAGTAACAACTATTACACCGTTAGATGCACGAGCACCATAAATTGCTGCCGCACCATCTTTAAGTACACTAATTTGATCTATATCTTTAGGGTTTATATCTCTCATTACATTAGCATCTGTAGTTTGAACACCATCAATAACCCATAAAGGACTATTATCATTGGTCGTTGAATAACCACGAATTCTAACAACGGGAGCTGCCCCAGGACCCGCACCAGAAATAACTTGAACACCAGCAACTCTACCTTGTAATGCTTCTGCAGCATTGGTAGCAGGAGTTTTAAATGACTCCTCTGTGTCTACTGTTCCAATAGCACCAGAAAGTGTTCTTCTTTGTTGAGTTTGGTATCCAGAGACAACAACCTCATCAAGAAGATCAACAGCCGCAGCTAAAGAAATGTTAATCTGTGTTTGGTTTCCTATAGTTACAGTTTGAGAAGAGAATCCCAAACTTGAAAAAGTCAACTGTTCTCCAGTTGACGCATTAATTGAGTAATTACCATCAAAGTCCGTTACAACTCCCCTATTAGTTCCTTCTACCACAATACTGGCACCAGGAATAGGGCTGTTGTTTTCATCAGTAACACTACCAGAGATAGAATCCTGAGAGTAAACGAAACCTGATAATAACATCAATACAACTAAAAAAGCTTTTTTCATGTTAATTATAGTTTTAGTTTATATATTATATAATGCGATAAATATAAGTTAATTTTTTGTTAAACAACAAGAAAATTTATATAAAACATTGTTTTTTTTCAATGATTAATTAACAATGATTCTATATAAAAAGTGAGTCTATTGTCTTTGTTATAATCAAAACAGTACTTAAAATAAGTAATACATGTTTAGACTTTAAGTAATGTATTTTTTAATCACAGCATGTTAATATCTATTATAAAATATGGTCTATTGAATAATTAATATCAATGAATTACTTTTAACAATAATTGGCCCCGTAGTTCAATGGATAGAACAAAAGTTTCCTAAACTTTAGATATAGGTTCGATTCCTATCGGGGCTACTAATAAAAAGGATTTAATGAATAAAAAGTGGACAGTTTCTTTACTACTAATTCTATTATCATTACTATTATCTTTTTTGTTTAATGTGTGGTTATTAATTTTGTTTATACCTTTAGGAATCTATTTATTCAAAGACAATTAAATGGAATGGTATGAAAAAAATAGTTTTTTTAGTCCTATCAACAAATTTTATCTTTGCTCAAATAAATCCTGAATCTATTGATATAGTTAGAGATAACTATGGGATACCTCATATTTTTTCAAAATCGGATGCTGAACTAGCATATGGTCTTGCATGGGCTCATGCTGAAGATGATTTTGAAACTATTCAACTAGCTTACCTAGCAGGTAATTCAATGTTATCAAATCACTTAGGAGCTGAAGGAGCTCCTGCTGATTTTATCTCAAAATTCATTGGTTCAGAAGAAATTGTTGACAAGAAATACAATGAGATTAGCGATAAGTATAAATCAGTTTTAGATGGTTATGCTCAAGGTCTTAATAGTTATGCAAAGAAATTTCCCAATAAAGTTCTTTATAAGAAACTTTTTCCGCTTACCCCAAAGATGATGTTACGATATGGTCAACTTCAGCTGTTTATAAGATCTAAAGGTGGTGAATGGGTTGGAAGAATATTAAACGATAACTCACAAGAAAATTTTATCGATCAAAGCTTAGTGGGTTCTAATTTTATTGCCATGAATAGTAGCAAAACCAAATCTGGGGAATCATTTCTTGTAATTAATACTCATCAACCTTTAGAAGGTCCAACTTCTTGGTATGAAGCTCACCTTAATAGCGAGGAGGGGACAAATATACTTGGAACTTTATATCCAGGGACTCCTCATATACTGATTGGAGTTAATGAGAACTTGGCATGGACTCACACATTTAACAATCTAGACATTTTTGATGTATATAAATTAGAAATGACTAAAGGATTAAAATATAAAGTAGATGATAAAGAATATAAACTTAAAAAAGATAAAGCTAAGATCAAGATTAAAATTTTAGGCATTAAGATTCCAATAAATAGAAAGTTTTATAAAAGTATTTTTGGACCTACACTTAAAAATAAAAAAGGTTTTTATTCAATAAGAACTCCAATTCTTCATTCAATTAATGCTCTAGAACAATGGTGGGAAATGGGTAAAACCAAGAATTTTAATGAGTTCTATTCAGTATTAAAAATGAAGGGACTGACAGGAGTAAATATTGCATACGCTGATAAATATGACACAATATTTTATATGTCTGGTGGGTTAATCCCAAAAAGAGAAGAAGGATATAATTGGAAGGGGATAGTTCCGGGGAATACAAAGAAAACATTATGGACGGAAACATATAATATTAAAGATCTCCCACAGGTCATTCAACCAGAGTCAGGATATATTTATAATGCTAATCATTCTCCATTTAAATCTACTTCTAATGAGGAGAACCCTAATCCAAATAATTATAATAGTGATATGGGCTTTGAACTATTTGATAATAATAGATCTATACGGTTAAAAAAACTTATTGATGAAAAAGATAAAGTTTCATACGAAGATTTTAAAAAAATAAAATATGATAATTCCTTTCCAGAAAAGTTTAGCTACATATTTATGGATATAAATCCACTATTTGATATAAAACTAGACCCTAATCATGAATTGAAAGAGATTCTAGATATTCTACAAAGTTGGGATAGAAAAACAGATATAGATTCTAACGGTGCAGGTATATATGGGGTCTTATATTATCATTTATTAAATAATTATAGAGGTTATATACTAAAGAATAAAGTTTTATCAGAAGAAGTTTTACTTAGTGCTTTAAGAGAGATTAAAGCATCTATAATAGAAAATTTTGGTTATTTAGAAATAACTTTAGGTGATTTCCAAAAATTAGTGAGAGGAGATATAGAACTCCCTATATGGGGTCTTCCTGATGTTGTAACTACAATGGTTTCCACTAAGCATAAAGATGGTAAACGAAGAGTTATTGCTGGAGAATCATATATAGGTTTTATAAGATTTGATAAAGATGGAGCAAAAATTGAAAGTGTAATTTCATATGGTAATTCAGAAATTCCAGAATCAAAGCATTTTGATGATCAAATGGAGTTATATCAAAACTTCAAACTGAAAAAGGTTTCGATGAATAAAGATGAGATCTATAGAGATGCATTAAGAATATATAACCCCCACTAAACTGAAGTTTATTTTATTGCCTTTTTATATAAATCCTCATAGAGTGGGATTATCTTTTTAATATCAAATTTTTTAGCATTTTCAAAAGCATTATCTCTAAATTTTTGTTGAAGTTTTGAGTCAGATAATATCTTGATTGAATCTTTTGCCATTTTCCCTGTATCTCCAACATCTGAAGTATATCCAAAATTATTATCTATATTCAATTCTTTGAGTCCACCAATATTTGTTGAAATAATCGGCACTTTTAGAGCCATTGCCTCAAGAGCTGAAAGGCCAAAACTTTCTTTTTCTGAAGGTAAAATAAATATGTCCGAAGAACATAAAATCTCATCTACTTGAGAAGTATTCCCAAGAAAAATTACATTATTTTTTAAATCATTTTTCCTTATATATTCTTTTGCCTTATTTTTCTCTGGACCATCCCCTACCATTATCAGCTTTGAATTTATTTTTTTATTTATTTTTTTAAAAACTTTCAGAACATCATTAACCCTCTTTAGTGGTCTAAAGTTGCTTATATGAATTATTATCTTTTCATCACCTTTAGAAATAACGTTTTTTTCACAACTCTTGTGCTTTTCATTATACTTTTTAATATCAATAAAATTTGGTATGACTTTTATTTCTCTCTTTATTTTAAAAAAATCAATAGTGTCATCTTTTAAGCTTTTAGATACACATGTAACAATATCTGAATTATTAATGCTGAATGTAACAGCAGGTTTATAAAATGGATGATTACCAACAAGGGTGATGTCTGTTCCATGTAATGTGGTAATTATAGGAATATTATAACCATTATCCTTTAGCATTTGTTTTGCCATATATCCAGCATAAGCATGGGGTATAGCGTAATGCACATGTATTAAATCTAAATTATGTTTTGAAATCACATCATATAATTTACTTGATAATGCAAGTTCATATGGCTCATATTTAAATAATGGGTATTCTGGGACTGTAACTTCATGAAAATGGAGATTTGATGTTAATGCTTCTAATCTAACAGGTTGACTATATGTAATAAAATGAACCTCATGACCTTTATTTGATAATTCAATTCCAAGTTCTGTAGCAACAACTCCACTCCCTCCAAACGTAGGGTAACAAACAATACCTATTTTCATTAGTTATAAATTAAAGAATTATAAACAATTTCTTGCATTCTGGTTCTAATATTATGAGTTTGCAATAAGGTGTTTTCTCTTGTTGGATAAGTTCTGTTTGAAAGAAAAATAAAGATTATTTGTTCATCTGGATCAGCCCAAGCTATAGAGCCTGTATAACCAAAATGTCCAAAACTTTTTTTTGAGACCCCTCCAAAAGTTGAACCATGTTTTCCTTCAAGTTGAGGTTTGTCAAATCCTGCTCCACTCCTATTCCCTTTATCACAATAATAACAATAGTTAAAAAGATCAAATGATTTTTTATCAAACAATCTAATTCCGTCATATATACCGCCTTGTAAAAATGTTTGAAGCATTAATGCGACTTCATATGAATTAGAAAATAAACCTGCATGGCCTGAAACTCCTCCAAGCATTGCTGCTCCTTCATCATGAACATATCCTTGTAATTTACCATATCTAAAAAACTCATCTTTTTCAGATGGAACTACATTATCAATCGATATTTTTTGATAAGGATTAAACATAGTTTTTTTAAGATTTAATTTTCTGAAAATCCTTTTATCAGCTAATACATCTAAACCTTCTTGATATTTATCTTCTATCCAATATTTAATGAAATAAAAAGGTAAATCTGAGTATTTAAATTCTAATGTATCTCTTAATTCACTCTCAATAATTAAATCAAAAATGTCTTCTTGATATTTATTTTTTAAGAATAGATTACTTGAAACTGTAGTTGAAAATCTTTTTCTTTGCTTATTCTTATAAAATCTATTTTTAGGTTTTTCTTTTTTATTTAAAGTCTCCTTGTAAAATGGAATCCATGGTCTTAATCTTGCATAATGAGATAGCATATCTTTTAAAGATATATCAGCCTTATCTAATAATTTTTTTTTTGGAAATAACTTGTTAAGTTTTGTGTCAAGAGATAGATTTTTCTTTTCATATTCTTGAATAATTAAAGGCATACTTGCAAGTATTTTTGTTATTGAGGATAAATCATATATATCTGAATTTTTCACCTCTCTCTGTTGACTATATGTATGGTATCCAAAGCTTTTGTGATAAATTATTTTCCCTTCTTTAGCTACCAACATCTGAAACCCTGGTGTCATTAATGAGTCTAAAGTAATTCTACCTAATGAATCTAGATCAGATAATCTATTTGGGTCAAAACCTAAATAAGATGGCCTTGAGTAACTTAATACTTCCTTTTTTTCTTTATACAATCCATGATTTAAAGGGAAAAATTTTGTTGAAACGGGAAATTTACCAGAAAATGTTCTAAATCCTGCCATAAGATCAGCACTTACTTCCTGAGAAATAATGGTATTCTGATAACTTATAATCACTGATTTAAAATTATCTAGTGTATTAAATGAATTTAAACTGTAGGGATTAAGAAATAAGTTTAATATTACATCATTTTTTAAACTTATTTTATTAATAATCTCAACTATATTTTTAGGTATTTTATATGAATTGAAAGGGCTACTATTAGATCCTTGATATGTTATTATTAATGCATCATAGTTAACTTTTTCATATATCAACTCATAAGATAGCTCATTATATCTGTCGATTTTATGAGTTCTATTAAGTTGATTATAGAAATGATTACCATTTTCTCCGAAACTTATATGAAGGTATTTTTTATCCGAATCTAGCTGAATTATATCATCTTGATTTTTAACTAAAGTAATAGCTGATTCCATTGCTTTTAAATAGAGCAATGTGTCTTTAGGTGTATTTAATTTTTCTAAAATAGCTTCTGATGATATTGGTAAATATTTATCTAAATTTACAATTGCTTTTGCTCTTAATATTTTCTTAACTGAATTGGATAATCTTTTCTCTGATATTTTACTTTTATTATAAGCATTAGATATTAGTTTTATTCCTTTAGCTACATCTGTTGACATAAGAAGTATATCATTACCAACTAAAAATGCTCTCAAATCAACATTAACTTTAGGGTCTTGTAGAACACCCTGCATATCTAAAGCATCAGTAACTATTATTCCACTAAAACCCAGTTTCTCCTTTAGGAGGTTCTTCACGATTTTTTTAGATATTGATGAAGGATATTTTTTATCAAGAGAGGGATAAAGTATATGAGCAGACATTATAGAACTCACAATGTTATCATTAATTAATTTTTTAAAGGGGTATAACTCAATTTCATTTAATCTTTTGAGGTTAGATTTAATTTCTGGGAGGGTATTATGAGAATCAATACTTGTGTCACCGTGACCAGGAAAATGCTTAAGAGATGTTATTATACCAACCTCATCATGTCCTTCTATATAAGCTTTAGCTTTTTGATACACATTTTCAGGATCTTCACCAAATGATCTATTTCCAATTATAGGATTTATTGGATTACTGTTAACATCAACAACTGGAGAAAAATTATAGTGTATCCCTAATAATTTATTTTGTTCAGCTATTCTTCTTGAAATATTCTTAACTATTTCATTATCCTGAATAGCTCCAAGAGTCATGTTCCATGGATAAGCAAATACATTATCTAATCTCATTGCAGGGCCCCATTCAGCATCCATAGCTATTAAAAGAGGTGTTTTAGCTTTAGACTGAAATTTATTCATCCATTCGACATGAGAAAAAGGATCTCCAATAGAAAAAATCAATCCTCCTATCTTTTGCTCAACAACAAGCTTTTCAATTTGATCATAATCTGACTGCTCAGGGGAGACCCAATTAATAAATAACTGTCCTATTTTCTCTTCTAATGAAAGAGAATTATATACGCTGTCAACCCATTTCTGAGTATTTAATTCTGATAAATTTTCCTGAGAAATTAGGAAACCAGTAAAAGCGAAATAAAAAATAAATAAACGCATCCTATTTAATAAATTGTGAAAGCCAACTATTTTTTAAGTTGCTCTCCCAATTATTCATATAATCAATTTTAGTTTTCACTAAGTTATTAAATATTATAGTCTCTTCATTAATTGATTTATTATTTAGAAGTTCTTTTAGCTCATTTACTTTTACACATTTAATATCTTGTTTATCTTTATAGTTAACATTCATTCTATCTAATAAGTCAATATTTATTTTTTTGCTTAAATCGTTAATAAATCTTAATGATAAATCTATTGAACAGCCTCCTGGCGAGTTAAAAGACTCATTGACTGCTAATATTAAAAATCTATTATATTTAATTTCATATGAGACTTCTAGTTCTTGATTATGTGATTGCCAATTAATTAAAAAGGATTCTGTAAGATTCCTAATTTCATCTTGTTCCTGATTAGAAAAATCTCTATTAGATTGATATATCCACAATCTTGAATCATCCGGAAGGTTATTAAAATCAACAATCATATTTATAGGTTTTCAGCTTTTTCTATCATTTGAGCTACATCTAAAACAGAAACATCTTTTCCTATTGATTTTATCCCATCTGACATCATAATATTACAAAAAGGACAGCCAACAGCAATTATTTCTGATTTTGTTTTTAAAGCTTCTTCTGATCTTTTAATATTAATATCCTTATTTCCTTTTTCTGGTTCCTTAAACATTTGGGCTCCTCCTGCCCCGCAACATAATGATTTTGACTTACAACTTTTCATCTCTACTAATTCAGAATCTAACTTCTTTATTATCTCTCTAGGTGCCTCATACACATTATTTGCTCTTCCCAAATAACATGGATCATGAAAAGTTATTTTCTTTCCTTTAAAAGAACCACCTGAAACCATGATTTTACCGTCTTTAATTAATTTATTTATAAACTGTGTATGATGAATAACTTCATAATTACCTCCAAGTTCTGGATATTCATTCTTAAGAGTATTAAAACAGTGTGGACAAGTAGTAACTATTTTTTTAACCTTATATAAATTTAAAATCTCAATATTGCTAATAGCTTTCATTTGAAATAGAAATTCATTTCCTGCTCGTTTAGCAGGATCCCCAGTACAAGATTCTTCTTTTCCTAAAATTGCAAATGAAACATTTGCTTTATTTAAAATCTTAATAAATGCCTTTGTTACTTTTTTTGATCTTTCATCAAAACTGCCTGCACAACCAATCCAAAATAAATATTCTGGATCAACTCCCTGGTTTTTAACTTCTGATATAATTGGCACCTTCATTATTTATTTTTATTGAAATCATCATCAAAAACTTCAATTTTAACAGTTTTCTCAATTAAATTGGTAAATTTCCCATTATATCTTGTCGCTTTCACTAAATGGTTATCAATCCAATGGTAGTTACCTCCTCTTGGCTTATCCATCAATAAGCTGTGGTATTTAAACCCTTTTTCTATAAGCCATTTTTCAGTTATTTCTCTATGAGATTCAAATCTAGCAGTAAAAAAACAAATTATATGTCCTTCATCATACCATCCATTAATAGTCTCTAGGGCATCAGGATAGAATTTAGCTGTTCCCATTCTTTCTGGTTCTTCATTGGGAACATCATCACAGATAGTGCCATCGATGTCAATTAAATAATTCTTAACACCTTCAGGCAAAACAGGGCTAACTGTTTCTCCTTCTTTTACTTTTTTATGTAAATATTTTTCAACTTCTTTCTTTTTCATAATAAAATTTTAGGGTTCTTGAATCCATAGTTCTCTATCTTGTTGATTAAAAGGCCATGGTGCGCCATTATTTTCTATATTATTCATCATATTATTTAAATCAGAATGAGCAGATGACTCCTCCATAATAAGGTATTGTCTCATTTTCATTATAATAGATAGAGGATCAATATTAATTGGGCATGCATCAACACATGCATTACATGATGTACAAGCCCATAATTCTTCTCTAGATATAAAGTTATCTAAAAGTTGATTACCATCATCTTTAAACACTCCATTATTTTTAGATATATTTTTAGAAACTTCTTCTAACCTATCTCTAGTATCCATCATTATTTTTCTAGGAGATAATTTTTTACCTGTAAGATTAGCTGGACATTCAGAAGTACATCTTCCACATTCTGTACACGAGTATGCATTCATAAGTTGAATCCAGTTAAGATCAAGAACATCTGAAGCACCAAATTTCTCAACCTGAGCATTATTTTCTTCTTGCACCTTTTCGGGGTAAAACATTAATAAAACCTCATTTTTTACAGATTCAAGAATACCAAATTTCCCCTTTTCTTCTAGATTGGCATAATAAGTATTTGGGAAAGCAAGAAGAATATGCAAATGCTTTGAATAATATAAATAATTTAAAAAAAATAAAATTCCAATTATATGAAGCCACCAAAAAGACCTCTCCATATAATATAAAATTTCAATTGAAAAGGAATCAAATACAGGTATTAGAAAAGATGAAACAGGAAAGAATCCTGCCTGACTGTAATACCCTCTGTTTTGTAGAATTAAATCAGTAGCATTCATTGAAAGAAAAAGAAGCATTAAAACTATTTCAAAATATAAAATATTGTCAGCATCAAATTTAGGCCATCCTTTCATCTCAATACTAAGAAATCTTTTTATTTTCAAAATATTTCTTCTTATCCAAAATATTATAACTGCAATCAAAACTAATAATGCAAAGAACTCAAAAAAGCCAATTAGAAAATTATATAGGCTAGTAGAAATATATTTAGAGAAAAACCTGTGAGAGCCTAATATTCCATCTATAACAATTTCTAGTAATTCTATATTTATGATAATGAAACCTATATAAACAACCACATGAAGAATTCCTGATATTGGTTTTGTTACCATTTTAGATTGACCAAGGGCTATCCTAATCATATTTTTCATTCTGTCTAACTTTCTATTTGATCTATCTATATCTTTTCCCAAAAGTATAACCCTTCTTAGTTTTAAGACATTCTTTGTAAAAAAGAATATTGAGAATGAAAATATTATGAGGAAAATTAAATTAGGTATATAGCTAATCATTACCACTTGATTTATCTTTTCTTCCAAAAATTGAAAAATGGATATATCTTTTTGGATTATTCTTCAAGTCAATTAATAATTGGTTTAGATCATTTACCGATGAATTAAGTTTTTTATAAAATTCATCATTTCTAATTAGAAGACCTAGAGAACTAGAATCAGAATTTAAATCCTGAATACTTTTATTGATACCCTCTATTGATTTCTCAAGGTTTGATATTGTTTGTTTTAAACTTGTTTTAGCTATTGAATCTGTTATCTTCTCCATATTAGAAGAAATACTCTCTATATTTCCAATAGTATTATTAATCTTTAAGTCATTACTTTTAAGAGTCTTTTCAAGTATAATAGCACTGGAGTTAATTGAAGAAATTGCAGAAGTCATTTCATCTAAAGCAACTTTTAAATTATTTTGCGAATCCTTATTCATGATATTTGTAACTCCTAGAAAAAGAGAATCAATACTAACTAAAATACTTTGAAGATTTCTTTGCAATGGTTGGATTTGCTCATTGATTAATTCAGTCAAACCAGGTCTAATAACAGATTTTAGAGTGTCTCCCGATTTAATTATGTTTCCATTTTCAAAAACTGGATCAATAGATATGGCTATACCTCCTATTAAACCAGTCTCATGTAAAGTAGCTGTACTATTTGGAGAAAACCTTAACTTGTCTTTTAACTTTAATGTAACAAGAATCTTTGTAGAATTTGGAAGAAACTCTAGCGAGGTAACATTTCCAATTGCTAACCCGTTAACTGAGACACTAGCCCCAACCATCAAACCATCAACTTCATCATATACTGCATACACAGTCTTTTGTTTATCTAAAATTGAAGTTCCTTTTAAAAAGTTAAATCCAAAAATAAATAGCAGTACACTAAAAAGTACAAATATTGAGGTTTTTATTTCTTTTGTAAATTTCAAGTTAAAGGTTTTAAAGTATAAAAATAATAATATTTTAGCTTACCTCGGCAATGTATCTAATTAAGGTTATTTAATGAAATAATTTTGTTGTTTCTAAAACCAATAATAAATGAGGAATTAAAACCAAATTTCTTAACATATTTAAGATTTTCTTTAGCTTCCTCATGAGAGTTGTAATTACCATATAGATACTTGTATAAATCTCCATCTCTGTGAACTTGAATTGATTTTAAACCATTAAAGTTATATGATTTTGTTTCTATTAACCGTTTGCTAGCTGAAATCTGTATTTTATAATTTAAGTAATTAGCTTTTTCTTCAGAAGTAAGATTCTTATAGAAATCACTTTTATATTTAATTATAGCTTTTGAAATTGCATTTGACATTTCTTTTTGACCATTTAATGAATTTAAGTATGATCCTTCATTTTTGTTTGTCAAAAAGCCTGTTTCAATTAAAACACTCGGCATATAAGTATATTTTAAAACAATAAATCCTGCCTGTTTAACATTTCTATTTTTTCTTTTTAAATTTTGAACAAAACTATTTTGAATATATGATGCCGCAATAATACTCTGATCAAGATATTCTTCTTGCATAAGGGTTAAACCAATTACAGACTCTGGGTTGTTAGGATCAAAACCATCATATTGATCTACATAATCATCTTCATAAAATATTACAGAATTTTCTTTTTTAGCGACCTCAAAATTCCTTGCATTTGCATGTAGTCCTAAGACAAATGTTCCAGCACCATATGCTTGAGAATTATGAGAATCACAATGAATAGAAATAAAAAGGTTAGCATTAGATTTATTTGCAATATTTGCTCTTTCGAAAAGATTAACAAATTTGTCTGTGGTTCGTGTATGAATTACTTGCACATCATTATCTTTCTTTAGGATTTTACCTAATTCTAAAGATATTTTTAAAGCTATTTTCTTTTCTAAATATCCATTTCCAGTATTCCCAGGATCTTTTCCACCATGACCTGCGTCAATTACCACAATAAATTTTTCTTGATTTTGAATTGATTGGGAATTTGAAGTATTGATTATAAAAAAACATAATAAAACCTGAAAAAATCTAATAATGTTTTTACTTACAACCATCAAATTAATAATCATAAGCAAAATTATGATTAATTTTGATTGAAAATTATATTTTCAGATTAATAATTCACAAAATTATTTTGAGAAGAAGAACAATACTTAAATCGATATTACTAATTATCTTAGGGGTTTCTGTCACTTTTTCTCAAGAAAATAACGAAGTTTCAAATAAAGATACACTCACTGTTGATAAAAAGGTCAAAGAACCATTATTGTTAAATGATGTTAAATATGATGCTAGTGATTCTATTATAATTAATCAAAAGGATAATAAAATAATTCTTTATAATAATGCTAAAATCATTTATGGTGATATTGAACTTACTTCTGGACTAATTATTCTAGATTATAAAAAAAATGAGGTATATGCCGGAAGAATAGCTGACGCGGATGGTAATTTATCTCAATACCCTGTTTTTAAAGAAGGTCTTAATACCGTTAATCCTGATTCAATTAAATACAACTTTAATAATCAAAAAGCTCTAATTTGGAATTCTAAATCTGAAGAAAATGGCATGAATATATTGGCTACCCTCACAAAAAAACAGAATGATTCTGTCTATTACTTAAAAGATGGGAAAGTGACTACCGGAGGAACTCTAGAAGGAGGAGAAACTGAGGACGCAGATTATTATTTTAGAATACGAAAAGGTAAGCTTGTTCCTGGTGGTAAAATTATAACAGGCTTTACAAATCTTTACATATCTGATGTTCCCACTCCAATTGGGCTTCCATTTGCATATTTCCCTTCTCAACAAATAAAAGAAGAAGCTGGTTTTATTATTCCAAACATAAATGAAAGTAATCTTCGTGGATATTCATTCCAAAATGGAGGATATTACCTGCCTATTTCAAAATATTTTGATTTAACAATCTTAGCCGATTATTATACTAATGGTAGTTATGGAATTAATTTGGGCTCTCAGTATAGAAAAAGATATAAGTATACTGGTAATTTTAGTATTAGATATGAAAACCTAATTAATGGAGAAAGAGGACTTCCTGATTATAGTAAATCAACTATTTATAATATTAGATGGACTCATTCAAAAGATTCAAAAGCCTCACCATACTCAAGTCTATCAGCATCAGTGAATTTTGGAAGTAGTGATTACTTTAGACAATCTGTAAATCAATTAAATACTCCGAATTTTTTAAATAATAATCTTAGCTCGTCAGTTTCATATACAAAGACTTTTCCAGGAGATGCTGGTGTAAGGCTTTCATTAACAAGTTCAATGTCACAAAACACTCAATCAAAAGAGGTCAACCTTACACTTCCAACTTTTACATTAAATACTTCAAGATTTTATCCATTTGCAAAAGAAGGTCGAAAAAAAGGTATAATTCAAAATATAAATCTTCAATATAGTTCAAGAGCTGAAAATAGGACAATATTAGCAGATGATTTATTATTTAAAAAAGGGATGTTCGACAATGCTAAAACTGGAATGAAACATAGTATTCCTCTTACAACTAATTTCAAAGCCTTTAAGTACTTTAGTATTTCAGTTGGAGGAAATTTTGAAGAAACCTGGGTGCTTAAAACAAAAAAATATAATGATTATAATGAAGAGAATGCAATGGTTGAAGAAGAAATTAAGGGCTTTGATAGATTTATGAAATATAATTTTAACGCAAGTATTGGTACGACTATATATGGTACATTAAATTTTAAACCAGAAAGTAAGATTCAGTCAATTAGACATGTTCTTAAACCTAGTATTTCTTATTCTAATAGTCCAAGTTTTGAGGAGTATTATGATACTTACATTATAGATGCTGAAGGAAATACAGCTGAATACACAAGGTTTCAAGGTGGCTTATACGGAATGCCTAGCAAAGCTTTTTCAAGTAGTATAAGTCTTAGTATTCAAAACTCATTTGAAGCAAAAGTTAAACCTTCAGATTCAACTAAGACTGAACTTAAAAAAATTAAACTTTTAGAAAATCTTAATATTTCAACATCGTATAATATGGCAGCAGAAGAATTTAAATTATCTCCTATAAGAGTTACTACTGGCTTTACTTTTTTTAAAACCATGACAGTAAATACTGGCGCAACCTTTGATCCATATGGTTTAGATGAAGAAAACAACAGGGTAAATATATTTAATATAAAAAATGGAGGTGGTTTATTAAGACTTACAAGCGCAAATCTTTCTACTCAATATACGTTTAATAATAATACTTTTAAAAAATCTATTAATAAAGATCAAGAGATTGAATCAACATCAGGAGGAGGGAGAAATGATGATCTTTTTGGGATGTCTCAAGATTTCTCAGATTCCAGACAGTATAGTGAAGATGAAGATGAAGATGAAGATGAAGAAATTGACCTTGTAAATTATAGATATAAGGTACCTTGGGATTTAAATCTTGCATATTCATTAACATATGTAAATAGTAGAAATCAAAATGATTTCTCGACAAATTCACTAATGATATCTTCAAATATTACACTAACTCCAAAATGGAGGATTGGAGCTTCATCCGGATATGATTTTAAACAAAAAGGTTTTACATACACTTCTCTTAGGTTTGATAGAGATTTGGATTCGTGGAGATTAAACTTTGACTGGGTACCTTTTAGTAATAGAGCTTCATGGAATTTCTTCATTGGAATTAAATCTGGTTTATTAAGTGATCTCAAATATGAAAAAAAATCTGAACCTGATAGAAATTTTTAATAATTATAAATATGAAAAAAATAATAATAAATACTAAAAACTCCCCTGCACCAATTGGACCTTATAATCAAGCTATTAAAATTGATAATATGCTTTTTGTTTCTGGACAAGTAGCAATAAACCCAAAAAATAATAAGTTAATACAATCATCTATTTCTGATGAAACTGACCAGGTGATGAAAAATTTATCTGCTATTTTAGAAGAAGCTGATATGGATTTTAGAAATGTTGTAAAAACAACAATCTTCCTAAGTAATATGTCTTATTTTAATGAAGTTAACAATATCTACGGAAGTTATCTTAAAAATGGTCAAGAACCTGCAAGAGAAACTGTTGCTGTTAAAACCTTACCAAAAGAGGTAAATGTTGAAATATCAATGATTGCATTTGATTAATCACTTATTAAGAGGTTTTTATGATATTTTACAAGGCCCTCTATTGGTTTTTTTACAAACTTTGAGGTCTTTAAGCCATACTCATTTCCTACTTTTGTTATTTCTTCCTTTAAGTGATATGCAATAGAACCAACATAATGAATATCGACTGACTTATAATTATCATATTGCATTATTTGATAATCGATAAATCTTCTTAAACCTTTTTCAATTATATCTTTAAAATAACTGTCACTTTTATTATTAATTATAAATTTTGCAAAAGAAGCCAAATAAGTGTTTGGATTTTCTTTCCTGTATAGTTTTTCTTTAATTGTATTAGCTGATAAATCAAACTTTTCAGCAAATTCTTCTCTTAACTTTTTTGGCATCTTATTAAAGTAGTAAGCCCTAATCAAGTATTTTCCATAATAACTTCCACTAGCATAATCCATAAGAACATAACCTAATGAGTGTACTTTCTGAGAAATTTCCTTTCCATCAAAATAACTGCAATTTGATCCTGTTCCTAGAATATTTACGATTGCAGGGACTCCTTTGTCAACTACAGAGTAAACTGCAGCATAAGTGTCCTCTTTTACGTCATAATCAGAATTTTTAAAAATAGATTTAAATACTTTTAAAATTCTTTCTTTAGTTGAATTAACACCTAATCCAGCACTATAGAAGTATATCTTTCTAACATTATCTCTATTATTATATATATCAAAATTATTTTTAATTCTTTCATTCAATATTTCATTGGACAACATTTGAGGATTTAATCCTAGTGTTTGAGTAGAGAATACCTCATTACCCTGATTATCTAATGCTAACCAATCAGTCTTTGTAGATCCACTTTCAACTATTAAAATCATTTTATACTAAATTGAGTGAATATGTTTAGCTAAATCAAGAAGTTTATTAGAATAGCCACATTCATTATCATACCAAGAGATTATTTTAAAAAAGTTCGAATTCAACTCCATTCCTGCAGATGCATCGAAGATTGAAGTTCTTTTATCACCAATAAAATCTTGTGATACAACAGGATCATCACAATACCCTAAAATACCTCTTAAATCATTTTCTGAAGCTTCTAACATCACTTTCTTTATTTCATCATATGATGTTTTATTTTTCAAACGAACGGTTAGATCTACTACTGAAACATTTGCTGTAGGAATTCTAAAAGCCATTCCTGTTAATTTACCTTGTAAAGAAGGTATAACCTTAGTTACTGCTTTTGCAGCTCCTGTTGAACCTGGAATTATATTTAATAGAGAGCTTCTTCCACCTCTATAATCTTTTTTTGAAGGTCCATCTACAGTAAATTGGGATGCTGTAACAGAATGAACAGTAGTCATTAAACCTTCCTCAATTATAAAATTGTCATTTAATACTTTTGCTATTGGAGCTAAACAATTGGTTGTACAAGAAGCATTAGAGACAATTAAATCATCCTTTGTAACATTATTGTGATTTACCCCCATTACAAACATTGGGACATCATCACTTGGAGCAGATATAACTACCTTTTTGCAACCACCGTTTAAATGAAGATTTGATTTTTCTTTTGTTGTAAAAAGACCTGTACACTCTGCTACTATATCAACGCCCATATCACCCCATTTAATTAATTCAGGGTTCTTTTCAGATGTTATTTTTATTGTATTACCATTAACAATTAAATTGTTATTACTTATTTCAACTGATCCATCAAAAGACCCATGAACAGAATCATATTTTAATAAATAAGCTAAATGTTCTATATCTAATAGATCATTTATTGAAATTACTTTAAAATTATTATCGTTAATTGCAGACCTAAATACTAATCTACCTATTCTACCAAAACCGTTAATACCTATGTTTATCGACATTACTATATGTTTAAATTGAAGTTATATCAAAAACCCTTATCAAGTCTTTGTTTATTTCGCCTCTACTTTTAATTGCTTTATCAACTTGAATATGAATCATCTCATCATCTTTTATCCCTATCATAACATTACTTAACCCATTTAATAAACAGTCTACAGAGTAAACTCCCATTCTAGATGCTAGAACTCTGTCAAAACTTGTTGGTGAGCCTCCTCTTTGAATGTGTCCTAAAACAGTAACTCTAACTTCATACTCTGGTAAGTTTTTCTCAATATATGAAGCATATTCAAATACATTTTTACCAATCTTTTCTCCTTCTGTAACAATAATAATTGAAGATGTTTTACCTGATTTTTCGCTTTTACTAAGTGAGTCAAGAAGTCGTTCTATACCCATATTTTGTTCAGGAATTAAGATTTCTTCAGCACCGGATCCAATCCCAGCATTTAATGCAATATGACCTGTTCCTTTACCCATAACCTCAACAAAGAATAATCTATTGTGAGAAATTGCTGTATCTCTAATCTTATCTATAGCTTCACTAACAGTATTTAATGCAGTATCATAACCCAATGTGCATCTAGTACCCATTAAATCATTATCTATAGTACCAGGTATTCCTATAAAGGGTACAGAATACTCTTTTTGAAAAATACTAGCTCCCTCAAGTGATCCATTACCTCCGATAACAATTAAAGCATCAATTTTGTTCTTTTCAATAGTTTTAAAAGCTTTTTGTCTTCCTTCTTTTGTTCTGAATTCATTACATCTTGCTGTTTTAAGGATAGTACCTCCTTTGTTAATAATGTTTTTAACACTTCTGGCAGACATTTTTGTAATATTTTCATTTATAAGGCCATGATAACCTTGATAGATTCCATAACAACCAATCTTATTATACGCACATGCTCTAACTACAGCTCTAACAGCAGCATTCATTCCAGGAGCATCTCCTCCTGAAGTCAAAACACCTATTATTTTAATATCTTTTGGCACTTATTTTTTTGTCAAATTTAACTATATAAATTTTATTATACTTAATAATTAATACAGGTTTTATTTTTTTTTGTTAATTATTTTTCTGAGGAGAAATAAGTTTTGCAACAATCTCTCTAAATGACTCGAAATCAACTTGGTATGAAATACCGATTCCTTGAGTATACCCTAGTTCATCACCTATATAACGAAATTCATTTTCTCTATTAAAAACTTTTGCCTTTAAAGTACCATCTTCATTTAATAGAAATTCAATTTGAACATCTCCAATAATTAAAGTCTCTTCAATTCCACCTATTGGAACTCCTATCTTACCATTAAATAATATTTTATCACTAATCTTAGTGGATAATGTTACCCCAAATCTATCCTCTGTTTTTATATCTAAAATCTTACTTTTATCTCCTTGCAGATAATTTAAGCCTACTTTTAATGGTCCTTGATTTCCACCCAATATTTCACTAAACACATCAGATACTTTTTCATATATATTGTTTGTTAGACCCTCTATTGACACACTTACTTCATTAATAAATACACCTTGTGATAAAAGAGATATGGCTTGAAGTTGTCTAACTTCTTGATCTATTAATTTATAATTTATCTCTGATGTAACAGTACTACTAGTATTAGGGAAAAATATTTCAAAATCTGGATTATCTGGTTTAACTAAATCACCTTTTAAATTAATCTGAACATCTGTAGAAATTTTTTTATTAAAGTTCGGATTATCAAGAAGAAGTGCAGGATTTGAGCCTCCTGGCACTTCATAAGTTGCCTCAATATCCATTTGAGCTTGAAGAGGATCTCCATCCCAGACTATTGTCCCACCAGACTTAACATTAAATTTCTTATCAATAACGCCTAAATTTTTAAAATTATATATTCCTTCAGTTGTAGAAAAGTCTCCGTAGATATTGAATTTTCCATCAGTATCAATTTCCATTAGTAAATTACCTAACCCTTTCCCACTAAGATAACTTCCATTTTCAGTATCTATTGTAATTTCAATATCTGCATTATTATCAATTTCTAAATCAATTGATAAATCAAGACCCTTGTTATTAATATAGGTTTCATTAATTGATAAATTACTTACATCATTAATAGATTTTTTATCAATAAATTCAATAAAAGAAAAACTTTCAAGATTGAAGTTTTGAGATCTTGGAATATTGATTTGTGTACCTTCTTGAGTTTTAGCTTCAACTTGAATAAGAAGTTCTTTTGTAAAACCTTTCAAGTCAATACTACCATCTATAAATCCAACCCCATAGTAGTATTCGTCTGAACTAAATTCTTTATTTAAAACAAATAATTTATCTGAATTAAAATTAAGATCAAGTTCCCATTCTTTAAAATCAGAATGTGATATTTTCCCTATAACATTAGCTTTTGTTTTATAAGTTTTATCTGTGATATTTACATCTAAAAGTTCAAATACTTGGTTATAAAGATTTATTTCACTTTGATTATTGAGAATATAATCAACATTTAAATATGGAACAGAAAACTTAGAATTATTTAAAATCAGAGTTCCATTATGATGAATGTTATCAAAATCTCCCCAAATGTTTATATTTCCAGAGGCAAATCCATCTATTTCGGAAAGAATATTTTTTCCAATATTATCAATAAATGAGAAATTAAAATCATTTAAATTTAAATCTAAATCAATGTTAGGTTTTTCATTAATAGCAATTATAGATCCACTTCCTTCTAGATTAGTTTCATCGTTTGAAAGGTTAATGTCTATAGCATATGAATTAAAATCTGTATTACCAGAAAGGTTCATTTTTAATTCGCCTAACTCAATATCTTTTATTCTAACATTGCTAGTTTTACTCTCTATAGAAATATTTCTATTTATTTCATCTCTAACTATATTAACATCTATTGAAGATTTTCCATGAATTGTCTGCTTATTTTTTTCATAAAAAAAGTTGTTTAGATTAAGATCGAATATTTTTAAATTAAAGGCTAGTTTATCAGGATTCAAGTAATTCCCTGATAAATTTATATTATCTCCTAATAATGAGTTTATTTCATATACATTATCAATAAATCTTAATTTAAAATCATATTCTCTATTTTCTTGAATTATCCCCTTTTGAATTTGATTATTTAAATCAGATAAGTCTTTTAGATATATTTTTTTATTAGAATTTTCAATTTCAATATCCTTAAATGAAATATATGCTTCAATATCAAATGAATCTAGAACTTTTAGGTTTATTTCATTATTAAAAGAAATAATTGATGGGCTATTAGAATTTATAAGGTCGGTAGAATTAATGTTCCTAGCCTCAGAATCTATTTTATAAACACCTTCTTTAATATTTCCATTAATTTTTAAGTCTATACCCGTTTTATTATTTATTATATTAAAATTACTTGAGATAAAGTTATTTTTTATGTTTCCTAAAAAATCAATAATCGATTTATTATCAATTATTATATTACCCTCAAACCTATCTATATTAATTCTTTCAGTTATGTTCCCATTAATTTTTAGATTAGATTTAAACTTATCTAAATCATTTTTTGACATTAAGTCTGAATTTTCATTAAAATCAGCCATAACTTGAATTTCAAAATTTCTTTTTTCTTTAAAATCAATATTTCCTAAAAACTGAATACTTTGGCTTAAATCATCATTATGATTAAGATCAAAATTTAATTTACTTTTATTGAACTCAATTACTCCTTTAAAAAGGAGATTGTTAATGAATTCAATAGATTGGAATGATGAGTCAATACTTATAATATCTGTTAATGATGAGCTAAACTCATCAATATTCAAGTTTATTTTTAATTCATTTTGATCATTGTAATTAACTATAACACCATCACCATTAACTTGGAAATTTTCAGAATCTATGAGAAAAGATTCTATTTGAATATCTTCCTTATTCCCATTAAAATCAAAGCTAGCTTGAAATGTTTTGAAACTTTCAGGTATCTCTTGATAATCATTCAATTCATTTAAATTAATTCTTGATTCATTTAAAACTCCTTCAATATTCTTAATGTTTGAATCCTCATCTAAATCAATTTTTAAATCTCCACCTACTAAATTATCTTGTGTGATTAATTTATATCCCAAAATATTAATAGATTGATTATTAAAAATAATATCTGATTCAAAATCTTTAATCTGTATGCTTTCATTCAGCAATCCCGACAAATCATCAACATAAAGAGAAATGGAATTATTTTCAATAGAAATATCCTGAAATTTTAAGTTAAGTTCATTAATTCTATATAATTGATTATTTAAATTAACATTTATATCAGAATTATTAATAATTAACGATTCTAAACCAATTGAATTTGATATTTGATCCAAGTTTAGTGAAGATTCCATATCTAAAACTTTATTTTGATTGTTTGAAAAATCGCCATCAATTTTTAATCCGTCTATTATAAGCTCTTTAAATTTTGGTTCTCTTTGAAATAAAGGAAAGAAACTTGACTCAACTTTATCTAAAGAAACTATAGTATCTGATTTGAAATTAACTAGGTTAACAGATTTAAGAACCATTTTTCCATTAATAGCAAAAGATGCATCAGATATATTTAAGCTAATTTCACTATTGTTTAATTCATATTCATTAATACCTTCAATCAGTCTATCAGTTAAATAATTCTGAAATGATGTTGTTTGAATAGCAATACTTAGTGATAAAATGATAAATCCTAATATCACTGATATAACAATTAATATTTTTTTATAAACCTTAATAATAATTCTTAATTACTTTTGTAAACTATACAAAGATAACAATGTCAAAAGAAGATATCTATATTTTAGGAATTGAGTCATCCTGCGATGACACTGCTGCAGCAATACTAAAGAATGATGAAGTGCTTTCAAATTGTATTGCAAATCAAGAAATTCATAAAAAGTATGGAGGTGTCGTTCCAGAACTTGCATCAAGAGCTCATCTTTCAAATATAATTCCAGTTGTTAGCCAAGCTTTAGATGAAGCTAATATTAACCCCGAAATGTTATCAGCTATTGCATTTACAAAGGGTCCTGGATTAATGGGATCACTTTTAGTTGGAACTGAATTCTCAAAAGCTCTTGGACTTTCTCTTGACATCCCTGTTATTGAAGTTAACCATATGCAAGCTCATCTATTAGTTCATTATATAAAATCTGATAAGAAAAGTCCTGATTTCCCTTTCCTTGGTGTAACCATATCAGGAGGACATACACAATTTGTAATAGTTGAAGATTATTTAAAGATGAATATTATCGGAGAAACTCTAGATGATGCAATAGGAGAAGCATTTGATAAATGTGGAAAAATTATTGGTCTAGATTATCCTGCAGGACCAGAAATAGACAAATTAGCAAAAGAAGGAGATTCTGAAAAATTTGATTTCCCTATCCCTAAGGTTGAAGGTTTTAACGTAAGTTATAGCGGCACAAAAACAGCTTTTATGAATTTTATAAATAATTCAAAGCTAAAGGATCCTGCTTTTATACAAAAAAATAAAATTGATATCTGCGCTTCAATTCAGAAAAATTTAATTGATAACTTAATTTTAAAAGTCAAATATATTTCAAAAGAGAAAAGCTTAAATAGAATTGTTATAGGAGGAGGAGTTTCAGCTAATAGTTTTCTTAAAGATTCTTTAGAATTAAACTCAAAAGAAAACAATTGGGAAGTTTTTATTCCACCATTATTTTATACGACTGACAATGCAGCAATGATAGGTATTGTTGGATATTTAAAATATATAAAAGGTATGTTTTCAGATTATAACACTATTGCATCACCAAGATTAGCTTTCAAATGAATTTATTTTACTCAAATTTTAACAAGTCTGATTCAGATATAATCTTAGATGAAATTGATAGTAAGCATTTATCAAAGTCATTAAGAAAAAAAGTTGGAGATATTATTAGAATTACTAATGGAAATGGTTTGGAGAGTAAAGGAAAGATAATTCGGCTCGGGAAAAATATTAAGGTAACTGTTATTAGTAGGGTAAAGCATAAAAAAAAGGATCTTTCAATCCATATAGCAATGTCACCACTAAAGAATCCATCTAGATTTGAATGGTTTGTTGAGAAATCAACTGAAATTGGAATATCAGAAATCACCCCATTAATAACTAAGTTTTCGGAAAAGAAGAAGGTTAACATAAGTAGACTGAATAAAATCGTCATCAGCTCAATGAAACAGTCTAATCAATTTTATATACCCAAGGTTAATCCAATTACTTCTTTTGACGAATTTTTAAAATTAAATAAAGACTATAAGTTGATTGCACATTTAAAAAATAATAATAGCTTTAATAATAAAAGTATTGGTAATAAAGATAAAATTGTTGTAATGATTGGTCCTGAAGGTGGCTTCTCTGAAGAAGAAATATTAAAAGCTAATAAAGAGAAAATTAAAGAAATATCATTTGGTAAAAATAGATTTAGATCTGAAACAGCAGGAGTATTTGCAGTATCAATAATAAATAATTATAAAAATTTATGAGTAAAAAATTATTCTTAACCCCACTTGTTATATTAGGTTATATCTTTTTTTTTCTTGGAATTAGATGGATTATAGTTGATGAACCTTGGATGTTAGACAAGGTGGCAAATGAAGAAAGACTTGGAATGACATTTGAAAAATTATTTAGCGAAGAAATAAACGAATCACTTCCTGGATACTTAAAACAGATCTATCGTTTTTTTGGATTATGGGTATCAGTAATCGGTTTATTTATCATTTCATTTTCTAAAGCGAGATTTATGGATATTAAGGGTATGAGAAAAACCCTACTTTTTTGTGTTGGTTTTACAATCTATTCAGCATTAATACTAGCATACAAGTTTATTCCTAGTTCTCCTTTTATATACCTTGGATGGGGAAGTGTTCTTTTACACTTAATTTCTGTTTGGAACTATAGAAAATTAATTTAATATTTATTTTCCTCGAATTTTAGGTAATTATTTTGGGATTTAATAGCTTCAGTAAATTCTTTCTTTAGCATAGAAACTAGCTCTTTTACAGAAGGATTATCATTAATAGATGACACACCATGACCTGCTGACCATACTGTCTTCCATGCTTTAGCTTCTGCTTTAGCAAAATCATCTCCAAAATCCATTTTCTTAGATCCTTTCCAAAATTCTTCTGTTATACCCATAGCTTCAAGACTAGGTCTTAAAAAGTTTCCATGAACTCCAGACACACATGCAGTATAAACAATATCTTCAGCTGTCGAGTTAATTATCATTTTCTTGTAGTCTTCATCTGCCCTACTTTCTTTAACATTTATAAATCTAGTACCCATATAAGCAATGTCAGCTCCCATCTGAAGTGCACTAGCAATATCTCTTCCGTTTGAAATACAACCAGAGAGTATTATTTTTTTAGAATAAAAGCTTTTTATTAAAGCAATTAATGACATTGGATTTTTAAGTCCAGCATGACCTCCTGCTCCAGCTGTAACTAAAATTAAACCATCTACCTCTACCTCAGCTGCTTTCTCAGCATGTCTTTTTTTAATTATATCGTGATATACAATCCCACCATAACTATGAACAGTATCAACCAATTGAGATACTGCACCTAATGAAGTTATAACTAATGGAACTTTATGTTTAACACATATTTCAAGATCAGCTTGAACCCTAATGTTTGTTGGATGCACAATTATGTTAACACCAAATGGGGCAGCTTTTTTACCTGTCTTTTGTTCAAACTCATCTAATTCAGTTTTTATTTGAATTACCCATTGTTCAAAACCTTCTGTAGATCTCTGGTTTAATGAAGGAAATGTTCCGACAATACCATTTTTACAACATTCAATAACTAGTTTAGGACCTGATATTAAAAACATTGGAGCAGCAATAACAGGCATATTCAATTTTTCTATATAATTTTCTTCCATAACTTATCTAGATTTACAAGACCATTCAAAATAAAACTCTGATACAATATCACCAGACTCATCAACACCTTTTGCTTTTAACCAAGCTTTATGTGTTTTATTTAGTTTAGTTAAATTAATTAATTCTTTAGCATTTTCACCTTCATCACAAACAAACTTTATTTTTCCTGTTGCCTTTTTAAAATAATTTGATTTATTACCAACTAATAACATTGAAATATTTGAATTTGACTCTTTAATGTTTTTCATCACTAACATTCCAGTAGTTAGCTCAGCAGCCATTCCCTGAACTGCCCAATACATAGATCTAAATGGATTCTGATTTATCCATCTAAATCTAACTTTTACTTCGCATTTTAGGTCATTAATAACAGAAACCCTAACACCTGTTAACCAAGCAGCTGGAAGTTTATAAAGTAAAAATCTATTTATACTATTAGGGGTATATCTCATTTTATTCACTTAAAACACTGAATCCAACATGAATGTTTCCAGTTTCTTTATCTACATATAATTCTCTATCCTCTTGTGTTCCATGACATGTGTCTATTGAACAAAAGAGAGATCCACCAGCTAACCTTACCTGATCTGAATTTCCAGCTTCTGTTATATCCCAAACGTTTCCTATTATGTTTACTTCTTCAACAGGAGATATAGGATACTTGTTATCTGAAACAATTAAGCGTTCATCAGTAGATGCTAATTTCCAATATTGTTCGTAAGTTGGAAGGCTGACACCAGCCCATTTGCAATATTTAATGGCATCATTGTAGCTAACTTGAGTAACTGGGAGGCTATCTAATGAAGAATTTTCTCCATCAGGTTTTAACCAGTTTGCCCCATAAACAATTTTATAATCATAGACGTTTACTTGAACTATTGACCAACCATATCTTTCTGCGTCAGTTTCATAACCTGTAGTATTTACAAACTCTTTAAACTCTTTTACTGTTACAGGTTTTAAGTTTTTTTCCTCGACATTAGAACAGAAGGTTAAAATAAGCAAAAAGAGGAGGTGAATTTTCTTCATTAAATTTGAAATAAGATGGTCTAAAGTTAAAAAATATTTGTTATAAATATCTACCCTTTTTAGGCTTTGTTAACGATAAATAAAGCTTTTGTCTAATTCCTCAGAATCTTTGTATTTAATTCTCATTTCTTTTAATTCAGTTGTTAGCTTCTTAACAACATCTTTATACTTTGGATCATTATATACATTATTCATCTCATTAGGATCTTTTACACGATCATATAATTCCCATTCATCTACATCAAAATAAAAATGAGCTAATTTGAATTCCTTGTTCACAATTCCATAATGTCTCTTTGCCATATGAACTGATGGGTATTCATAATAATGATAATAAACTGCATCTCTATCCCACTTTTTATTATCACCTTTTAGTAATGGGATTAGGCTTTCACCTTGCATATCTTCTGGAGCTTCAATCATAGCTGCCTCTAAAAAGGTTTGTGCAAAATCTAAGTTTTGAACCATTTCTTCATTTGTTGTCCCTGGTTTTATCTCATTGGGCCACCTAATCATCAATGGTGTTTTAAAAGATTCATCATAAATAAATCTCTTATCAAACCACCCATGCTCACCAAGATAAAATCCTTGATCTGATGTGTAAACAACAATTGTATTTTCATCTAATCCTGTTTCTTCCAAATAATCTAAAACTCTACCTACATTATCATCAACTGACGATATAGTTGCTAAATAGTCCTGCATATATCTCTGAAATTTCCATTTCATTTTTTCTTTATCATTCATATTTGGCCAATTGGTTTTAAAATCTTCACTAATCTTATTTAGGGTAACATCGTATTTTTTCTTTTGTTCTTCATTACCTCTGTTATAACGATTATAAAAAGATGCAGAAGTTGGTTGAAAAAAAGTTCCATCACCCCTAGCGTAAAGAATTTCAGGCTCAACCTTTCCCATTTTTTCAAAAGTTGATGGTCTAACTTTGCTGTCCTGCATATATTGCATATGAGTTAAAATATTCATTTCTGCTGTTTTTGCAGCAGTTCCCCTCCCTGAATAATCATCATATAAATTTTCAGGCTCCGGGAATTCCCTCTCATAAAACTCAGCAAATTTTTCTGGACTTGGCCACCATGCTCTGTGGGGAGCTTTATGTAGATAAAACGTCAAAAACGGTTTGTTTTTATCTCTTTTGGTTTTAAACCAGTTTAGAGTTAAGTCAGTAATCACATCAGTTACATATCCAGTTATTATAGTGTCTTTATCCTTTCCTAAAAATCTTGGATTTATATAGTCTCCTTGTCCAGGGAGTATCAAAAAATCATCTACTCCTTTTGGGTTGTTTCCAAAATGGAGTTTACCAAACATTGCTGTTTGATAACCAGCTTTTTGAAATAGTTGTGGGAAAGTCATCTGTGAATCATCAAATTCTGCTATGTTATCTATTTTCCCATTAATGTGACTATGTTTTCCAGTAAGTATAACTGCTCTGGAAGGAGCACATATTGAATTCGTTACAGATGCATTTGTAAATAACATCCCTTCATCAGCTATTCTATCAATGTTAGGAGTTTGAATCAACCTGTCATCATATGCGCTTATTGCTTGATAAGCATGATCATCAGACATGATAAATAATATATTCGGTTTTGTCTTGGTATCTATATCATTAGTACAACCTAAAATAAAAAAGGCAATAAACAATAATTTAAAGGAATAATATTTCATTATTTCAATTCTTAAAGTTAGGATTTATTGAAACTTTATTTGCATTTGTTTCATTCTTTAGATTATTTAATTTTTTTAATAAAATTTGCTTTCTCTCTTCAAATAATAAAGATAAATCATTTAATTCTCCGGGATCTTCTTTTAGATTATATAATTCAGCATTATTAGATTCATAATGAAAAACCAATTTCCAATCCCCAGATCTGATCGCTGAGCCTGGTTTCCATAAACTCCCATGATAATGAGGGAAATGCCAAAAAATATCTTCTCTATCAATTTCAGATTGTCCATTTAGGATTGGTGTTAAGCTGATACCATCAATATCTATATTATTTTTTATTCCAGCGAAGTCTAATATAGTTGGAAATAAGTCATAAGAGGCCGTTATGTCATTAACTATTACATTCTCTGTATTCCCTGGCGATTTAATTAGCTGCGGAATCCTTATTCCTCCTTCATAAAGCCATCCTTTACCAGCTCTTAAAGGATAAACTGAAGTTGGTGCAATCCTCTTTAGAGTTGACAGTCCACCATTATCAGATGTAAATATTATAAGTGAATTTTCATACAAATCACTATCCTTAAGACTTTTAATAAGTTTTCCAACATTTTCATCCACAGCATAAACCATTGAAGCATATTCTGGATTGGTATGATTTAATCTTGTAATTGCATCTCCTTCACTTTTTGTTCTAACTTCATTATCAGCCATTTCAGATATTTTTTTATTAAAATATTTTATATGTTTCTCATTCGCTTGAATGGGAGCATGTACATTGTAAAATGATAAAAACAAAGCAAATGGCTGATTTTTATTATGACTTTTAATTAATTTGATAGATTCATCTGTTAGTCTGTCTGTAAGATATTCCCCTTTTGGGCCATCATCTAATTTGGGGTTTTTATATGGTGAGTAATAACCTCCCATTGGACTTCCTTTTTCAAAACCCCCAATATTTATATCATAGCCATTATCTTCTGGGTAAAATCCTTGAGATCCCAAATGCCATTTTCCTACATAAAAAGTCTTGTATCCAGATTCTTTCAACTTTTCAGCAATTGTAATTTCTTTTAATGGGAGCTCGTGAAGGTCTTGTGGACCAAGAAGAGGTCTGTTTTGTGGATCATCTCCTGGAATCCAATCTGTTATATTTACTCTTGCAGGATGTTTTCCAGTCATAATAGAGGCTCTGGTAGGAGAACAAACTGGACTTGCAGCGTATGCATTGGTAAATTGAAAGCTTTCTTTAGACAAATTGTCAATGTTTGGGCTTTCATAAAATGTGCTACCAGAATATCCTAAATCATTCCATCCTAAGTCATCAACTAATATAAAAATCACATTAGGTGTTGAGTTATTTGAATTGCATCCTAATACAAATAAAAAAACATAAAGAAATTTAAAAAGTTGTTTCATTCTATAATTTATTCAATATATTTCTTTAAAAATCAAACTTTAATAAGTTGAATATAAATAAAATTTGGTTTTAGCATATGTCATTATGAAAAAAATACTAATCTTAATTATTATAAGCTTATTTATTTCTTGTCAAACTATTGAGAATAAAAATGAAAATCCAAATATTGTTTTAATTGTAGCTGATGACTTAGGATGGACTGATGTTTCCTATATGGGCTCAAAATATTATGAAACTCCTAATATTGATAAACTTTCTAGAAGCGGGATGACATTTTATAATGGATATGCATCTGCTGCAAATTGTGCTCCTAGTAGGGCCACAATGCTTTCAGGAAGATATAATAATCATCATGGTATTTATACAGTTGGTGCTTCAGAAAGAGGAAGTGAAAAAACCCGAAAAATAATTCCAATAAAAAATGAAACTATTCTTGATTTAAGATATTTTTTAATTCCAGAAATGTTAAAAAATGAAGGATATGTTACTGGACATTTTGGAAAATGGCATTTGGGATCTCAAGGATTTTTTCCCGAACAAAGTGGTTTTGATGTAAACATTGGAGGTAATGAGAGTGGAGGTCCTGGTGGATATTTTTCTCCATATATTAACCCTAACCTTGAGGATGGTCCAATAGGTGAGTATCTAACTGATAGGATAGGTAATGAAGTTGTAAGTTTTATTAATTATAACCAAAATGAAACATTTTTTGCATATGTTCCTTTCTATTCTGTCCATTCTCCAATTCAATCAAAAAAAGAATATCAAGAAAAATATTCAAATAAAGATGGAGATAAGAATCATAATCGTCCTGATTATGCTGGTATGATTGAATCACTTGATGAAAACATAGGTAAAATTTTAAATACAATTGAAGAATTAAATCTATCAGAGAAGACTTTGATTATTTTTACTTCTGATAATGGAGGAATTAGAGCAATATCAAATCAATTTCCACTAAGAGCTGGAAAAGGCTCATATTATGAGGGAGGGATTAAAGTACCTTTAATTTTCTCATGGAAAGGTAAAATAATAGAAGAAAGTGAATCATATGAAAGAGTTAGTAATATTGATTTTTTTCCAACAATAAAAAAAATAATAGGACATAAAAATAAAAACTTACATCTAGATGGATTAGATTTAAATCCAATTTTCAAGGGAAAAACACTTGAAAATAGAACTTTATTTTATCATTTTCCTATTTATTTACAGGCTTATAATGTTCATCTTGATAATGGAACTGATCCTCTATTTAGGACTAGACCTGGGTCAGTAATAATTAAAGATAATTGGAAATTACATCATTACTTTGAGGATGGAAAAATAGAACTTTATAACATAGAAGAAGATATTTCTGAATCTATTGATTTAAGCAAAACAAATCTAGAAAAAACAAAAGAGCTTTATCACGATTTAAATAAATGGAGAGAAGCTAATAATGCTCCAATACCTTTAGAAAATAACCCCAATTATAATCAAAAGTTTGTTGATAGTTTAAATTTTCTTATCATTAATAAAAATATTACCGGAAGAGTTAATTAAAAATATTCAAATAAATGACTTCTAAATTCACTAAACAACTTTGTCTTATCTTTTTGGTTTCACTTTTTTTAAGCTGCAAAACAGAAAAAAACTATTCTACTGAAAATCCAAACATTATAATAATTTACACTGATGATTTAGGTTATGGAGATGTAAGCGCCTATAATAAAGGAACTTTAAACACTCCAAATATTGACAAATTGGCTAATGAGGGTATAAGATTTAATAATGGTTATGCTTCTTCAGCAACTTGTTCCCCTAGTAGATATGCTCTTCTAACCGGAACATATCCATGGAGAAAAACTGGTCTTAAAATTATTACTGGAGGCTCATTAGTAATTGATACAACAGAAATGACCATTCCTAAAATTTTAAAAACTAAAGGATATCATACAGGTATTGTCGGTAAATGGCATCTTGGTTTAGGCTCTGGAGATGGATTCGATGGAACAGGTGTAATAAATTACAATTCTAATATATCTCCTGGACCCAATCAAGTTGGTTTTGATTATTCTCATATAATGGCTGACACTCAGGATCGAGTTCCAACTGTTTATATAGAAAATGGAGATGTAGTAAATCTAGATCCAAGTGACCCTATTGAGGTTAATTTTTTTCACCAAGAAAAACATAATGATTATGGACTCCCTACAGGATTAAAAAATCCAGAACTAACAACTATGAAATGGCATCATGGGCATAATGGTTCAATTGTAAATGGTGTTCCAAGAATTGGATATATGAAAGGAGGTGAGAAAGCAAGATGGAGTGACATTGACATGGCAGATCATTTTTTAGAAAAAGCTCAGGAATATATTAATAAAAATAAAGACAAACCTTTTTTTCTTTTTTATACTCTTCAACAACCTCATGTTCCAAGAACACCTCACCCAAGATTTGAAGGTACATCTGGAATGGGTCCAAGAGGAGATGTTATTGTTGAAGCAGATTGGTGTATTGGAGAATTGTATAAAACTTTAGAATCAGAAGGAATCTTGGATAATACATTAATAATTTTTTCAAGTGATAACGGACCTGTTTTAAATGATGGATATTATGATGATGCTGTTGAAAAGCTTGGAGATCATACTCCTTCCGGTGGATTAAGAGGAGGTAAATATAGCCTTTTTGAAGCTGGAACAAGAGTTCCATTTATTACTTATTGGAGAGGAAAAATAAAACCAGGAATCTCAAATGAGATAATATCACAAATAGATCTTTTCAATTCAATTTCTAAAATAGTTGGAATAGAATATAAATCAAAAGATGGGATAGATTTCTCTGATCTAATCATTAATAATAAAGGACAAGGTAGAGAAGAACTAATTCTTGAGGCTTCTACTAGAACTGCCTATAGAAAAGGAGATTGGGTAATGATTCCACCTTATAGGGGACCTTCAATATCAAAAAATGTAAATATTGAATTAGGAAATTCAATAGATTTTAAACTTTATAATCTAAAAGAAGATCCCTCGCAAAAAAGTGATCTTTCAAAAAAAGAACCAGAAAAATTAAAGGAAATGATTGCAAGTTTTGTAAAAATTAGAGGGAGAGATTTTTCAAATATTGAAAATCTAGTTCTAGAGTAAATAAATATTATGAATATTTTTCTCATTTATAATTGTTGATTTGAATAACTAAAATAGAACTTTTTAAGAAAAACTAAGATTTATATTTTACTATTGCTGATCTAAAACAGGTATTTTGAAATTTTGAATTTCGGCTTCTGTATGCGCTTCCTTCATTGATATTTCCATTTTTTCAACAATCTCAGGGTAATTAGAAGCTAAGTCATTCAACTCTTTTGGATCATCATTCAGGTTGTAGAGTTGAAGTTTTGAAGGCCCTTTAAACAAATTCTTTTTAATTCCTTTCCATTGATTCATCCTAATGGCCTGTTGTCCTCCATAAGCAGGAAATTCCCAATATAGGTAATCATGTTTTTCTTGTTCTTCACCGATCAGTGTAGGATAATAACTAATACCGTCAATAGCATAAGGTGGGGCTTGGCCAATTATATCAGATACAGTAGCAAAATAATCATATAAAGTGCTAGGGTGATCTGATTTTGATCCAGCTTTGATTCGATTAGGCCATGTTGCAATTGAGGGTACCCTAATCCCTCCTTCATTAAGATTACCTTTAACAGTATTTTTAGAGTTTACAAAGATTCCTGCGCTGTTGAAAAAATTTATATCAACTTGTTTTAAATAGGTTGGACCGTTGTCACTGGAGAAAATGATAAGAGTATTTTCATATTGTCCAATTTCCTTTAGTTTTGCGACTATTTCACCTACCTGTTGGTCCAAATAAGAAATCATGGCAGCATAGGTTGCTTTAGGAGAAAGATTGGGATAATATCCCGCATCACCTAAGTAAGGTTCTTCTTTTCCAAATTTTTTACGATAGTAATTCACCCATTCTTCAGGTGCCTGAAGTGGTAAATGAGGGAGTGGAGAGGCGTAATAAAGAAAAAAATTATTGTCTCTATTTCTGTCTAAAAAACTTAATGCTTCATTGTGCATTAAGGTAGGTCCATAATCATTCTGATTGTAAATATCATAGCTTTCAGCACTATTAGGATCAAGTCCTTCTTGAAGTTTTCCTTTGTCAACTATCTTGTTGTTTAGAATATGTCTTTCTTTATTTTTCCACAAATGGCTTGGATAAAGAGTATGGGCCTGACGTTGGCAATTATACCCATAGAAAAAATCAAAACCTTTATTGTTTGGAATACTATTCGTGTTTGGTGCACCAAGACCCCATTTCCCGATCATTCCTGTTTTATATCCCTTAGACTGTAAAAATTTTGCAACCGTTACTGTTGAATCAGGCATAGGGCGTTGTCCTTCAAGATTAGGATCTTTAAACATGGCTTGAAAACTCCAGACATCTCCACGTTCCCGCCATTCATCATTTCCTCTAATGGGAGTATTGCCTGAGTGAAGTCCTGTCAATAAAACAGAACGAGCTGGAGCACAAACTGGTGAACCCGTATAATGATCTGTTAGTACCATTCCCTGTTTTGCTAACTGATCAATGTGTGGGGTTTCAATAAATTTTTGACCAAAAATTCCTAATTCTCCATACCCTAGATCATCAGCCAAAATAAAAACAAAATTGGGAGATTCAGTTACTTTTTCTTTTGGTGAACATGAAAACAAAAAAGACAAGAGAATGATATAAATTAGTGATCTGTTTTCCATGGCTGTCAAATTACTACAATTTAAAAAAAGATTGCTTAAAAGTTCTAAATTATGTTTTCTTCTATTCTTCGTTTTTTTATAAAATTAATACCACAAGCCAATTTGCTAGCGCTTTTGGATTCGTGATCTACCACTCTCCAAAATGGAGTAATATTTCTGTCTCCATTAAGGAAATTTTCATAGGCAGCTTCCGATACTATTCTTATAAATATGCCTGTTGTTAATGGACAAGTCGTATCAGCATTATATGTTAGTGCTAAATCTCTTCTTAAGGTTTTAATATTCACATTTATGCCTTTTGGAATCTGTTTAATATACTCATCAATAATCATAGGAGTGGCGATTAACATGTTTTCCCCTTCTTTCATATCGGAGAATTTTTTTTCTAATCTTTTTACTACATAAGATTTATTTATATTCATTTTGTCTTTCCAGCTTTTTCTCATAAACCCTAAATTAATAAAACCTCAACTAAAAATTGAGGTTAAAATGGTGATCGCGACAGGATTCGAACCTGTGACCGTCTGGTTAGAAACCAGATGCTCTATCCAGCTGAGCTACGCGACCTTGTGCGGAGAGACTGGGATTCGAACCCAGGCAACGCTTACGCGTTGACAGATTAGCAATCTGCTCCATTACCACTCTGGCACCTCTCCAAAAAGATTTACAAATTTAGATAAAAAAATGACCTTTACTATATAAATTATTGATCAAGTTGATCAAGTAAATTTTTCATTTCCATATACCCTTGATTATCTCCTAAAGTCCCAAAGATATTCATAAGAGTTCTCACACCTTCTATATTCTGATTAAGGTCTACTAACTGTTTCAAGATTGGCACACATTGTAGATAAAGGTTCTCTCTTAATTCTTTTAATTCATCATATCTAACATTATCTGCTCTAGATGTTCCTAAAGAATTCATTTCTTCTATAATAGAGGTTTCCCCATCAAGAATTAAAGCAACAAGATTAAGGTAACTATTTTCAGAAGTTGGATCTAATTCAATTGACTTTTTATAATATTCAACAGCAACATCTTTTTCCCCCAAATCAGCTGAAACAACACCCAAGTTATAGTATAATATTGGATTAGATGGATCTAATTCAATAGCTTCTGACATTGATAATTTAAATGCTTCTTTATCACCAAGTTCAAAATATATATTTGCAGTGGTAATTATAAGCCCAACATCATCTGGATTAGATTGTCTAGCACTTTTGATGGCATCTAAAGCTTTATCTTTCTGTCCTAATGTATTGTAAATCAGTGCAATATTTTTGACAATTTCAGGATATTTAGATTCAGTATCTTCTTCTCTAGGATCTTGATAATCTTTTGATTTTTTAAGTAAATTAAATTCTGATTCGCTCCCAATTTCTATTTCATTACCAGAAGAAACTTCAGTTACGTAATATTTGGTTTCAATACCCTCATAATTAATATCTACCAACATCTTATAATAAATTAAGGCTTGTTCATAATCATCAGCATTAACAGAACTAGAAGCAGCATAGAAAAGATAGAGTTGATTATTTTCAGGATTTATTTTATAAGCACCATATAGCTTTTTTGCTGAAGAAATAAAATCTTCAGTCTCTTGATCCCCAATTGCACTAGTGATAATTGCATTTTCAAGTTTTGAAATTTCTGCATCTAACAAGGGGTTAGTCCCTCCTAAATTCTTAGCCATCTCGAAAGAGTTAACTGCTTTATCAAAATCTTCTGTGTTCGTGTAAATCATTCCATACAAAAACATCGCACGAGCTTTTGTTTTATCATCAGATGCTTGAATCAAGTCGTTTGTAGTATCAAGAATATCTAAAGCTGAAGCATACTCTCCTTTTTCAATAAACTTATTTGCACTTCTTAGCTCTTTTTTTTGACCATAGCTAAAAGAAACTAGTGCAAAACATAAAAAAATAATTCTTTTTGTCATAATCATCTATTTTACTGTATCACCCTCAAACTCAATATCATTTATATCTTCAATACCCTCTTCATCTTTCATTACCTTAGCAACTGCTGCTATACCATCACCTTCTTTAATACTAATAGCTTTAACACCCTGTGTTGCCCTTCCCATAACTCTAAGATCTTCTACTCGCATCCTAATTGCTATTCCAGATTTATTGATTATCATTAAATCATCGTTATCAGAAACACTTTTTATTGTAACTAATTTACCAGTTTTTTCTGTAATTGAAATAGTTTTTACTCCTTTACCTCCCCTATTTGTTAATCTGTAATCTTCTAGACTTGATCTTTTACCATAACCATTCTCTGAAACAACAAGAATATTTTCATCCATATCTTTTACAGATACCATACCTATAACCTCATCAGATTTATCTTTTAGCCTTATGCCTCTAACTCCAGAAGCATTTCTTCCCATTGGTCTTGTCTTACTCTCTTCAAACCTAATAGCTTTACCAGATTTAACAGCTAACATAATCTGACTGGAACCATTAGTTAATTTAGCTTCAAGCAGTTCATCTTCATCTCTAATAGTTATCGCATTAATACCATTAGACCTAGGTCTTGAATATTGTTCTAAAGAAGTTTTCTTTACCTGACCCTTTTTTGTTGCCATTATTACAAAATGGCTGTTTATATATTCTTCATCCTTAAGATCCTGGGTGCAAATAAATGCTTTAACCTTATCATCTTGCTCAATATTAATTAAGTTTTGGATCGCCCTTCCTTTAGAGTTTTTAGATCCTTCTGGAATTTCATAAACCCTCATCCAGAAGCATTTTCCTTTTTGGGTAAAAAATAACATATATTGATGGTTTGTGCCTACAAATAAATCTTCTAAGAAGTCTTCATCCCTTGTTTTTGTAGCTTTTTGACCAACTCCTCCTCTGTGTTGAGTTCTATATTCCGTTAATGGGGTTCTTTTAATATAGCCTGCATGAGAAATAGTAATTACAACCTTTTCATCTGGTATAATATCTTCAATTCTAAAATCACCACCAGCATACTCAATAATAGATCTTCTTTCATCTCCATATTTTTCTTTGATTTCTATTAGTTCATTTTTAATCAAGTCCATTCTCATAGATTTACTGTCTAATAATTTTTTATATCCTGCAATTGTTTTTAAGAGTTCGTTATATTCTTCTCTAAGTTTCTCTTGTTCTAACCCAGTTAACTGTCTTAACCTCATTTCGATAATAGCTTTAGCTTGAATCTCAGATAATTTATATTTCTTTTCAAGCTTTTGTCTTGCTTCATCAGCATTTGAGGATTTTTTTATTAGGTCTATAACAGCATCTATATTGTCTGAAGCAATAATTAAGCCCTCAAGTATATGAGCTCTTTGTTCTGCTTTTTTAAGGTCAAAGCTTATTCTTCTTACAACGACCTCATGACGATGATCTACAAAATGGTGGATTAATTGCTTTAAGTTTAATAACTCTGGGCGACCATTCACTAATGCTACATTGTTTACACTAAAAGATGATTGCAGTTGGGTAAACTTGTAGAGTTTATTTAAAACAATATTTGGGATAGCATCCCTTTTAAGGACATATACAATTCGCATTCCTTTCCTATCAGATTCATCTCTCATAGTAGAAATTCCTTCAATTTTCCCATCATTTATCAAATCAGCCGTTTTTCTAATCATATCAGCCTTATTAACCATATAAGGTATTTCAGATACTATAATACATTCTCTTTCTTTTACATTTTCAATTATTGCTTTACCCCTTAACACAACCCTACCCTTACCTGTTAAAAATGCTTCTCTCACACCATCATATCCATAGATTGTTCCTCCAGTAGCAAAATCAGGTGCTTTAATAATTTGAATTAATTCTTCAATATCAATTTCACTATTTTCAATATAACTTATTGTACCATCTATTACCTCAGATAAGTTATGAGGTGCCATATTTGTTGCCATACCAACAGCTATTCCAGAAGATCCATTTATTAACAAATTAGGTACCCTAGTTGGTAAAACTGTGGGTTCCATTATTGTATCATCAAAATTTAACTGAAAATCAACTGTTTCTTTATCTATATCTGATAAAAGCTCTTCCGATATTTTTTTCATCCTAGCTTCAGTATACCTCATAGCAGCAGGGCTATCACCATCAACTGAACCAAAGTTCCCTTGCCCATCTACTAGCAAATATCTTAAACTCCATTCCTGAGCCATCCTTACCATTGTATCATAAACTGAACTATCTCCATGGGGATGGTATTTACCCATAACATCACCAACTATTCTAGCAGACTTTTTGTACGAAGAGTTAGATCTAACTCCCATCTCGTTCATACCAAAAAGCACTCTTCTATGCACGGGTTTTAAACCATCTCTAACATCTGGTAGAGCCCTAGAGACAATAACTGACATTGCGTAATCAATGTAAGCTGACTCCATCTCATCTTCTATCTTAATAGGGATTAATTTTTCTTCTTCTGACATAATTTAATGTGAATAGCTAAAATAATTAATCCATACCAAAAGTTACTGCTATTATTCTCATAAAAAGAAAAATTTATTAACATTGATTAGTGAAAAAGTTTATTCAATTTATTATTGACATGAAACATTTTTTTCTTTGTTTATTTGTATTATTGATATACTTTAGTCAAAAAATATTTGATAAATGGATGATAATTTTTCATCAAGAGTTAAAGATGTTATTTCTTACAGTAAAGAGGAAGCTCTTAGATTAGGCCATAAACAAATTGGCACAGAGCATCTTCTATTAGGTATGTTAAGAGATGGAGGTGGTAAAGCGATTTCTATCTTAAACTCTATTGATGTTAACTTAGATGAATTAAGAATAAAAATAGAGTTGTTAAATCCAGCAATAATAGACAGTTCTCAGCTTAAACTAAATGAAAAGAAAAATTTACATCTTACACGTCAAGCAGAGAGGGCACTGAAAACTACTTTTTTAGAAGCTAAATTGTTTCAAAACAATTCAATCAATACTGCTCATCTTCTTCTTTGCATTCTTAGAAATGATAATGATCCTATTACAAAGATTTTAGGAAAAATGAATATTAGTTATGATAATGTCAAAGAGCAGTTTAAATTAATGGCTGACGACACAAGTTCAAATGACATAATTGAATACCCTACTTCTTCTACTTTTCCAGATGAGAAAGATAGCCCAGATGACTTTTCTAACGATGCAGCAGCATCTTCTTCAAAAGAGACAAAAACAAAAATTAAAACAAAAACTCCTGTACTTGATAATTTCGGTAGAGATATAACATCACTTGCAGAACAAGATAAGCTCGACCCTGTTGTAGGGAGAGAAAAGGAAATTCAAAGAGTATCTCAAATTCTAAGTAGAAGGAAGAAAAACAATCCTTTACTAATAGGGGAACCAGGAGTTGGGAAATCAGCCATTGCTGAGGGATTAGCACTTAGGATTATTCAAAAAAAGGTTTCAAGAGTTCTTTATGGAAAAAAAGTAGTTACTCTTGATCTTGCTAGCCTTGTTGCAGGAACAAAATACAGAGGTCAATTTGAAGAAAGAATGAAAGCTGTAATGAATGAACTTGAAAAAAACAGAAATATTATACTTTTCATAGACGAAATACATACAATTGTTGGTGCAGGTGGAGCTACTGGTAGCCTTGATGCTTCAAATATGTTCAAACCCGCTCTAGCTCGTGGAGAAATTCAATGTATTGGTGCTACAACCTTAAATGAGTATAGTCAATACATAGAAAAAGATGGGGCTTTAGAAAGAAGGTTTCAAAAAATATTAATTGAAGAGACTACAAAAGAAGAAACAATTGAAATACTGAAAAACATTAAAGATAGATATGAGTCCCATCATAATGTTAATTATACCGATGAAGCACTAGTTGCCTGTGTTGAATTAAGTCTAAGATATATTACTGATAGGTATTTACCTGACAAAGCAATCGATGCACTTGATGAATCTGGATCAAGAGCTCATATAAACAACATGGATGTGCCTGAGGATGTCATTCTATTAGAGAAACAATTAGAAAATATCAGAGAACTCAAAAACTCAGTAGTTAAAAAGCAAAAATATGAAGAGGCTGCTAAACTTAGGGATGATGAAAAAAGAATTGAGAAAAAGTTAATAGAAGCCCAAGAAAAATGGCATGAAGAATCTAAATTAAATAGAGTAACAGTAGATGAAGATCAAATCGGAGATGTGATTTCCATGATGACAAATATTCCAGTGTCAAAAATTATCAAATCAGAAAGAAATAAACTTTCAAAATTAGAAAACATTATAAAGAAAAGGATAATAGGTCAAAATGAAGCAATTTCTAAAATAGTAAAATCCATTCAAAGAAACAGAGCAGGCCTTAACTCTCCTAATAGACCTATAGGTTCATTTATATTTCTTGGCCAAACGGGAGTTGGAAAAACACAGTTAGCAAAAGTTTTAGCTTCAGAGATATTTGAATCTGAAGAAAACTTAGTTAGAATTGATATGAGTGAGTATATGGAAAAATTTTCTGTATCAAGATTAACAGGAGCACCTCCAGGATATATAGGTTATGAAGAGGGTGGGCAATTAACTGAAAAAGTTAAAAGAAGACCCTATTCTGTTATTTTATTTGATGAAATAGAAAAAGGACATCCCGATATATATGGTATGCTTCTTCAAATTCTAGATAATGGATTCTTGACTGATAGTGTTGGAAGAAAAATTAATTTCCAGAATACAATAATTATAATGACTTCTAACCTTGGTGTTAAGCAAATCAGTGATTTTGGTTTAGGAGTAGGTTTTGAGACAAACTCAACAAAAAATCAAGCTTCAAATATTGAGAAAAAAGTTATAAAAAAAGCTTTAAAACATACTTTCTCTCCTGAATTTCTTAACAGAGTAGACGAATATGTAATTTTTAATTCCCTTACTATAGAAGATATTAATAAGATTGTTGATATTGAATTATCGAGCTTAATTGAAAGAGTTAAAAAACTTGGTTATAGTCTCACTATATCAAAAAAAGCTAAAGACTTTATTTGCGAAAAAGGTTTTGACGAAAAACATGGAGCTCGACCTTTAAATAGAATGATTCAAAAATATATTGAAGATCTTATTGCAAAAAATCTAGTATCAAACAAAATAAAAGCTGGAGATAATTTACTTGTAGATTACAAATCAAATTCAAATGAATTAAATTTGCTGATCAATAAAAAAGAAAAAGCTTCTTGAAAGTAATTAAATTCGGTGGAACTTCAGTTGCCACTTCAAGTTCGTTAAAAAAAGTCTTCTCAATAATTGAAAATGAGAAAGATAGTATTTTTGTTGTAGTCTCAGCGTTAGGAGGCATTACAGATATACTTCAAAAATTCTTAAATTCCAAAGGGAAAAATTCAACTGTTTTTCTAAAACAAATCGAAGAAAAACACTTGGAAGTTATTCATGGACTTTCAAAAATTGAAAATCAAAGTCCTTTGCTAAGTTTTCTTAAACAACAACTAAATGAATTAGAAACAATTTTAGAAGCAGTATCTACTATTGATGAGATAACTACAAAAACAATCTCTAAGGTTTTGAGCTTTGGAGAAATTTTATCAAGTAAACTAATTTATGAAATATTAAAAGAGAGAGGTAATGATATTTCATATGTAGATTCCAGAAAAATTATTTTTACAAAATATCATAATGATCATGAAATTGTTGATGAAGAAAAGACAGGTATTGCAGTTTCAAATAATTTAGATCTAATTGAAACAAAAATAATTCTAATGCCTGGTTTTATTGCAACTGATTGTAATAGTGAAATCTCTAATTTAGGTAGAGGAGGATCTGACTATACGGCTTCAATTATTGCAAATTATACAAATTCTAAAGTTCTAGAAATATGGACTGATGTTAGCGGAGTTTTTTCAGCTAACCCAAAAATAGTTAAAAACTCTAGGCCAATAGAATCTTTATCATACAAAGAAGCTATGGAACTATCTTTCTTTGGAGCAAAAGTTCTTTATTTCCCATCACTTCAACCATTAATTGAGAAAAATATTCCAGTATATATTAAAAACACATTTGATCCAAATGCAATTGGCACATGTATTTCTAATTCAACTAAATCTAAAAAAGAAAATACGGTTAAGGGAATCAGTCATATTGAGAATATATCTCTAATTAACTTTGAAGGTTCTGGAATGGTTGGTGTTCCAGGGTTTTCAAAAAGATTTTTTGAAGCTCTCTCACAAAAAGGAGTAAATGTTATAATGATAACTCAAGCCTCTTCTGAATTCTCTATATGTATAGCTGTTAATGAATCTGATGCTAAGACTGCAAAAAATCTTATTGATAAAGAATTTGAATATGAAATATCTCAAAATAAAATAAATGAATGTCAAATTGAAAATTCTTTATCAAATATTGCTATAGTTGGAGATAATATGAAAAGTAAAAAAGGTGTTAGCGGAAAATTATTTAGCACTTTAGGGAATAATAATATAAATATAAGAGCAATTGCTCAAGGTGCATCAGAAAGAAATATATCAATAATAATAGATGAGAAAGACAACATAAAGGCTTTAAATTCATTACATGAAGCATTCTTTGAAAATAATTGTAAAAATGTACATCTTTTTATAACAGGCGTAGGGAATGTTGGATCGAATTTAATTAAACAAATCTTTGATCAAAAAAAATCACTAGAAGAAAATTTAAGACTCAAATTAAAAGTTATGGGGTTGTCTAATTCAAAGAAAATGATCCTTAGTGATACTGAAATAGATCTTAATGATTGGAGGTCAAAATTAGATTCAAGTGATCTTAGCTCTAATAATGATCAGTTTTTAAATTTTTCAATAAATCAAAATCTAAGGAATAGTCTTTTTATTGATAATACAGCAAATGCAGATGTAACTATTAATTATAATAATTATTTAAAAAATGGAATAGGTATTGTCACTTGTAATAAAATTGCATGTTCTGATAATTTAGAAAAATATCTTGAACTAAAATCATTATCAAGAAATCATAATTCTCCATTTCTTTATGAAACTAATGTTGGTGCAGCATTGCCAATAATTAATACATTAAATAATCTTATAAATTCTGGAGACAGGATTAGAAAAATTGAAGCGATACTCTCTGGTACTTTAAATTTTATTTTTAATAATTTCAATAAAGAAAATTCATTTTATGAAGTTGTTAAAAAGGCTGTTGATCTTGGTTATACTGAGCCTGATCCAAAAATTGATTTATGTGGAATTGATGTTTCAAGAAAAATATTAATTCTTGCTAGGGAAAGTGGTAAAAAAATGAAATTTAGTGATGTGCAAAATGAAATGTTCCTCCCCAAAGAATCGATTGAATCAAACTCCAAGGAAGAATTCCTAAAATCATTAAAAGATAATAATGATCACTTTGATCAAATATTAAATAAAGCAATAGAAAAGAGATCAAGACTAAAGTATGTTGCCTGTCTTGAAAATGGTAAGGCTAGTGTTGGTATAAAGACGGTTAAAGAAGACCACCCCTTTTATAATATAGAGGGCAGGGATAATATCACAGTATTTCATACTGACAGATATAAAGATTCTCCCCTAGTAGTTAAAGGTCCAGGAGCTGGAGGTGAATTCACGGCATCAGGAGTTTTTGCTGATATAATTAAAGCTAGTGAGAAATAATGGATAGTATAAAAGTATTTTCTCCAGGAAGTGTATCAAATATGTCTTGTGGATATGATATTCTTGGATTTTGTCTTGATAAAGTTGGTGATACAATAACAGTTACAAAAACATCAGAAAAGGGTATAAAAATTTCGTCAATTGATAAATACAATCTCCCAACCAATATCAATCAAAATGTAGCTGGAATTGCTGCTCAAGCAATGATTAAGGATATTAAACTAGATTATGGATTTGATATAAAAATTAAAAAAGGCATTAAACCTGGAAGTGGTATTGGGAGTAGTGCAGCAAGTTCAGCTGGAGTTGTTTTTGCAATTAATAAACTTATTGATTATCCTTTTAGTGATTTAGAATTAATAAGATTTGCAATGGAAGGGGAAAAATTTGTTAGTGGTTCATATCATGCAGACAATGTCTCACCTATTTTATTAGGTGGTTTTACCTTGGTTAGATCAGTAAAAGATTTAGATATAATAAAACTTCCAAATCCAAAAGGATTGATTGCCACGATAATTAGACCAGAAATTGAAATAAAAACTTCAGATTCAAGAAAGGTGGTTAAATCAAAAGTAACAATTGATAAAATGGTTCAACAATCTGCAAATTTAGCTGCATTTATTTCTAGTTTATATACTGAAGATTATGACTTAATGTCAAATTCAATAGTTGATGAGATAATTGAACCTGATAGAGCTCTCTTAATTCCTGAATTTTATAATATTAAAGATATAAGTATAAAATCTGGAGCAATCGCATGTGGTATTTCTGGTTCAGGACCAGCAATCTTCGCTCTATCAAAAAACAATAAAATAGCTAATGATATTCTGAATAAAATGTCATCTCACTTTAATAGTGTTAATATTAGTTATAATGGTTTTGTCTCAATAATAAATTCAGAGGGCGTTAAAGTTATTGATTAATGAAATATATTAGCTTAAATCATAATTCACAGCCTGTAAACTTTCAAACAGCTTTAATTAACGGTTTAGCTCCTGATAAAGGCCTGTATTTCCCAGAGAAAATTATTACTCTTCCAAAAAAGATTATTGATAATATAAAAACGATAGATGATACTGAATTATGTTATGAAGTTATTAAAGACTATATAGGTAATGATTTTACCGAAGATGAATTAATTAAAATTATTCAAAAGACAATAGATTTTAAAATACCTCTAAAGAAAGTTGAAAATTCAATATTTTCCTTAGAGTTATTTCATGGTCCAACTCTTGCTTTTAAGGATATTGGCGCAAAGTTTTTAGCGTTATGTATGGATAAAATTAAGAATGATTTTGATTCAAAAGAAATTACAGTTTTAGTCGCAACATCTGGAGATACTGGTGGAGCTGTTGCAAAAGGATTTGAAGGTTTAAATGGAATTAATGTTTGTATTCTTTATCCTAAAGGAAGAATTAGTCAAGTTCAAGAAAAACAAATTACAACAAATGCTAAAAATGTTATTGCTTTTGAAGTTAATGGTAATTTTGATGATTGCCAGAAAATGGTTAAAGATGCCTTCAGTGATATTGAAATAAAAAATAAAATTATATTGACATCCGCAAATTCAATAAATATTGCTAGATGGTTACCTCAAATGTTTTATTATTTTTTAGCTATAAAAAAAATAGAAAATAATAATCAAAATATTTTTTCAGTTCCAAGTGGAAACTTTGGTAATATTTGTGCAGGAATTTTAAGTAAAGAAATGGGTTTAAATATTCAACTATTTATAGCCTCAACTAATATTAATAAAACAGTTCCTAGATATTTAGAATCTGGTATATATAATCCTAAAAAAACGAAACCTACAATTTCAAATGCAATGGATGTGTCAAATCCAAGTAATTTTATTAGAATTCAAAAGATATTCAATAATGATCTTCAAAAAATCAATAAAGTCATAAAAGGTTATAGCTATAATGATTCTGAAACAAGAGAAGCTATTAAAGATGTTTATAACTCTTATAACTATATAATGGATCCACATAGTGCAATTGGATATCTTGGTTTAAAAAGTTATTTAAAAAATCCTAGATCTGATGTAAATGGCATTTTTTTATCAACTGCTCATCCAATAAAATTTAAAGAAGAAGTAGAAAATAGTATTGGGGAACAAATTAGTCTTCCTTCAAGACTAAAAAAGATTATGACAAAGAAGAAAAATACTATTGAAATTGAAAGCTACGATCAATTAAAGGATCATTTATTATGGAAGGTCAATTAATTATAGGAAGCTTAAATTCTCCCAAAGGGCTTTTCTGTTTCATTAACTCCTCAATAACTTCAATTTTTCTGGGAGCATCTGAAGATAAATTTATTGGACCATTTATTGTAATTAATATATCATCTTCTATTCTTACTCCAATATTCCACCATTTAGGGTCACAATCACTACCAGTAGGTATATAAATTCCTGGTTCAACAGTTATAACCATGTTCTCAGAAAGTATTCTATCTCCAGGATCATGAACATCAAGTCCAATATGGTGAGAAACCCCATGGGGAAAATATTTTGAAGTATCTCTACTATTATTAATTATTCCTAAAGAAATTAAGCCTTCTGAAATTATTTTATATGAAGCCTTATTAATATCTGTAAATGAATTTCCAATTTTTGACATTCTTATTCCTTCTTCTTGAGCCTGATATACAAGATTATAAATTTCTTTTTGTTCATTAGAAAATTTACCATTAACTGGAATAGTCCTAGTAACATCAGCTGTATATCCTCTATATTCAGCTCCAACATCCATCAATATCAATTGATCTTTTATATTATTGTTGTCATTTGTGACATAGTGTAATACACATGAGTTTCCTCCCGACCCTACTATTGAGTTATATCCTTGATGAGCAGCTCCATATTTTCTGTATATATATTCATGAATACCCTGAACCTCTCTCTCGGTCATTTCGTTATGGATAGCTTTCATTACTTCAACTTGAGCAAAAGCAGAAATCTTTACAGCTTTTTTTAACAATTCAATTTCTTCTTTATCTTTTGTTTGTCGTAGACTTTTCATTAAATCATTTAAAGTTTTAGTATTAATTGATAGCTTTTTATTATCAATAAGCTCATTATCGTTTTTATTATTTGAGCTATCACTTAACAACTTCTCAAATTTTATTTGTAAATCGAATAAATCATAAACATCATTTGTATTATCTCTTACATCATCTCGTAATTCATTATGAAGGACATAATCAAAATTGCTAAAATCCAATTCAGTTTCAATAAATTCTGATCTAAGCTGAACTCTATCAAATCCCATCTTTCTAGCCCCTTCAATACCTAATCTTATTCCATCCCACATTTCCCTATATTCATTTCTCTCTCTAATGAAGAGTTGTTCATAATATTTACCTTTTTCATCTGCCTGTTGATTTGAATAAATGATTAATACACCATGTGGTTCTCTCCAACCTGTTAAATAATAGAAGTTGGTATTTTGGTGATACATAAAGTTTGTGTCATTAGATCTTTTCATTACAGGGGACGTAAAGAAAATAGCTATGCTATTATCTGGCATCTTTTCTCTAAATTCAGACCTCTTTTTTTTATGAAAATCCGGCCCTAAATCATCATTATACTGTTGAGAATTCAACAGAAAATTATTATTAATAATCAAAAGAATTAAAAATATTTTAATTTTAGAAATCATTTGTCTATTTAATCATAAAAGTAAATCAATTTTATCTAATGAAAAAAACATTTCTTTTTAACAAACACTCTCAATTAGGAGCTAAAATTTCTAATTTCGCAGGATTTCAAATGCCTATTAGCTATTCATCTGTTAACAATGAGCATTTGCATGTTAGAAATAGTGCAGGAATATTTGATGTATCTCATATGGGGGAGATTTTAATTTCTGGAAAAAATTCTACTAAACTTTTACAAAGAATTTGCAGTAATGATATTTCAAAGTTAGATCCAGGAATGGCTCAATATAACTGTATTACAAATTTTGAAGGTGGAATTATTGATGATTTAATTGTTTATCAAATTGAACTAGATAAATATCTCTTAGTTGTAAATGCCTCAAATATTCAAAAAGATTATACCTGGATATTAGATCAAAACAAAGCATTTAATGCAACTATAATTGATGAATCTAATAATTACTCACTTCTTGCAATTCAGGGACCTAAGGCAATTGATTATTGTCAAAAATTTACAGATGTAGATTTAAAAGAGATTAAGAACTATTCGCATGTTACATCAAAATTTAATAACTGTAATGATATTCTTTTATCTAAGACTGGATATACTGGTTCTGGTGGATTAGAAATATATATCCCTAATAAAGATGTAGTAAATATTTGGGATTCTCTTTTCAAATTCAATAAAAATGAAACTTTAATGCCAATAGGTCTAGCAGCTAGAGATACACTAAGAATTGAAATGGGTTATTGCCTGTATGGTAATGATATTAATGATAACACCTCCCCTATTGAAGCTGGATTAAGCTGGATTACGAAACCTGAAACTGAATGCATTGGTTTTGAAATTTTTAAAAATCAAATTTATAATGGTGTTAAAAAGAAATTAGTTGGATTCAAACTTAAAAATAGAGGTATTCCAAGAGCTGGATATAAAATTTATGATTCTAGTCATAAAGAAATTGGAGTTACCACGTCAGGAACGTTTTCTCCTATTTTAAAAAAAGGAATTGGTTTAGGATATATTAATATTAAATTATTAAATGCTAATAATTATATCTATATTAAAATTAGGAATGAATTTGTTGAATCAGAAATCGTAAAACCACCATTCATAGAAATATAAATATGGTAAGAGCATTTTAATTCAGGAAAGCTAGGAAATTAAAAAGATGGTTAAAAAGACAAATTTAATAGTTGCGACATTATATTCAATTATACTTGCTATTGTTGAAGCAATATTGAATTGGGGTGATTGGCAATATGCTCCTTTATGGATTGTTGACTATTTGATTGTTATAATTTTATTATCAGCAGTATTTGTATTTAAGAAAAATATTCAAAGGTTAATGTTATTGTTAGGATGGGCTTTTTCAGCAGGCGTGATGTATATGGTTCTTTTTATAAACTTAGGACCTATTCCATCAGCTGTAGCATCTCCTAATGTTGAAGGTATATTACCATTAGTAGGATTAGCCCTTATAGTTTCAATTGTTGGAATTGTATTAACTATCATTGATAGTAAAAATAATTAATAATTATTTTCTTGGTTCAATACTTGAAACTTTATCTCTTAAGAATTCAAAATCTTTCTCTATATCACCAGTAGTATAAAAGGGTTTATTTAAAATCACAGTTTTATTTTTATAGTCAAATGAGGTCATCATTATAGGGATTCTTGATTGATTAGCAATGTAATAAAAACCGGTTTTCCATTTTTCAACTTTTTCCCTTGTCCCTTCAGGTGCAATAGCTAAATGATTAATCTTGTTCTTATTAATCAATTCCACAACAGTTTCAACATAATTTTTATTGATTTCCCTATCAATAGGGATTCCTCCCCAAAATTTAAATATTAATCCTGTTAAGGGGTTAAACAACTCTTTTTTCCCAAGAAATTTAATTCTTTTATTAAGGATAGTTCGGGTTAAGACAGCTACAATAAAGTCAAAATAGCTAGAATGCGGAAGAACAGCTACAATTAACTTTTGAATGTCTGGATATTTACCTTTTATAGTCCAACCCATAAGTTTAAAAAAAATTAAGCGAGCTAAAGTTTTTTTCATTGTCTCTTAAGGTATTCTTCTGCTCTAATCAAGTCTTGAGGTGTATCAATTGATATTCCAGAAAAATCTGTTTTAACCATCTTAATTTTTTTTCCATTTTCTATATACCTCAGACATTCTATTCTTTCTTTTTTCTCCATCATTGTTTTTTTCATTTTTGAAAATTCTATAAGAGTTTTTTTTCTAAATGCATAGACTCCGATATGCTTATAGTTATTTATATTTTTTAAATCTGAAATCATAGGAATTCTGGAAAAATTAATTGAATAGTTATCCCTATCAACTATAACCTTTACATTATTTGGATTATTAAGTTCTTCTTTATCATTAAACTTTCTCATTAAAGAAGCCATTTCAACTTCTATGTTTTTAAACTCATTTACTAATTTTTCAATTGATGATTTATTAATAAATGGTTCATCTCCCTGCAAATTTACAATTATATCATATTCAAGATCTGCAGCAACTTCAGCTATTCTATCTGTTCCAGACTCATGATGTGAAGAAGATTTTAGGTAGTTTCCATTAACAGATTTTAGTAAATCTATTATTTGATCACTGTCTGTAACAACATAGACTTCGTCAAAAACATTTGTCTTTAATGCAGATTGGTAGGTTCTAAGAATAATTGGGACTCCAGATAATTTTTTTAGCAATTTGCCATAGAATCTTTTGGATTCAACCCTAGCTGGAATTAATGCAATCTTTTTCATTTAAAATATTTTTCTAATATAATTCATTTATTAATAGTTTTACGAATAAAAAAAAATTGTAGATTTGTTAATATCAAAAAAAAACAAGATGAATAAAAAACGTGGACTTGAACTCTTTTTATGGATACTATCTATTTTTTTTGCTTCGCAAATATATAGTTCAATCAATGGACCTATAAAATTTAATAAAGTAAAAAATGAAAGATACGCAATAGTTATTAACAGGCTAAAAGACATTCGTATTGCTCAAATAGCACATAAAGATGTTAAAGGTTATTATGCTAACAATTTTGATGAACTTGTGAGCTTTATAGACAATGGTCTTTTTACTCTTATCGAGGAGAAAGATTCCTCCTATCTCGCATATGACAGGATATATAGAATTGATATGCTTAAAGAAGTTAGAATAGTTCGCGAATTAGGAAAAGTTTCTGTAAAAGACTCTTTATTTAAAGATAATGAGAGTTATAAACAGATGGCATTTATTCCTATCAAAGGAAAAGAAGATGAAAGATTTTCAATTTCTGCAGATATTATTGATAAAAATGGATATGAAGCTCATGTTTTTGAAGTAAAAGTCAAAAAAGATGTTATTCTTTATGATCAGAATAAAGATCTTCTAAAGCAAGAAAATAAAGTAATATCTGTTGATGGTGTTAATGGATCTGAAATAGTTCTTGGCTCAATGACTGAGGTTAGCACTAGCGGAAACTGGCCAACAATTTTTGATGCAAACAAGAAGTAAAAATAATTCACCAGATACATTAGAAGTTCATCAATTTAAATCTTATTTTTTTATTGGAAATAATAATACTTTCAAATTATTTAATCCAAAATTGTATTCTAAAAGCGATATTAAATCTAATAATATTAACATAATTCATTTTGAGAGACCCCCTGTTATAATTCCAAAATCATTATTTAAAAAGGACAACTTAAAAAAATACGTCTCAACTAACTATAAGATATCAAAAGCTTCAAATATTGCTTATGATGAAACTAATGATAAATTAATTTATATAGTTTATGAAAGACAAAATATTTTAGAAAGTCTTTTTAATAAAGAAAATCTTGAATTTAGATCAATTAACTACTTCACATCACTATATGAATATTTATTACCATTAAAGAAAAAAGATGATTTATCAATATATATTAATCTTCAAGCTAACTTATTTGATCTAATTATATTTAAAAAAAATGAATTCTTTTACTTTAATACATTTAATAAAAACAACAAAGAAGAGTTCCTTTATTATTTATTATATGTTTTGAAAAATTTTGAAGCAGATATAAATACATCTAAAATTATTTTCTTAGGCAAGTTTGAAGAATTTAAAGATTATTATGAATATGCAAGATCATATGCAGAAGTAATATTTGAGGAAAATAACTCTGAAACAAAAAATACTATAAAGCATGAATCTCCATTCTTCTTAAATTCTTTAGTTTGAAAATAATTTCAGGATCTAAAAAAAGTCATGTAATTCGTGCTCCAAAGAATTTGTCAATAGTAAGACCTACATCTGGATTAGTAAAAGAATCACTGTTCAATATATTAAGCAATTATTTTATTTTCAATGAAATTAAAGTATTAGATCTTTATGCAGGAATTGGAAATATCTCTTATGAATTTGGATCAAGAGGATGTAATGAAATTGATTCAGTTGATATTAATTTTCGATGTACTGATTTTATAAAAAAAATGACTAAAGAGCTTGATTTAAAAATAAAAACATTCACACTTAGCGTAGATAAATTTATTATGAAAAATGAATCTAAATATGATATTATTTTTGCAGATCCACCTTATCCTTTTGTAGATAAAAAATACTCAGATTTAATTAATTCAATTTTTGATTTAAATATGATAAATAAAGGTGGGTTATTAGTAATTGAGCATCATAAAAAAATTGAATTAAATAAACATAAAATGTTTTATTTTGATAAAACATATGGAGGGACAACATTAAGCTTTTTTAAAAAAGCAAGCCTGTAAGCCGGATTCTGTCGAGCCTTATCATTTATCTAGGCATATTATTACTAAAATGCTCAATCCACCTACCCTTCTGTATAAGGCGAGCAACCTTAATTTACAGATATACTTGGTGTTTCACCATGCAGAGTTTACAAGATTCCACTACAGCCTAACTGTACATACTTTCTGTTGCACTATTCCTATCTAACGATGTCGGGAGTTACCCGATGCATTGCTCTATGGTGTCCGGACTTTCCTCTGTTAAAAACAGCGATAAGACGGCTTGCAAATGCAAATATAGATATTTGTTAATAATTAAATACTAAAATTATATAATGACCTTTATTTAGTTTTACTCAATTTTTATATTTGTTTAATTATGACTACTAACTCTTCCGCTTCTGCATTAAGATATAGACCTCAAAAATTTGAAGAGGTAATTGGACAAGATGCTATTGTTAAAACTTTATTAAATGCTATAAAAAATGATAGCCTTGCACAAGCTCTTCTTTTCTGTGGGCCTAGAGGAGTTGGGAAAACAACATGTGCACGAATTTTAGCAAAAGAAATTAATAAGGTGGAATCAGACTATGATTATAATATTTTTGAATTAGATGCAGCAAATAATGCTGGGGTTGAAGATATAAGGACACTTATCGATCAATTTAGAATTCCCCCACAAATCGGTAAGTATAAAGTATATATCATTGATGAGGTTCATATGTTATCAAAACCTGCTTTTAACGCTTTTTTAAAGTCCCTTGAAGAACCTCCAAAACACGTAATCTTTATTCTAGCAACAACAGAGAAAAATAAAATAATACCTACAATTTTATCTAGATGTCAAATTTTTGAATTTAAAAAAATTGATCATCTTAAGATAGAGAACTCCTTAAATAAGATATGTAAAGAGAATAAAATTGATTTTGAAGAAGAAGCATTAAATTTAATAGCAAGTAAATCAGATGGTGCAATGAGGGATGCGCTAGTTATGTTTGATAGATTAGTTACATTTACTAATGGTAATCTTTCTCTCAAAGATGTATCTATTAATCTAAATACATTAGATATAGATACATATTTTAAGTTTTCAGAATTAATTTTTTCAAGTTCTATACCAGAGATTTTAATAAAATATAATGAAATTGTTAAAATGGGTTTTGATGGACTAAGTTTTATTGACGGTTTATCTAAACACTTTAGAGAAATGTTAATTTTAAAATATTCAGATAGTCAAAAGATTTCTACGTATAGTGATTCTATTAAATCAAAATACGAAGAGATTGCAAAAAAAGTAGAAATTGATGAGATTATTGGAATGATTGATATAATTAATGATTCTGAAATTAATTACAAGAAAATCACTGATGAGAGGATCCATGTAGAATTATGCTTATTAAAACTTGCATCCTATAAAAAGGATAATAAAAAAAAAACTTCCTAATATCAACTAAAGATTTCAGATCTATTCTTAATATTCAAAAGCATGACAATTCTTCTTTAAATGAAGAAAAAGAAAATAGACTATTTGACATACCTAAAAGTAAGAGAAGTATTTCCAGTTTTTCTTTAGCAAGTGTTGATTTTAAAAATTCAATACCTAATAATTCAGATATTGAACAGTTTGATCTTCCAAATAATAAATTTTCAAAATTAGATTTATTAAAAAAATGGAAAGAATTCTGTCAAATTCAAGAAAAAAGGGGAAATATAAATATATTGTCTGTTCTAAAAATGAATGAACCAGACCTAAATAATGAGAAAATTATTATTAAAGCTGTTAACCAGATAAATAAAAAAGAGATCGAGAGCATTTCAGATGAAATCTTAAGTTATCTAAAAAAAGAATTAAACAACTACTCTATAACTTTAAGAGTCAAACTAGAAAAATTTAAAAAAGAAAATGAACCAAAATCTTTAAACAATAAAGAAAAAATAATATCCATGATAGATTCAAATCCAAAATTTAAATCTTTAATTGAAGAATTTAATTTAAAGTATTAGCTTTTTTCCAGCACTATTAAAATATATTTCTTTTATCATCCCATCAACTAAACCGACTTTTGGGACAAAAATTTTGTTAGAACCTGACCATTCCATAGTTTTAGAAAATATTTTTAGAGCAGGGATTATAACATCCGCTCTATCGGGGTTTAAATCGTATTGTAGTATTCTTTTTTCATAATCTATTTTTGATAGATTATTAAGTAATGTTATCATAGAGAAATATGAAATTGGTTTTCCTACTTTAGTATTTGTTATATTTTGAATTTTATTAATATTTCCGCCAGTTCCAAATAATCTAAGCTTAAAATCTTTATCCATATTATCTTTTATCCAAATCTTTATCTGATCTCCAACATTAGTTTTATTTTTTTTATTTAAATCTCTCACTGTACCAATATTAAATGACCTAGATAAAGTCTTTTTGCCATTTTGAACAAAACTTAATTCAGTACTTCCACCACCTACATCAATATATAGATTTTTCCTAAATGGATGATTTTTTTCAATTAGTTTTGCATTAGAAATAATTTTAGCTTCTTTTAAGCCATCAATTATTTCGATTTCAATTGCAGTTTCACTTTTAACTTTAGATATAATAACATCAGAGTTTTCTGCTTCTCTAAGAGCTGATGTAGCATATGCAAGATAATAGTCAACACCATGGACCTTCATTATATACTTCATTGAATTAATTGCATTAATGAATGTTTCTATTTTGTTTTTTGAAATAGATTGATCTTTAAATGAATCTTCTCCAAGTCTTAATGGAAGTCTTATATAACTATTTTTTTGAAAATGAAGTTTACCTTCATTATTTTTTATGACATAAGATATTAGCATTCTAACAGCATTTGATCCAATATCTATAGCAGCTATTTTATTTAAATTCAAACCTAAGTGTTAATCTTACAAAAATAATCATAAGTATCCCATTGAGATCTAATTTTTTTATTTTTGTTTTCAACAAATTCATTCTGTTTATTAAGATTAATTAATCTAGATTTAACATTATCGTTCAAACTTATTTTAATGGTATCTAGAATTTGTTTTTTAAGATCTTTTTGATAAATAGGACAGGCAACTTCTACCCTATTATTAAGATTCCTTGTCATAAGGTCAGCAGAAGAAATATAAACTTTTTTGTCACCCCCATTTTCAAATATATAGACTCTAGGATGTTCTAGATATTTGTCTACTACGCTAATAACCTCAATATTTTCACTTAAATTTTTCAGATTAGGAATTAAACAACATATTCCACGAATAATTAATTTAATTTTAACTCCAGAATTACTAGCCTCGTATAATTTATCGACAAATTTATAACTTGTTAAACTATTTAATTTTAAAATTATTGCTGATTTTTTCCCTTTTTTTGAATTTTCAATTTCATGGTCAATCATTGAAAAAAGTATAGAAGATGTATAATGGGGTGATACTATTAAATGTTTATATTTCTGAATCTTATAGTTAACTTTTAAAAATTCAAAAACTTTACTAACATCTTTTAGAATACTTTGATTAGCTGTGAATAGTGTGTAATCTGTATAAACTTTTGCAGTAGATTCATTAAAATTTCCTGTACTAATAAATCCATAGAATTTCTTCTTATTATTTTCTCGTCTTTCTATTAAGCATATTTTTGAATGGACTTTTAAACCTTTGACACCGAAAATTAATTCAACTCCAGCTGCTTTAAGCATCTCAGAAACTCTAATATTGTTTTCTTCATCAAATCTAGCTTGAAGTTCTATTTGAACTAAAACCTTCTTTCCGTTTTTTGCTGCATTAATTAATGAACTAATAACATTGGAATTTTTAGATAGTCTATATAAGGTTATTTTTATAGATTTAACGTTTGGATCAATTACAGATTGTCTAAGAAAAGCTACTAAATATGAAAATGAATGATAGGGAGTATACATTAAAAAATCTTTTTTAGAAATTTGTGTTAAAACATTAGCTTCAATATGAAAATTAAGGATATTCAATGGCTTCTTTTTTTTATACATTAAATCTTGTCTAGATAAATCTGGAAAATCCATATAATCTCTTCTTTGGTGATATCTAGCACCTGGAATTAAACTATCATTTGAAGTTACTTTTAGTTTTTTAATAATAAAATCTAGAGTAGAATTAGAAATATCTTTATCATAAACTAATCTAACTGGATTGCTATATTTTCTTTTATTTACATATTCAGATATTTTCTTTATATAACTTTTAGACAAATCTATATCATCAATATCCATCTCTGCATCTCTTGTTATTTTAACCATATGAGTGTCAATTCTTTCATAATTGTAATAACTGAAAATTATTTTCAAGTGATATCTTATAACATCATCAATTAGCATTATATATTGTTTATTAGATATTTTAGGAAGAACAACAAACCTACTAATGTTCTCAGGTATTTCAACTATAGCATATATGTTATCATGGTTATTGAGAATCATATTAGCAATTAGAAATGCTTTATTATCAGTAAAATCATATTTCCTACTTTTAGAGAGGATAATTGTTACAAGTGCAGGACTGATTTTTCTTAAAAAGAAATCTTTTAAAAATTCTTTTTGTGAATCTTTCACTTGATTTTCATTAATAAAATAAATGTTTTCTTTTTTTAATGATGACTGTATTGAATTTAGAATTTTAGAGCTCTTGTTCTGAAGCTTAATAACTTTATTAGTAATTTGATCTAAAAGATGAATTGCATTTTGGTTTTTATCGTCATTCTTATTAACTCCTGACTCAGCGATTCTTTTAACAGTGGCATATCTTACTTGAAAAAACTCATCAAGATTATTTGAGAAAATTCCAAGGAATCTGAGTCTTTCAATTATTGGAACATTTATATCAGATGCTTCTTGTAGGACTCTAGAATTAAAATCTAGCCAACTAATCTCTCTATTTAAATATTTATTTTTCACTTTTTATATTATTTAAAGAAATTTGGATATCCCTATTATTAATTGTTGACCAATTGTCTTTATTAAAGATTAATTTAACCCATCTTGAAGTGGGTAAATTTAAAATTTTGTTTTCTGAGAAATAATTAGCAATATCTGTTAAAGCGGGATTATGGCCAACAATTACAACTCTTGACACCTTATTATCAATTTCTAATATAAATTTAAGGATATCATTAAAACTAAATGTGTAAAGTTTGTCAGAAATAATTAAATTATTAAGACTAAGTTTTAACTTATCAATTAGAATGATTGAAGTATGAAGAGCTCTATTTGCATTACTAGAAAAGATAATCTCTGTCTTTTTAAAAATTGTTTTAGATTCTTCTGCTATCTTTTCAATCTTATGTATACCACTTTCTGATAATGGTCTATTTATATCCTCAACATTATAATCCCATGATGATTTTGAATGTCTTAAAATTATTAGTTCTTTCATTTTAAGGAGACAATAATTTTGTTTCCCACTTACTATTTTCATTTATCTTAAAAAAAACTCTATTATGAAGTCTACTTGGTCTTCCTTGCCAAAACTCAATCTCTAATGGTTTAATAATTATTCCTCCCCAATAATTTGGTCGAATAATTTTTTTTCCCTCAAGTTCTTTCTGTTTTTTCTCAAATTTCTGCTCTAAATATTTAAGATTTGGTATTTCAGAACTTTGATCAGAAATTATTGCACTAATTTGACTACTTCTTGGTCTAGAATTAAAGTACTCATCAGATTTTTCATCTGAAACCTTTTCGGCTATTCCATTAACAATAACCTGTCTTTCAAGGAATTGCCAAAAAAAAGATAATGAAACCATTTTGTTTATTTTAATTGATTTAGCCTTTTTGCTTTGATAATTAGTAAAGAAAATAAATCCTTCATCAGAAAACTCTTTAAGAAGTACAATTCTTGAAGATGGTTTATTTAACTCATTAACAGTAGATATTGTCATAGCGTTAGGCTCTATTATCTTATCACAACTTTCAGCTTCCTTAAACCATTTAGCAAAAAGATCAATTGGGTTATCACCTATTGAATCAATATTTAAATAGTCAAATTTATAAGATCTCCTATGGTTAAATAATTTCATTATTCTAAATTTTTAATAATTCATTTTTGATGCTAGTAAATATATTACTGCCATTCTTATAGCAACTCCGTTTTCAACTTGATCTAAAATTATTGAATCTTTAGAATCAGCAAGTTCAGAAGAAATTTCAACTCCTCTGTTTATAGGTCCTGGATGTAAAATTATTATTTCTTTTTGCAATTTATCTATCTTTTTTCTATCAAGTCCAAAAAGCATAGAATATTCTCTATTATTAGGGAAATAAGATTTTTCCATTCTTTCATGTTGAACTCTTAAGACATTGGCAGCATCACACCAAGATAAAGCTTTGTCTATTTCAGTCTCTATAGTAACCCCTAGTGATTCTATTTCTCGAGGAAGAAGACTTAAAGGACAACTTATTTTTATTTTAGCATTTAATAATTTTAAAGCATATATGTTTGATAAAGCAACTCTAGAATGCAGTATATCTCCAACAATAAGTATTTTTTTCCCATCAAGATTACCTAATTTCTGTTTTAATGAGTATGTATCAAGTAATGCCTGAGTTGGGTGCTCATTAGTTCCATCTCCAGCATTTATTATACATGAGTTAACATTTTTTGAAAGCAACAAGGCTGAACCTGGATTAGGGTGCCTTAAAACAATCATATTTACCTTCATAGCCAAGATATTATTAACAGTATCTATTAAAGTTTCCCCTTTCTTTATTGAAGATGATGAACTTGAAAAATTGATTACATCTGCACTAAGTCTCTTCTCTGCTAGTTCAAATGATAATTTTGTTCTTGTACTATTTTCAAAAAAAAGGTTTGCAATAGTTATATCTCTTAAACTAGGAACTTTTTTAATTGGCCTATTAAGAACTTCTTTGAAATGATCTGCTGTATTAAAAATTAGATCTATGTCTTCTCTTTTTAAATACTTTATTCCTAATAAATTATCAACACTTAATTGTCCCATTGTTTATATTTCAATATATACAACATCATTATCTTTGTCTTTACCCCAAATTACACTAACCTTATCACCTTTAATTGTGTCAATCTTAGCTCCAAAATAATTAGCTTCAATTGGTAATTCCCTTTTAAACCTTCTATCAATCAAAACCATTAATTCAATAGACTTAGGTCTACCATAACTATCAATAGATGACATAGCTGCTCTAATACTCCTTCCAGTAAAAAGAACATCATCAATTAAAACTATTTTCTTATTTTCTATTGATATATCGATATTTGATGATTTAGGTTTTATAGTTTTTTCACCTCTCCTAAAATCATCTCTAAAAAAAGTGTAATCTAAATTTCTATGAATAATTTTTTTATTAGTATGTTTTTTAGAAAAAACATCTAGAATTTTATCTAATAAATAAATCCCTCTTGGTTGAAGTCCAATCAAAACAGTATCATTAAAATCATTATGATTCTCAATTAATTGACATACAAGCCTATTAATAATTATATCAATCTGATTGGAGTTTAAAAAAACTTTTTTCTGCATATTTTCTTATAAGTACAAAAGTATAAATTTTACATTGAGGTAAAAAAAAACCCTTCATAAACTGAAGGGCTGTTTTTTTAATCATCTTTCTTTTTTGATTTTGTAGACTTTGTCTTTTTTACTTCCTTTTCTGGTTTCTCTTCCTTCTTTTTAGATTTCGTAGACTTTGTCTTTTTTACTTCCTTTTCTGGTTTCTCTTCCTTCTTTTTAG
>MPMF02272476.1_pt1 | contig 108151 bp, 105 predicted proteins | sample 1617271 | NCBI WGS metagenome assembly MPMF02 (sample SAMN05944812, study PRJNA350692) | marine metagenome | biome: marine; feature: ODZ; material: water; isolation source: 120 m water sample prefiltered with 30 um filter, filtered on to 0.2 um... | place: Pacific Ocean | collected 2012-04-09... | reverse complement strand
TAGCAAGAGTGAACCACCTGATCCCTTCCCGAACTCAGAAGTGAAACCTCTTAGCGCTGATGGTAGTGTGGCACTTGCCATGTGAGAGTAAGTCATCGCCAGCTTTTAAATTCAAACACCCCCTCCGCTTACGCAGAGGGGATGTTTTTTATTGGCTAAAATTAAAAAAACATAGTGGAATAAGAAAAATATTGTGCATAGTTGTAGTATATTTCGCTTATATATAAAACAAATAGCATTTAAAGAGCAAATATGGTTTATAAATTAAGTGATCAGTTAGATCACGTGGGCAATTCCAAATATGTTTTTGAAGCATATGATGAATATTTAAAGACAAATAAAAATAAATTACCTGAAGTCTACTAGTTCTCCTTGCATCTGACTGGTGGTATGGTGGTAGTGGTTCAACAGCTCCCTATTATTGTGAATTAGATAATTTTGAAATTATTGATTTTGGAAAAGAATCAGCTCATTTAATTCTTACGTTAATAAAAAAAGATCATCGAGACTACGAGGAAACTCCATTTCGACTTCGGTTAATTTATCAGGGGATATTAGAATTCAACATTCCTTATCAAAAAAATCTTTCAATTAATCCCTTTGTGTGGCGCTATGATGAGTTCTTATTTTTTGATCCATGGAGTAGTTATGGAAATAATGAAAGAATGTTTACTCATAATATTGAATGGGTTGGGAAAAATGTTTGGTCTATTACTGCGAAACAGATTGTTGCTACATGGGAAGATCTATAAAAGAGTATTAATTTTTTTAAATTTAAAGAATGACTATGTCAATAAAATTGTAAAATAGACAATATAATTTTTAATTCATTTATTAATCAAAGATATAGGTGAATTGAATAAGTTTGTACAACATATCTTTTTACTCATTGAGCTTAAAATTTAGTTTTTGTTGATATTAGATATTTGTATGCATTGGGTCGTCGCTGAAACCTATTCTTTTCCTTATGAGGCTCAAATCGCAAAGACTCAGCTCGAGGCGATGGCGATTCCTGCACGTATTGAAAATGAACATACAATCAATATGGATTGGTTATATTCTAACGCGCTCGGCGGTGTTCGTTTACTTGTACCTCAAGAGCATCTAAGTGTAGCTCAAAGTATTCTTGCTCAAGATTTTAGTCAAGATGTAGATCAAATTCTTGGTTCTGAACAGATTAGTTGCCCTCAATGTGGCAGTACGGAAGTAGAGCCTTATACACAAGGAAAGAAGCCAGCGTATTTAGTTTTTCTGTTGATTGGCTTTCCATTGTTTTTCTATAAGAATGGAATGAAGTGTAAGAAATGCCAGTACTTTTGGAACTAACTTATTTTAAGCATAGAGTTTTCACAATAATCTTATATGATTTGCCAATTTGAATCAAAATCAAAAGACCAGCCTTAATTGAGGTAGAGAAAAACACGCAATCGATTGATTGGGGGAGTAGCTTCACTGTGATACATATTGCTGGATAGGGACGATCTTCTTTGGTGCTGTGAACATAAACAGTATTTTTAACGAAAATATCTTTTATTTGAGTGATATTTAATTCATCCTGTGTATGCTTGATTTAAGTGAATGTATACAAAGTGCTATAAAAAACAAAAAAGAGAGAAAAGATGAGCAAGAAAAAACAATTAGATAGTGTACAAACAGCAGCATTGTTGGACATATTGAAAAATCGTTTTGAACAGAATATGCAAAGACATCAGGGTTTATTTTGGCCTGATATTGAAGATCAATTACAACATCAGCCAGAAAAGTTATGGTCACTGGATCAAATGGAAGTTACAGGTGGAGAGCCTGATGTCGTCGTGATTGAAGCTGATTCATCTGAAATTATATTTTATGACTGTTCCATTGAAACGCCGAAAGGACGTAGAAGCCTTTGCTATGATCGTGCTGCTTTGGATGCGCGTAAGGAACATAAACCTAAAAATAATGCGATTGACGTCGTTGAGACAATGGGTGTTGAACTTTTAACTGAAGCGCAATATAGACAGTTTCAAGAAATTGAAAATTTTGACTTGAAAACTTCTAGTTGGGTAAAAACACCAGAAGATGTTCGTACCTTAGGTGGTGCAATTTTCTGTGATAGCCGCTATGGTCGTGTATTTACTTATCATAATGGTGCACAATCTTATTATGCGACACGAGGTTTCCGCTGTCGTTTAAAAATCAAATAAGCTCTGAAATTTGATATTCAATGATAAGAAATAAGATCTTTTTTAGTTATGAATTTTGCCAAGCGCTTGCTTGGTTTGTTGTGTTTTGCTACCTTAGTCATCACTAAATATTCTAAAACAATGATCGATACTCGCTAGGAAGCAGAAAATGCAATTAAATCCAATGTATTACAATGAACAACATCAAGCTTTTGCTGAGAATGTCCGTCGTTTTGTACAAAAAGAAATGACTCCATTTGTGAATGAGTGGGATGAGGCTGAAACATTTCCTAGAGAACTCTATAAAAAAGCGGCTGAAATTGGGTTATTGGGTTTAGGTTTTGATGAAGAATATGGAGGGATTCCTGATGCCGATCCTTTTTACTCCCTGTTAGCTGGTATCGAAATGGCTAAAGCGGGTTCTGGTGGTGTGCATATTTCTTTGATGGTCCATACCATTGGTGCACCACCGATTCAGCATTTCGGTAGTGAGGAATTAAAAGCCAAAGTATTACCCGATATTATTTCAGGCGAAAAAATTTCAGCATTGGCGATTACTGAACCTGGCGGTGGTTCAGATGTAGCCGCATTGCAAACCAAAGCGATTCGTGATGGTGATTATTATATTGTGTCGGGCGAAAAAACCTTTATTACGTCAGGTATTCGTGCGGACTATTACACGGTTGCAGTTAGAACTGATCCGACCAAAACAGGTGCAGAAGGTGTCTCGATGTTACTTATCGATGCACATAGTGACGGTATTACCAAAACACCATTAAAGAAAATGGGATGGTGGGCTTCTGATACTGCGCATTTACATTTTGATCAAGTTCGAGTGCCAGTGTCCAACTTGTTAGGTCGAGAGAATGCAGGTTTTAAAGTGATTATGAATAACTTTAATATGGAACGGTTTTTCTTGGGAGTGGTGGCTTATGGTTATGCACAAGTTTGCTATGAAGAGGCTTTAGATTGGGCTCAACAACGTAGGACTTTTGGTAAGCGTTTAGTTGATCATCAAGTCGTTCGTCATAAATTAGTAGATATGGCAACTCAATTGACAACCACACGAGCTTTGCTTGAAGAAACAGCTTGGAAAATGACGCAGCCTCAATTGCAGGGTGCTGATCTCGTTGCTCAGATTTCTATGCTTAAGAATGTTGCGACTCGTACTATGCAGTTTTGTGCGGATGCAGCCGTTCAAACACTGGGTGGTATGGGCTTTATGCGTGGAACGAAGTCTGAACGTATTTATCGTGAAGTGAAGGTCAACATGATTGGCGGTGGTGCGGAAGAAATCATGAAAGATTTGATTAGTAAGCAGTTGGGTTATTAAAACTATTCAATACATCATTGAAAGTGCGGATAATACACCGCACTTTTTTATTTAAAGTTTATTCTAGTTCAGCGAGTTCTTCTAAAGAGATCTGACGGATTTCAAAGATGGGTTGTTTCAAAAATGAATTCAGCGTTTTGATATCAATAAACTTTATGTTATCTAGTGCAATACCTTCGATACCGTCTTTTTCCGCATCGTAACGAATATCTGGAGTTTGTTCGATGAATTGTTTGAATAACAGTGGACTATCGCTTAACTCTGCAAGTGGTTTGTCCATCAAAGCTTCAAATTCATAGTCCATCGCATAAATATTGGCTTCCCACGACACATCACTAAAGTTCTCATCTTGACTCGAAATAATGCTACCAGTTTCATAACCTGTGAAATAGTCTTCTTCAGAGTTGATCCAGAGTACATAGCACGGTTGTGTCGCATCGATTTCTAAGAGTTGATACCAGACAATACCTGAAATTTTGGCAAATTCGAAAGCATCGTCTTCATTGAGTTTTGGAATTTCTCCATCATCAATATCAAATTTTTTGCCTGTTTTTTCTAATACAAAAGCTTCAAGTTTTTCATAGATTTCATCATCTACTTCGCCATTGCCGATGTCATAATTACATAGTTCATCATAATATAAGCCTTCGACAACCAAAGCTTTGTATGCCTTTTCCGCTTCTGCTTTATCCGTATAAATCTGTTTAATTGACCCAGTTGAAACGCAATTGGTCAGATGCCATTCATCGTTGTAAGCAAAATCATTTTGACGAATCACGTATTGGATATTACTCATTTTTATTTCCCCTTAAGTTAAGCAATTTTAGTTTTTAATTCTTGCAATTTGACTGCACTCGGTGGTGCGGCCATCCCATTATCCATCCACAGTTCAAAACGCATTGGATTGAAAAAGAAGTCTGGACTGATATCAAAATCAATCAACTTGGCTTCGCTTTTTCCCATCATTGGCAAAATGGTATTAATAAACCAACTATTGTGCGTAATCAGTAAGGACTTTAATTGACCGGTCACTGATAATGGAGAGAGTAATGTAGCTGACAGCTTTGGGTCATCAATAACATCAGCGTGGAATTTCTCTAGGCGTTTCGCTAGTCCATCTGAGGGGATATCCTGCATTGCTGCAACAAAGTCTCCGATCGTTGGAATAAAACGATGGTGGAAATCGACCAGCAAATGATCTTTTTCGCATAAGTCTTTGACTTCGATACTTTTGCCTGCACTATTTTCAAAGTGGTGTCCAAAAATCGGAATAATCACTTCTTGCACGCCCCAAAAAGTATGCAAGATACGATGGCGATTGTCAGTGCATAGCATTTTGGTGCTGTCGATCAAAGCGTGAATATCAATATAATCTTCAAGCTCGCCCCCACGACGTTTCACCGAAATATTGGCATGTTGGACTGGATTCATTTTTGCATTTTTATAATCATTGATGTTTCTGAAAAATAGCAGTTTTTTAGGCAAACGCAAATAGAATGAATGGGCTAAACGTTAAGTTATGTCGTGATTAAAATGTAAGTAGTTTTTAGAAGGCTTGATATTTTTGATCTGTCCAATCTGTATTTAAAATTGCCCAACGCTCATGGTCTTTCCATGCTTTTCCACCGACTCGAAGATATTGGCGAGAGAAGCCTTCTTTCACAAAACCTGCATTTGCGGCAAGGCGAATAGAGGACAGATTGTCTGGTTGAATATTAGCTTCTAGTCGATGTAGATTCAGTGTTTGAAATGCTTCTCTTAGAACCAGTTGAAGCCCATGTCGCATATAGCCTTGTCCTGCATAAGGATAAAAGGCTTCATAACCTAAATAGGCAGAATGAAAATAACCTCGAATAATATTTGAGATGTTAAAAGTGCCTACAATGACATCATTTTCTATTAAACAGACAAAATAACGATGTTCTTGAGTGAGATATTGTTCAAAATCGGTTGGTGGATAAGTCCAAGGTTGATGAAGTTGAATACTATTTTGATAGGCGAGTTTAATTTCTGCTAAATCATTTGGTTGAGGTTTGCGTAAATAGATAGCACTCATTTAATCGCCATTTCCCAAACCATTTCAGTCAACTCATCAATTTTGACTTTACCTTCTGGTCGATACCAAGTCACAGTCCAAGAAATAGAACCACCAACTAAACGACGCCAGATAAAAGCATCATGTTTAACTTTACCGAGTGCGCGTAATTTCTCAAAGACATCGAGCCAAACTTGCTCATATTCATTGCGCATTTTTAAAAGATAATCTTGTTTTTCTTTAGAAAGGGCAAACCATTCATGCACAAGTACCGCCATAGCTGCGCCAGTATCACCTGCAATTGAAAGCAATTCAGCCTTAATTAAATGACGTAATTGCTGTTCTGGATCATTTGAGCGTTCAGCTGCTTCTTTTAAACGGGCAAAATTATAAATAATGGTTTGTTCCATTACGGTCGCAAGAATTTCATCTTTACTTTTAAAATGATGAAATAGGCTGCCAGATTGGATACCAATAAATTCACCGAGTTGGCGTACGGTGGTTTTGTCATAACCTTGTTTATAAAACAGATAGGCAGCACCTTGCAATAAACGCCCGCGTGGAGTGTCATCAAAACAAACAATTTTGGGTATTTGCTCAATTGAAGTTGCGATCATGCCGATTTTTCTATCCCGTCTCATCTAAAGTGTATTGTAACAAAATTCATTTCAAGAATTGTCTTATCTTTTTATAACAAGCATTTGCCTGTGTTTGTCTCATTTTGCCAATACAGCATATCATTATGCACTTTACAAACCAAGCACTTGCTTGGTAATGTTAAGTCGTTTTTAGCAATAACAATGAGAAAGCGCATGACAAGTGTCAAACAGGATGAGCAGAGGGTAATCAAAATAGGCTGTGCATCAGGATTTTGGGGAGATACCAATACTGCTGCATTTCAACTCGTGCATTTGAGTGATATCGATTATCTAGTCTTTGATTATTTGTCAGAAATCACCATGTCGATTATGGCAAAAGCAATGATGACTGATCCAAATCATGGTTATGCACTAGACTTTGTTAGTCGCGTCATGTCGCCGCTGCTCAATAAAATTGCTGAGAAAAAAATAAAAGTAATCAGCAATGCAGGTGGGGTGAATCCACTGGCTTGTCGTGATGCGTTACAGAAAATTATTGATGAAAAAGGTTTAGATTTAAAAGTTGCTGTGGTTCTAGGTGACGATGTATTACCTAAGCACACTGAATTACTCAAGCAAAATGTGCAAGAAATGTTTAATGGCGGCGCTTTACCAGCACATGTTGCTAGTAGTAATGCGTATCTCGGTGCAGTTGCGATTCGTGATGCACTAGATTTAGGTGCTGATATTGTGATTACTGGGCGTGTGGTTGATTCGGCGGTTGTGCTTGCCCCATTATTGCATGAATACAAATGGTCACTTGATGATTATGACAAGTTGGCACAAGGTTCATTGGCAGGACATGTCATTGAATGCGGCGCTCAATGTACAGGTGGGAATTTCACCGATTGGCGTTTAGTGCAAGGCTTCGACAATATGGGCTTTCCAATTGTCGAAGTCAGTGAAGATGCTTCATTTATTGTGACGAAACCACAAGGCACAGGTGGACTGGTTTCAAATGCAACGGTGGCAGAACAAATTGTCTATGAAATTGGCAATCCGCAGGCTTATTTACTTCCTGATGTGACGGCTGATTTTAGCCAAGTGCATTTAGAACAGGTCGGTGAAGATCGAGTTCGAGTCTCGGGAGCAATTGGTCGTGCGCCGACTCAACAATATAAAGTCAGTGCCACTTATGCCGATGGTTATCGTGTGTTAGTGAGTTTTTTGATTGCTGGGCGTGAAGCCCCTGAAAAAGCACAAACCATTGCTGATGCCATTATCAACAAATGTGAACGAGTTTTGGCTTTGCGTTCTGTACCACCTTTTAGTGAAAAATCTATCGAAATTTTGGGTATCGAAAGTACCTATGGATCTCATTCTCGAATTCAAGAAAGCCGTGAAGTTGTGGTCAAAATTGCGGTCAAACACATGTTTAAAGAAGCCTGTATGTTCTTTGCTTCAGAAATTGCACAGGCATCAACAGGGATGGCTCCTGCATTGGCTGGGATTGTCGGTGGGCGTCCTAAAGCTTCGGCAGTGGTGAAGTTGTTCTCTTTCTTAATTGATAAAGATCAAATTAAGGTTGAAGTTGATTTTGCAGGGCAACGTCATCCAGTGCAGATTCCAACAGGTTCTGCCGATCAAGCATTTACTCAACATCCTGTGGGTGAGGTCGCAGTTTATCAGGGTGATGAGGTTGAAGTACCTTTAGTCGAAATTGCTCATGCACGTAGTGGTGATAAAGGTAATCATAGCAATATTGGCGTGATAGCGCGCAAAGCTGAATATTTGCCGTGGATTCGCGCTGCTTTGACTGAGCAAGCTGTTACTGAATATATGCAGCATGTACTCGATCCAGAGAAATCAAAAGTGATTCGTTATGAATTGCCAGCTATGCACGCACTGAATTTCATGTTGGAAAATGCCTTAGGCGGTGGTGGTATCGCTAGTTTACGTATTGATCCACAAGGCAAGGCATTTGCTCAGCAATTGTTAGATATGCCAGTAAAATTACCTAGAAAACTATTATCTTGAGCTGCATTTACCTGGTGTTGGAGTCTCGTTTGTCGTAAAGCGGCACAAACGAGATTCTGATACTTTTTACATTATGTCTAACCCACAAGAAACCAGATAGTTATAGATTGAGTCATAGTATTTTTGAGGTCTTGTTGGATCTTTTCCATCTACAGCAGGAATAAAAATAACCATACCTTGTCGGGCTCGGGTTAATAGAACTCTATAAGCATTGAGAAGGTAACTTTTAGCTGAGTCTTTATTAATATTCTGCCACTTTGAACCTTTAAAGTTTTGAAATTTCCAACCTTGATCATAATAGAGGTTAATATCCCAAGCTACGCAGGTATAGTCGATTTCAAGTCCTTGGATATCGAACTCAGTCGCAATATCCTCTAAATAATAAGATGATCGGGTATCATCTTGATGATTTAAAAACCAATCAGTTGGAGATATATTATTCTTAACATAGATACCTTCTGCTTTTAGTCTTTTAGCGCCTGAACTTGTGATTAGTCCAATTCTTTCCGTACCTCTAGCTTGATGTCTTAACCAGTTTTTTGCCTTGTCTAAATCTCTCGTGATTTTAATTGGATAATTATGTTTGATGTCTTGGAAAATTTGAGCGGCTTGATCATTTTGATTGTCTAAAATGGATTGGATCAAGGATGCAACTTTTTCACTTCGAAATGAGCGGACAGAGGTGGATAAATGAAGATCAGTTTTTTGATGTCCATGTTGTTCTAACCAATGTGATAAATCTGAATTATTTAGATAGGTATTAGGTTCAGCCAAAATCTTATCTGAATAATAAATATCCCAAGATTGGTATTTTGTTTTTAACGACTCAATCCATTCTGAAACACCGGCTTCACCTGTATTGATTTCTTGTCCGCCTCCGATTAAACATATAATTGCACACCAATCTTCATGTCGATCCATTACACTGATTAAATATTCGGGTTCAGACATGTCAAAGTTTGTGATTCCCTTTTTCTGTTGCATAAACTTGGAGACTTGTTCTTTTTGCCAAGCTCTTTGTGCTTCATCGAAAACGACAACCTTTTCAATAGGGGCATGAGGCGTTCTTAAATTGTCATCTCTAAAATGATGAATATTTTGGATAAAAGCCTTTGCTTTCCTTTCAGCTTCTGTGCGTAATATTCTCTGACCACTCCTTTTAGCAGATTCTACTGAATCTCTGGTCAATGCTTCTCTCAAGACATCAACTAACGGACCATTACCAGATAGAAATACTGAGTGTTCTGATTCATCTGCTTTTAGTCGTTCATTTGCGATGTTTAGACCTGCAAGCGTTTTTCCTGCACCAGGAACACCTGTTAAAAAGCAGATTGATTTCCTATGCTGGGCTTTAGAGTCTTCGATAATTTTATTTATTAAAATAGAGGTGTTGGAGAGGTTAATTGCACCAGCATCACTTCTTGAAATTTCTTTAACACTATGGCCTTTATATAAAGCTTGAGCTGCTTCAATAATAGTTGGTGTAGGTTTATATACGCTATTTTCCCAAGTCTGAATATTTAAACTTTCTTCTATTTTTATATGGTCTAGAATTTTGATCAGCGTTGCTTTAAAGTTTTCTTTATTACATAGGATACAACTGTTCAGCGCTAGAGAGCTCTCAATCTGAGAGGTAGTATTAGGGGCATTCGTCGCGATAAGGATCGGGATAATCGTTTTATTATGACTTCTTTCATGAAAATTTTGTAAATCTAAGCAATAGTCAATTGCCTGATTTTGAGCATAGTTTGAATAACTTTTTTCGCCTACTTTGAACTCTATTACAAATATTAAATTATTTATAATTAATATATTATCTACTCGTTTTCCCATTCTAGGGATAGAGAATTCAAAATATAAGTGTCCACAAAACTCTTTAAGTTCCTGTTTTAGAAAATCAATTTGTTCAAGCCAAGCATTTTTCTGTAAATCTTCTAAATCATGTTGATGATGACGTGCAAGTTGTCCAAAAATGGCATTTTTATTTTCATTTAAAAAAAAATCTATTGAACTTTGATAATAGCTTGTATTCATTGTCAGTTTTTAAAATTTAAAAAAAATCTTAGATTGAACAGCATGTTAGCACTATAAATAATATTTTAGCAAAAAATGACATTTTAATTTGAATAAGAAAGGCATCTTGGTACTTTACAAACCAAGCACTTGCTTGGTAGTGTGTATTCAGTTAAAAATAATAGATGAATGGATCATAAAACATGGGTTATCAATCAATTTTCAGGACAGATGCATTTGCTGACAAAGTTGTGATTGTCACAGGAGGAGGCTCTGGTATTGGCCGTTGTACTGCACATGAGTTGGCATCTTTAGGTGCTCAAGTGGTGATTACTGGGCGAAAAATAGAAAAGTTAGAAAAAGTCAGCCAAGAAATTATTGAAGATGGTGGCAAAGTCCATTTCATCGTCTGTGATAATCGCGATGAAGAACAAGTGAAAAACATGATCGCGGAGGTTCTGGAAAAATTTGGCAAGTTAGATGGTTTGGTGAATAACGCGGGTGGTCAGTTTCCTTCTGCATTAGAGAATATTTCTGCGAATGGCTTTGATGCTGTTGTTCGTAACAACTTGCATTCAACATTTTACTTGATGCGTGAAGCTTATAACCAGTGGATGGTCAAACATGGTGGCAGTATCGTCAACATGACCGCAGATATGTGGGGTGGGATGCCGGGAATGGGACATTCAGGTGCAGCACGTTCGGGTGTCGATAACCTAACTAAAACGGCTTCAGTTGAATGGGGGAAATCAGGTGTACGTGTTAATGCAGTTGCACCAGGATGGATTATTTCATCTGGGATGGATAACTACAGTGGTGATTTTGCCAAAGTGATCATTCCAAGTTTAGCGGGCAATGTTCCATTAAAACGCATGGGAACAGAATCAGAGATTTCTTCAGCAATTTGTTATTTACTTTCTGATGCAGCGGCTTTTGTTTCAGGTGTGACTTTACGTATTGATGGTGCTGCTTCGCAAGGGACACGCATGTATCCATTGGCAGATGCAACAAATAATGAAGCCTTTAATGGCTTCCATCGCGCATTTATACCAGACATATTTAAAACAGATGGAGAAGAAAAATGAGCATTCTCCAATCTGAAATTGCGGTGGGTAGCGAACAATATGAACAAAATCGAGAGGCTTTATTAGCACAACTTGCTGAAGTCCGTGCGGTTCAGCAAAAAAGTATTGATAAATCTTATGCGGCAAAGCCGAAATTTGATAAGAAAGGCAAAATTCTACCGCATGAACGAGTGCGTTTACTACTTGATGCAGACTCTCCCTTTGTCGAGCTTTGTGGTCTTGTCGGTTACAACATGCATGATGATAAAGATGGCTCAGAAGCGGGTGGTGGCATCATTGCAGGAATTGGATTTGTCAGTGGTGTTCGTGCTTTAGTGACTGCCAGTAATAGCGCAATCAAAGGCGGCACCATGTCACCGATGGGTGTACAGAAAACCTTGCGCTTACAAAAAATTGCACTGGAACAAAAATTGCCGATTGTCACGTTGACTGAAAGTGGTGGTGCGAACCTCAACTATGCTGCTGAAGTATTTACCTATGGGGGCATGACCTTTGCCAATCAGGCACGCATGTCTGCGGCAGGGATTCCACAAATATCAGTTGTTCATGGTAATGCTACTGCAGGCGGCGCGTATCAACCCGGTTTATCGGACTATGTGATTGCAGTTCGCAAACAAACTGAAATGTTGTTGGCAGGTCCGCCATTGTTGTTGGCGGCAACAGGTGAAGTTGCAACGGCTGAGGAACTCGGTGGTGCAGAAATGCATACCCAAGTATCAGGTGTTGCTGAGTACTTGGCGGAAAATGATGCCGATGGTATTCGACTTGCTCGTGAGATTTTAGAGCATTTGAATTGGAAGGAACAAACCACTCGTTTAGATCAAAATTATAAAGAACCGCGTTTCGCACTTGAAGAATTGCTTGGCATCATTCCTAAAGATCCAAAACAGCCGCTCGACATGAAAGAGATCGTGGCACGACTTATTGATGATTCTGACTTTCTAGAATTTAAACAGGAATACGATGCTTTAACGATCTGTGGTTGGGCGAAAATTGGCGGAATGCATATTGGTATTATTACCAATAATGGTCCGATCACACCACAAGGTGCGGTAAAGGCTGCGCAGTTCATTCACCTCTGTGAACAGACGCAACGTCCGCTGTTATTTTTGCATAACACCACTGGCTTTATGGTGGGAACAGATGCTGAACAGAACGGCATCATTAAGCATGGTTCGAAATTAATCCAAGCGGTTGCTAACGCTACCGTGCCAAAAATTTCGATTGTCATCGCTGGTTCTTATGGCGCAGGCAACTATGCCATGTGTGGGCGTAGTTTATCGCCTGATTTTATCTTTGCTTGGCCGAACTCACATGTTGCTGTGATGGGTGCGGCGCAAGCGGGCAAGGTGTTAAGGATCGTTGCTGAGGGGAAACAGAAAGCTTCAGGCATGGAGCCGAATCCACAGATGCTGGATTTTCTAGAACAAAGTACTTCAATGAAACTGGAACAGCAATCAACGGCATTGTTCAACACTGCAATGTTGCATGACGATGGCATTATCGACCCACGAGATACTCGTAAGGTTCTGATCTTCTTGTTACAGACCATTTATGAAGCACAGCAACGTGAACTAAATCCAACACGATTTGGCGTGTCACGTTTCTAATTCAACACAAAATTTAGGCAATAAAAATATTTAGGACAAAACCATGAAATTTACCGCAGAGCATGATGCATTACGCCGTACAGCACGTCAGTTTGTAGAAAATGAACTCAATCCATTTATTCCTGATTGGGAGGAAGCTGGGCGTTTCCCAATCCATGAAGTCTTTAAAAAAATGGGGGATTTAGGTTTACTGGGTATTTGTAAGCCTGAGGAAAATGGCGGTTTAGGTCTCGATTATTCTTATAACCTTGTGGTCGCAGAAGAATTAGGTCGTGCTGCATGTGGTGGGGTGCCATTGGCCATTGGGGTGCAAACCGATATGGCAACACCTGCACTAGCTCGTTTTGGCAGTCAGGAATTACGAGATGAGTTTTTAAATCCTGCAATTCGTGGTGAATATGTGGCATCGATTGCCGTGTCAGAAGTTCATGCTGGTTCTGATGTTGCAGCAGTAAAAACGACAGCAAAAAAAGATGGCGATGATTACATCATTAATGGCAGTAAGATGTGGATCACTAATTCACTACAAGCAGATTTCTTTTGTTTACTTGCCAATACCTCAGATGACAAACCGCATGTCAATAAATCGATGATTATTGTTCCAGCAAAAACGGCAGGGATTAGTTTTTCAGAACCGCTCAATAAATTGGGCATGCGTTCAACCACAACAGCTCAAGTCTATTTCGACAATGTTCGTGTACCACAGCGCAATTTAGTCGGTGCTGAGGGCATGGGTTTTATGATGCAGATGATGCAGTTCCAAGAAGAACGGATGTGGGCATGTGCCAATGCCATTGGCGGTTTGGAAAATGTGATAAAACAAACCATTGATTACACAAAAGATCGTACTACTTTTGGTCAGCCGCTCATTAACAATCAGTATGTGCATTTCCGTTTTGCTGAGTTGATGACCGAGGTCGAAGCACTCAAAGCACTCACTTATCAAGCTTGTGAGCAACACATCGCAGGCGAGAATGTCACCATGTTGGCGTCGATGGCGAAACTCAAAGCAGGACGTTTAACTCGTGAAGTTGCTGATAGTTGCTTACAGTACTGGGGTGGAAATGGTTTTATGTGGGATAACCCAGCGTCACAACTTTATCGTGATGGTCGTTTAGGCTCGATTGGTGGTGGTGCAGATGAAATCATGCTCGGAATCATCTGTAAATTGATGGATATTTTGCCGAAGAAACAGAAATAAAATAGGAGAAGAAAAATGACACTTTCAACTTCTCTTACTGATCTACAGGTTGATGACAGCATCCAACTTGAACAACACGGTAGCATTTTAACACTTTGGCTCAATCGACCTGAAAGCCGTAATGCCATGAGTCTCAACATGGTCAATGCCATTCAACAGGTATTTACCCATATTGAGAATGATACCTCGATTCGCGCTGTCATTTTACGTGGTCAAGGTGGTCATTTTTGTGCTGGTGGTGACATTAAAGATATGGCGGCATTGCGTCTCGAAGCAGCCAATGTCGGCAGTTTAAAGCCTTATGTGGATTTCAATCGTCGCTTTGGTGCCATGATTGAGCAAGTCGATCAAGCTCCACAAACGGTAGTAGCCGTTTTGGAAGGTGCTGTGCTAGGTGGCGGCTTTGGCTTAGCTTGTGTTTCGGATATTGCGATTAGTCGAGATACAGCACAGTTTGGTTTGCCCGAGACTGGTTTAGGTGTTTTGCCAGCGCAAATCGCACCGTTTGTGGTGAAACGAATTGGACTGACTCAAGCACGTCGTTTGGCATTGTTAGGTTCACGCTTTAATGGTGAAACTGCACAGAAACTAGGGGTTGTGCATGATGTGGTACATGATGAAACTGAACTTGAGCAGTTACTCAGTGAGACCATTCAACACATCAAGCGTGCTGCACCTTTAGCCTCCCGCAATACCAAAGCACTGTTACATCGTACTTTGAACGAACCTTTAGAGTCTTTACTTGATGATGCTGCACAACAATTTGCGCAAGCAGTCGGTGGTGCAGAGGGGCAGGAAGGTACGATGGCATTTATTCAAAAACGTTTACCAACTTGGACTGAACAATAATGAAATTTTCAAAAGTTTTAGTCGCAAATCGTGGTGAGATTGCTGTTCGGGTGATGCAAACCGCAAAAGCGATGGGTTATCAAACAGTTGCTGTGTATTCAGATGCCGATGCTAATGCTCGTCATGTTCAGGTTGCTGATGAAGCGGTTTATATTGGTGAATCGAAAGTTTCAGCATCTTATTTATCGATTGCGAATATCATTGCTGCGTGTCAAAAAACAGGCGCAGATGCCGTACATCCGGGTTATGGTTTCTTGTCTGAAAATACCGATTTTGCTCAGGCTTGCAGCGACAATGACATCACTTTTATTGGGCCAAATGCTGCTGCAATTCATCTGATGGGCAGTAAACGCTTATCCAAAATTGCCATGATTGAAGCAGGTGTTCCTTGTGTTCCGGGTTATGAGGGAGATCAGCAAGAGATTGAATACTTGGCTGAGCAGGCTGAAAAAGTTGGTTTTCCTTTGATGGTTAAGGCCTCAGCGGGTGGTGGTGGTCGCGGTATGCGACTGGTTCATCAATCTGCTGATTTACTAGAGGCTTTAAAAACAGCACGTTCAGAAGCAGAAAATGCCTTTGGTTCTGGTGAGCTGATTATTGAAAAAGCCGTGATCGCACCGCGTCATGTGGAAATCCAAGTCTTTGGTGATATGCATGGCAATTATGTCTATCTATTTGAACGAGATTGTTCGATTCAACGCCGTCATCAAAAGGTTGTTGAAGAAGCACCTTGTCCAGTAATGACGCCTGAATTACGTCAAAAAATGGGTGAAGCAGCTGTTGCTGCCGCGAAAGCTTGTGATTATATCGGCGCGGGAACGGTTGAATTTTTGTTGGATCAATCTGGCGAATTTTATTTCTTGGAAATGAATACGCGTTTACAGGTTGAACATCCTGTCACTGAGATGATTACGGGATTGGATTTGGTAGAATGGCAACTCCGTGTTGCCAATGGTGAAACTTTACCACTGCAACAACATGAACTGACTTTAAATGGACATGCCATCGAAGTCCGTTTATATGCAGAAGATCCGCGTCAGGACTTTTTGCCGCAAACAGGCAAAGTATTACGTTGGCAACCTGCTGGCTCTGATGGAATGCTACCGAATGTTCGTATTGATCATGGTATGTTAGAGGCGGGCGAAATCAGTCCGTTTTATGATCCAATGGTAGCGAAGGTGATTGCTTATGGTAAAACCCGTCAAGATGCGATTCGTTTATTAGCGCGTGCAGTAGATGATTGCGTACTACTTGGTGTAAATAGCAATAAACAATTTTTGGTGAATTTATTACGTCACCCTATTATTGTGGCTGGCGATACCAATACCGCATTTATCCAACAGCATTTTCAGGATGATGTGAGCTTGCATCAACAAGTTCCAAGCATTGAATGTCTGACGATTGCAGCAACATTATTTGTACGACACAAGGCTTTAAAAACAGCATGGCAAACAGGTATTGCAACGCCGTTACCATTAAAGTTGAAATGTGCAGATCAACAATTGTCACTACAAGTCGAGATGGATCAGCAGCAAGTCACCGTGCGCTTATGTGATCAACACTGTACGATTCAGGTTGTAGAAATAACGGATAATCAGATCATCTATAACGTAGATGGTGTGCGCCGTAAATTGAGTTATGTACTTGATCAAAATCAACTCTATTTAGATTCGGCAAACGGTAATTTAGTGATTGAAAATATCACCTATGCCGCGCCTGAAGCGACTGAAGTGGTGGGTGATGGTAAAATCCGTGCACCGATGGATGGAGCAATTGTGAATCTATTGGTTAATGCAGGAGACACGGTTGTTAAGGGGCAAACCTTATTGATTTTGGAAGCCATGAAAATCCAGCAACAAATCAAGTCGGATGTTGACGGCGTGGTAGATGAGTTGATTGGTCAAATTGGACAACAAGTGAAAAAACGACAATTATTATTAAATGTCGTGATTGCATAAAATGTGTAAATTAAGAAGCTAGGTTTTACGCCTAGCTTTTTAATAGCCTTTCAACCGCGACTAATGAGTGTCTGGGATTCCCTTTTAATTCTTGGTTTGCAAATTCAGCTAGTGCTTGCTCATGTGCTAATAAGTATCGAAGAAATTCTTGAGTCGTTGCATCGGCATGTTGATTCATTCTCTCAAAAGTTTGCATAAAAGGTTTTGTACCTTGTTTGAGTAAATGCATAGCAACTTTCCACGGAAGCTTTGCCATCGCGATACCTGATGCTTTCGCTTGCAACTTAATGTGTGGTCGAATTGAGGCAGTGTGACCCTGTTGCGCTAAGAAATCTTCTAACCGTTGAAGTGTTTGAGTTTCCAGTTGTGCCAATGTTTTCCATTTTTGCTGTTGTTCTATAGAACGAGCATGTTGAGCAGCATTCAGAAAAATTAATTCTCCTAAGATTTCTGATTCAAGTGCAATATTTAAGTCATGTTGAAATTTGGGATAATTCATTCCATTGATTTCCAAAAAGAGGTGATCGGTATATCACAAGCTAATTTTTTCAAATATTAGCAGTATAGGAAAAAATGGAATATGGTGAAATAGTCGCCACCCAAGTCGCTGGATGGCGCGAAAGCTAAGGAAACATTTTCAGTCTTAAATTTTCTAATCGTGTTTCATATTGCTGTTGCCATTCAGTGTTTGAAAGCTGAGTTTTTAATGGCTCCATATCTTGTTGTAATTGTTTTAATGCTTGTTGATATTGATCAACTTTTTGCTGCTGTTGACCTTCACGTTGTTCTTTAAGTTGCATATCAACTTGTTCTTGTTTGGTCAAATAACGCTCTTGTAAAGTCTGCTTTAATCGTTCTGTTTCAGCAGGATTACTTGAGTTTTGATTGAGCAAACGTAACGCTTGTTCATATATGCCAATTTTACTTTCCTGTTGAACTGCATCTGGATATTGTTGCTGTAATTCATCAAAGGCTTTAAGACGTTGTTCCGTGCTAAGGCTCGAATTATTTACCAAGTCATTGTAAGCAAATCGGTAATCTGCATATTGACGTTCTTGTCCAAAACCAAGTTTGGCTTCGGCTTGTCCTAAAGTTTGTTCTCTTAGTTTCCAGATCTGATTAAAGCGTTCTTTAGGCGATAAGCTTGTTGAGAGAACTGTACTTTGCATTTGCTGTTCATATTGCGGCATACGCTGTAATAAATTTTCAACTAAATGCGCAAATTTTTGATCAGGATAATTCGCTAAAGCTTTAGCAAGCGCAGCATTGCAATCCTGAACTTTACAGCTTACTTGAAAATCAGTTAAGAACTGAGTGATATTTCCTGGTTGTTGCTGCAACAGATGTAATTGTTTTGATAAAGATTCTTGAAAAAGCTCATCCTGAGTTTTATTTTGCATCGTCTCATTCGTTGAATGTTGTGATGAATCTGTAGAAGCTATTGTGGATTTGGTTTGCTGGATTGCAGCGGAAGAGGCGGTGCTCTTCCAAACTACAATCCCGACCAAGACCACTAAAACAATAATTATTGTCAGTAATAGTCTTTTGTTCATACCGTTTTCCGAAGTTTAAGGACTGTAATTAAATTGTCCCATTACAGGGAAGTGGTCTGATAAATCCCAAGTCATATAAAGTGGGTCAGCAGTCGTACGTAAAATACGAACATCATTGCGTGATTGGATCGGTTGACGATGTGTATTTGACGCAACGATATAATCAAGGTATTCGACAGCTGTACCACCTGAACCTGCTGCACCAGCCAATTTATTGACACGAGGATCAAAAGTTGATGCTGTATAACCTGTGCTTGGAGCTGCGGTTGCATTGAGGTTCATCAACATATTTTGATAGTCTTGAGGCCATAACAATTTATTGACGTTGAAGTCACCACCCATCAAGACCGCGTCAAAACTTGGAACATTTTGCTGATTTACAAGTTGGCGAATTTGCTGGAATTGAACTTGACGTAGCGCACGAGCTTCATCAGTATCAAACGATGCGGTATGTGTTGATGTCACATGGTAAGCCTTACCATTTTTAATGATTTCAGCATATAGTACGCCCTTATCAGCAAAACAGTCCGTTCCAGTGCAATCTGGATAAATAAATTGTGCTGTTTTTACAATAGGGTATCGGCTCACGATAACTAAACCGCTATCAAATAGGTTATAGCCTGAACCTACAGGGATATGTGTTTGATATGGATACTGTTGTGCAAGTTGATTTAACATACCCGTACGAGAAGAGGCAAATGCTTCTTGCATCATAATCACATCATAACCACTTAGATGATTTGGAAGCTCTGCTAAACGCTCACTAATTTTACTCGCAACCATTGGTAAAGCGTAAATGTTATACGTCAATACCTTTAATTCATCTGCACTCGCAGAGACTGGTTCTTGTACAGTATTTTGGTGGATCGTGTAATGGAAATCATCATAACCACCTGTGTATTCAGCCTTTACAGCAGCTTGAGCTGATAAGCCAGCATAGTTGGTATTGATACGATGTACATCACGATCAGAATACCAAGGAGAAGTTGTAGATGCTGTTTGGATGCCATGTTTAATTGAGCTGCCAGACCAAGTGCCAGTCATGGTTTGTTTTAGTGTCACTTGTGAATTACCACTTGTGACTACAGTATCAAAATTATAAGTTTTACCTGACTTTAAACCTGTATAACGGTTCATACGCAGAACACGTTTAGTCTCATAAGGTGCAATTTGAGTGGCTTCTTGAGCCCATTCATTTCCTTGTTCTAAAATATCAGTCCCTGTATGGTTTACTTGTATTGATACAGTTTGTGGTGTGGTATTTGTAACAAAAACATAAGAATCAGCGAGCGCATCTTGCATTGCAAAACCACTCACCATTAACGCTACCCCTGCGCCTAGTTTTAAGCTCTTCAGCTTCATTTTTCTCTCTCCATAGTGCATAAAGTCTATGAACAAAGAACAATCAAAGTTATAAAATATTCATTATTGAAAAAATGATGATTGTTATTTGTTCGAAATTTATATTAGTGAAAATTTGTTTCTGATTCATGTAAATTTTTGACCACTCATCTGAACTAATTGCTTAATAATTATTATTTTTTACTATTATTGTGATTTATTTTGCTTTTGTATCATTTTTAAAGAAAAAAAATACTCAATAATTTTCTTAAATGAAAATTAATGGGGTGTGAGTTTATCAATCTTTTGTTTTAAATTTTATGAAAAGTAGTGTTGTTACAGAAAATTGAAAAGAACTTTTATAACGAGCAAGAATGAAAAAACCGACAGCCTTGACCACTGTCGGTTCTTAATAATAAAGAAAAAAGTGTTATGTTTGATCAGCAGCAACAATCGCAGCACTGGCTTGCTTTAAGCTGTAAAGTAATTGACCGAGCAAAACATCTTTATTACTGAGCGTTACCATCACCATTGGATGATGTGGAGCGGGGATAGATGTTAAAATTGCTTTTCCATTCTCAGCATCTAACGTAATGCTCTGGCAGCCAGTCAGCTGGATTTCATTTAAAAACGCGCTTACCATCGCCAAAATAGAACTACTCACCGCAGCGAGTTTAGTACTATTGTATGGATTCTTTTTGTAGATAGAAGCCAGCTCAAAGCCATCGGTCGAACAAAGCATAATATAATCAATCCCACGGATATTGGTGATGATCTCATTGGCTTGAGCTTTAGCCAATTGGATAAGTTCAGTTGGCGCTGTACGTTGTTGACTTGGAATGCTGAACATAATTTTTCTCTTTTATAAAGTAATTAATTTGTTGCTCTGAGATTCACTTCAAGTGCTGCAATAAGTGATTCAACCATCAGCAAAATGTGTTCTTGTTTTCTAGCATCAATAAAAAATAAAGGATATTGGTAGTCATTTTGGATCAGCCAATCTCGATAAATTGAAATTGGTTGTCCTTTATTCTCATCTACATGAGTAATACCAATCGAGATATTTTTTGTATAGTCTTTAAATGTATCTAAATATCCTTCGAGTTCTTCGAGAGGGACTGTACTATTATGATCAACTAGAATAATTGCACCAAGAGCTCCTTGGCAAATCACTGGCCAAATAAAGTCGAAACGTGTTTGTCCAGGCGTGCCATACAATCCAATTTTGGCGCCGTCGTCCAATGTAATTTCACCATAATCAATGCCAACAGTAGTTTGCATTTTATTATGAGCCTGACTATCTGTATTGAATGCTTCGGTCGCAAGTACAGGAATTTCAGAGAGAGATTTAATTGCTTCAGTTTTACCTGCACCCATGCTTCCTGCAAATACGATTTTATATTGTTGGAGAATCATAGTATTCCTTAAAGCCCAAATCGGCGTCTGATTTTGCCGAAAAATTTATTTAAAAAGCCGTTTTGTTCAGCGGATTGTTCATCTGTTTCTGATTTTAAATAATGGCTGTCTGATGCTGAAATAATACCGCCGTTATTGGATGCAATGCAGGCAGCAATAAATTGTTGAACCGTTTGAATAGGAAGTTTTAATTGAGTTGCGACTTGAGATAGTTGAGCTCCTTGTATAAAACATGCTGCGAGTAAAAGCGTTGTTTTGCGATCAGCACTTTGAGCGGGCTGTGGCCAATATTCGATTTTAAAGTACTCATTTTCGCTTGGTGCGAGCGCTTGAAACTCCAAAGAATGCCAAAAAAGGTTCCACAACCAATCTTGTAGATCGTACTCAACCTTACGAGATACCTTGGTAAAGTCAGAGGTCGTTGCAAAGCTATAATTGAAGCTATGATTGGTTTGAGTTTGTGTTCTCGTCGGTTCTAACCAAGCGATCTGGCTGCGCGTATCTATAATTGCTAGCGTGCCATGATCATCAAATAAATGTAGCCGAGCATTATCAGGATTCAACATATCGTTAAGAAATTTCTCATTCACAATATGATGCGCAGAAGCTTCTTCTTTTGCTTTCGGTTGTTGTGATTGTTGATGTGATAGATAGCTCAGCAGTCGAAGATGAATCCAGTTTTTTAAAGCATCGGTTTGTTGGAATGGCAAATAAAGTGTGTTGTTTTCCTCAATGTTGCAAGCACCTTGAGCTTTAGAAACTTTTAAGCATGGTAATTTTTTTTCTTCGATAATACGTTGGATACCTTCGGTATCAAAAAAATTTTCGTTTATTAATAATAAGTCTATATTTGGATCGGCAATATTAATCCAGTTTATTCCAAATTCATTAGGTATTGTTTTTCTAAGTTCTATTTTTAATTCATCTGAAACTTTTAAACTTATACCTGAAATTGCGATATTAATGCAATGTCCATTCATAGTATCACTTTAATATTTTATAAAACATTGGACTGCACAACTTTAGTCTTAATACTAAAGACTAATAGTAGACCGCTTGTATTATTTTAAATTTACTTACTGGTCAAATAAATAAAATTAAAATATATACAAGAAGTCTAATATATTAAAGATTCTGCAAAACTAATTAAGCAAAGTCTAATTCTTTCTCGAAAGTTTTAAGTTCGTGGCGAGCCATCGCTAGGTTAGATTTAGTACGGTCTAAAACGAGGTAGAGAAACAGATTGCCATTGCTTTCTAATGGACGGATTAAGTGATATGCCTTACCAAGTGTAATCAGGATATCTTCGATGTCATCGTTGAGTTTCAATGAGTTGGCAACACGGCGTTTTGCTCGAATAACCTCGGTATTACCTGCAGCTGCTAATTCTAAGTCGATTGCACCCCCACCTTGTGTTGCCAGCGCCAAACCGCTTTCTGTGTCTACTAACGCTGCTGCAACGAAACCATCAATATTTGTCAAGCTTTCTAATGAAATTTTAGCCATGATATTATCTCTACTAATACATCTTGTTTATGAATTTATATTCCCTACTTTTGTTTTAGATTATTCTTCAAAAGCAGTTAATTTCATTATAGGAAACTCTTTTATTAAATCAATCATGTTTGAAAATAATTAAAATCACAACAGTGCTATTAATTGACAATTTTTGTCAATAAAACGTTTTAAAGTGGATGGTATGGATAATATTTTTAACTTTTTGTGATTTTATTCACATTAATATTTTATTTTAAGCATGTTTTTTGATTGTAAATAAATGTAAAATATTTTTTATTAAAAAGTTTTGAATTAATAATTAAATAAATTTAAAAGTATTTTAAGTGTATGATAGAAAAAGCATTTGTACTTTTCCTATCATCCTCTTTAATAAATTAATGCCCGATTAATTGACTATATGAGCAATAGAGTGACAGCAAAATGACCAATGCAACGATTGGGGAAAGCAGGTAAGACCAGCCTGGGATACTTGGTTGTTCAACGTCAAGTTCTTCTGCGTGATGAACGTTAGGCTGTGCTTGATTAACCATTTGATTGAACTCCTGCATGGTTGCTTCTAAAGAGATTTCTTCTTGTTCGATTGGTTTGGAACCGATGAGCTCAGTGAGCTGATTGGTCGACCAAACCCAATCTTCTGCTTGGCCAGAAAGATGTTCAACTTGTCCTAATAACAACTCTGCTAAGCCAGTTTGACCAAAGTTGCCTGTCTGATCCAATTGATTTAATTCATTAAACTGTAAGCTCACAATCTCAGAGATACTAGATTCGAGTTCTGTTGCTGTTAATTTAGATTGGTTTTGCGCAGAGGTTGTTAGATGGCGTGCAATTTCTTGAATATAAAGCGGATCAGTCGCTTTAATTTCTTGATATAGCTTTTGTGGATTTTGTTTCCAAAGACTAATTAACTGACCTAATGTCAGCGCATTGACTTCATCAACAAATGCACACTTCTCTTTGGGCGAGTGTGTGCTAAAAAGTTGCGGTTTTTGAATTTTAATTTGTTCAGAAAAATACTGAACTAAGTCAAATGCCATCTCGGACGTCCTCTTTTATTTTTAATCTAAGATTCTTAAAGACGGCTTCTTCTTGCTCGGTTCCGCCTCTTGTTTAGTTTCATCTGTTTGCGTAATTGGTTGCTCTTGAATATCTTCATATTCACTTTGATCGAAAAATAATCCTTGACCATTTTCACGTGCATAAATGCCGAGAACAGCCCGAATAGGGACATAAATTTCTTTGGCCACTCCACCAAAACGCGCTGAAAAAGTAATTGCATCATTACTCATGTGTAATTGATGAATTGCATGAGGAGCTAAATTCAAAACGATTTGACCATCTTTCACAAATTGCTGAGGAACTTCAGTGTTCGGCTGAGTCGCATCAACTAATAAATATGGTGTTAGTTGGTTATCGCAAATCCATTCATAAATGGCACGAGCAAGATACGGGCGTGTTGGAGAAAAAGTGATTTGCTCAGACATAATTTATAAACTTGTTAAATCGTTGAAATGAATTCATTGTAGCTGTTTTTTTCTTGAGCTGTCATTGATTTAATGAAAGAAGGTCGGCTAAAGATACGATGACAATACAAGAAAATAGGTCGACAGTGTTGTTGTGGTAACTCGATTCCCATGCTTTTTAAGCGCAAGAAGATCGGGGCTAACATACAGTCCAAAATTGAAAAGGTTTCAGACATAAAAAAGGGAAAGTGTTGAAATAGAGGCGTCAATGAAATCAGCGTATCTCTTAATTCTTTTTGCGCTTTTTGCTTTTGAGTTAAATCTAATGTATCTGCATGTCGAAGCATACTGTCTGCAAGCTTGAACCAGTCTTGTTCAAAACGCCAAATATACTGTCTTTGTTCTGCTCTTGCCATAGGAGCATCGGCATAAAGTTTATTCTGGCGATAGCGGTCATCTAAGTATTCTGCAATCACATTCGGAGAAAATAGCTTTAGATTTTGCTCAATTAGCATTGGCAACTGATTGTATGGATTGAGATCAGCCAAATCCTCATCGTCATGGTCTGTGAGAATCAGATGGTATTTGATTTGTTTTTCAGCAAGCAAAAAACGAATCCAGTGCGAACGGAAATCATCGGCATGACTATACAATGTGATGCCTTGAACAGGGCTTGGGGGATTTTCTAAAGACATAAATCCGAAAAATTATGATTGACTGTTTAGAATACTAAAATTAACGTTGGAAATCACTTAAAGCTTAAGAATATGATGATTCAAATAAATCTAATATTCAATAAATTCAAAGAGAGAAAAATTAAATGAAATATTATGGCTTGATGATCTTGTCGAGTATGTTATTGCTGAGCAGTTGTGCAAGTGTGTCTAATCAAGGATCAGCAGTTGATGTTCGATCTGAAAATGATGTGCAAATCTCAATTGCGGCGGATTCTTGTGATGATCAGAGTGCTGATGCTTGTAATGAGGTGCAAGATTACGGTGGTATCAAAAGTGAGTACGTGGTCAGGGGATGTAAAGTGACGATTTATAATAATGGGCCGATCAAAATGGTAAATGAAAAGACTGATCAGCCATGTAATGCACCAATCCCAGAAGAACATCCATTTTCGACAAGAGAAACTAAGACTTATATGCAAGATGGTTGTCTTGTGACAGAGTATTCTACAGGTGATGCTGTTATGAATTGTTCTAAGAAGAAATAATCGGCAAATAAAAAAACCTCGGAAATATCCGAGGTTTTTTGTCCAATTCGTAAAACGATTAACGTTTAGAGAATTGAGGACGTTTACGAGCTTTACGTAAACCAAGTTTCTTACGTTCAACTTCACGAGCGTCACGAGTAACGAAACCAGCTTGACGAAGAGCAGGTTTTAAAGTTTCGTCAGCAGCGATCAATGCACGAGTAATACCGTGACGGATAGCGCCAGCTTGACCACCCATACCACCACCTTTAACAGTGATGTAAAGGTCATATTTTTCAGTTGCTTCTAAAAGCTCTAAAGGCTGACGCACAACCATACGAGCAGTTTCACGACCGAAATATTGCTCTAAAGTACGATTGTTAATTACGAGTTTGCCTGTACCAGCTGATAAGAAAACACGTGCAGTTGCGGTCTTACGGCGACCTGTACCATAGTTAGTAGCCATGTGCTGTATCCCTTAGATGTCCAAAACTTGTGGCTGTTGAGCAGTATGAGGATGCTCGCTACCAGCGTACACTTTCATCTTCTTGATCATCGCATAACCAAGAGGACCTTTTGGCAACATACCTTTTACAGCACGTTGGAAGATTTCTTCTGGTTTGTGCTCAACTAATTTTTCAAAATTAGTTTCGCGAATACCACCAGGGAAACCAGTGTGGCGATAGTATTTTTTATCAAGTGATTTGTTACCAGTCACTTGAACTTGTTCAGCATTGATCACAACGATGTAGTCACCAGTGTCAACGTGAGGAGTATAAGATGTTTTGTGCTTACCGCGTAAACGACGAGCGATTTCAGTCGCAAGACGACCTAAAGTTTTGCCTGAAGCATCAACAACGTACCAGTCGTGTTGAACTTCAGCAGGCTTAGCGCTGAGAGTTTTCATTAACCACTACCTATTATAGTTGGTTTGAGCAAGGAATCGCCCAAACAAAAGGAGACCGAATTCTATATGAATTTATAAAAGCGCACAAGAACAATTCAATCAAGATGTCATATTTTGCTGCAATGTGACCGATTTTGTAAACAACAAACATGGCTGGGAATCATGATTATTTATCTTGTGAGTGTATAGGATTTGCCCTATTATTTTTATACCAAGTAATTAAAAAATAGAATTATTTATTTGTTTTATGGGGAATTTGATGGAGTTGTCGTTTTCTACAAAAATTGTTGTAGTTGCACTATTAGTCGGTGTTTGTTCAGCACAGACAAATGCTCGACGACTTTATAAATGGATAGATCAAACCAGTGTTACAAACTACTCAGAATTTCAACCCAAAGAAGGCACTAGTCGAAAACTTGAAGTCATTGAGAATACTGGGAATGAATATGTCGATCCTATGATGGCTGTGACGGCAGAAATGAAAGCGATTGAAATCCCTGTAGATCCTCTTAACCTTCAGGGTACGTCAAGTGGCACAACCTCCTCATTGTCTCAAGCGCCGAAACCAACAACTCAAACAATTGTTAAGCAAGGTGTAATCGCAGTGCAGCCTTATGCGAGTCCTGCAAGTGGAGTTGCCGCTTCGTCTCCAGTTGAAAGGAAAGAGCAATCAACATTAACTATTACTGAGAAAAAAGAAACAGTCATAAATCCAATCGCTGAAAAAGCGAGTAGTAGCGTGGCGGTTGTTGATAGACCTAGTAGTGGTGTTGTTGCCGAGAAGAAAGATGAGTCTGCAACGAATGTTCGTCGAGATCAGAAAAAAACTCAGCAAAAGATAAATCCTTGGTCAAGATCACCAAATTTTGTACCTTCCAACTTAGTACCTGAAAATTTACCTAAGTCTACGACCCCGTAGCAAAGATGTTTTTCAAAGGAATACTATAGCTACATTTAGATTTTCGCTACACTATATTGAAATCTAGATGATTGGCTGTTTCTATGCTTCCTTTATATGTAACTTCAGGTGAACCTGCCGGAATTGGCCCAGATATCTGTCTGAGTTTGGTAGATCGTGTAGATGAACGCCCAGTAGTTATTCTCGCTGACATAAAAATGCTAGAGCAGCGTGCTAATCAGTTGAATTTAAATGTTGAGATTGTTCCATATGATGGGCAAGTGCAATCGAGTTTAGAAGGGCAACTATTTGTAGAACATGTACCTTTGAAAAACTCAGTTGTTCTAGGTCAATTGGATTCGGCTAATTCGGCCTATGTATTAGAACAATTACGACGTTCTGCTGATTATGCGATGACTGGAAAGAGTGTTGGGGTTGCGACAGCACCTGTGCAAAAGTCAATTATCAATGATGCTGGTATTCGCTTTAGTGGTCATACTGAATATTACCAAGAGTTTGCTGATGTTGATCGTGTGGTGATGATGTTGGCAACTAAAACTTTACGTGTTGCTTTAGTGACGACTCATTTGCCTTTACGCGATGTACCAGATGCGATTACCAAAGAGCGCTTAAAGCAAGTGATTGATATTTTAATTCATGATCTAAAGACAAAATTTAAAATAGCCGCACCTCGTATTTTAGTCTGTGGTTTGAATCCACATGCGGGTGAGGATGGTTATTTAGGGCGTGAAGAAATTGATGTGATTAATCCTGTTTTGGAAACTTATCGCGATCAAGGTATTGAAATGAGCCTGAGCTTACCAGCAGATACGCTATTTACTCCAGAAAATCTGAAAGATGCGGATGCTGTTTTAGCGATGTATCACGATCAAGGCTTACCTGTGTTAAAATCACAAGGCTTTGGTGAAGCAGTCAATATTACCTTAGGCTTACCATTTATTCGCACATCTGTCGATCACGGTACAGCACTTTCTCTTGCAGGCACTGGACAAGCAAAAGCATCGAGTTTGCATGTTGCAGTAGATTTAGCACTTGATTTAGCTCGAATCTCCCCAAATCCCTCTGCGTAAAAGAGGGGAGAGTTAAATCTGAAATTTTGAGTATAAATATATGTATCAAATTAATGCCCTAAACCCTAAAGATGAAGGGCATCAGGCTCGAAAACGTTTTGGTCAAAACTTTTTACATGACCAACGTGTGATTGCCAAAATTGTACGTTCAGTGAATCCGCGTGCTGGCGAAAATATTGTGGAAATTGGTCCAGGTTTGGCTGCGTTAACATCGCCTTTAATTGGTGAGTGTGATGCATTGACTGTTGTTGAGCTGGATCGCGATTTAGCAGCTGGTTTACCGGGGCGTGTACCTCATCCTGAACGTTTGACGATTATTGAAGCAGATGCTTTGAAATATGACTTTACTCAACTTTTCCAAGAAGGTCGTCCGCTTCGCGTCGTTGGGAATTTGCCATATAACATTTCAACTCCGTTATTGTTTCACCTCTTGGAGTTTGGCGACAAAGTGAAAGATATGCACTTCATGTTGCAAAAAGAAGTGGTTGATCGTATTACTGCAACGCCAAACACTAAAGAATATGGTCGTTTATCAGTGATGATTCAGTATTATTGTAAGCCAACGTTCCTATTTGAAGTGCCGCCTGGTTCATTTAACCCTCCACCGAAAGTAACATCTGCTGTGTTCCGTTTAGAACCTTATGAAACTAAGCCAATCGTTGCGAAAGATGAAAAAGCATTGGCACGGTTAGTGGGTCATGTATTTACCCAACGTCGTAAAACCTTACGTAATAGTTTAAAGGGAATGTTGGCGGAAGATGGTTTTGAAAAAGCTGGTGTTGATCCTATGGCTCGCCCTGAAACCTTGAGTTTAGCCGATTTTGTCGCATTGTCGGATCAAATGGTGGCTTAATGTCTAAACGCTATAATTATGTCATTGGTGATGTGCAAGGTTGTTTTGAAGCATTGAAAGCATTGCTAAAAGAAATTCGTTTTGATCCTGATCAAGATTTTTTATGGTTTGCTGGCGATTTGGTTGCGCGTGGAGAGAATTCTGTAGGTGCTTTACGCTTTGTAAAAAAGTTAGCTGATCGTGGTGCTGCCTCAACCGTATTGGGTAATCATGATCTAACCTTGATTGCATGTGCGCGTGGTTTTAAAAAGGCAAAAGAGAAAGACGGCACGCAAGATATTATTGATGCCATAGATGGTGATGAACTGATTGATTGGTTGCGTAAACAACCTTTAAGTTTAAGTCCAAATGCTAAAACGCTAATTACACACGCGGGTGTTCCATGTATTTGGGATGCTGAGCAAACAATTCAGTTGGCAAGCGAAGTACAGCAGATTGTTGGGCATGACGATCTAACTGTTTTGGATACTTTTCTTGCTGAAATGTACGGTGAACAACCTGATCTTTGGTCAGATGAGCTGACGGGTATGGCACGTTTGCGCTGTATTACCAATTATTTGACACGGATGCGTTTAACTGATGCAGCAGGTCGTTTGGAATTTGATTTTAAAGATGCGCTTGATGCACCGATGCCAGTAGGTTTCCAGCCTTGGTTTGAGTTTGAAAGTCTTGCAGCACAAACCCATCAATTAATTTTTGGGCATTGGGCTGCTTTACAGGGTAAGACTATTAATTCTCAAATTCAAAATGTTGATGGTGGCTGTGTTTGGGGGCAGCAATTGATGGCGTTCCGTTTGGAAGATCAACACATGTTTGCGGTGGATAATCCTTTGAGTTGATTATCTGACGATATGGTTTGAATGTCTAATTTCATGGTGAGGTTGGGCATTTTTTATTTTAAGACTGTCAAAAAACTGTCATACACTGATCATTAAAGTGTCAAAAATTATTTATAAGCTGTAAAGCATGAAAATAACGACACAAATGGATGGCGATATGCAAAGTACATACGCGACATCTTTATTAAAGCAAGATCAGTTTCCAGATAGTTTTAAATTCTACTTCAAAAGGAAACAGCTTAAAAATAAGCAAAATGAGTTTTCTGAGCTTGAAGAACTCGTACGTCCCCGTTTAAAAATAGCAATTGTGACTGAAACATGGCCACCTGAAATTAATGGTGTTGCTTTATCAATGATGCAGCTTTGCCAAGGGTTACAACGTCTTGGACATAAAATCTTATTAGTCCGTCCAATTCAAAAAGCAGCAAGTACTGAATTTCGTCCTGATCAGGAATGTTTGGTCATGTCACAGCCAATCCCTAAGTATCCAAGTGTGCAGTTTGGCTGGCCGCAGTACATTAAAGTATCTAAAGCTTTTGAACGCTTTTCACCGGATGTTGTGCATATTGTGACAGAAGGGCCATTGGGTCTGACTGCACTCCAAGCGGCGAAGTCAAAGAAAATTGCAGTCTCAAGCGGATTCCACTCAGCATTCCATGATTTTAGTCGTTTCTTTGATTTGGCTTTTTTGGTAAAACCGATTCAGCGCTATTTAACATGGTTTCATAACAGTACGGATGTAACTTGTGTTCCAAGTCAATATACGGAGCAAGCCTTACGTGGTTTTGGTGTGACTTGTCCTATAGTCATTGTTGGGCGTGGGGTAGATACCAATAAGTTTTCTCCGCAACATCGCTCGCAAACGCTAAGACAACAGTGGGGTGCCGACGCTGATACCCGTGTCATGCTATATGTGGGGCGATTATCTCCAGAAAAAGAAGTGGATGTATTGATTAAGAGTTTTCATGCGCTGCAAGCACAACAGGGTGGAAATGTTAAATTTGTGATTGTTGGTGAAGGACCAGATCGAGTTCGTTTAGGAAAATTAACAAGCTCGAAAGACGTTATTTTCACTGGTAGTTTGAGTGGGCAAGCGCTTTCTGAAGCATATGCTAGTGCAGATGTATTTACCTTTGCAAGTCAAGCTGACACTTTTGGAAATGTCGTTTTAGAAGCAATAGCGAGTGGTCTGCCTGTCGTGGCATATGATTATGTTTGTGCGCATCAATATGTAAAACAAGAAGTAACAGGATGGTTGAGTCCGCTTGGACATACATCCGATTTAATCCAATCCATTTGTCATTTACCAGCACTTCCAAAACTAAGACAAATGGGATTGCTGGCGAGCGAAAGCGTACAAGAAAATAGCTGGCAGTTGCCCGTACAACAATTAGAACAAGCACTTTATCAGGTAGCAAAGGAGTCTCCCATGACCTCTACCTAAAGTATCCTCAGAAAGGAGAAAAAATATGAATCTTCAAAATGCAAAAATAAAAATACTAGATTTAGATTTAAAAGGGTGTGTATACCTTAACCATCTCTCACATTCTCAACGTATCGCCTTATTTTTTAAAACGATTAGTCGTTTGGGCGATGGGCCATTTTGGTATGTCATGTTGTTGTCCGTTTGGGCTTTACAAGGCTTGGCATATGGTCTTCAAATCTTATATCTAATTGTCGCAGGGTCGGTTGGTACGCTGATATACAAATATCTAAAACACAAAACAACACGACCAAGACCTTATCAAGTTCATCAAGTGATAGTCCTAGGTGAGCGACCTTTGGATCATTTTAGCTTTCCGTCAGGTCACACTTTGCACGCAGTTATGGTGACAATTACTTTAGGTTATATACAGCCAATTTTGCTGATATTGATGTTGCCATTTACAGTGTTGGTTGCATTATCAAGAATGGTATTAGGACTTCACTACCCAAGTGATGTGATCGTCGGTGCGACAATCGGTGCGACAGTTGCAAGTAGTATTATTCTCTTAGCACCAAGCTTTAACATTGTTTTGTGAGTAATCGGGTTGTGAATTTCTCAACAGAAAACTATTTTTTCAAGCGTATGTTTTGTTAAAGTAGCTCCAATCTCAAATATTTATTCAGGTTGTCATATGGGCTTACGTTGGACTGATACGATTGATATTGCAATTGAACTCGTAGAAGCACATCCAGATGTTGATCCACAGTGGATTCGTTTCACAGATTTACACGCATGGGTTTGTGCTTTACCTGAATTTAATGATGATCCTAATAAGTCAACTGAAGGTTTGCTAGAAGCAATCCAAATGGCATGGCTGGATGAAGTTCGATAAAAATTCATCAGAAATCGCTGAACTTTTACAGATTCAAGCTGATTATTGGCGATGACATCGGTATAATGCGGCAAATTTTTTTAGTTTACACCATAATAGGAGTCAATCATGGCGATTGAACGTACTTTATCTATCGTTAAACCTGATGCAGTTTCTAAAAACCACATCGGTGATATTTTTGCTCGTTTTGAAAAAGCTGGCTTAAAAATCGTTGCAACTAAAATGAAACACCTTTCTCAAGCTGATGCTGAAGGTTTCTATGCAGAGCACAAAGAACGTGGTTTCTTTGGTGATTTAGTTGCTTTCATGACTTCAGGTCCAGTTGTTGTGTCTGTTCTTGAAGGCGAAAATGCAGTTCTTGCTCACCGCGAAATCTTAGGTGCTACTAACCCTAAAGAAGCTGCTCCAGGTACAATCCGCGCTGACTTCGCTGTAAGCATCGACGAAAATGCTGCTCACGGTTCTGACTCAGTTGCTTCAGCTGAGCGTGAAATCGCTTACTTCTTTGCTGATAACGAGATCTGCCCACGCACTCGTTAATCCAAAGCATTCGAACCAGATAAGTGGTATACTGCTTATCTGGTTTTTTGTTTTCTATAGATTGAGTTGTGTAAGTAATGCACAGCATTTCTAGCGTTGATATGGTTTAGGTAAATATTCATGAGTTCTGCAGTGGTCGTTTCATCAGAAAATTTAGATGAAAAACAACAGTCTGTTTCTACGCCTGTCGTTCATGCTGCCGACAAAAAAGTGAATCTACTAGGCATGTCACGTGCAGAGTTAGAAAAGTTTTTTGAAGATTTGGGTGAGAAGAAGTTTCGTGCTGGTCAAGTCATGAAATGGATTCACCAATTTTTTGTGACCGATTTTGCTGAGATGACCAATATCTCAGGTAAGTTAAGAGAAAAACTAGAAAAGATTTGCGAAATTAAAGCCCCTGAAGTGGTGCATCGTAATTATTCTAAAGATGGAACACGTAAATGGGTGTTTCGTGTAGGTGATGGTGAAGGCTCTTTAGTTGAAACTGTTTTGATTCCTGCTGAAGATAAAACGGGTGCAAGAAAGACACTTTGTATTTCTTCACAAGTGGGCTGCGCACTTGACTGTTCATTTTGTTCGACAGGAAAACAAGGTTTCCAACGTGATTTAACACCAGCTGAAATTATTGGTCAGTTGTGGATGGCGAACTATTCCTATATGGAAGAAGTGCCTGTTGCAGAGCGTGAACGTACTGTGACCAATGTGGTGATGATGGGTATGGGTGAGCCATTACTCAACTATGATGCTGTACTCAGCTCAATGCAATTGATGTTAGATGATTTTGCCTACGGAATGTCAAAGCGTCGTGTGACTTTATCGACCTCAGGCGTTGTACCTAAAATTGATCAATTGGCACAAGATATTGATGTCGCGTTAGCGATTTCTTTACATGCACCAAATGATGAGTTACGTAATGAACTTGTTCCAATTAATAAGAAGTATCCACTGGAACAATTGATTGCTGCATGTCAGCGTTATTTAGCGAAAGATGGTAATGAAAGTGCTCGCCGTCACGTAACGATTGAATATGTAATGTTAGATGGCGTAAATGATCAACCAGAGCACGCACAACAATTATTAAAATTATTGAAAAACTTACCGAGTAAGATCAACTTAATTCCATTTAACCCGTTTCCACATGCGCCTTATGGTCGCTCAAGCCGTAATCGTATTATCGCATTTCAAAAAACTTTGTCTGATGCGGGATTTGTGTGTACGATTCGTCAGACACGTGGTGATGATATTGATGCTGCGTGTGGTCAATTAGTGGGACAGGTAGCTGATCGCACGCGTCGTGCTGAACAGTGGAAAAAGAAAGTGGCGCAACGGCAAGAAATTTTGCGCACACAAGGATAAAACTTGGGGAAAAGCGTTGAATACAACTCGATCAAAAAAGATTATAGCAACTACTATTTTGTTCACTGTATTGGGTCTAACCGCCTGCCAATCGACAAAGACAACAAAAGATCCTGAAAAAGCTGTGCAAGTTCGAACACAACTTGCAGCAGAATATATTCGTACGCGTGACTTAGACTCGGCTAAGCGATCATTAGATCAAGCCCTGAAAATAGATTCGCGAGATGCAAATGCCAATATGATGATGGGAATTTTGCTACAACAAGAAGGTAGCAAAACCAATATGGAAAAAGCAGAGTCTTATTTTAAGCGTGCAATTTCTTCTGAACCTGATAATGCCCAAGCTCGTAATAATTACGGTACATATTTGTATCAAATGGAGCGTTATAATGAGGCGATTGAGCAGTTTACGATTGCAGGTGCAACCCTAGGTTATGATCAACGTTTTCAATCGTTGGAAAATCTTGGGCGAATCTATTTAAAATTGGGCGATGTTGCGAATGCTGAAAAAGCATTCAAACAAGCGCTACAAGCAAATCGAAATGCGACAATATCAATGTTAGAGTTGTCGGAAATTTTCTATTTGCAACAAAACAATAGAGATGCATCGCAACTCTACGAACAATATGTTCGTAATGTGGGGCAGAAAAACCAAGGTGCTCGTGCGCTTTGGATAGGTTTACGCATTGCTCGAGCGAATGCGGATCAGTTAGGAATGCAAGTGTTAGTCAATCAGTTGCGTGCTTTATTTCCTGATAGTCCAGAATATCAACGTTATTTGCAATTACAGTACAGTACTGAGGCCGTATGGAAATAAATCCAAATTCACATCAGCCAACTGGCTCAAACTCACCGTCGCCTACGTTAGGAAATATTCAACGACCTGGTGAGTATTTGCGTCAAATTCGTATTGCACAAAAGAAAGAACTTGAAGAGATTGCAAACGTATTGAATATGCCAGTCAAAACTTTGACGGCATTAGAGCAAGATGATTATAAATCTTTGCCAGAAGCAACCTTTATCAAAGGATATTATCGTGCATACGCAAAATGTTTAAATGCTGATGCGAGCGCGATCATTCAACGTTTCGATGAAATTTATGCGAATGATACGGGCCTTAAAGCAAGTCATGCTTTGAGTAACTCACCGATTAAAACCATGGGTAAGTTAACTGGTTCAAAGAGTGTACGTAATCGTCAGTGGTTAAAGCGTATTGTGATTTTGGCTGTCGTGCTATTGTTGGCATGGTTAGCTGTGATGGCCGTGCAAAACTGGACTTCAAGTCACAAAGATGATGCAGATGTACCAAAGATTAAGAATTCTGAAGTTGAGATTCTTCCAATGGGGAATGCAGTCGCTACTTCTGGAGATCAGCTTGTCTTGAACTTTAGCCGACCAACATCTGTGCATATTGTTGATGCTACAGGTAAAGTACTGGCAACAGGTCGTCAAGCATCAACTTTGAATTTGAGTGGTGAGTCACCGTTCCAAATTCGCTTAGATGATGCAACAGCTGTAGCATTGACTTTAAATCAGGAACAAATTTCATTGTCTCCTTATACTGTCAATGGAAAAGCAGAATTCCGTTTGTCTCGTTAATGCCAAAGAGTAGAGCTATACGATGATTGTGAACCCCATTAAACGCCGTCCAACACGTAAAATTCGTGTTGGTTCTGTGTATGTCGGTGGTGATGCGCCGATTAGTGTTCAAAGTATGACAAATACTGAGACTTGTGATGTTGATGCAACTGTTGCTCAAATTCAACGTTGCGTAGATGCTGGTGCAGACATCATGCGTGTTTCAGTTCCATCAATGGAAGCAGCTGAAGCATTTGGTGCGATTCGTAAACGCGTATCTGTGCCTTTAGTTGCTGATATTCACTTTGATCATCGTATTGCATTGGCAGTTGCTGATTACGGTGCAGATTGTTTGCGGATTAACCCAGGTAATATTGGATCGGATCAAAAAGTTCGAGAGGTTGTTGCTGCTGCTAAACATCATGGTATTTCAATTCGTATTGGTGTGAATGCTGGCTCTTTGGAAAAAGATTTGCAAGTCAAATACGGTGAGCCAACGGGTCAAGCTTTGCTTGAATCTGCAATGCGCCATATTGATATTTTGGATCGTTTAAATTTCCATGAGTTTAAAGTCAGTGTAAAAGCATCGAATGTGTTTTTGACCATGGATGCTTACCGTTTACTTTCTCAGCAAATTGACAATCCATTGCATTTGGGTGTGACTGAGGCGGGGATTTATCGTACAGGTACAGTGAAGTCAGCAATCGCCTTGGGTGGTTTGTTGATGGAAGGTATTGGCGATACCATGCGTATTTCGCTTGCAGCTGAACCTGAAGATGAAATTAAAATCGGTTTCGATATTTTAAAATCTTTGGGTTTGCGCTCAAATGGCATTAACTTTATTGCTTGTCCAAGTTGCTCACGCCAGGAATTCAATGTAATTCAGGTGATGCAGGCTTTAGAAGAGCGTTTAGAAGATGTGCGTACACCAATGGATGTGTCTGTCATTGGTTGTAAAGTGAATGGCCCAGGTGAAGCAAAAGAAGCGGATATCGGGGTGGTGGGTGCTGCTCCACGTTCACTTGTGTATCGTAATGGCGAGAAAAGTCATTTAATTGATACAAATCAGTTGGTTGATGAAATTGAAACAATGGTTCGTCAACGTGTTCAAGAGCTTGAAGAAGCAAAATCTAAAGAAATTATTCGTAGTTCATCATGAGTTCAATCGTCGCTATCAAAGGTTTTAATGACATCCTTCCATCGCAAACTGCGGCTTGGAGAAGTCTGGAACAACAACTTGCATCATTGATGGATGCTTATGGTTATCAACAAATCCGTTTGCCAATTGTTGAGCAAACTGGATTATTCAAGCGTGCTATTGGCGATGCAACCGATATTGTTGAAAAAGAAATGTATACCTTTTTTGACAAAGGGACACCGCCTGAATCACTGACTTTGCGTCCTGAAGGAACTGCGGGTTGTGTGCGTGCGATGTTGGAACATAACTTATTACGCGGTGCAACACCGCGTGTTTGGTATGTTGGGCCAATGTTCCGCTATGAAAAGCCTCAGAAAGGTCGTTATCGTCAATTCCACCAGTTTGGTGTGGAAACCTTTGGTGTGGCAACGCCTGATATTGATGCTGAAATCATTCTGATGACCGCTCGTTTGTGGAAACGTATGGGTGTTGCAGCGAATGTTCGCCTTGAACTCAATACTCTGGGTGAAACAGATGAGCGTGCAGAATATCGTGCTGCATTAGTCGAGTTCTTAAATCAGCACAAAGATGCCTTAGATGAAGATTCTCAACGCCGCTTAACCACCAATCCTTTGCGTATTTTGGATTCTAAAAGTGAGTCTACGCAAAAGATTTTGGAAAATGCGCCGAAATTGCACGATTTCTTAAAAGAAGATTCTCTCAACCACTTCCAACAACTACAGCAGTATTTAACCGATGCTGGTGTAGAGTTCGTGATTAATCAAAAACTTGTTCGCGGGCTTGATTATTACAATAAAACGGTATTTGAATGGACCACAACTATGTTGGGTTCACAAGGTACTGTTTGTGCTGGCGGTCGATATGATGGCTTAGTTGGTCAGCTTAAAGGTAAAGCTGATCAATCAGTTCCAGCGGTAGGTTTTGCGATGGGGATGGAGCGTTTATTGCTTCTACTTGAGCAGGTTGAACAAGCAAAAGTTGTTCGTGATTGTGAAGTTTTCTTAGTGGCTGAACCAGCTTATCAATCAAAAGCTTTGGTATTAGCTGAACAAATTCGTGATCAGCTTGAAGCAGTGAATAGTTCGATTCGATTCAAAACGGGTTCACAGGGCAGTATGAAAAGCCAAATGAAAAAGGCTGATCAATCTGGTGCGGTTTTCGCTGTGATCTTGGGTGAGCGTGAGTGGGAATCTCAACAGCTATTGGTAAAAGAGCTTGCAACAGCAGAACAGTCTCAAGTGGCATTGAATGAGCTGACAGCATTTTTTATCGAAAAATTTAAACAATAAATTGCACAATATCTAGGAAAAGGACAATCACATGAGTTTAAGTGATGAAGAACAACTCGACCAGTTAAAGTCGTTTGCCAAAAAATATGGTTCTGCAATTATTAGCGGAATTCTCATTGCCCTGATTGCCTTTTTCGGATGGGAATATTGGCAAAAGAAGAATCTTACTGAAGCTCAAAGTCAAACGGCCAAAGTGCAAAAGTTAATGGACGAAGCAAAAGCTGCCTCAAGTCAGCCGAATGCTTTTGCAACATTATCTGAAGCCGCAGATAAAATTGTGAAAGAAGATCCTGATTCAGTTCAAGCGATCCAAACACAATTTATTTTGGCTAAAGTTGCGTATGATAAGCAAGATTATGCTGCTGCTGAGAAAGCATTAAAAAAAGTTGAAAACTCAAAAATTAAAGATGCTGGTCTGTTACAGATTGTCAAACTTCGTTTGGCTGATGCTCAGTTAGCACAAAAGAAATATGATGATGCTTTAAAAACTTTGACAGCGGTGACTGAGCCATCATTCAAAGCAACAGCCGATGAACTTCGTGGTGATATTTATGTTGCTAAGAAAGACAATGAATCTGCTCGTAAAGCGTATCAAAGTGCATGGGATGATCTCGTTAAACGTAAACAGGAACGTCAGCTTTTACAAATTAAACTCGAAAGTGTCGGCGTTTTAGTAGATGATCCTGAAATCGATAGCCCGATTGTAGATACCAAAGTGGATGAGTCTTAATGCAGAATAAACTAAAACTACCTTTGGCGATTGCAATTGCTTCAGCTTTATTGGTTGGATGTTCGAGCAATAAAGTAAAAGAAGCAAAACCAAATCCATTGCCAAAAATCACGCAACAACAAAATTTAAACCTCGTATTTTCTCAAAGCGTTTCCTCAACGAACGCTGCTGAAGCTTTACGCTTACAGCTAGATACGGATAACGGTGTGATTTTTGCTATTGATCCAGATGGTCAGGTTTCTGCGTATCAGGGTAAACAGCGTCTTTGGAAAAGTAAGATAACCAAACAAGAGCTAACTGCTGGTGTTGAAGCTGGTGAAGGTGTTGTTGTTATCGGCAACCGTAAAGGGCAGCTTTTTGCTTTAGATCAAGCCACTGGTGAACAAAAGTGGACGACACAGCTATCAGGTGCGATTTTATCACCTTCATTGATTGAGTCAGGTCGTGTTATCACACTTGCCAATGACGGTACTGTATTTGCGCATGACGTGGTCACTGGACAGCAAGTTTGGGCATATAAGCTTCCAAATGTTCAGTTTAGCTTACGTGGACAGCCAGCACCCGTTGCGTTAGATGAACGTACAGTGTTAGTCGCATCTGCTAATGCTTATATCTATGCTTTAGATATCATCAGTGGTGTACCTCGCTTCCAGCGCCGTGTTGCAATTAGTGATGGCCGTTCTGATATTCAGCGATTGATTGATATCGTGGGTGATCCTGTTGTTTCTGGTCAGTTCTTGGTGACAACTAGCTTCCAAGGTCAAGTAACAGTAACCGATTTAGCTTCACAACGTGTGGTGTGGAGTGAAGATGCAAGCAGTACAAATCGTCCTGAAATTGCGGATGACAAAGTATTTGTATCAACAGTTGATGGTAAGTTGAATGCCTATAACCTCACTACGGGTGAACTGGTTTGGCAAAATGAAGAGTTATTAAACCGTAAGTTAAGCAATCCAGTCATGCTTGGTCAAAACCTTGTAGTAGGCGATTTGGATGGAGTGATTCACCTTATTGATCCGACAACAGGTAAGTTAGTTGGTCGTGCAAAAACCAGTGGTGAAGTGCAAACCTTACGTGTGATTGACAATCAACTTTATGTGTCGACTCGAAAAGGTGCATTAAGCATTTGGCAGAATCGTTAATTTTACCTTCTGTTGTGGTAAAATATTCGATTAGCTATGGCTAACAAAAGAATGATCGGGGTATTTGTTTAGACAAAACCCCGAATTTTTATTGTGATCTGTGATCACCAAAATCTTCCATACTATTTCTGATACGATGTCATCTAGCGTGGCTCGTCTGAATTAAGGTTAATTTATGAAACCCGTTATTGCGCTCATTGGTCGTCCAAACGTCGGAAAATCAACGCTATTTAACCAAATCACAAAAAGTCGTGATGCTTTGGTTGCTGACTTCGCTGGTTTAACTCGTGACCGCAAATATGGTGACGCGGTTTATCAAAATAAATCTTTTATCGTTGTTGACACTGGCGGTATCGGTGAGAGCGAAGGTGGTATTGATTCGTACATGGCTGAGCAGTCAAAAACAGCGATTCATGAAGCCGATATTATCGTTTTTGTTGTTGATGCACGCGCAGGTTTATTGGCTTCAGATGAGCAAATTGCACGTGAACTTCGTACCTTAGGTAAGAAAGTATATTTAGTTGCAAACAAAGTAGATGGTGTTCACGCTGAAGCTGCCTTAGTCGAGTTCTATAAACTTGGTATGGGTGAGCCAATGCAGGTTGCTGCGAGCCACGGGCGTGGTGTACAGCAAATGCTTGAAGAAGTATTAGCTGAGGTTCCAGAAGATGAAAACCCAGATGAACATAATAAAAATACAGGTTTACGCTTAGCGATTATTGGTCGTCCTAACGTAGGTAAATCAACCTTAGTCAACCGTTTACTCGGTGAAGAACGTGTGGTTGCATTTGATCAACCTGGTACAACCCGTGACTCAATTTATATTCCTTATGAGCGTGATGGTCGTCAATATACATTGATTGATACTGCTGGTGTTCGTCGTAAAGGTAAAGTTGATGAAATGATCGAGAAATTCTCGATCGTTAAAACACTACAAGCTATGAAAGATGCGCATGTCGTTGTGGTGGTGGTTGACGCTCGTGAAGGTATTGTTGAACAAGATTTACATTTGATTGGCTACGCGCTTGAAGCAGGGCGTGCCATGGTGATTGCGATCAACAAATGGGACAACATGACCGAGTATGATCGTAAACAATGTAAACTCGATGTGGAACGTCGTTTTGACTTTATTCCATGGGCGAAAATCCATTTGATTTCGGCATTACATGGTACGGGTGTGGGCGAGCTTTATCCATCGATTCACCGTGCTTATGAATCTGCAAATCTAAAAGTTTCTCCTGCGAAACTGACTCAGATTTTAAGTGATGCGACAGAGGCTCACCAGCCACCAATGATCAGTGGCCGTCGTATTAAAATGCGTTATGCGCATATGGGCGGACAAAATCCACCAACCATCGTGATTCATGGTAACAAGGTCGATAAGACTCCAGCGGATTATCGTCGTTATTTAGAAAATGTATTCCGCAAAGTGTACAAGCTTGAGGGCACACCAGTCCGTATTGACTTTAAAACGTCAGAAAACCCATTTGAAGGACGTAAGTCACAAGTGGATGAACGCGTTGCTGCACGTAAACGTCGTTATGTTCAGAAATTTAAAAAAGCAGAAAAGAAATACAAGCGTTAAGCTAATCTTGAAGCAAAAAGCCCAAACTCTGCTTTGGGCTTTTTTTAATAGATTGGGAGCCAATGATGAAACGTGAGATTCAGTTACATATACATGCTTTGGCTCAACTTTTAACTAAAAAAAAATCTGATTTTCCAACCTTTCGTGATTTTAATTTTTATAAAAAAGAACAGATTCACGCATATCGTAATCAGCTTTTAGCAAAGCAATTGAATTGTGATAAGAACACACTCATATTTTCTAAGCATGAGCATGGTAAACCTTTTTTATCATCTCACAATCTTCACTTTAATCACTCCCACAGTCATGAATATTATGCTTTGGTCATGAGTCAACAGGTGAAAGATATTGGTGTAGATGTTGAAGAATTAGGGCGGAAAATAAGATTCGATGCATTCGCACAACATGCCTTTCATGCAGATGAATATAAAACTTGGCAACAGCAAGGACAAGACAGGGAATATTGGTTTAAGGTCTGGACAACCAAGGAAGCGATATTAAAAGCGTCTGGTTTGGGTATTCGTTTGGATTTAAATAGTTTGAATACAAACGTTCATCCTGAACAAAATGGAGGAATGTGTACTCATCCGATGATTGGAACATTTGCATATCAAAATTTTATTTTAAATCAGAATATTGTGGTAACAGTGGCTTGGCGTGCAGAGCCATCATGTCGAGGCTTTCAGTTTCCACAAATTAAAATAAAACATGATTAGAAATAAAAACCAGCATAAAAAAACGCCAGCATTAAGCTGGCATTTTTTGAATCATCATAAAGTTAAGATTTAAGGAATCTCTTCTTCATCAAATTCAGGTTTAACTTGTACAACGAAGTCTTGACGGTTCAAGCCACGCCATAAAGCAAATGCAGTACCGATATAAATCGAAGAATAAGTACCGACAAATACCCCTATAATCATAGCTAAAGAGAACCAGTGTAGACCATCACCACCAATGAAGAACATTGCAAGTACGACGAGTAATAATGTCATAGAGGTGTGAATCGTACGGCGTAAAGTCTCAGTTAACGCAATATCCACAATTTCAGTTGGTGTAGCGCCACGGATCTTACGGAAGTTCTCACGAATACGATCCGATACAACGATGTTATCGTTAAGTGAGAAGCCTATAATTGCTAAAACTGCAGCAAGTACGGTTAAGTCAAATGACCATTGGAATAAAGCAAATGCACCAAGGATAAGGATGATATCGTGGAATAACGACATCACAGCACCCATCGCGAGTTTAAACTCAAAGCGAATAGTGACGTAAACCAGCATTAAAAGTAATGCTAGTGCAACTGCACCCGCTGAACGAACATAAAGCTCGTTACCGACTGCACCACCCACCGCATCGACTTTATGTACTTCAACGGTATTGTTTGGTAGTTGGACAGCTGTAGTGATTGCATTACTCAAGTCTTCAACTTGCAGATCTTCTTGAACAGGCATACGAACGATCAGGTCAGTGTTACTTCCTAGCGTTTGTACAACCGCATCTTTAAAACCCGCTTTATCCAAGGCTTGAACAATTTGACTTGGTTGAACTGCTTGTTTGTAGTTCAATTCAGCTGAGATACCACCAGTAAAGTCCAAACCTAAGTTCAAACCTTTCGTAACGATAAAGAAGATACTAGCAATCGTCAGTAAGATCGAGAAGATTGCAGCTGGTTTAGCAATCTTCATGAAAGGGATGATTTTTAAATCATCTGGACGACCGTATTGTTTTGAGTCTTGTTGAGTCAGATTTGTCATATCAATCTCCTTAAATGCTCAACTTCTTCAAATCACGACGTTTGCCATAAATGATTTGTACAATTGCACGAGTCACCGTAATCGCTGTAAACATTGAACAGACGATACCGATCATGAGGGTCACAGCGAAGCCTTTAATTGGGCCAGTACCGATTGCAAACAAGATGAATGCAACAAGGAATGTGGTTAAGTTCGAGTCAAAAATAGTGTTATAGGCTCGATCATAACCCGCGACAATCGCCTGTTTAGGCGAGGCGCCCCATAGAATCTCTTCTCGTATCCGCTCACAGATCAATACGTTTGCATCGACGGCCATACCAATGGTAATCACGATACCCGCAATACCCGGAAGGGTGAGGGAAGAGCCAATCCACGACATTACTGTAAGAATCATTGCAAGGTTAAATACCAATGCAAAGTTTGCGATCAAACCAAATACACGGAAGAACACAACCATCCAGATCGCAACCAGTAAGAAACCGATTTGCGTTGAAAGAACACCCTTATCAATGTTTTCTTGACCTAGACTAGGGCCAACTACGCGCTCTTCAACGAAGTACATTGGTGCAGCTAAAGCACCCGCACGTAACATTAATGCTAGTTCTGCTGCTTCTTGAGGTGAGTCAAGACCCGTGATTCGGAATTGTGAACCCAATACTGCTTGAATCGTTGCCGCATTAATCACGACAGATTCTGTATAAGGTGTACGAACTTCAGTTTGAGTACCAGTTTGTGGATCATTCACATAGCTAATCTTTTGTTTATTCTCAATAAACAAAACAGCCATGCGTTTACCAACTGCATTACGTGTCGCATCAGCCATCAGCTTACCGCCAGCGCTGTCTAAGGTAATATTTACCTCAGCACCACCAGAGTCTTGGCTAAAGCCAGAGCTTGCATTTTGGACGCGCTCACCCGTTAAGATACGGTTACGATTTAAAAGCAGTTGGCGACCACTGTCTAAAGATTCATAAGCAAAAACTTCAGTACCCGGAGGGAGTGGTTGACCATTATATTTTCCAGAATATGGATCAATATACTGATCATTACTATCAGAAACTAAACGGAACTCTAAGTTTGCAGTACGACCTAAGACACGTTTTGCTTCAGCAGTATCTTGAACACCAGGTAGTTCAACCACAATACGGTTATTACCTTGAGTTTGGACTAGGGCTTCTGCAACACCGAGTTCATTAATACGGTTACGTAAAGTGGTTAAGTTCTGGTTGACTGCATAAGACTGAATTTCCTGACGACGTGCATCAGAGTAAGTGAGTCTTAATGTTGCACCATTAGCCGTTGCAACTGATTGCTGAGTAAACTCATTACCGTTACGACGTAAGAAGTCTGCGGCAGCATCACGATCAGCACTATCCGCAAATTGAACCGTAATGGTGTTATTGTTTAAAGCAAGATTGTTAAATTTGATTTTGTTATCACGAAATTGACGACGCAGATCAGTCGCAGACGTTTCTAAACGTTGACTAATCGCTTTATCCATGTCGACTTCGAGCAAGAAATGTACACCACCACGTAAGTCCAAACCGAGTTTCATCGGCTTAGCCCCAATCTTTTGCAGCCATTCAGGTGTGGTTGGCGCAAGGTTGAGAGCAACCACGTAGTCATCACCTAAATCACGGCGTAACACTTCTTTCGCTTTTAACTGTGACTCAGTTGTGTCCAAACGTAATAAAGCCGCATTATTGGTGAAGCTATTATCATGACTGCTAATGTTGGCAGTTTTTAAAATCTGCTCAGCTTTTTGCACCACAGTTTGATCAATCTGAGTCCCTGCTTTTGCCCCTGAAATTTGGACGGCAGGTTCATCTGGATACAAACTAGGAAGTGCATATAACGTACTGACCACAAGAACAACGAGGATCAGTAAATATTTCCATGCAGGGTAACGCATTCGTTTTCTTCTTAAATGAAAAAGTCGTGCTAAGGCACGACTATTTTATGATTAAAGGTTATTTAGAGTGCCTTCAGGAAGTACTGAAATAACACTTGCACGTTGGATTTTTACATCAACACCACGGCTGAGTTCAACAACAGCGAAATCACCATCAATTTTAGTGATTCTACCCATTAAACCACCAGCAAAAACGATTTCACTGCCCACACCTAAGCTTTCAACTAAAGAGCGGTGCTCTTTAGCACGTTTCGCTTGAGGTCTCCAGATCAAGAAGTAGAAGATTGCAACGAAAACAGCAATCATCAATATGTTAGCCATTAAGCTTGGACCTTGTGCTGCTGCAGGAGCGGCGTGAGCGGTAGAAATGAAAAAGCTCATTTTAATTTCCTAATCAAATAAAAGCGAAAAAATTAACAATAAATTCCAATTCGTTTTGCAATGTACCTTGTCTTGCGTTTAGGCGCAAATCTTGATGCATCAATCTTCAGGGCAAGGTGGAACTTCTAATCCACGACGAGCATAAAAGTCTTGAACATATGCATCAAAAGTGCCATTGTCCAATGCATCACGCATACCTTGTGTAAGACGTTGGTAATAACGCAAGTTGTGGATTGTGCCAAGCATAGATGCCAGCATCTCACCGCACTTCTCTAAATGATATAAATAGGCACGCGTAAAGTTTTTACAAGTGTAGCAATCACAATGTGGGTCTAAAGGCCCTTTATCATGGCGATATTTACTATTACGAATTCTTACCAGACCATCGGTGACAAAATAATGACCATTACGTGCGTTACGAGTTGGCATCACACAGTCGAACATGTCGACGCCACGACGTACTGCTTCTACGATATCTTCGGGCTTACCAACACCCATCAAATAACGTGGTTTGTCATGCGGCATTTTATTCGGTAAATAATCAAGAACCTTGATCATTTCATCTTTTGGTTCACCAACAGATAAGCCACCAATCGCATAGCCATCAAATCCAACCTCTAAAAGACCTTTGAGCGACTCATCACGTAAATCTTCATACATCCCACCTTGGATAATGCCGAATAACGCATTTTTGTTGTTCAGCTCATCGTGGTGATGTGTCTTACAGCGTTTCGCCCAACGTAAAGAAAGCTGCAATGATTTTTGTGCTTCTTCATGGGTGGCAGGGTAAGGTGTACATTCATCAAAAATCATCACGATGTCTGAATTGAGTACCTGTTGGATCTCCATTGATATTTCTGGAGATAAGAACACTTTTGAACCATCGATAGGAGAGCGGAAAGTTACACCTTCTTCTTTGATTTTACGCATTGCGCCTAAGCTGAATACTTGGAAGCCGCCTGAGTCAGTCAGAATCGGTTTATCCCATTTGATAAACTCGTGCAGACCGCCGTGCTCTTTGATGACTTCTAAGCCAGGGCGTAAATACAAATGGAAAGTGTTACCTAAAATAATTTGTGCCTGAATTTCTTCAATATCACGTGGCAACATGCCTTTTACTGTACCGTAAGTACCAACGGGCATAAATACAGGTGTCTCAACAACACCATGTTCTAAAGTGAGTCGACCACGACGGGCGCGCCCCGACTGACCTAATTTTTCAAATTGCATGACACCAATCCATCAAGGCGAAAAAACAGTTCGCTGATCAAAAACGGCTATTTTCCTTGATTATGGCTTGTAGTTCTACTACTAAATGTAGCTATAGAGAAAAATATTAACCTTACTTCATTTTGAGGTGTATTGAGAGTATCACAAGATTAAAAGAGGGGGAGGAGGTATTAGTTTTTAAGGCAAATATATAGGGAAATCTGCTCAATTGTCACTTTGTCTAATTATTAAAAAGTCAGCTTGTCTTAATGTCTTATAAGCATGTTTTTAAAAATAAGAAACCAATTTGTATAAAGTCTTAATGCAAGAATGATAAAAAAGTAGGCGATATTCAGCCATAAATCATGTACCCAACCTGCTAACCCCGTCACTGAGCCGGCTCTATAACCGACATCTTGAATAAACATAAATAAGCCACCAATAAACATTAGTGTCATAAAAAAAGTAATCACTACTAATAAACAGTACCCCCCGATACCCCTTTTAGTTTCCAACTGATTAGCACCTGTCCAGCCAATTAGTTGCCATAGACAAATGATAGATGCTATTAGAATCGGGAAAAATGATAACACATGCCATGCATGATAAAGCAGGCATGCTCTACCAAATACTGAAGTTAAGAATACCTGTTCATTCCCAAACATCTGTTTAAGCATAGCGGAACCACTATCGTCACTACTTAGCTTAACTAGAAAAAGTTTTCTATCTACATTAAGTGGGGGAACGTTTGTATTTGCTCTTACCCAATCAATCACACTGTTAACCCATTCAGGTTGCCAGACTAGTGCTAGATCTTTGACCCAACTAGTGACAAAAAACATCTCAAATAAGGCACACCAACCTAAAAATATTAAACTCCACTTTTGCAAAGTTCTAGGAGCTAACCCTCCATCATTGGCTATATGCTGTTTGATAGCTTCTCGCTTGATTGGATCTTTGATGGCTTCAATTTGTTGCTGAGTTTTTTCACTACGTCTTTGTAATCGTGACTTACGACCAAAGATCAAGCGATACCAAATTGGGGTAAAAGCCATCGTAATAGTTAAGGTTAAAAACCAAATAAAGTTAAACAATAGATTCTGCTGTAAGCTATAACCTGAAAGCTCAAACCCAAAACTAAATAATCCTATAAATCCCCAAAATACAATAATCAGAAGATAAAAGAATAAATACTCTTCATATAAACGTTCTGATGCCATCCAGTTTAAAACTGATTGCGATTGATTTTTATCGTTCATATCTTAATATTTCATCAAACCTATATTTTTATTTGTACTCATCGTTATTTCGTTCCATCGCATAGTTACAGAACGAGGAAATTCTTAGGAATTTTAGCTATTTAAGTTTCTAAAATTATTTATCATCGTGGGATCATAGATTGCCCAAAGCAACGCAAAAATGACAAGTAAGCTAGGTATTAATGTCAATATTATGGTTTTTATTCGAAAATTCATTAAGGTATATAACCATAAAATTACTTCTATCTTAATGCCAAACCACCAATATCTAAGTGAATCAGTCACGGATTTAGACCATGGCGATTGTTCAATACCAAAACTCTCCCAAAACAAGGGTAATTCACTTTCAAGCCCATACAAGATTCGACATTGGAATGCCAACATACTCAATGCAATTAAGCTATATAAAGTTTTTTTCACCCACCTACTACACATAATCTAAGCTCAACTTAAATGGCATCACAATAGTTAATATTTGGAAAATAAAATATTTATTTTTAATTTGATTTTTTAATAATTTAGTGAGCAACTAAATAAGACCATGTATCAAAAAGCCAATTATTCTCTACTGAGTAACTGGCTTGAGTCAAACAAGGGGTCTTTTAAAAATTTGGTTTATAGTCAAAATTTTCAGTCGCAAGATTATCCCTAAATGGGCGAATTTCTTTCTTCGATAATGTCAGTGTATTGATCAGGTTATTTGGGAAAACTTGGATGTGGTTGTTGAATAACTCAACATTACGGTTAAAGATTGTAATCGCAGCACCAACATTTTCGTTTTGCTCTTGAATGTCATCCATCATTTTGCTGTAAAGCGCATCAGCCTTTAACTCTGGATAATTTTCTACAACGACGTTGAGGCTACGGATGAGTTCTTTACTCATTTTTTCGATGCTTTGTAGTTGAGAAATATCCGTATCATTGACATTCAAGTTCAAGATTTGCTGACGAAGCTCTGTAACTTTTTCTAAGGTTGATTTTTCAAACTGAGTGTATTGCGCCAAGGTTGCTTCCAAAGCCTCTAAAGTTTTTACTTTTTGGCGTTCAAAGTTGGCGACTTCTGACCAAGCTCGTTTAGTGGCATTGAAGTAACGCACAATCGTATTGCGAATATTGATGCCCCACACAATCAATATAACAAAAATCCCCAAGAAAATGAGCAAGCCCATCATTGTCGTTCTCCTTATTGTTATTGCTACAAATCCGCTCTTTTGAAAAGAGACCAACTGTACTGAGAACAGTGGAATGGATTTAGCGAATTAAGTTAAGCATGTGTTGCTGAAATTTTTGATATTCAGGCATGGTCATAGTGCGTAAATGACCGCGCAACGCTGGAATATCATTAATCTCATCTCGTTTGCTTGTGGTTTGAAAGAGGTCTTGCTCACCCACATAGCAAAGAATCTGCTCTTGATGATGATAAATTAAATCACCACTAAAATGTTGAAAAAAATCATTTAACTTTAACGTCATACTTGGACTAACTTCTCTTGCGAGTTGATGTTGGTCGCATCCAAAAATATTGATTTTTCGATTAATTAAAATATCGCTACTTTGCCAAGAACAATTATACGGTTCAAAGAATCGCGAGCGTTGATTGCTTACAGCAATACCGAGTGCTGGCATTTGAAAGATGAATGCACCCCATAAGTCCTTTTCAATTTCTTTTACGATTTTTTTATCAGTATTGCCATCCTGAAAAATAGGCATTTCACTGACGTATTGATATTTAAATACCAAGACTTGATGTTCAATTTCACCATCATTCCATGTTGTAGAGGCGTAATAGGTGATTTCATTTGATTTATCCCCACGATTGAAAAGTGGGAAGTATTGCTTTAATCGACTGATAACCAATATCGGTTGTGCTTGGATTGGAAGGTATGCTGGAAGTTGTTGAAACTTTAATCCATAGCGTAAATCAATCATTCGTTGTTCAAGATAATGAATCACTTGTCTGAGCGGTTGTTGCGATTCATAAAGCAGATAGGCTAGAAATCCTGTGAGGAATGCACCTAAAAAGCTCCATATAAATTGGATATGTGGATGGAGAAAAAAGCCAAAAACTAAAGTGCTAATACTGGTCATGGCTAATAAATAGGGGAGTACATTAAAAAAACGGAGACTATGATCTTCTCGCCAAGGATGTAATTTATCTAATAACTCTTGATCACTATGAGACGTTTGCCCAGCTTCCCAAAGTCGAGCAATATTTCTAAAAACCTGTGCATTTTTTTTACGTCTAATATGTAAGGCTTCTTGTACTGTGTCGATCGGCATGGGATTAGTCGGTTCATTATAATAAATCTGTATGATTTAGATTATGCTTTAAATTTCAGAAACTAAGAAGTGTCTTAATCGTGCTTTTTATACTTGGCGAATCCATTAGAGTATATGGAGTTGTTTTTTATTGTTCAGCTAAGTTGATCTATAAAATTCATCGTATTTATTCCGAAATAACTTAATTATTTCACTAGACTTATCTAGCTATCAATCTTAGAAAGCTAGATAAGATGTGAATTTTATAAAATGTATTTTTGCAAATTTATAATTAGTTTTTCATCGCTAAAGCAGAACTTCTTAAAATTTTGCTTGGTCAACCAACATCGCATCGCCATAACTAAAGAAACGATAACGTTGCTCAACTGCATGTTTATAAGCCGCTAGAATATTGTCGCGATTCGACAAAGCTGAAACCAACATCAATAAGGTCGATTCTGGTAAATGGAAGTTGGTAATCAAACGATCCACGATACAGAACTGATAGCCTGGGTAAATAAAAATTTGCGTATCACCAGTCCAAGCGGCAATTTGTCCTTGATTTGCTTGTGCAGCACTCTCTAAGGCACGAGTTGCTGTTGTGCCTACAGCAATCACTTTATTTCCACGAGCTTTGGTTTCTAAAATCAAATCAATCGTTGCTTGTGGTACATCGCACCATTCACTATGCATAATGTGATTGGTAATGTCAGTCGTGCGCACAGGCATAAATGTACCTGCACCAACATGTAATGTCACAAAAGTTTTTTGCACACCTTTTGCAGCTAGTTTTTCCAATAAATCTTGGTCAAAGTGCAAACTTGCTGTAGGTGCTGCAACACTAGCAATTTTTTCAGGATCGTGAAAAACCGTTTGATAGCGTTCAGTATCAATGTCTTCAGCTTCACGATTGAAATAAGGTGGAATCGGTAACTGTCCATATTGATCAAGTACAGACAAAATAGGTTGCGAAAATTTAACGACAAATAAGTTTTCATGGCGACCTTGTACGGCTACAGGAACGGCATCTCCACCAATATAAAGTTCTGCACCGGCTTTCGGTGAATTACTCGATTTAATATGGCAATGCGCTGTATGTGTATCCAACATACGTTCAACGAGGACTTCGATCGCGCCACCTGTAGCACGCTTTCCTTTTAATCGTGCTTTCATGACCTTTGTATCATTGAGTACGAGTAAGTCCCCATCTTTCAATAGATCTAAAATATCGGTAAACGCGTGGTCGTGATACTGACCGTTTGCATCGATATGGAGTAGGCGTGATGCACTACGGCTATCTAGAGGATAGCGAGCAATAAGTTCATCTGGAAGATCAAAAGAAAAGTCGGAAAGTTGCATATTTTTCTTTACCACATATGAAAAAACCCCAAACTTTTAGTGCTAGTTTGGGGTTTTGAAATTCTGGTCCCGAGGGTCGGACTCGAACCGACACGTCATCTCTGACAGCGGATTTTGAGTCCGCCGCGTCTACCAATTTCACCACCTCGGGAAGAGTGCGATGCTTTGTGTTGCGTATATTACCTTGTTTAAATGGCTTGTCAATCATGTAAAGCTCGTAGTTGTTGAATTTTAGATCAATTGTTTCAGTTGGTATTGAAAAGTTTAGAGTGATACGTATTTTCCATTCTTGGTTTTAGAGAAATTTTTTTAATGAAATTTCACGTTTTGTTGCGAATTGATTGATTCTACAATTGCGTTTTTTGTTAAAGTTTGTTAATACTAAGTGATAGTTTTCTCATTTTTTTAAATAAAACGTAAGTAATGGTATAACGATAATATTCGAGAGGCGTGCATGGCTATTCAATTATTAGAATTACAGCAAGCCGAAAAGCTAAGTGCTTGTAAACTATCTCTTTCTATGGGTCTTAACTCAGACCAAAACACGCTTGAACAATTCTTACAATTTAACCGCAAGTTGATGCAGACTGGCACAGCTTTACTTGCCTTTCACCAAGAACCTTATTTATGGCATCGCTGTTCAGAAAAATTAAAAGCAATTGATACCGCGAAAATCACAAAAAGTTTAAATACGTTATTTGTCAACGATGATCTGATTGACCATTCACATTCACAATATCCAACATTGATTGGTTTTCTCAATGCGTTGAAATGCAAGACAGAATCAGCTATCGCAGTACATTTGCGACATTCCGACCAAACATCTTTAGGTTATCTCATTCTACTCGATACAAAAGTATTGGAATTTACTGAGACGCAAAAACAGCTTCTTCAAGAACATTGCAAAAACTTTATGCAACAGCTTGAGTTAAAACTAAATCATGATGAATTAAAAGAATTATATGAACAAGAATCTGCATTAAATTTTAGTAAAACTAAGTTTTTCTCGATCATTTCCCATGACTTACGTGCACCATTTCATGGTCTCTTAGGCTTCTCTGAAATTTTAGCCAAAGAACGCGAAACTTTGGATGAGTCTAGTATTCAAAATATTGCTGACTACCTCTATGACACATCACAGTCCACTTACAACTTATTGGAAAGTTTGTTGAATTGGGCGATGGCCGAAGGCGGGCGTTTTGTTTATCACCCAATTAATTTTAAATTACGACAGATCACCGATATTGTGACGGATATTTTAAAAACCTTAGCTTTGAAGAAAAATATTCAACTGATTAATCAAGTAGATGAAAACCTAAAAGTCTATGCTGATATGAATATGATCACTTCTTTGATTCAAAATCTTGTGTCAAATGCGTTGAAATTTACGGATATTGATGGTTCTGGAAAAGTTTACATCCAAGCCCAAAATAAAGGTGAAATGGTCGAGATTAGCGTAAAAGATTCTGGTTTGGGCATGACCGATGAGCAAATACAAAATCTATTTCAACCACGTATCACCATGAGTTTCAAAGGTACAGCTGGCGAGAAAGGTGCTGGTTTAGGTTTATCTTTGTGTAAGCGTTTTGTAGAACTCAATCATGGTGAGATTCATGTGGTTTCTAAGGATGGTGAAGGGACAACATTTAAAGTGACATTGCCTGCAGAGCGTGAACACGTTGATTTATGTACAGATCAACATAAAAGTAAAGCAAAATTAGCCTAAAGAGATTTTAAACATAAGCTTGTAACTGATATAACTAAACACGATGAGATGACATCGGTAGAGCCTTTTTATATGAATGCGGAACAGCTACAAAAAACCTTAGTTGCAAGTCAGTATGCAGAACAAGTTTTAAACCTATACCAATCACAACTAGAACAAGATTATTCAGAAGATCAATTTCTTTGCTCGTTGTCTACACAAAGCATCCATCAAAAAGTCCAAGAAACTGTTGCAGAGATCAAGGATGAACAGGTATGGATGAAAGCGCTACGTATCCTAAGAGCGCGTTTGATGTTTCGTTGGATTTGGCAGGATGCTAACCAGCTTACCGATGTGGTGACCTTAACCCGTGAATTATCTGATTTTGCCGATGCGAGCATTTGTGCCGCAAAAGCATTTGCACGTATCCCTCTTGTTGCCAAGCATGGAGAACCAATCAGTTATGAGGGGCAAGTTCAAGACCTGATTGTTATCGGGATGGGGAAATTAGGTGCACAAGAACTTAATCTTTCAAGTGATATTGATCTTATTTTTGCCTTCGATGAACAAGGAGAGACCAATGGTCGAAAATGCATAGATGTACAACAGTTCTGTATTTTATGGGGGCAGAAACTGATCTATTTACTCGACCATATTACCGCAGATGGTTTTGTATTCCGTGTAGATATGCGCTTACGTCCTTGGGGCGATGGTTCTGCGCTCGCGATTAGCTATATGGGTTTAGAAAAATATTTGAGCCAGCACGGACGTGAATGGGAACGCTATGCTTGGATCAAGGCAAGGGTTATCACTGGCGCTAAAGCAGGTGCTGACTTGATGGAAATGGCACGTCCGTTTGTGTTTCGCCGTTATGTAGATTATTCAGCATTTGCTGCGATGCGTGAAATGAAAGCCATGATCGAACGTGAGGTCATGCGTCGTAATATTGAGGATGATATTAAACTCGGTGCAGGTGGTATTCGGGAAATTGAGTTTATTGTACAGGTCTTCCAATTGATTTACGGTGGTTCAAAACGTGAATTACAAGATCGTCAATGTTTAGCGAATTTGCATCATTTAGGTGAAGCAGAACTCTTAGACCAACAATCCGTTGATGATTTGGAAGATGCTTACCTGTTTTTAAGACGTGTTGAGCATGCAATTCAAGCGCTGAATGATCAGCAAACACAATCATTACCAACTGAGCCTGAGTTAAGGCAGCGCATGTTAGATACGCTTGGTTTTGTGGATTGGACTGCCTTCATTAATGTGTTGAATCAGAAGCGAGATAAAGTCAAAGTACAGTTTAAGCAATTAATTCAAGAAAAAGAATTTTCAGAACCGATTGATGATTTTGTAAAACTTGAGCAGAAATTAGATGCTGTACTAGATGACGATGCAAAGAACCTCATTCAAAACTTTTGGCATGGGCAAGCATTAAGGAAAATTCCTGCCAGTGCTTTAGAGCGATTGAAAAAGTTTTGGCCGCATTTGATTGAAGCGATTTTACAGTCAGATCAACCGCAAATGGCACTGTTAAGATTGATGCCATTAGTCGAATCAGTGCTGCGTCGAACGGTATATCTAGTCATGCTGATGGAAAGCCGAGGTGCTTTACAGCGTCTAGTGAAAATGGCAACAGTAAGTCCTTGGATTTGCGAAGAATTGGCGCAATATCCTGTGTTGCTGGATGAGTTTTTATCGATGGATTTCGGATTACCTCAACGGCAGGATTTAGAAGATTCTTTACGTCAGCAATTACTTCGTATTGAAATTGATCAAGTCGAAGATCAGATGCGTGTACTCCGCTTATTTAAGAAGAGTAATGTGCTGACTGTCGCGGCGAGCGATGTACTTGCAGAAAGCCCATTGATGAAAGTGTCTGATGCGCTAACAGATATTGCTGAAGTGAGTGTGCAGGCGACTTTAAATTTGGCCTATGAATCAGTTGCACAGCGACATGGCTATCCTGTGAGTACGACAGGAGCGCGCTGTAGCTTGGATGCAAAAGGTTTTGCTGTGATTGGTTATGGCAAGCTCGGTGGAATCGAACTGGGCTATGGCTCAGATTTGGATTTAGTCTTCATTCATGCTTTTGAAGAACAAGCTGAAACGGATGGTCGAAAGAGCATCAGTAGTGCTGAGTTTGCGATCCGTGTTGCACAGAAATTCATGTCACTCATGACAACTCAAACCTTAGATGGTCGTGTGTACGAAATTGATACGCGTTTAAGGCCGTCAGGAGAGGCGGGAATGTTGGTGACCAGTCTAAAAGCATATGAGCAGTATCAACAAAAAAGTGCTTGGTTATGGGAACATCAAGCCCTTGTCCGAGCGCGCTCAATCGCAGGTGAGGCAATGCTTTGCCAGCAGTTTGAAGAAGTTCGTTGTCAGATCCTGACACAAGTCCGTGATGAAAATGAAGTTCGTGAAGAAGTGTTAAAAATGCGCCAGAAAATGAAAGATCATTTGGGTTCATCTTCTGAACAAAAAAAACATGGGATTTTTCATTTAAAACAGGACTCAGGTGGTATCGTTGACATTGAATTTATGGCACAGTATGCAGTGCTTGCATGGAGTGGGACGAATCCTGATCTCGCCCATTTTTCCGACAATGTAAGAATTTTAGAAGATGCTGCTCAAGCAGGCTGCTTATCAAGTGAAGATGCCTCAGCATTGATACATGCTTATCTCCGTGAACGAGCTGAGAGCCACCGTTTAGCACTTGCAAATCAATCCATGCAAGTTAATGCTGCGGACTGGCACGATACCCGCGAGATCGTTTGCAAGTTATGGCAAAGGTTAATTGATCCAAGCGCAACAATTGCATTGGATAGTGAATGATTGTGTAGTAAAAGTTTGGAGTATGCGCCGTGAATTTGGCTGATCGTGATGGTTTTATTTGGCAAGATGGAAAAATGGTTGATTGGCGTGATGCAAAAATTCACGTCTTAACACATACTCTGCATTACAGTATGGGTGTTTTTGAAGGCGTCCGTGCTTATGAAACCCCAAATGGAACAGCAATCTTCCGCTTACAAGATCATACTAAGCGCTTATTAAATTCTGCAAAAATTTATCAAATGAATGTTCCATTTGATCAAGCGACTTTAGAACAAGCACAAATTGATGTCGTGCGTGAAAATAAGTTAGCTTCTTGCTACCTACGTCCTTTGATTTGGATTGGTTCTGAAAAATTAGGTATCGCTGCAACTGAAAATACTGTTCATGCTGCTGTTGCTGCATGGGGCTGGGGTGCTTACCTTGGTGAAGAAGCGATGGCTCGTGGCATTCGCGTTAAAACATCTTCTTTTACGCACCATCACCCGAACGTGACGATGTGTAAAGCAAAAGCATGTGGTAACTATACAGTATCGATCTTGGCTCACCAAGAAGTTGCTCGTGCGGGTTATGATGAAGCGATGTTGCTTGATCCACAAGGTTTTGTCTGCCAAGGTGCTGGCGAAAACGTATTCTTGATCAAAGATGGCGTATTACATACTCCAGATTTGGCAGGTGGTGCACTTGAGGGGATTACCCGCCAAACAGTGATTACGATTGCCAAAGATCTTGGTTATGAAGTCGTTGAGCGTCGTATTACGCGTGACGAATTCTATATTGCTGATGAAGCATTCTTTACAGGTACGGCTGCTGAAGTTACGCCTATCCGTGAATATGATGACCGTGAAATTGGTTGCGGTTCTCGTGGTCCGATTACAACAGTAATTCAAAAAACATTCTTTGATGCTGTTCAAGGTCGTAATGATAAATATGCAGATTGGTTGACTTATATCAAATAAGTGACTTAAATCTTGAAAAAAGCGAAGCCTAGGCTTCGCTTTTTTATTGCTGGTTTGTCAAAAGATTGCAATTAAACCATCATCAATCTTTCATTTTAGTTGATTACGGTGTCTCTAAGTCGAATAAAAAATAGAGATCGAATGAAAATTACTGTCGTTGGTGCGGGTTATGTAGGTCTATCGAATGCCTTATTATTTTCCAAACAACATGATGTGATTGTACTAGATATAGATAAAACACGGGTAAAGAGCATTAACCAAAAAGTGTCACCTATCAGTGATACTTGTATTCAAAACTACTTAACTGAAGCCAGCATTGAGGCTACATGTGATAAAGAATTTGCTTATCAAAATGCAAAACTCATTATCATCGCAACACCTACTAACTATAATCCTGAAACCAATTATTTTGATACCTCTAGTATTGAAGGGGTCATTGATGATATCCAAAAAATAAATCCAAAGGCGTTGATGATTATCAAATCGACAGTGCCCGTTGGTTATACCAAAGAGATTTCTAAAAAGTTAAAGCTTAAAAACCTCATTTTTTCCCCAGAATTTTTAAGGGAAGGGCAAGCCTTACAAGACAACTTATATCCTTCTCGAATTATTGTTGGTGAAAAGTCAAAACGCGCTGAAAAGATTGCCAAGTTATATTTGAAAGCGACGGTAGAAAAGAACGCCGTGTTATTGTGTGTGGATTCTACCGAAGCTGAGGCAATTAAGCTTTTCTCCAATACTTATTTGGCCATGCGTGTCGCTTTCTTTAATGAGCTTGATACGTACTGTATGAAAAACAAATTAAGTGCTTTGGATATTACGACTGGGGTTGGTTTAGATCCTCGGATTGGTGATCATTACAATAATCCATCCTTTGGTTATGGTGGCTATTGCTTGCCTAAAGATACTAAGCAGTTGTTGGCGAATTATCACGATACACCTCAGGAATTAATCTCCGCGATCATTCGCTCAAATCAGACCCGTAAACAGGCGATTATTGCGGATATTTTAAGCCGAAAAGTCTCTTGCGTTGGAATCTATCGACTGACGATGAAAGCTGATTCTGATAATTTTAGAGAGTCTGCTGTGCATGATGTGCTACAAGGTTTAGCCGATGAGGGAATCCGCGTTGTGATTTATGAGCCAACCTTGGATGTAAAAGAGTATCTAGGTCATCCTGTTATTTCGAGCTTACAAAAATTTAAAGCGATGTCAGATTTGATTATCGTAAATCGAATGGTACCGATGTTCAGTGATGTGATGGAAAAAATTTATACCAGAGATTTATTTGGCATTAATTAAGCTTTCTCAATTTTGATTAAGTTTTTATTTGTATAGTCTGTTGGTGAAATACCGACAGACTATAAGGGTTTGACGAATTAATAATAAAAAATAATATAAGGTCTATGCTAAGATAGCCTCACATTCAGTGCATATTATTTTTTCGCTTTGGCTACCAAATGCTTGAGCAAAATAATATCTAAGGCATTAAGGTTAGCAGATGGTAGACATTCAACAAAATTCGGCAACTCATGAAGACAATGTTATTTTGTGCATGAAATGGGGAACCAAGTATGGCGCAGAATATGTCAATCGTTTATACAACATGGTTAAACGTCATCTTACTTTGCCTTTTAAAATGGTTTGTCTAACAGACCGCACTGAAGGAATTGATCCTAATATCCAATGTTTTCCGATTCCATCACTTGATCTGCCTGAGGGTAGCCCTGAGCGTGGTTGGAATAAACTTTCAACTTTTGAACCTGATCTTTATGGCTTAAAAGGTAATGCGCTTTTTCTAGACTTGGATGTGGTGATTGTCGATAACATCGATTGTTTCTTCCAAGAAAAAGGTGAGTTTTTGGTGATTCATGACTGGAAAAGACCTTGGCGTATTACAGGAAATAGTTCAGTTTACCGTTTTAAACTAGGCGCTTTTCCTGAAATTCTGCCGTATTTCCGTGAACACTTTGATGAGGTTCGACAAAAATTCCGTAATGAACAAGAGTACCTCTCTTGGTTTGTACATAAAGAAGGTAAGCTGAGTTATTGGAACAAAGACTGGTGTAAAAGTTATAAATATCACTGCTTACAAAAGATTCCATTGGCTTATTTTAAACCACCTGTAAAACCTCAAAATGCCAAAATTATTATTTTCCATGGTGAAATTAATCCGCCAGATGCAGTCAGTGGTGGCGGTGGTAAGTGGTATCGCTATGTACTGCCATCGGACTGGATTAAAGATGCTTGGCAATAAGCTAAGTAGGTGTCATTGCTAAACTTAACGATGACAGCTATAACAAAAATCAGGCGCTTTGCCTGATTTTTTTGCATTTAGAATGCTTACTTAAATGTTGTGATACTGACGATACCAATCCACAAAGTTTTTCACGCCGTCCACAACCGAGGTTGCTGGCTTATAATTAACATAGTCTTCCAGTGCCGAACTATCAGCAAAGGTATCAGGGACATCACCAGGTTGAAGCGGAAGCAGGTCCAAAATCGCTTCTTTACCAGCAGCTTTTTCAATCGCCTGAATGTATTCAATCAACTTCACTGTGCGATTGTTGCCAATGTTGAAAATTCTAAATGGCGCATTGCTGGTTGCAGGGTTTGGATGATTGCTGTCCCAGTTTTCATCAGGTGTCGCAATCTTGTCGCTGGTACGAATAATGCCTTCCACAATATCATCGATATAGGTGAAATCACGAGTATGGTTGCCATGATTAAACACTGGAATCGGTTTGCCTTCAAAAATATGCTTGGTGAACTTAAAGAGTGCCATATCTGGACGTGTCCACGGTCCGTATACGGTAAAGAAACGTAGACCTGTCGTTGGAAGTTTAAATAAATGGCTGTAGCTATGTGCCATCAATTCATTGGCACGTTTGGTCGCTGCATAAAATTGTAGAGGATGATCAACGCCATGCTGCTCGCTAAATGGCATGGTGGTATTGGCCCCATACACGCTACTGGTGCTTGCATAGGTCAGGTGAGGCGTTTCTGCGTAGCGGCATGCTTCCAAGATATTGGTAAAGGCAATCAGGTTGCTTTCCACATAGCTATGCGGATTCTCAAGCGAATAACGTACGCCTGCCTGTGCGGCTAAATGGATAACACGATCAAAAGCATGTTCTTTAAAACACTGGTCAACCACTGCTTTATTGGCCAGGTTTTCTCTGATCAGTGTGAAGCTACCTGTATCACTCTTTTCAGCCACTTGTTGTAATTGTTTGACGCGAGCTTCTTTAAGGCTTGGATCATAATAATCATTAAAATTATCAAAACCGACTACATCATCACCGCGCTCAAGCAGTTTCTGTGCAACACTAAAGCCGATGAATCCAGCAGCGCCTGTGACTAGAACTTTCATTCATCGCCTCCAAAAATATCTCGTGTATAAACTTTATCTTGTACATCTAACAATTCATTGGAGAGGCGATTGGCAATAATCACATCACATGATTGCTTGAATTCGTTTAAATCCTGCGTAACTTTCGATTTAAAGAAGCTATTTTCGTGGAAGGTTGGCTCATAAATGATGATTTCAATACCTTTGGCTTTCAGACGTTTCATCACGCCTTGAATTGCAGAGGCACGGTAATTGTCAGAACCGCTTTTCATCACTAGACGATAAATACCGACGGTACTTGGATTCCTTGCGATAATTGAATCGGCAATAAAATCTTTACGGGTACGATTGGCATCTACAATCGCTTTGATTAGGTTGCTTGGAACATTGTTATAGTTTGCGAGCAATTGCTTGGTATCTTTTGGTAGACAATAGCCGCCGTAACCAAACGATGGATTGTTATAATGACTGCCAATACGTGGATCTAGACAGACCCCATCAATCACTTGCTTGGTGTCTAAACCGAAACTTTGCGCGTAGGTGTCCAGTTCATTGAAGAAAGCAACACGCATGGCCAGATAGGTATTGGCGAACAGCTTAATCGCTTCAGCTTCGGTTGAATGAGTCAAAAGTACAGGAATATCTTGTTTGATTGCACCCTCTACCAGTAAATCTGCAAATTGCTGGGCACGTTCAGATTGCTCTCCAACAATGATGCGGGATGGGTAGAGGTTATCGTGCAGTGCTTTGCCTTCACGTAAAAACTCAGGCGAAAAAATAATATTTTTAGTCTGGTATTTGTTTTTAACGTGCTCGGTAAAACCCACAGGAACGGTTGATTTAACAATCATGGTCGCGGCAGGATTAATCGCGAGCACATCCTGAATCACACTCTCAACACTTTGTGTATTGAAGTAATTGGTCTGTGGATCGTAATCGGTAGGTGTTGCAATAATAATAAAATCAGCATTTTGAAAAGCGTGTTGCTTGTGGGTTGTCGCTGTAAAATTTAAGTTTTTTTCTTTTAAAAATAGCGAAATATCATAATCTTGAATCGGTGATACTTTATTGTTTAGTAGTTCTACCTTGCTTTCTAAGATATCAAGTGCAATGGTCTCATGGTGTTGTGCAAATAGCATCGCATTTGACAACCCCACATACCCAGTTCCAGCAATAGCTATTTTCATAAGTACCTAACAGATTCAAAATACATGATGGACGGTTAATAGGATAGCCAGAGTGAGCCGAGTTTTAAATCCCATTCTACTGGTGTGATCACCATTCGTCCTGCATTTGGGGTGAGCGTAATTTCACTGAAGTAAACGTGATCCTGAGATAATAAGAAATCTACTCGACTATAACCATACGCAAAACAGAGTTTTTCAGACAATTCGATAATATTTTTCAATTGTGGTGGCTTGGCTAAAGCATCGGGTGAGTTATCTTTCAGATCGACACGAAATGGTTGTAAGTTCCATTCAGTATCATACATGTTTGAATAGTCATTACCTTAGGTATCTTGTACATCAATTTCCAGATATTCTGGTCGCCCTTCAAAACAGTGAACACGACAGGTGGTAATGACTGACTGGGTTGCTGGATCGACATATAAATCAACATATTGTTCAATCAGAATTTTGGGGCAAATGTCTTTGTAGTGCCACTCACGTTTTCTGAAATACATGTTCTTTTTCAAGTGATCTTTGATTTTCGCCTTGACCGTGGTGACATCAAGTTTGCATTTATCACGGCAAATCTTGGCACTACCACTGTCATGGGTACATTTCAGCACAAACTGGTTAGGTAGCTGCTCAAAATCGATTTCATCAGCACAGCCATAGACGCCAACCAGAGGAACCAAATAGTCATTTCCGACTTTTGCTGAAATTAAATCTCTGACAGCACATTTATCCGCCAATTTAGTCAATAACGGACTTCTTTCGTAGATCATGCGCGCCGTGACTTTTTCATTAAAGCTTTTTGGCGCGCCAAAGTCGGGTGTATAGCCCAACTTACACATAAAACGTTTGGTGAGATACTTTTTATCTGAGACAAATTTAGTTCTAATTACTTTTGCTTGATATTCAAAATAGTCATAGTTAATCATTTTAAAAAAAGGTTTAATCCCATAAAAGTAGTCGATAATTATAGTAAAAAATGCTTAAATTCGTCTATCTAATTAAAATGTAATATATTTTTACTAACTGATTTCAAAAGGTTTGATTTTGTTAAAGATTATGAGTTTTAAGCTGATGTTCATGTACAGGAAAAATACGATAAGAAGATAGATGGCATGATTCATCTAAGACAGTAAAATACTGAATAAATATAATATACTGATTTATATGAAATGATTGACTTGTTCGCTCTGGAAGCTATTACGAAAAGAGGCTGACGGTAAATAGATCAGTGGTGTTATCATAGGTCATTAGATTAAACATCTTTAGCCGTATTTTCGGGCTTTCTAATTGTTTAAGAGTGAATTGATGAGTGAAATGATGCAACCGGTTGATGTGGTGATTGCCTGGGTAGACGGTAATGATCCAAAGTTAAAGCAAAAACGCCTCCAGTATCAGGGTAAAAAACAAGCTTCTGATGCGGTGAGCGATACCCGCTTTGCCAGTAACCATGAAATTTATTATAACGTTGCATCGATTTTAAAGTACGTTCCATTTTGCCGTCATATTTACATTGTGACGGATGCTCAGCAACCACAATGGATTGATGACTTCGTAACAGATGGCATTTGTGAGGCAGGCAAGATTCGTATTGTTGACCATCGTGAAATTTTTGCTGGTTATGAACAATATCTTCCGACCTTTAATACCCGTTCCATTGAAACCATGTTATGGAATATTCAGGGCTTATCGGATTACTTTTTCTATTTAAATGATGACTTTTTCTTTAATGCGCCTGCGCAACTAGAAGATATTGTTATCGATCAGAAAATGGTGATTTACGGACATTGGCAAAGCAGTTTTGTGCTTAAGGCCAAGCTGTGGTATCGCCAATTGTTAAACCAGTATTTTGCCAAGCCGATTCAACCCAAACATATGATTGCGCAAATGTTAGGAGCGGATAGACTTGGATTTAAAAAGTTTTTTGAAATTCACCATTATCCACATGCCGTGGATCGTAAAATACTCCAAGACTATTTGGTTGCTCATCCTGAGTTTCTGGAAAAACAGATTCAGTATAAATTCCGCAGTGTAGAGCAAATTAACCCGATTTCATTGATGAATCACTTAAAAATTAAGTCTAATGAAGCGATGTTAAAACCTGATCTTGAGATTGCTTATTTAAAGAATGAAAGTAGTTTAAATAGCTTCTTGCACAGCCTGAACAATGCACAGATCAAATATGGTTGCATGCAAAGTCTGGATCAGTTGAGCGATGCTGCAGCACAGCAGATTTACACGGCTTTAAATCAGAAATTGGCGGGCTACTTGCCCCGCGCTTTATTGGCTCAAACAGCCGAAGGATAAATAATGAAAGTCGTAACTTATCTGATTAATCTGGATGGTAGTGATCAACGTCTGGCGAGTGCAACAGCACAGTTACAGCAACAAGATTGGCCATTTATTCGTTTTTCTGCCTACGATGGTCGTGGCAAAGCGCTTTCTGAGTTTAAACAATATGATGATGCCGAGGCGCAACGGATTTTGGGCCGTAGCTTGATCAACTCAGAGCTGGGTTGCTATTTGAGCCATTATGGTTGTGTCGAAAAATTCCTTGAAACAGACGCCGATTATCTGGTGGTTTTGGAGGATGATATACATGTTTTACCGAATTTTAAGAATAATCTGCAATCACTTCTCAATTATCTAGATCAGCATAAAACGCTGGACTGGTATGTCGTGAATCTGGCGGCGAAAAAGAAGAAACTTGCCAAGGATATTGTTCAGATGGAGTATTATAACTTGTGGCATGCTTACTATTTCCCGATCCGTGGTGTGGGACTGGTCTGGTCAAGAAAAGGCGCGGAGGAGTTTGTCAGACTCGGGAAAGAGATTCATGTCCCTGTCGATATTTTCTTTCAGGGCTGGCTCAGTAAAAATGGGAAAGGGCTCGGGGTCTGGCAGCCGTTCGTGAAACCTGCTGGTCTGGACAGTGATATTCTGGGCACGGTTGCAACACAGGGAATCCAGCGTAAAGATCTGGAAAAACGTGATGCCTCTCATGGCTTAAAAAAACAGAAACGTATGTGGCGTGATCGTTTTTACGCATTCAAGCATCTTTACTTTTAATTAACATTGTCGAGGAAAATCACTTCAGCGCAAAGATGAACTGAAGTGATTTAAAAATATGGCTGAGTGACCTGTATGAAAATATTTAAAAAAATATTCTATCTCTTGAAGTTCTATACGATGTATTCGAATAAAAAGAGGAATCAGAATGATGTGATCGATAACTATGCAGATATTTTGGTGCTAAATCCAATTGAACAACCAGCAGTCATCCCCAAAAATATTTGGATATATTGGGAGGGGGATTTACCGATTCTTGTTGAAAAATGTGTTGAACAGTTAAAAAAATTGCATCCAGATTATGAGGTATATTTTTTAGGACCTAATGATTTGCCTAAGTTTTGTGATATTGATTTTGACTCAGTGTTATATAAAAAGGCAACACCGCAACAAAGATCTGATTTAATTCGATTTAACTTGCTTTTTCTGCATGGTGGAATCTGGCTTGATGCAAGTACCATTGTGTATGAGCGTTTAGATTGGATTCAATCACTGATTGAACATAAGCGAACGAATTGTTTTGCGTATTATCGGATGAATAATACTACAAATATTAATTATCCTGTTGTTGAGACTTGGTTGTTAGCAAGTGTTAAAGATAATATTTTTTTTAAGCTTTGGTTAGAAGAACTGTGGAGAGCAATTGAGTTGACACCTAAAGGTTACATTAAACACATTACTAACACTGAAGAGAATAGTGAGAACTTATTCCAAAAAATTGGTCGCTTGGAATATCTAGCTGTTTACGTGGCTTGTCAAAAGGTTATGCGGAACTACTTACCAAGTATGACGCTCATTAATTGCGATAAAAATGCTTTTCTTTATCAAGTCAAAAATAAATGGGTTAAAGAAAAAATATTGATTGATATGGCTGTGAACTATGCTCCCGATGATAAACCTAAATTGATCAAATTAGCAGGAAAAGAAAGAAAAACTCTGAGTCATTATTATGAGAAAGGAATGTATTTCGAACACTCTCTTCTTGATATTCCTCAAAAATAGAACAAATTTGCCATCTAGAAGAATTGGTGGTGAAGCTTAACTAAAAAAAGAGTAAAATATTGGCAATCCACAGTTTTTTACTACTATGAAAAAATTTGTTATCAGTCTCTCTACAGCAACTGAACGTAGAGAACATATTTTTAGAGAATTCAGTAAAAAAAGTATCAATTTTGATTTTTTTGATGCTTTGACTCCTGAGCCAGCAGCTATTTTTGCTAAAGAACTTAATCTAAAAATAAATGAGCAGTCTTTAACAAAAGGTGAAGTTGCATGTTTCATGAGTCATGTTTTTTTGTGGAAAAAAATGATTACTGAAAATATTCCACTCATGGCTATTTTTGAAGATGATATTTATTTAGGAGAAAATGTAAAAGCATTTCTTTCTGAAACTTCATGGATAGCTCCAGATTGGCATCTGATCAAAATTGAAGAATTCACTCCAAAGGTTGCTTTAGGGCAAAAAATTAAAGAATTTTCGAGTGAGCCAGATCGAGCTCTGTTTGATCTTAAGAGTAAAAATCTTGGAACAGCAGGTTATATTCTGTCTTTACATGGAGCCCAGCAATTAATGAGCTATATTCAGTCATTAGATAAGCTCATTGCGTTAGACCATTTGATGTTTGAAAGTGTAATAAAGCATAATATTTTATCTGTTTGCCAGATGAAGCCTGCGTTGTGTATTCAAGATGTGACGCTCTTCTCTACAAAAGACAGTGTCAGGTTTGCCAGTCATTTGTATAAAGAGCGTCTAACCCGACGGAAATATGATAAAAAGCATGGGATGGATAAAATAAGACTGGAGTTGTTCCGAATTTTTCAGCAAATCAGGAATCTTATTTTCTTCAAGTCAGTTGGGTTTAAGTAAGGGAAAAGCGTGGAAAATTTTGTTATCAGCTTAAAGTCTGCATTTGATCGTCGAGTACATATCGAAGATCAATTCATGCAGCAGGGGATCGATTTTAGTTTTTTTGATGCCATAGAGCCCCAACAGGTTGAAAATCTAGCAGAACAATTAGCAATTTGTATTAGCAATTGCCATTTAAGCCAAGGTGAGCTTGGCTGTCTATTTAGCCATGTTCTACTTTGGAAAAAAGCAATTGATGATAATATTGACTATGTTGCGATCTTTGAAGATGATATCTATTTGGGTGAGCGCGCAAATGACTTTTTATTAAATAGCCAATGGATTAAGGATAGATGGGAAATTTTAAAACTTGAAAAAAATTCTAAATTTAATTATCTATCGATTAATAATAAATTGACAATAGAGAATGGTCGGGTAATCTCAAAATTATTAAATGCTAATTTTGGTACGGCTGGCTATATTCTTTCCAATAAAGCAGCTAAAAGTTTATTTAACTACGTAAAAGAATTAGCCTCAGTTGATCATATTGACCAAATAATGTTTAAAAAATATTTACAGGATGGAGAATATTCTGTTTATCAAATGAACCCCGCTCTTTGTATTCAGGAATACTTGTTATATCCAGAAGCTAAAAAGTTCAAATCGAGTTTATCGTGGCGAAATACAGAGAAAGTCAAAGAAAAAAATCTGCTGCAGAAGGTGAAGAGAGAGCTTATACGAGCATTCTTGCAACTTTATCGACTTCCATTCAAAGTTAAAATAAAATTTAAATAGTCTTAAATGTTTTATGCATTTGACTGATGAGGTACCAATGGAACTTCCAACGATTCATGCGCTGTGGATTGGCAAAACCTTAGGCCAAATTTCTAGTTGTTGCCTGAGATCATTTGCGATGCGTGGGCATAAGGTTTTGTTACATGCTTATGACACAATTACTGATGTACCAGAAGGTGTAGAGTGTGTTGATGCAAATCTAATTATTCCAGCAGACAAAATTTTTAAACATAATCAAACTGGTAGTTATGCACTTTTTTCTGATGTGTATAGATATGAGCTATTAAAAAAAGTTTCTGGAATATATGTTGATTGTGATGTTTATTGTTTAAAGCCTATTGAAATTCCTGAGTCTCAATATTTATTAGGCTTTGAAAGTGATCATAAGATCAATGGCGCAGTATTAGCAATGCCTCAGGATAGTAACTTGTTAGCCGCTTTATTGGATGCTGCTTATAACCCATTTTTTGTACCTCCATGGTATAAAAAATCTCGTCAAAAACGCTTAAAACTCAAAAAAATGTTAGGTATAGGTCAGCATATCGCAGATATGCCATGGGGGGTTATAGGCCCTGATGCGATTACTCATTTTGTAAAGACACAAAACTTAGTTGAATTTATCCAGCCTATAGATGTTTTCTATCCTGTACATTATCAATGTATTGGTCAATTGACTGATTCAGGCTTAAATATTGAAGATATTACGAGTACGAGAACGCTTGGTATACATTTGTATAATGAGATGCTGCGAAATTTAGATTTGGATGAAATTACTCCAAACAGTATTTTGGCCAAAATGTTTAGAAATGAAATTTAAATGCAGAGTAAAAATTTAAGATGAGTGTCGAAAAGAAAAAAATCAAAATTGGCCTAATTATTGATGAGTTTTTTGGTGCAGTTGGTACTGCTTATGGCGGATATGGTTTTTTAGCTAGACGACATATTGCAAAATATCTTCCGAATGAGGATTTTCAGGTAGATGTTTTGCTTGGACGAGGGAATCGTAGGTTTTTTGCTGAGACGTATCAAGTGGATGATGTGAGTGTTTATCGTTTACCCCGCAGCAAGTGGTTTGCAAAACAATGGTTAAAAAAACAAGATTACGATCTCTATTTAAGCATTGAACTCACATATAGTTATGTTTTAGAACATGAACCCAATAAAAATAAAAAACTGATTTTATGGATTCAGGATCCTAGACCAAACTACGAATGGGATGAAATTAATACAGTTCAGTTATTTCCTGAGACGTCATATTATAATCAAAAAATATATGACTTAGTTCACGACTGGTACAAACAAGACCGAGTTAAGTTCATATCACAAGGATATTTTTTAAATCAAAAAGCTAAAGATTTATATCAATTGAATGATGATGTTGAGATCCAGTATTTACCAAATCCAATTGATATTGATGAAGGCTTTCATTTTGAAACGCATCAGAAGAAAAATGTGATTATTTTTCTGGGGCGTATTGAATCGGTTAAGCGCGGTTGGTTATTTTGTGAAATCGCTAAAAAAATGCCTGAATATGAGTTTGTTATATTAGGTCAAACTTTTAGGGAGGACGAAAAGAACTCTGAAATCATGAAGGATTATTATGCAATTGAGAATCTATATTTTGCTGGTCATGTTGATGGAATTGAAAAAGAGCAGTATCTAAAAGATGCGAAGATACTAGTGAATACCTCCATTCATGAGGCACTTCCTATCTCATTTTTAGAGGCTCTGTCTTTTGGTACATTGCTTGTAAGTAATCGTAATCCAGAAGCGTTGACTGAGAAGTTTGGTATTCATGTTGGGGATGTTCTTGGAGATGGTTTTGATAAAGTTGATCTTTTTGTCAATGCAATTAGAAGCCTAATGCTTGATGATGAAAAGTCTAAGAAATTAGGCCAACAAGCGATTCAATATATTAAAGATAGACATAGTGCTGAAGACTTTCAGAAAAATATGCGGACCACAGTGCTACGCACCTTAAACAAGTGATTCAAGTGATTAGAGTGTGTTTGTATGTAGATTAAGCGTAGTGGTTGATTTTGCAATCTCTAAACCGTTTATATCCCCACATATATTCAGCAGGAAAGCGGTTGATCATCTGTTCAACTGCTTGATTGAGTGCAGTGGTTGCAACTTCAATATCGCGATTATAAAGCACAGGATCATTGAGGTCATCGCAATACACATCAAATCCTTCACCATCCTCACGACGGAAACAGCTTAATCCCACCAGACGACATTGGGTTTTTTGAGCCATTTTGCTGGCCAGTGTACTGGTCAGGCAGGGAATTCCGAAAAAAGGAACCACGACACCGCCAGACGGATCGGGAACATGATCAGGCAGAATCACACTGAAACCACCTTGTTTTAGATTCTTAAATAGCGCTTTGACACCCGAAGCATCTGTCGGCACTAAAGTTGCGTTGAGGCGTTGTCGAGCATGTAAAGCAAATGCATTAAAACCACTATCTTTCATTGGTTTATACATGATCGTGGGAGTACCATATTGATTCACCCATGCATTCATCATTTCCCAAGTGCCTAGATGAGGAGTGATGATCAGTGCACCACGAGGGTCGCTGAGAGCATTTGTCAGAACTTCCAAGTGATGCACGGTATGAATCTGTTGGATGCTCCATTCAGGAGGCATTGCCCAACATTTACCTGACTCGATATAACTCAGACACTGTTTAGTCACGCTTTCACGTGCAAGCTGTTCTTTTTTTTCTTGGCTTAATTCTGGATAAGCTAAGCCAAGATTGATTCTGGTCTTGAACAGCATGCTTTTATCAGGATTTTGGTTGATAAAATAAGCTACCACTTTTGCGATACTACGCAAAAATGTTAAAGGTAAAATGCGAAGGAGAGTTACGTAAAAGGACATCGTGCCTAGTCTTGTTTATCTGCGTTGCCTTTGAGAACCATATAAATCAATGCGACAAAAATGAGTAGTGCACCGACAAGACTACTTACGCAGAAGTATAAGATACGTTGATTGGTGTCCATATTGAAAAGTTCATTTGCTAAGATATAGCGCATGAAAAACCACTGTGCCAAAGAAAACACAATAAGCACAATTGCGTGTCGACGCACATCAGAACGCATCGCCATAGGACCGACCTCTCAATAAAAAGCAGCTTATTATGCCATTAGCAAGCATGTTCGCAAAGTAAAACCATGTAATATAAAAAAACCCTGCATAGCGCAGGGTTTTATACAAACTGAGAAAATTATTTTTCTTCAGCTTTTGGTTTTTCACGTAAACGAATACCTAAGTCACGCAATTGATTTGCTTCAACTGGAGCTGGCGCTTGAGTCAATGGACATTCAGCTGTCTTAGTTTTCGGGAATGCAATCACATCACGAATAGACGATGCGCCTGTCATGAGCATGATCAAACGGTCAAGACCGAATGCCAAACCACCGTGCGGAGGTGCACCATAACGTAATGCATTGAGTAAGAAGCTGAATTTCTCTTCTGCTTCTTCTTCGCCGATACCTAAAGCTTCAAAAATCGCTTTTTGCATTTCTAAAGTATAGATACGCAGTGAACCACCACCGATTTCAGTACCGTTAAGTACCATGTCGTAGGCTACAGAAAGTGCTTCACCTGGATTGTTCTTAACTTCTTCAACACTTGATTTTGGTAGTGTGAATGGATGGTGAACAGATGTCCATTTGCCATCATCAGTTTCTTCGAACATTGGGAAGTCGACCACCCAAAGAGGAGCCCATTCACAAGTTGAAAGATTCAAGTCATGACCGATTTTCACACGAAGTGCGCCCATCGCATCGTTTACAACTTTTGCTTTGTCAGCACCGAAGAATACGATGTCGCCATTTTCAGCACCAACACGTTTTAATAGATCAAGCACGATTGGCTCAATAAATTTAACGATTGGAGATTGAAGACCTTCGATACCTTTTTCAAGTTCGTTGACTTTGATGTAAGCCAAGCCTTTCGCACCATAGATGCCAACGAATTTAGTGTATTCATCGATTGCACTACGCGGCAGTGAACCTGCGCCCGGTACACGTAAAGCAACGATACGGCCTTTAGGATCTTTTGCAGGACCAGCGAATACTTTGAATTCAACGTCTTGCATCAAATCTGCAACGTCAATTAATTTCAATGGAATACGCATATCTGGTTTGTCAGATGCATAGTCACGCATTGCATCTGCATAAGTCATACGTTCAAATTTATCGAATTTTACATTCAATAATTCATTGAACATTTTAACCGTTAAGCCTTCCATTAAATCCATGATGTCATCGTCACTCATGAACGATGTTTCAACGTCGATTTGGGTAAATTCAGGCTGACGATCCGCACGTAAATCTTCGTCACGGAAACATTTAGCGATTTGGTAATAACGATCAATACCACCCACCATTAACAATTGTTTGAACAATTGTGGTGATTGTGGAAGCGCATAGAAGCTACCATTTGAAACACGGCTTGGGACTAAGTAGTCACGCGCACCTTCTGGTGTCGCACGTGTTAAAATTGGTGTTTCAACGTCTAAGAAACCGTGATCTTCGAAATAGTTACGAATAAGATTAGTTACTTTAGAGCGGAAACGTAAACGCTCTAACATTTCAGGACGACGGATGTCCAAGAAACGATATTTCAAACGAATTTCTTCAGAAATATTGGTGTTTTCGTCATTCAATGGGAATGGCGGAGTATCAGAAGCTGCAAGAACTTCGATCTCTTTACCTAAAACTTCAATTTGACCACTCACCATGTTGGCATTTTCAGTACCTTCATAACGGCGACGAACGCGACCTGTAATTTTCAAAACAAATTCAGAGCGTGCTTTATCAGCTGTTGCGAATGCTTCTGGGGTATCAGGATCGATAACGACTTGAACTAAACCATCACGGTCACGCATATCAAGGAAAATCACACCACCGTGGTCACGGCGACGGTGAACCCATCCGCATAAAGTTACTGTTTGATCGATTTGGGCTTCAGTAAGAGAGCCGCAGTAATGAGTGCGCATCATATTGAATTATATATCCAAACTATATTGGCTGTAGAAGGTGAATGCGTAAACAGCGCACCACCAATGAAGGGGAGATTATGCCTTGTTGAACGTATTGTCTCAAGTCTTAATATTTTCCAAACAATACAATGTTGGAAAACTAACCCAAACGGCTTCTACGATCAAAAAACAACAACAATAAACAAGCAATACTCATGAGAATAAGTCCAGTTTGAGAGAATTCATTTATAGACCTACCGATATAAAAATAGCGTTCACTGTTCCAACGCTCAGCTGGAATTTGTAGGTGTAAATTCCATACAGCGCAAAACCCCGCGGTTATAGATATGAGTAAACTTAATAGAAAAAATAATCTTAGTTTAATTGGTATGTGAATGTGCTGTTTGTGGTTTTGATAATACTTAAGGCACATCCATAGCAAGATCGGTAAGGTCAAGATGGATGAGACAATTTGCAAAATAAAATGTAAAGGATAATTCAGACCCCACAAAGAAACTTCTTGGGCAAGTGCTTTTTTAAATGCAAATGTCCGAAAATCAAGATGGGTAAGCCCATCCCAAATCAAATGCGTCGCTGCACCGATCACAATCGAAACACAGCTCATCAAACTAAAGGCAACAAACTGATCAAAAGAATGGATATTGAGAGAATGCTGTATAGCTAAAACACGAAAGATCACAGGACGGTACAGCAGATACCACAATAAACAAAAAAATAATCCAATTGGCAGATTCGGAAATAACAAACCTGACCATTGATGTGTAAGTGCAATCGTTTCAGTTGTAAATAGGCGATATAGATCAGGCGTCATACAGCCAATTGCAAGAGCAGCAATGGGGAGTTGACCTTTGCTAAACTTGGATAAAGGCGGTGCTAAAACGGCATGTGAAAGGGTAAATGGCATATCGTTTGAAAACGAGCCTTCATAAAATCGTGGAGAAGCAGTGTAGCAAATGTAATTTGCAACTATGTTTTTTATTGCAAAATAAATGAAATGTTATAATATAACAAAAATATCGATAAACTGATTCGAGACATGGTATGTCATTTCCACAGAATATTTTGACCTTATCTATTTTAGCTGTTGTCGCGTTACCGACTTTCGCTGCTGAAAATGAAGAAGTTCAAACTTTAGAAACAATACGAATTAAAGCGCACCCACTAGAGCAAACATCGAAAGATTTTGCAGTTGCAGATACTGTTGTGGATCAAAAGCGTCTTGCCCAAGGTGCTGTTACGATTGGTGAGGCACTCAGTGGTGAGAGTGGAATTGCATCCAATCAGTTTGGTGCGGGTTCTAGTCGACCTGTGATTCGTGGTCAAGATGGACCACGCGTAAAAATCTTGCAGAATTCTTCTGAAAATATTGATGTTTCTACTTTATCACCTGACCATGCAGTTACGGTTGATCCAGCACTTGCAAAGCAAGTTGAAGTGATTCGTGGTCCATCGACATTATTGTTTGGTGCAGGCACTGTGGGTGGCTTGGTCAATGTCAATGACAGTAAACTCCCAACACAAATGCCAGAAAAAGGCTATGAAGGTAACGTTGGTTTACGTTACAACACTGGAAGCGATGAAAAATTAGCAACAGCTGGTGTTACTGTTGGTTTAGGTGATCAAGTTGCTTTACGTGTTGAAGGCTTAAAGCGTGAGGCAAATGATTATATTGCCCCAAATTATTTCCATGAAGGTGAAAAAGAGCGTCGTGTCGACAATACCTTTGCTGAAGGGCAAACAGTAAATGTTGGTTTGTCTTGGATTTATGATCGAGGCTTTACAGGTATTTCATATAGCAACCGCCAAGATAAATATGGCTTGCCAGGGCATAGTCATGAGTATGAGAGTTGTGATGCACATCTTTCAGGACGCCCACATTTACATTGTGGAGATCACGACCATGATCATGGTGATGAGGATGATCATGACCATGAAGAACATGCACATGATGCAGGGCCTTGGATTGATTTGAAGTCTGAACGATATGATTTCCGTACCGAGCTAGATGATCCATTTGTGGGCTTTAAAAAGTTACGTGCTCAAGCAAGCTATACTGATTACCAACATGATGAAATCGAAGAAGATACCATTGCAACACGCTTTAAAAATAAAGGTTACGACGGGCGTTTAGAGTTAGTACACAATCCAATTGGACCTTGGGAAGGGGTGATTGGTACGCAATATAATCAACAAAAATTAGAATTAACGGGCGAAGAAGCATTCTTAGCACCGAACACAACAAAAAAATGGAGTGTGTTTGGTTTAGAGCATGCGCAATTTAATGATGTACATGTTGAGTTAGCTGCACGTGCAGATCAGCAAAAAATTGATATTGAAGATTCTAGTAAAAAGAATTTCGACGGTTCAGCCTTTTCTGTTTCAGGTGCCGCAAATTGGGAGTTCGCACCAGACTATAAATTATCTTTTGTGGCATCTCATCAAGAACGTTTGCCATTGGCTCAAGAGCTTTATGCAGATGGTGGTCACTTCGCAACCAATACCTATGAATTAGGCAATGATCAACTTGGTAAAGAAAAGTCAAATAATGTGGAGCTTGGTTTCCATTTTGACAATGACAAATTTGATTATCATGTTCATGTCTATCATAACTGGTTTGATGATTACATCTATGCACAAACTTTAGATCGTTATAAAGACTTTCGCTTAGTGCAATATACCCAAGATAAAGCACGTTTCTATGGTGCTGAAGCAGAGGCGAATTATCAAGTTTCTTCAATCTATAAGCTTGGCGTATTTGGTGATTATGTTCGCGGTAAGATTGATAATGAAAATGCTCCTCGTGTTCCAGCTGGTCGCTTAGGTACGAAAGTCAATGCAGACTTTGGTGATGGCTTTAGTGGTTCTGCTGAGTATTATCATGTCTTCCAACAAGATAAGATTGCTGCATATGAGACAGATACACAAAGCTATAATATGCTTAATCTTGGTGTAGCGTATTCTGGGCAATACAGTAATGTTGGAGATTATCGCGTGTTCCTGAATGCGAACAATCTGTTAGATGATCAAGTTTATCAACATGCTTCGTTCCTTTCGACCATTCCACAAGTGGGACGTAACTTTACCGTCGGTGTTAATTTTAGCTTCTAATTTTTCACTTAAATCTTATTGAAAAATCAAAGTATAAGCTCTAGCCTTAAACCATTAGGCTAGGGCTTTTTTTGTTTATATGCGTATCTTCCAACGAATCCATCGAAAATTAAACTGGTCAGGTCGACGTTACATGGCAGTCATATTGAGTATTTTTGCGATTGGGTACATTGCTTCGGCGATTTATCACACTGTAAAACCACTCCCGAAAGGCTTGGATTTTACGGGGCAACTACGTCATGCCAATGTAAAGTTCTTGGCTGATCAGACTTATATGGATGCGCAAGGTCAGCAACAAGTTGATCAACATATATTTAAAGAAGTGTTTCAGTTAATTGATCAAGCACAAACAACTATCGTCTTAGATATGTTTTTGTTCAATCAAGAGGTTGGGGACTCGAAAGTTAAACAATTTCCATTAATGCAAGAGTTGACTGATGCATTGGTTGTGAAACGTAAATTAAATCCTGCGATTGAAATTGTGGTCATCACTGACCCAATCAATTCTGTCTATGGTGGGATGACGCCTAAACATTATGCTCAGTTACGTCAAGCAGGTGTTGATGTCATTGAAACGGATTTAAAACCATTACGTGCTTCAAATCCGCTATGGTCAGGTCTTTGGTATATCTGTTGCCAAAACTTGGGGAATAATCCTGAGGGTGGATGGTTAAGCAATCCTTTTGGTAATGAAAAGATTACTTTACGCAGTTATTTAGAATTATTTAACTTCAAGGCGAATCATCGGAAAACGTTGGTTGTGGATACTGCCCAAGGTTGGAAAAGTTTAGTCACTTCTGCTAACCCGCATGATGGTAGTTCTCATCATAGTAATGTGGCTTTAGTTGTTGATGGTGCAACCGCGATTGATGTCCTGCAAACTGAACAAACTGTTGCCAATATGTCGAAAGGTTCAAGTCCTTTTGTGATTATGGGTGGATTAACAGAAGATAAAAGTTTACCTCAAGTTCAAGTCCTGACTGAGAAAGCGATTTATGATGCTGTTTTAAAAATGATTGAGACAGCGAAAAGTAAAGAGCATATCGATATGGCAATGTTCTATTTATCTGAACGTCATATTATTGATGCTTTAAAGCAGGCCCAGCAACGTGGTGTGAACATCCGAGTCCTACTTGATCCGAATAAAGACGCATTTGGCCGCCAAAAAAATGGTATTCCAAATCGTCAAGTCGCTTCGGAACTCAATGCAGCAGGAATTCCAATTCGCTGGTGTGATACGCATGGCGAACAGTGCCATAGCAAAATGTTGGTCAAATACAATAACCAGCAAGCTGAGCTGATTTTGGGTTCTGCAAACCTTACTGCACGTAACCTGAAAAATTATAATCTTGAAACAGATTTTCGCGTGCTTGGCGCAGCACAAGCGCCAGTGTTTAAAGATGCTAGGCAGTATTTTGATGCAGCATGGACAAATGCCAATGGTCGTCAGGTGACGGTTGATTATTCAAAATATGCAGATGAATCGAAAACCAAATACTGGATCTATCGTTTTATGGAATGGTCGGGTTTATCGACCTTCTAATAAAAAAGAGGCGTTAAGCCTCTTTTTTATTGTGGATTTGGTGGAATAAGCTCATCCAAATCTTTATCTGCCATCTGATCCAGTTCACTTAAATCAGTTTTGATTTTCCACTGACTTTCATCTTCAACTGGGGTGGGGAGACGTGCCTCTAACCAGTCACAAACAACATCTGGATTAAACTCTGGATGATTACACTGGATCACCCATGCTAAGAAGTCTTTGGCTTCACCATTCATATAAGGTGGTGGAGATACTGGAAAAAATAGTGTCGGTAAACGTTCGTTTGTAGATAAGTAATTCAGCACATGCCCAAGCTCTTGAACTGTTTGCCATGCCAGTGGATGTTCGACATCAATATTGAATTTGAACCACCACGCATGTTGACCATCTGCGCCATGTGCCACAATTCGAGATTCTTGCACACTCGGAACTTTACAGAAAAATTGATAGAGACGATCAAAATTCATTTCAGACACAGACATTGCCTCAAAACCAAAAAAACGATCTTAACATATCTCGATCTCTGATGAAGTCAGTACAGCTAATCCATTGAATAGGGCACTTAATCTGAAAAAATATTATTACAACAGATATGCTGCTTTTTTATTCTAAAATAAAAGGATACTCTGATTTTTAGGGAGATGCAGATGAAACAATCTAAATTTCATATCTATAGTTTGGTTGGTATCTTGAGTTATCTTCCTATTTTAGCTTATGCAAATAATTGGGGAGGCTACACTGGTTCGGAACGACGTTCGTACCCTCAAACACCAACGTATCAGCAACCTGCACAAGATCCGTTTGCATTTTCAAATCAGCGCTATACACCGACTGCACCACCGAAAGGCTACTATTATCAGCCTAATCAAAATAATTATTATCCCTATCCGCATCAACGACCTGGTGTTCGGATTGAATATTATCCAGATACGCAATATGAGCACAGCTATCGTAGAGAGTCTTTTGTTGTTGGTAATGAATTACCGAGCGAGTTTCGTAGTGAGCGATATGTGATTCGGGATTGGGATGACTATTCTTTGCGTGAACCGCCAAGAGGTCGCCATTGGGTGATGATTGACGGGCGTTATCTTTTGGTGACTGATGATAATTTTAGAATTGAAATTATTCGCTGATTTTCAGGTAATTTTCATTTCTTGGTTGAAAATAGGTTCTCCATATTTTCTTGGATTTTATTACAAAGCTTTGCAATGTCATTGGTTTTATTCATGGTTTCTCCTTGAGTTTCTCTTAATCTGATTTCAGATCAAAACTGAGGATCAAACAATGAAAAAGGCAGTCGTTTTACTCGTATCAACTTTAATATTAGGTGTTTCAGCATCTGCTATGGCGGATTCAAATCGTTGGGATAATCACCATGATTACAAGCACCGCTATGATCAACGTTATGATCGATACGAGCATCGAGATCAACCACGTTGGTCAAATGGTGATCGTGGTAATCATTATGGTCAACGTATTAACTTTAAACGTGGAGAGCGTTTACCGTCAGAATATCGCAACAAACGTTTTATCGTTTCGAATTACCGTTATCACCGCTTATACACACCACCTCGCGGATATAACTGGATGCAAGTTCAAGGTAAATATGTATTGGTGGATTCAAAATATCGTGTGTATCGCGTTGCATAAGCAGCAAAGTCAAAAGCAGGCATTTAAGCCTGCTTTTTTATTTAGGCCAATTCATCATCTTGAGGCTGTGGTGTTTTATTCGCAGGAAGTTGCTGTTCATGTTTTTTACCACGAATAACAGAAGGGTAGTGCCATGAAGCAAAACGAACCACAAGAATTGCCAAAGCCAAAATTAAGATTGATCCTGTAATAATGACCAAGTCCATCGAAGCTTTGTGATTATGCTGAATATCTGCAATTAATAAACGAGTAAGTGCTGTAATTGCAACATAAATCAAGAAACGAACGGGCATATGATTGGTTTTAAAATAAATCCCGACCATTGCACCGAGTTCAAGATAGATAAATAACAATAAGATGTCATCAATCGTTGCATACTGTTTGACGGTTAGAATTTCAATCACAGTATGAACGGCTGACCATGCAATCATACAGCCAATGATAAACAGCGCGAGATAATGAAAAGCTTCAACGGCATAGTGACCAAAGCGATCCAATAAACGCTCTAAATTTTCAAGTTTTTCTTTCGAGTTCGACATAAAGATTAGACTACTCTATATAGGTATATGAGTTTGTTATGCAAATTTTATGCTGAATTTGTTGCAGTAATAAAAAACGGCCTAAATCGTTTGATTTAGACCGTTTTCAATTCAGAGCTTAGATTTAAGCTTGATTTGTAAAGTAGTCTTCGCTGAAGTTCATGATGAGATCAGAACCAGCTTCAACTTTCTTAATGCGGGCTTCTAATTCTGGCAAGATACGAGTAACGAAGTACTGTGCCAATGCAAGTTTGTTTTGATAGAAGTCGCCAGATTTGTCTTTCGCAGCAGCAGCAATTTTTGCGAACATATAGCTAAAGCTGAGTAAACCAACTGCATGTAAATAATCAACAGCAGCTGAGTTCGGGAACTCAATATTTTCAGCCGCTTGCTCAATGATGAATTGAGTAACAGCTTCAACTTCAGTTGCAGCATCTAAAGTTGCATCTTTGATGAAGTTCAAATCAGCATCTAATGTATTTGCAAAATCACGAATTTCAGCGATGTATTCAGCGATGAAAGCACCACCATTCTTAATCACTTTACGACCGATTAAGTCTTGTGATTGAACACCGTTCGTTCCTTCGTAGATTTGAGCAATACGAAGATCACGGATACATTGTTCCATACCCCATTCACGAATATAACCGTGACCACCAAATACCATCTGAGCATCTAGAGTTGCTTGGAATGCTGTATCAGTCAGGTACGCTTTTGCAATTGGTGTTAATAGCGCAACGCGGTCATTGGCTTTCTTCACAGCTTCAGCATCAGTTGAGAACTTCGTGATGTCGAGCTGTTGACCAACATACACCGCAAATGCACGAGATGCTTCATTGTTCGCACGAACATTAAGCAACATACGACGTACATCACCATGGACTAAGATGCTATCTGCTGGTTTGTTTGGCGATTGAACGCCAGAAGCACTACGACCTTGTAAACGATCAGTCGCATATTGAGCTGCATTTTGATAAGCAAACTCAGAAGCTCCAAGACCTTGGATACCCATTGATAAACGCTCGTAGTTCATCATCACGAACATCGCAGCAAGACCTTCGTTTTCTTTACCAACGAGGTAGCCTTTTGCACCGTCAAAGTTCATTACGCAAGTTGCAGATGCTTTGATCCCCATTTTGTGTTCAATTGAACCAGGGCCAACAGGATTGCGCTCACCTAAAGAGCCATCTTCATTTACAAGGTACTTCGGTACGATGAATAAAGAAATACCACGAGAACCCGCAGGTGCATCAGGTGTTTTTGCCAATACGAGATGAATGATATTTTCAGCTAAATCGTTGTCACCACCAGTGATGAAGATTTTAGTACCAGTGATGTTATAAGTACCATCTTCGTTGCGTTCAGCTTTAGTTTTAATAATACCTAGATCAGTACCCGCATGAGGTTCTGTTAAGCACATTGTACCTGACCATTCGCCAGAGTAGATTTTAGGTAAATAAGTTTCTTTTTGCTCTTGTGATGCATAGCTATTTAAAGCCATACCAGCACCAACTGAAAGAAGCGGGTAGAGCATGAATGATGGGTTTGTCGCGAATAACATTTCGTCAGAAAGTACCGTCAGCATTTTTGGCATTTCTTGACCGCCCCATTCTGCATCAGCACCTAAGCCGATCCAGCCGCCTTCAGCATATTGACGGAAAGCTTCTTTGAAACCAGCAGGAGTGAATACTTCACCATTTTCCCAACGTGCGCCTTCTTCATCACCCGTACGGTTTAACGGGTGCGTCACGTTTTGAGCGAATTTCGCCATTTCTTCTAAAATAGCTTCAGCAGTTGCAGCATCTACATGAGCAAGTTTCTCATTAGACTGCCAAAATTGTTCTGCTTTAAATACATCATTTAAGATGAATTTCATGTCTGCTAAAGGAGCATTGTAAATTGGCATAATCGTTCCCTTCTACGCACATGTCATGTGCAAAGTGATCAAATAAAACGAACAAATAAATGAATAGTGTAAATTTAGCATTGATTAAACAAAAAAAGGACGGTCAAAACTGACCAGTCCTTTTTCTGTGATGAACGTTGCATCTCATTCTAAACTATGTTTAGAAAGCGAAGTGTTCCGCATCAAGTTCAAACAATGGCGCTACGCCAGTTGAAAGTACATCTACGTGAGAGCGAACACGTGGCAAGATCTTCTTGAAGTAGAAGCGAGCTGTTGTGATTTTCGCATTGTAGAAGTCAACTTCAGTTGAACCTTCAGCTAATTTTTCTTGAGCAACAAGTGCCATACGAGCCCATAGGTAAGCAAGCGTTACATAACCAGCGAAGTATAAGTAGTCAACCGCAGCTGCACCAACTTCATCAGGGTTTTGCATTGCACGCATACCGATTTGCATCGTGATGTCGCCCCATTCTTTGTTTGCGGCAGCCAATGGCGCGATGAACTCTTGCATAGCTGCATTGTCTTTGTTTGCTTCAACAAATTTATGAATGATCTTGGTAAAGTCTTTCAGCATCGCACCTTGAGTTTGCAATACTTTACGACCTAACAAGTCAAGTGCTTGGATTTCAGTTGTACCTTCGTATAAGCAAGCAATACGTGTATCACGTACGATTTGCTCCATACCATGTTCAGAAATGAAGCCGTGACCACCAAATACTTGAACACCATGTTTTGCAGATTCAGAACCAGTTTCAGTTAAGAATGCTTTAGCAATTGGTGTTAACAATGACAAGATGTTGTCTGCAAACTTACGCTCTTCTTCAGTTTCGCCTTTTTCAACGATATCTGCATATTGAGCAAGTAAGTAAACCAGTGCACGACCACCTTCAGCAAATGACTTTTGAGTTAAAAGCATGTTGCGAACAGCTGGGTGAACAATAATTGGATCTGCTTCTTTTTCAGGTGCTTTAGGACCAGAAAGTGAACGCATCGCTAAACGGTCTTTTGCATACGCTAACGCGCCTTGGAAAGAACCTTCAGATGCTGCAAGACCTTGTACAGCCGTACCAATACGTGCAGTGTTCATGAATGTGAACATGCAGTTTAAGCCACGGTTTTCAGGTCCAATTAAGTAACCTTTTGCTTGATCAAAGTTGATCACGCAAGTTGCGTTACCGTGGATACCCATTTTGTGTTCGATAGAACCACAACGTACTGAGTTGCGCTCGCCAACAGAACCGTCAGCATTGACATGGAACTTAGGTACGATGAAAAGAGAAATACCTTTAGTGCCTTTAGGTGCACCTGGTAAACGTGCAAGAACGATATGGATGATATTGTCAGCCATGTCATGTTCACCAGCAGAGATAAAGATTTTCTCGCCAGAGATTGCATAACTACCATCAGCATTTGGTTCAGCTTTAGTACGGATAATACCAAGGTCAGAACCAGCGTGAGACTCTGTTAAACACATCGTACCTGTCCAAACACCTGAAACAAGGTTTGGAAGATAAGTTGCTTTTTGCTCATCAGAACCGTGATGTTCAAGGGTACGAACAGCACCGTGAGAAAGACCAGGGTACATACCCCATGACCAGTTCGCAGTACCAACCATTTCAGAGATCGTGATCCCTAAAGAGTTCGGTAATGCTTGACCGCCAAACTCTTCATCAGCAGAAAGAGAAGGGAAGCCTAGTTCGATATATTTTTGATACGCTTCTTTGAAACCTGTAGGCGTAGTTACAACACCGTCATTCCAAGTACAACCTTCACGGTCGCCCACTTGGTTTAAAGGAGAAAGTTCATTCTCACAGAAATCTGCCGCTGCTTCTAAATATTGATCAACCAATTCACGGCTTACGGTGCCTTGAAATGCAGGAAGTTTTGCGTAATGTGCTTCAGCATTTAATAATTCGTGCAATACGAACTGCATATCACGTAAGGGTGCTTTGTATTGTGGCATAGCGGGTTCCTCAATACTGGTGAAACCAGAGTTAAAATCTTAGTCAATGATAAATGTGCCCAATTGGCACCATTTTGTACCGCTAATCGTGCAACAAGTTATAGTTCGGTACAAGCTTTTGCAGGTCATTTCTTAGTGACTGCGAAGTCAAAGTTTGTGATTTAACCTGTTTAAGCTCCTAGATTGTAGGTGTTTTTTTTCGAATTTACTTAAACAGCTTGTTGAAAATCGTAAGCAGCTGTGTAAATAAAAAAAGGCGCTAAAAAGCGCCTGTGAGGAAGAGGAATATTAAGTTGTAGCGTTTGGCTGACGTTTAAATTGCGATTTATCTGGCGTAAAATGAACTTCACATGTACCTTCGATTACACGATTATTCCACTGAACATTCACACGTTCACCAATGCGTTTACCCTGACAAGCCTTTTCGATCTGTGCGCGTTGGGCTTGATGTTCTTGACGCATTTGTTCGCGTTGCTCTAATCGTTGTTCACGTTTTTCTTGCCACTCAGCACGTTGCTCTGGTGTAAGCGGTGCACGTTGCATATTATGGCGGTGATGATCGCGATTCATTGACTGTTCTGCTTGTGTTGTCGATTGACAAGCAGCTAAACCTAGAGCAGAACCGAGTAGAGTGGTCATTAATACAAGTTTTGTCTTATTCATTGTTTTATCCAGCGTGATCAGTTGTGATTCGATGGTTAAAGATTAGATAATAAAGATGAAGAAACAATGGAGAGTTTTTTTCGACCATGTTGGTTACAATCCATAAATAGAACAATATTGAGACTCCGCTTTTGAATGTTCGTCGTGTCCCTATCGCCCTACGCTTATTTTTAACGGTACTGCTGACAACTTTGCTGATCGCAACGATTAGCTTAGGTATCTTGCATTGGACGATGCAAAAGAACTTTGCTCGTTATGTTGCAGATGTGGAAATGCAGAAGTTAGACCGTTTAATCGCCAATTTAGGCAATGTTTACTCTGTTTATCATGACTGGGGCAACGCAATTCAGGCACAGATTTTACAAATTGAAGGAACTGCGGCGGCAGATGACTACGATCGCTTGTCTCAGTGGTGGTTACGTCGACAGTATGATATTGCATTACAACAACGTTATTTTAATGATCATACCTTACTCAGCTTATCTCCAACATTAGCGCAAAACAGTACAGAAATAAAAAGCCGTCAGATTTTTAATGAAGAAGAACTCAGAATTCTCAAGCAAAATTTGCCTTCGGAATATCAACCTTTTGAAGGCTTGCGCTTTCCTTTAAGTCAGAGCCAATTTCGTTTAAAGAAAGATACAAAAGAGAATAACAAACAAACGAATCAACTCAATCAGAATAATGAACACGGGAAAAAGCAGTTTGTCGCTATTCCTGATCGATTGGGCTTAAGCTCACGTCTTTCTTTATATGATAATAGACATCAGTTTATCGTGGGGGAGCCTACAACCGATCAAATTTCTTATCGACCTATTATGGTTGGTCAAGAAATTGTGGGCTACTTAGGCTTGAAGCCTGTGCTTGATCAGGAAGATGCATCCAGTATTAATTTCTTTAGTAATCAAAAGCGCTATTTATTGCTTGTGTATGCCTTAACTGTACTTTCAAGTTTGGTTGCAGCTTTGCTGATGGCAACTTATTTCAAAAAGCCAATTCAGCGTCTCCTCAAAGCAACTTTGGAATTAACTCGAGGTAACTATCAACATCAAGTTGTGATTAAACGAAATGATGAGTTAGGTGATTTATCAAATCAACTGAATCATTTAGCTGATATTCTACATCAGCATGAAGAGTCTCGCCGTCAGTGGGTGGCGGATACTTCACATGAGTTAAAAACACCATTGGCAGTGCTGCAAGCTCAGATTGAGGCGATGCAAGATGGGATTCGTAAAGCGACACCTGAGCATTTGGATGCAATGATGCGTCAAGTAAGCAGTTTGAAGAAGTTGACACAAGACCTTGCTGATTTGGCGCAAGCAGATGCTCAACAATTGAAGTGTTATTTCTCAGAAGTTGACCCGTGGGATGTCGTTGTACAAGAGGTTGAAAACTTTAGATCAACCTTTGAACAGCACCAATTAGAGGTTTCTTTATCAGGTGAGGGTGCCAAACTTTCATTAGATAGAGATCGTTTGAAGCAGATTATTGTCAATTTGTTAGGTAACTGTGTTCGTTACACTGAGCAAGGTGGAAAAATACAGATTCACACTCAACAAAATGATCAACAATGGATACTGTATGTTGATGATAGTCCATATGGTCTGAGTGATGAGCAACTGACACGTTTAGGTGAACGTTTCTATCGTGTCGATGATTCTCGTACACGTAGCACAGGCGGTACAGGTTTAGGTTTAGCATTGTCATGTAAATTAGCGCAAGCCTTAGGTGGTTCACTGAGCTTTGATCATTCACCACTGGGTGGATTGCGTTGTGTATTGACTTTTCCAAAAGCAAATTAAATATTGATAGATCCTCTAGTGTTGAGGATGATAAATAGGAAGAACACCATGAAACATATTATGTTGGTTGAAGATGAAGTTGAACTGGCACAGTTGGTTCGTGATTATTTAGAAGCGGCTGGTTTTGAAGTCAGTATGTTTCATGATGGGCAAGATGCGTATACCCAATTTCAGCAACGCAAACCAAGTTTAATGATTCTGGACTTGATGGTGCCTCGTATGGATGGCTTGACCATTTGCCGTAAAGTACGAGAGCAGTCTGATCTACCGATCATTATGGTGACTGCACGTACTGAAGAAATTGATCGTGTTTTAGGTCTAAATATGGGAGCCGATGACTATATCTGTAAACCATTTAGCCCTAAAGAGTTGGTTGCTCGAGTGCAAGCCGTTTTACGCCGTTTAGAGCGTAAAGCTGAACCTGAGCAAAATGACTTATTCCGTATTGATAAAGCGCAACAACGTATTTGGTATCAACAAAAAGCACTGACATTGACGCCAACAGAATTTCGCATTCTAGAATTGTTCTTAGAGCATTTGGGACAAGTGTATTCGCGTGCACAGTTACTCGACCATATTAATCCTGACAGTTTTGATGTTGCGGATCGCGTGATTGATAGTCATATCAAAAACCTTCGTCGTAAGATCTCTGAAGCGGCAGATACGGGTAACCGTCATGAGTGGATTCAGGCGGTTTATGGTGTGGGTTATCGCTTTGAATATCCTGATGAGTAAGTAACTTTGTTTTATCCTGTGGATAACCACAGTGTTATCCACAGAAAATGTGGATAGTTTCTTAAAACTTTTGTAGAAATTATCTACTTTTATGCTCTTTAGTTAAAAACAGCAGTTATCGATTTTTAAATATTACATTACTTTACAAAAGCTTATGGTAAGTGAAAAGGGCTGTTGAAGACATCTACATACCTTGGAAGTTATCCTCTGCATAAGCCTTATACGGTTTAATAAAGCGGTTCATCCCCAGTAGACAGATATTATTTCTTTAGGATTATGGATGAATGATGATAGGCGTATTGTTCTTAACGAGTTGCCAAATTTCATCCATATCCGAATTTGTAACAGCAATACAGCCTAATGTCCAATCCTTGCGCGGCATATATGAGGCGCTACTTGGAAATGAGGTTGCTTGCTTTGGGACAGTGCCATGAATCATCACATCGCCACCTGCAGATTGATTATGTTGTTTGGCATAAGTCGCATCATTTGCGTTGGGGTAGGAGATATGCAGTGACTTGTAGAATGCACTTTCTGAGTTACGCCAATCAATCGTATACGTTCCTTCAGGTGTTTTACCATCACCTTCAAATTGTTTGTGCCCATTTGGATCAAAGCCTAAGCGAATAGGATAGCTTCGGATAACTTCTTGTTGATATTTCAGTTGTAATAATCTTTGATCTTTAAACACCTCAATCGTGGTGACTGGTTTGGTTTTGTTTAAGCTTTCTATTTCTTGGGCTGAAAGGGCTTGATGTTTTGATACAAAAGTTGGAATAAACTTTTCATACTTATAAAAAGTAAATCCGCCCAAGATGACAATGATGATAGTTGCAACAACAAGCCCTAATTTCATATTGATCCTCGTAACTTAGGATGAGCAACTTACAGAAACTTCAGGTATATCACTTGGTAATGGTGCAGTGTCCTGTTCAGTTTCCAACTCTAGTTGTCGAGTATAGGGTTGATTAAGCAACTGGAATAAACGTTCAACCTCACTGAAATCCCCACGTTCGGCTTGTTCAATTGCTTTTTGCGCCATGTGATTACGTAAAATATAATGTGGATTGGCTTGTTGCATGGCTTGGTCTAATGCGACAGTATCTTGATGTTCACGAATCTGTTGATATTGATGCATAAACCCATCAAATTGACGTAAATCTAAGCAATCATCACGAAGTGCTTTATATTCTTGGTTTTGTAAACGAAGAAAGCTCTGAGTGTAGTCGAGTTGTTCTGTTTGCAAGATTCGCAAGAATGAAAAACTGCAATCTAAGCTATCCTTATGAAAATGAGGAAGCCCCATCTTTTGACATAAACCTTGTCCATAATGTTCTAAAAAAATAGGTTCGAACTGTTCTAAACATTTTGCTAAATCAAGTTTGAATTGTTCTTTTTGTTCAGCTTCAGCCAAAGGAATGAGATTGTTTAACCAAGTCCACAGATTCCAGTGGCCAACACTTGGCTGATTTTGATAGGTATAACGACCTTGGTAGTCTGAATGATTGTTGATCCAATTAGGTCGGAAACGCTCCATAAAACCATAAGGGCCAAAATCTAAAGTAGAACCTGTAATATTTAAGTTATCTGTATTCATCACACCATGTGCAAAACCGACCAATTGCCATTTTGCAATCATAATCGCAGTCCGTTCAATTACAGCTTGAGCAAATGCAAGCACAGGATTTTCAGCTTCTAGACATGCTGGATAATGCCATTCGATGCATTTCTGAGTAAATTCAGCCAATAGTTCAGGCGCATATTGGTTAATCCATTCAAAATGACCTAAGCGAATATGACAATCCGAAGTACGTAATAGCATGGCACCGAGTTCTAAGGTTTCACGTTGGACACCTTGGCTTGAGGTCGTAAAACCGACGGCATGACTTGATGCAACACCAAGTGCATTGAGTGCATGACCTGCCAGATATTCACGAATCACTGAGCGTAGTACTGCACGCCCATCTCCCATACGCGAGTAGGGGGTAGAACCTGCACCTTTAAGATGAAGATCAATCGTTTGACCTTGCGTATTGAGGATTTGTCCAATCAATAGGCCGCGACCATCGCCCAGTTGTCCTGCCCATTGCCCAAATTGATGTCCTGCATAAACCATAGCTAACGGTGGAAATTCAGCAAAGGTTTTTTGCCCACTACAAATTTCAACCCAGTTCGCTTTGTCTTCTTCACTCCATTGCAACTCATCCGCCAAAGCTTCATTGAAATGACCTGCTTTTGCACCACGCAAAGGGCTGGGTTGCTGTAGATGATAAAGCTTGGGATTCTGAGCGTTGTAGCGAGGATTGAATTGCATAACTGAAATATCTTGGGAGGTGACTGTTTTGACTATAACAAATTTTAAGCTGAGCAGCGATGAAGTCAGTGATAGCAAATATGTATCAGTAGGCATAAAAAAGGTCTCATTGTGAGACCTTTTTTTATATTGAGTTTATTCAGAAACAGGTGCTTTTTTAATATTACGCATCAATGTTTCTAAGCATTCACGATGATGAGCAAGTCTGTGTTCAAGCAATTGGAAATCAACTTTCAGTTTATGATCCATTTGATGAATTTTCTCAGCGACGGCTGCTTTTTTCGCTTGAATTTCTTGCTCTTTCAATTTAGCCCAATCATTTAAGGTATGGGTAAATGCTTCATATTCTTGCGCAATACGTTGCTTCATTTGAACGATGTCAGTATTTACATCGTGCCCATAAATTGCCAAATCTTGTTCAGCATATTTAAACTTCATCGCAAGTTCGGCTTTTTTAATATTAAAGCTTGGAATACGACGTAAGTTTTTAGCTAGACCGAGCTTAGAACTCGTCCAAATCAACCATTTTGTTGGGTCATATTGCCACCATTTTACCCCATTACGATAGTCGTATTGGAAAATGTGGTGGTAATTATGATAACCCTCGCCCCAAGTGAGGATGGCGAGAATAAAGTTATCACGCGCCGTATTTTCATCTGTGTATGGACGTTTGCCCCACATGTGGCAAAGCGAGTTGATGAAAAAAGTCACATGATGGCTGATGAATAAGCGAACCAAACCACCTAGAAGTAATACGCCCCAGATATCGCCTACAAGCCAACCAATAGGTAACAAAATACCTGCATGGACAGCAATGACGAGTGGAACGTAATATTTATCTTGGAACATCACTAACTTGTCATTTAACAAGTCTGGTGCATTTTTATAGTTTGGTTCAGCGGCTGGGTAGTTACGTAACATCCAACCCATATGCGCGTACCAAAAACCATTATTAATTGAATAAGGATCTTGGTCGACGTCATCAACATGACGGTGATGTGTACGGTGACCAGAAGCCCAAAACAGAATGCTGTTTTGAACTGCAAATGTACCTGCGATCATCAATAAAATTTTAAGAGGTAAAGCTGCTTCATAAGCACGATGTGCCCATAAGCGGTGATAGCCTGCAGTAATACCTAAACTGCTTATACCCAGTAAGACAAACATGCTAATCCATGCGCCCATACTGAAGTCATGATGATAGGTATAGATTGGAATAGAAATTAGTGCAACAATTGGTAGAAATACCAAGGCAAAAATTGCAATCCAATTAATAGGTGCTTTCTTGAGTGGGGCGGAATTCATATCCGGCAGCGCTCCTAATATCCTTGTTTGCACAAGATAATAAAACTAAACGAGATAGCAAAACCAATCATGACGATATATTGCTATGTTATCACTGATATTAGCATGCTCGGATTCATTAGCACTAGTATTATTGTACAGTTGTATCGAAAGAACAGTAACAGAATTCATTTGTTAGCTTGATCAATGAATTAAAAGGTGAAATAAATCAATGTCTGAGCAATTTACCGTGAAAAATCCTATTTTCTCCAAGAAGGCATTTTTTAACAAAACTTTCATATTATCTACTGTTGTGATGCTTGCGGCTTGTCAAAGCCAGCCATCAAAAGTGCAAAAAAATACCTTACAGCCTAAACGAGTAACTCAGTTACCGAGTATGCAAGTACGTAAAAGTACTGATGGCGTTCAAGATGTCGATTGGCAAATTACCATGATTCAAAACAAGCGGGCTTTGTTCTTTAATCAGTATCCAAGCTTTTCTCTGAACTCGGTATCAAAATTGGTTTCTGGGCATACGGGATGTAATAACCTTTATGGACGTTACACCTATGACTTTGCTCAAAGAAAGCTTGATTTTGATGTCATGGCGGGGCATTACAGTTGTAATAAGGCTTTAGCTCAAGAGGCGGATCTTATGGATGCAATACAACGTGTTACACGCTTCCAATTTGATGGAACAAATTTATATTTGTTAGATGCTAAAGGGCAGAGATTAATACAAGCACAGCGTAAAAAGTAAAAAAGAAAGGCAGAATTTGTTCTGCCTTTCTTATAACTGAAGGTGTTGTAACATCATTGTCGGAACATCTGTAATTAAACCTTGGATACCGAGTTGTTGGAGATGTTTGGCTCGATCAACATCATTCACAGTCCATACGCTGATTTCTAAATTGGCTTGCTGAGTTTGGTGAATGATGTCATCTGTAGCGAGTTGATCTTTCCATCCAATTCGACAACAGCCATATTGATGTGCAAGTTCAATTGCATATTCTCCGACTGGTATTTCGATCAGCAAGCCTCGTTTAAAATGGCTTTGCTGTTGGGTGAGAGCAGCTAAAATTTTGATATCAAAACTGGTAATTGTTGCTGTTTTTTCAAAGCCTTTGAGGTCTTGTTGTAATTGGTGAATTAAGCGTTTGGCAGCAGCCTCATCCGAGACAGCTTTCACTTCAACTTCGATATGCTCAAAGTCAGTTAAGCAATCTAAAACGTGGGGAAGATTAGGGGTGTATTCTTCAAATGCCCACGCATGCCATTGATGGCGATGATCGAATTGTTGTGCTTCAAGTAAATTACAGCTTTCAACATGTTGTGATCTGCCCGTGGTACGAACAAAATCATCATCATGAATCACAACCAATTGGTCATCTTTGAGTTGGCGTACATCAAACTCAACTGAACGTATGCCTAAATCATGCAGGTAGCGAAAGCCACCTAAAGTATTTTCGGGAGCTTCCCCTCGTGCACCACGATGACCAATAATTTGCATTCGTTATCTGCCTTTTAGCTTATTGTGGGTCGATGCTGTCATTAATATTTTTTTGCCACAGAACTTCACTACCACCTTCGGCACGTTGTAAAGCACGTGAAGCAACAAATAACCAGTCTGATAAACGATTCAATAATTGTAATGCGGTTGCTTGAATATTTTGGTCTCGATTCTGTACAGACATTAATGCGCGTTCGGCGCGGCGGCATACGGCACGTGCTTGATGAGCATAACTACAAGCCAAGCTTCCTGACGGTAATATAAATTCTTTGAGCATTGGCAAAGATTCATTCATTTGATCGATTTCTTTTTCAAGAAACTCGATACATACAGGTTGGAGCAGGTGATAGTTTGGAATACACACTTCACCACCAAGATCAAATAACCAATGTTGAATTAGGCTTAGACTTTTATCCCAATCGGTTTTATTTTCAATTTGAGATGCGCTGATTTGTGCTCTTAATACGCCAATAGTTGCATTAAGTTCATCAACGTCACCCAAGGCGGTAATACGCAAATCATCTTTGGCTACACGAGAACCATCTCCAAGACCAGTTGTGCCTGAATCACCTGTACGTGTATAGATTTTGCTTAAACGATGTCCCATTGGGTTTCCTAAAAATAAAAAGGGGATAATGTCGGTCAAAACATTACCCCGAAAATGGAGTTAAGAAAATATTTTTGTTATTTGTTTGCGCGATTAATAACGGAAAGTTACGCCAGCAGAAGCTTGACGACCACCGTTGATGTAATACACACCATTACCGTTATAGGCTGTTTTGTAATTTACATCCCCAATGTTTTCAATATTTGCAAACAGCTTGATCATCGGAATCGGCTGCCAATAAATATTTACATTCGTTGTCACGTAACCAGGATTGGTTGTCGGTGTAGTAGATGGCCAATCAGCAAAGTCTTTTGAATTTGATTTAGCAACTACAGAAGCTGAAACACCATACTCACCATCATCCCAACCTGTTGTAAGCGTTAAGCTTTGGCGTGGGCGGCGGTTTAGATCTTTTTTGGTTTCATCATCTTTTGCTTGTACATAAGCATAAGTTGTACTTAAAAAGAGTTCATCTTGTTGCCATTTGAGGGATGCTTCCCCGCCTGTAAACGTCGCTTTATTTACGTTGATTAATTTATTTCCTTGATAGCTGATAAGGTTATCAACTTTATTTCGGTAAATAGATAAACCAAGGTTGATATTGTAATTTAGCTTTTGATCGACACCAATTTCGTAAGAAAAGCTTTCTTCAGGCTTAAGGTCTGGATTTCCACCCCATGAAATAGCATATAAGTCATTTGTAGTCGGTGCGCGGAATGCAGAGCCAATATTTGCATAAACGCTTGTAAGTGGTAGAACTTGATAGCGAATAGCACCTTGACCAACAGTATGTGTACCAAACTTTTCATTATCTTCAACACGAACGCCAACTTGCGTTTCTAAACCATTACTTTTGTATTGGTGCTGCGCGAAGTAACCAATCGTATCTACTGATTCTTTATATTTAACGTCTTGGCCACCCCAAAGATTTTTAGAGTACACATCACCTTTGATGTCTTTATATGTTGAACCCACTAAAATATTCTGAGCAGGCGTCATTTGCCATTTGGTATAAAGCTCAGCTTCTTGTGTAGTACTATAAACGTAGTCTGGAGAGTTATTCTGATTTAAATCATCTTTGAACTGCGATAAACGAGCATGGATAGCTAGATTATCAAGAACATTTGCTCGACCTTTTACGTTGATCACTTCATTTTTAAAGTCTTGAGAAACGAGGTTGCCGTAGTTGTCATAGTCACTATAGCCTTCGTTTTCACTATAATCGACAGAAGCTGCAAATAGCTCTTTTTCAACACCGATTTTTGCGCTATAGCCTTTTTGATCAAAACTGGCTTTTTTATTGTCTTTTGCATCAGTGACTGGTGTACCGTCAGTTTCTAAGCGTTGTCCACGAATTTGAGCATAAAAACCATTTTCAGCGAGATCTGCGCCAACAACTGACTTATACGTTTTATTTTCGCCAATTTCCCCAGTTATGAATGCTGAAGTTTTTTCTGGAGTTTTTGAGATAAGCTGTACTACACCACCAATTGCATCTGCACCATATAGAACTGATGCTGGGCCTTTTAAGACTTCAATTTGTTTAATATCAGTTGTATCAATAAATGGTAATGATGCTGTACCAGATGTATTTGAGTTAAGACGAACCCCATCTCTTAACAGCAATGTATGGTTAGAGTTAGTTCCGCGTAAAAAAATAGAAGCTGATTGACCATAACCGCCGCTTTGTACCATGTTGATTGAAGCATCGGTTTCTAATAGTTGTGGTAAAGAAGCAATTGGCGATTGTTCGAGAATCTTTGGTTCAATAATATTGATACGCGCTGGAACTTCGCTAATTTTTTGTTCGCTACGAGATGCTGTCACAACAATCGTATCGAGCGTTGCTGTTTTTTCTGTTGATTGATCTTGAGCAAAAGCAGGTGAAGAAAACCCCATCGCAATAGCGATAGCACCAACTAAACGAGTTGGTTGAAAAACTGTAGACATGATGTCGCTCCAGACATTCACCCATCGTGAATGTTAATGTGGAAATGAACAACAAGCAGGTCTCCGGACTTCACTATATCATCACAATGATGATGCTATTAATCATCTTCCCACATCGATCCGACGCAGTGATTTGGCGTTGAGCTTGATTAATAATTCGGTGTTACCGTTGCGAGGGCAGTGTTGGATTCTCACCAACTTCCCTATAAGCAAAAGAATTTGCTTTAGACTTGTTGCGATATTGGGCGAAGTATAAAGTGTTAACGTTTTTTAAACAATCGCATTTCGAAATGAACTTTGCCCCAAGTGAGTCAAATTGCATTACAATGCGATGGTTTCAAAATATTCATTTTAAATTGGACACATCATGCGCCAATCTCAAATGCGAACTCGCGCCAAGATTTGTGGAATAACTCGAGCACAAGATATTCAAGCTGTGGTGCAGGCAGGCGCAGATGCAATCGGTTTTGTATTTTTCCCGCCTAGTCCTCGCCATGTGACTATTGAGCAAGCGCAATCGTTGGCAAAACTTATTCCGCCTTATGTGCAATTGGTGGGATTGTTTGTAAATGCTAGTGCTGAAGAAATAAAAACGGTGCTTGATTCAGTTCCGTTGGATGTATTACAACTACATGGTGATGAAACACCTGAACAATGTCAGCAGATCGCAGAATCATGTAAACGTCGTTGGTATAAAGCAATTCAAGTGAAATCTGACTTAGATGTAGTGGCAGAAGTTCAACGCTATCAAGCGGCTGGTGCCAGTGCGGTATTGTTAGATGCATGGCATCCTGAGTTAAAGGGTGGAACAGGCCATCGCTTTGATTGGAACAAATTTCCTCAACTTGAAATTCCACTAATTTTGGCAGGTGGATTAACACCTGAAAATGTGAGTGAAGCTATTGATACTACAGCTGCTTTTGCTGTGGATGTCAGCGGAGGCGTAGAGTCCGCAAAAGGTATAAAAGACCAACAACTCATTGAAAAATTTATGCAAGGAGTCCAACGTGGATCAGCAAAATAACGTGATTGACTACACCCAGTTTCCAGATGCTCAAGGGCATTTCGGTATTCATGGTGGACGTTTTGTGTCAGAAACGCTAATGGCTGCACTTGAAGATTTAGAAAATCTTTATGGTCGTATGAAAAATGATGCTCAGTTTTTGGCAGAGTTTGATCGTGATCTTGCGTTCTATGTTGGTCGTCCTAGTCCACTTTATTATGCTGAACGATGGTCTCAGCACCTCGGCGGTGCGCAAATTTACCTGAAACGTGAAGACTTGAATCACACGGGTTCACACAAAGTGAATAACACGATTGGTCAGGCATTATTGGCAAAGCTATCAGGTAAGAAGCGTATCATTGCTGAAACAGGTGCAGGTCAGCATGGTGTGGCGACGGCAACCATTGCAGCACGTTTGGGTATGGAGTGCGTGGTGTACATGGGCGCTGAAGACGTAAAACGTCAAGCGATGAATGTATATCGTATGCGTTTGCTTGGTGCGACAGTTGTTCCTGTACAAAGTGGTTCAAAAACATTGAAAGATGCCATGAACGAAGCAATGCGTGACTGGGTCACCAATGTTGATAGCACTTACTATGTGATCGGTACTGTTGCTGGACCACATCCATATCCTCAGCTTGTTCGTGACTTCCAGTCGATTATTGGTCGTGAAGCACGCCGTCAAATTCAAGAGCAAGCAGGTCGTTTACCTGACGCATTGGTTGCTTGTGTTGGTGGTGGTTCAAATGCGATGGGCTTGTTCTATCCATTCTTGAATGATCAAGATGTGAAAATGTATGGTGTTGAAGCAGCGGGTTACGGCATTGAAACTGGTAAACACTCTGCGCCATTAAATGCAGGTCATGTCGGCGTATTACATGGTAACCGTACCTACTTGATGTCAGATGAACAGGGTCAGATCATTGAAACACATAGTATTTCTGCAGGTCTAGACTATCCGGGTGTCGGTCCCGAACATAGTTTCTTAAAAGATATGAAACGTGTTGAATATGTGCCGATCAATGATGACGAAGCGCTACAAGGTTTCCGTGATCTCACCAAGATTGAAGGGGTTATTCCTGCACTTGAAAGCTCACATGCCATGGCTTATGTCACTAAACTTGCGCCAACCATGTCTAAAGATCAAATCATCATTGCAACCGTTTCAGGTCGTGGTGATAAAGACTTAATGACAGTTGCGCGTATTGATGGCGTTGAAATGGTTGAGATGTAAGTTTTCACAATGCAAAGTTTGTTTATGGTGATGTTGGGTGGTCGACATGCAAAAGCCAATACTGAAGTTCATGATGTAGTAATGGCAATAGGTGAAACACTACCTGAAATCATGCCACAGTTAAAACAAGCTTGGTTTGGTGAGTTGAAAGGATTGCATATTGATGCTTGGACACAGTTTACAGGTGTGCAATCGCAAGGTGTGAAGTACCAAATACATTTTTCTGATGCAGCGCCGTCAGTTTCGGATGAAAAATTGTATTTGATCAATTTGGGTGGATATGTCCCGAATATTTTCGGTGAGTTACATAGCTATCATCTTGTCGTGGCTACAGATTCAACAAATGCAAAACAGCTCGGTAAGCAATATATCGAGCAACACTGGCATAAACCGCATACAGACCGTGTCGTTGATGTAGATGATTGTATTGCTATCGATCATGTAGCAGGTCGTTATATCCAGTTGGTTCAAGGTGAGTTTAACCCGACCATTTGGGAAAATACTTATCTCACCATAGGTTAAAAGCTCAATAAAAAAGGGAAGCAAAAGCTTCCCTTTTTTTACTCACTATTTTATTGAACTAACTTGATTCGATTGGTATTTGGTACCGTAAGCGGAGAGTTTTGAGTAACATATTTTTCCAATGCATCAATATCTTGACCGCCACCAATTGGGTTCTTACCATCTTTTAGAACAGTAAAGTTATCACCGCCATCTGCAAGGAAGCTATTTACGGTCACACGATAAACTTTTGTATCAACAAGTGGTTGTCCTGCGACCATGACAAGACTTGCACGCGGTGATACAGAACTATCTTTGTTGTAAGAATATCTAAACTCTTTCGATGGTTGCAAGATGCGGACAGTTGCTGCATTCGCGCCAGACCATTGTTGTTCTAATACATCTCGAATTTGTTTGCCCGTAAGGCTTAAAGTCACTAATGAATTACCAAATGGTTGTACCGTAAATACATCGCCGAATGTGATTTGATTATTGGTGTTAATGAGTAGATCAGCACGTACACCCCCTGGATTCATTAAGGTGAAATCAGAACCTTGATCACTAGCAGCTAATGCAGCGGCTTGTTGGGCATCCGCAATCAGATTCCCTAATGCACTTTCGCCACTTTCAGTTGCAGTACGGCTAATTACACTGTTCGCAGTACCCACAACGCGAGCAGAGATAGTCGTTACTGCTTGGCGATATTTATCAAGTATGGCTTCGATGCTCGGCGTTTTATTGAATTTTTCATAAAGATTAGTCAAATTTACCGTATTTGAACCAGAGGTATACGCTTCACTTTGAACAGGAACTTGAGAGGCATCTTTTTTGATCACATCCCCTGTTTTACCATCCAATTCTAGTTGAATATTGGTAATTGCTGTACCGTATTGACCAGCGGAAGTGAGTAAAAATGGTTTTTGCGGATTTTTGGTTGCGTAATCGCAGATATAAGACTGATGTGTGTGACCAGACACAACAACATCTATAGCTGGGTCTAAGCGATCTAAAATTCCCAATAGTGGCCCACTTAATCCATCACATGTTTTGCTATTAAACTTGGTACTTGGCGCAACCCCTTCATGCACCACAACGACAATGGCTTCAATACCTTGTTTTTTTAACTCGGGAACTAAAGCATTGACTGTATCGGCTTCATCATGAAAATCAACATCCTTAATACCCGCAGCAGAGACGATGCTGGGTGTTGCTTTTAAAGTCATACCGATAAATGCAACTGGTATGCCACCATAGGTTTTGACTTTATATGCAGGAAATAATGTTTTACTTGGATCTGCTTTCATCGAAACGTTGGCAGCCAAAAAGTTGAATTTTGCACCCTCAAAGTTTGGGTTGATTTGACATGGTTTAGCACTGGTATATTGCTCACATCCACCATTTTGTAAACGACGTAATTCATCTGCACCACGGTCAAACTCATGATTCCCTACAGCATTGAAATCAATATGAATATCATTCATGGTTTCAATGGTTGGTTCGTCTAGGAATAGCGATGAGGTGAGGGGTGACGCACTAATTAAATCACCAGCAGAAACGACAGCATTATTTGGATATTTAGCACGGAGTTTATTTATTGCATCGGCAAAATAACTTACCCCACCAACAGGGATTCGTACTGATTTACTGGTATCTGTTGGATCTTCTGCTTCAATATAGCGTTTTGGTGGTTCTAAGTTTCCATGAAAGTCATTGAATGCAAGGATGTTAATGCTTTGATTTTGGCGTTCAGCAACAGGTGGTTGATTGCTATTATCAGCGTTATTGTCGTTGCATGCCGTTAAAGCTAAAAGCATTAAACATAATGCTTTTGTTTTGAATATTGTTTGCAGAGTCATATTTTTATCAACTGGTATAAGATTGTTTTTAAAAATAAAGTGTTCGTATGAATCTTTGATGAAAAAAATGCATGACAGCTACTCGTGAATGCTGTCTGAAGAAATGATGAATCATGCTTAAATTTTGTATAAATTTTATTCTTTTAATGGTGTTAATCTTCTGATTTACAGACTATTATTGGCAAAGATTTAAACAATCAGTCATGGAATGTTTTGAAATGGATTTGATACAAGCCAATGGTCAGCCTCGTTATGGGCGTTTTGACCACGTACCATCACGAATAAATCTAGATGACTATATTTATAAAACACCTTATGGTCAGATACTCAAAGGTTGGCGTAAACAACTTAAATATAAAAAATTTAAATTTTGTGGCTTACAGCATGAGCATTTCAGTATTGGCATCGCGATTGTCGATCTATCATGGGCAGGGCATGGTTTTTTCTATGTCTATGACCATCTCGCTAAAAAAGTAATTGAATGGAATGCAATTCAACCGCTTGCTATGAAAACGCAACTGGATGAACAACCATTATTTAGTCAAAGTTATTTCAAAAAGTCAGCTTATCAATTCGATATGCAACATGCCAATGGCGTGCGTTATATTCAAGTAACTAAGCATGGTGAAATTCAGTTAAAAGCACGGATTTTTTGTGCGGGTACGGATGCCTTAAGTTTATGTAGCCCGACAGGTATTAATGGTTGGACTTATACTCAAAAGCAAACCACATTGGCGGTTGAAGGGTTCTTTATTAGCCCAGATCGACAACAGATTGAATTTAATGCTCATAGCCTTGCAGCACTGGATGATACTTGTGGTTTTCTGCGACCTGAGACGGCTTGGTTCTGGTTGTCTTGCCAGTTCCGTGATGCGCAAGATCGCCGTATTGGTATCAATCTGGCATCAGGTGTGAATGAAAGTTTTGGTAATGAAAATGCGCTGTGGGTCAATGGACGTTTGTATCCACTGACGGATGTTCTATTTGAACAACAAAGTGAAATGACATGGTCGATTCGTTCTTTAGGTGGATGTTTGAATTTGATGGTGGAAACAGGTTGGTGTCGTTTTGAGAATATTAACTTACGTCTCATCGGCAGCCAGTTTAATCAATGGCAAGCGAAAGTCAGCGGTACGATTGTGCATGAACAGGTTGAAGTGGTGTCATTAGATAATGAATATGGCTTATTAGAACAGCATTATGCGAAGTGGTGAGTAAACAAATAAAAATTTCCTCTAGCCCCTCTTTAAAAAAGAGGGGAACTAGAATGCTTAACCGAGTGGTATTACTGATATAGAGGGAATTTTATTTTAGGTAAGTTAAAGTCCTGCTTGCCAAAAAGCTTCACCCGCAGCAATTGGGTCATTGGTCTTGGCTAAAGTATCAATCCAAACATCATATTGACGAATAACAGGATGTTGATTTGGGTGAAAATCTTTTTTAAACCAGTCACTGTATTGCGCTCTTTTCGCAGTCAAAATACCGTTACGACCAAAGAACCACGGCAAGCCTTTACGAGCCATATCAAAACGTTGTCTCAAGCTAAAACCATCGGTTTTGAGCATCACATCAGTACGATATAGAGTAAAACCAAACATCATCACTGTGGTAAAGACCAAGGCAAAGCGACGGGTCGCTTCTGGGACTTCACCGACTTCGCGCATCACATCAAAAGCCACGTCGCGATGCTCCATTTCCTCAATCGCGTGCCAAGCGAATAGTGCTCTTACATAAGGATCAGCCTCAGCCAAAGTTTCTTTTTTACTATAAAAAGTATCTGCCATCAGTGCAGTTAAATGCTCGGCTGCTGCGGTCATGGCAATGTTGTATTGAGCCGAACGATTTTTTAATTCAAATCTAAAAATCTTTTTCAAACGCGTGGTGAACTGATCAACAGGCATGCCTTGCTCTTTCATGATCTGATTCATTTTGTCGTGTGCAATACCATGCTGCGCTTCCTGACGAATGAAGTCAGCGACACGTTCCTGTAACTCAGGATCATTAATTTTGTCGCGGAATAAACGCACGCACTCAATAAAATAGCGTTCGCCATCAGGAAAGGTGAGACTTAATGCATCAAACATACGTGTGCGGAAAGGATCACCGCCAAACCAAAAGCGAGGTGCTTGATCGAGGTGAAAATCTAATTTGGTTCTTACAATTGGATCAACTTGATAGGAAACATGTGCATTCATCTTTGCTATTCCTTGTCTTTTTCATGAACTCAGTATGAAAAAAGTTCAACAAAATGTTTTGACAGTTACAGCCAAGTTTTATACAAATAACGACATATCAGGGATGAGATTGGCGTATGTCAGTTAAAATTATAATTGGATATTTGCGGCTATTTAATCGCGTTTTACAACAAGAACAAATTGATTTGTCAAAAGTTGTTTCGCCTGAGCTTTGGCATGCTTTCCAAAACTGTCTAGAAAACCCTGATGAACAAGACTTTGACGTTGAGCGTTATGCTTTATTGTTACAAGCTGCTCAACCACATTTCACACGGCCAATTACGTTGGTTCTAGCTGAACATGCTAATTTGCAAGATTTAGGATTGATGGGTTATTTGGCATCGACTAGTTTTGATTTGCAGCAAGCTTTGCAATTGTTACAACGTTACTATTCTCTGGTGTTCAAACAAACCAATTTAGAACAACTCAATGTTCAGCAACTACCTGAATATATTCAAATCGTTTGGAGTGCATCTTATCCTGACTATCGAGAAATGTATGAGCTTAATTTAGCGTTGATTTTTAAAATTGCTCAGTCGATTGTGTTAGATCATTTAGCACCACCGCAAATGATTCAGTTTGGATATGCACCGCATACATCGCTATATCATTTCGAGCGTTTTTATGGCTGTTCTATTCAAGTTCAATCTGGGCAATATGCGATACGATTTTCCAACCAGATTTTAAAAGCCAAAAGTATTGCTGCGGATCAGCAGCTGAATCAGGTGTTGTCGACACAAGCGCAGCAGTCATTGAGTAGGATTAGCTCGATTGAGATTCAGCAACAACAATTCAGACAAAAGATTTTGACTTATATTGAGCAAGGTTTAGTACAACAAGAAGAAGTGTTGCAGAGTTATGTGGCTAAGCGATTGCATTGTTCTGAAAGAACTTTACAGCGACAACTCAAGATGTATCAGCTTAATTTTCAAGATATTCTGGATCAATATCGTTTGGAGCAAAGTAAGCTGTATTTACAACAAGGAAAATCACTTTCTGAAATTGCGGAACTTTTGAATTATGCGGATCAAAGTGCGTTTGGGCGTGCATTTAAGCGTTGGACAGGGCATACGCCGAAACAGTTTTTAAAATCTCTTTAGATTTTAAATCAGACTGCTAGTCAAACTTTTAATTCATCAGTGAGTTTAACTAAGGTCGTTCAATTGATGAATAATCAGATGGGTTTGATATTTTCCTTACTTTTAAGGATGAAAGTAAAAATCCTCTGTTCGACTGACGTTTCGTCCTGAGCAAATTTTAACGCACTGCTTTGAAATGCAGCGCAATACAAGTTCAACGGGCGACATCCATGTCGCCTGTCACGATAGTAGACTATTGTCTAAATTAAAGCGTTATTAAGAGTAGAGCTTGATCAGTAATTCAAATTTTCTATTGGTTTTTTAAACGTGGATAATTAAATGCGATTGCGAAAATAGCAAAGATAGCCAAAATCCAACAATAGTAAATATGTCCAATTAGCTCAACGGGTGAGAGTTTAGCAATTGAACAAGCAAGTAGAAGTTGAGCGCCGTATGGGATCATTCCTTGCACCACACACGAGAAAATATCAAGCAATGCTGCACTACGTTTAGGATCAACGCCATATTCTTTAGCAACTTCTCGAGCCATATCACCTGAAAGAATGATCGCAACGGTATTATTGGCAACAAATAGGTTGGAAAAGACCACGAGGAAGCTGATTCCAAACTCACCAGCGCGTTGTTTGCCAAATTTAAATAACCGTGTAATTGCGTAAATACGTTGAATTAGCCATTCTAATCCGCCTTCTTTTTGCATCAACGCCGAAAGCCCGCCAAGTAGCATCGAGAGTAATGCAACTTCGAACATGCCAACAAAACCGTCATAGATACTGCTGTTGAGTTTTGCAAGATTAAATTCAGGCAAACTCACTAAACCAATCGCACCAGACAATACGACACCAATCATTAAAACGGCTAAGACATGCAGACGAGTAAATGCAAGAAAAAATACAGCGAGATAAGGCAAAATCAACCAAATATCAAAAGGTTTAGATGCAATCGCATTGGCTTGATGACTCAGTGCAATATAAACCCCGAGTGTGATGATTGCCGCTGGCAATGCGATCCAAACATTGACTTTAAATTTATCTCTTAATTCAACATTTTGACTGCGTGTTGCTGCGATAGTCGTGTCTGAAATCATCGACAAGTTATCACCAAACATTGCACCGCCAACCACAGCACCGATTGCATAGAGCGGGGTAATATCTGTTGCTTGTGAGAAACCAAAGGCGATGGGGGCACAGGCTGCAATCGTTCCCATTGATGTTCCCATTGCGGTTGCAATGAAAGCGGCAATAATAAATAGCATTGGTAAGACATATTCAGCTGAAATCAAAGACAGCCCAAGCTGAACCGTGGCATCTACACTACCAATCGCGCCTGATATGCTTGCAAATGCTCCTGCCAGCATAAACACCATAAACATCAATATGAGATTGGGGTGACTCGCACCTTGTAGAAACTCTTCAATTGCCGCATTTAACTTATGTTTATATAGCAGTAATGCCAAAATGACAGCGGGTATCGCTGCTACAGGAGCTTTGACTTGATAAAACGCAAATTCAGTCCCTATCATTGAATGATATAGACCACTCCCGAGAAAGATGATCAAAAATACCAATAGCGGCAACAAAGCAAGCGCATTGCTTTGCACTTTTTCCTGAGAGTGGGCAGACATAAAAATAAAAAGAAAACTTAGAAATTGCGCGTAGTATAAAGGAGCTTTGCTAATTTCTAAAATGCCGAGATATTCGCTCAAAATTAGGAAGCTTTGATCATTGAGAAAAAATTGAAAATATAGATAAATGTGCAAGTGGGATTGGAAGTCGTCATATTCACTGTTGCAATCACGTCAAACTCTGTTCAATGAACAAAAAATAGCGTTACAATGCAGTGTTTTTGTATGACTACAAACAACTCCTCAATTTATATAAATCAAGGAAAGCATAATCCTATGTCACGTCTTGCCACTCGTTTTGAACAGCTTAAATCTCAGCAACGTAAAGCGCTTGTTTCTTATGTAATGGCAGGTGACCCGCATCCGCAGGTAACAGTTCCTTTGCTTCATCAAATGGTTGAAGCAGGTGTTGATGTGATTGAGCTTGGTCTACCATTTTCAGATCCAATGGCTGATGGTCCTGTGATTGCTTTAGCTGCTGAGCGTGCTTTGGCAGGCGGAACCAATACTTTAGATGCTTTGGATATGGTTAAAGCCTTTCGTGAAAAAGATCAAACGACACCCGTTGTTTTGATGGGATATTTAAATCCTGTTGAAGTGATTGGTTATGAAAAGTTTGTCGCTTATGCGAAAGACTGTGGTGTTGATGGTGTTCTTTTGGTGGATTTACCACCTGAAGAGTCGAAGCAGTTTGGTGAAGTCTTGAAACAAAATGAGATGGATCAAATCTTCTTGCTTGCACCGACATCAACCGACAATCGTATTCAACACGTGGTTGATCAAGCCAGCGGTTTTGTTTACTACGTGTCACTAAAAGGTGTGACAGGTGCAGCAACATTAGATACCTCAGAAGCTGCGGCGCGTATTGCAAAAATTAAATCGAAAACCAATGTTCCTGTAGGTGTTGGTTTTGGGATTAGTGATGCAGCGTCTGCTAAAGCAATGGGTCAAGTTGCTGACGCGGTGATTGTAGGAAGTGCTTTCGTTAAATCTTTTGCAGCATTGCCAGCAGATGAAGCTGTGCAACAGACGGTGAATAAAGTGAAGGAGCTTCGAGCTGCGCTCGATGAGTTAGTATGAGTCAAGAATTAACAGCAGGGAAGGTTCTTAGCCCTTCAACACCTTGGACTGATCGTCAAGTTCCAGGTATTCAAGTTGCTGATGAACAACAGACATTCAAAGCGACGTTTACAGAACCTACGATTGAATGCCCTGAATGCCATGCACTTGTGACACGTACTGCAATGTCATTTAATGCTTACGTTTGCCCTCAGTGCGATGAGCATTTACGTATGCGCGCCCGTGATCGTTTGAACTGGTTCTTTGATCAAGTCAATGGTGAGCTTGGACAAGAGTTTAGTGCAAAAGATCCATTACAGTTTGTGGATAGCCGCCCTTACCCAGATCGTATGCGAGAGGCTCAAGATAAAACGGGTGAAACTGAAGCATTGATTGTCATGCAAGGTTCACTTAAAGGTTTAGATTTGATTGCATGTGCATTTGACTTCGACTTTATGGGCGGGTCAATGGGCACAGTAGTTGGTGATCGTTTTGTACAAGCGGCAGAGCGTGCGATTGCATTACATCAACCATTAATCTGTTTCGCAGCTTCTGGTGGTGCACGTATGCAAGAAGGCATGTTGTCTTTGATGCAAATGGCGCGTACTGCAGCTGCAATCCAAAAAATGAAAGAAGCACGTGTACCTTATTTAGTGGTACTCACTCACCCAGTTTATGGTGGTGTAACTGCGTCATTAGCCATGTTAGGCGATGTACATATTGCTGAACCGAAGGCTATGATTGGCTTTGCTGGTAAGCGAGTGATTGAACAAACGGTACGTGAAAAATTGGAAGAACCATTCCAACGTGCAGAATATTTGCTTGATCATGGTGTGGTCGATCAAATTGTTCATCGTCATGCATTACGTGATACTGTATACAGACTTGTAGCTAAACTGATGAACTTACCTTGAGACAGCACGCACCACATTCTACAGATACATTAACAACATGGCTCGATTATTGGAGCCATGTTCATGTTACAGGGATTGATTTAGGTTTAGAACGTGTTATTCCTGTCGCTGAAAAGCTAGGTGTAATGCGACCTAAAGCAAAAGTTTTTACGGTTGCTGGAACCAATGGCAAAGGTTCAACCACAACAACTTTAGCTGCTATTTTAAATGCGCAAGGTTATAAAGTTGGGCTGTATCAATCCCCACACATTTATCGTTTTAATGAGCGAGTTAAACTTGCTGGAATCGAAGTTGATGATCAGCATTTGATTGATGCTTTTGTTTTAGTTGATCAAGCACGCCGTGAATGTGATCTGAGCTTATCTTTCTTTGAAGCAACCACTTTGGCTGCTTTTGTTATTTTTAAGCAACAGCAATGTGATGTGTGGGTACTTGAAGTTGGCTTAGGTGGTCGTTTAGATGTTGTTAATGTGATCGATCCTGATATTGCGGTTATTACCAATATTGGATTGGATCATACTGATTGGTTAGGCGACAGCATTGAAAAGATTGCCTTTGAAAAAGCGGGTATTATTCGTCCCAACATTCCTGTCATTTTTGCTGGTCAACAACAGCTCCCTCAAGCGATTCAAGATAAAGTCACTGACACTCAAGCACAGTTGTATACGCTGAATCGAGATTATTTTTATCAATTAAATGAAGATGGTGAGACGTGGTCTTTTGCTTCTTCTGGTACAACCCTAAAATTACCTGTTGGTCAATTAGCGTTAGATAATATTTCGACAGCAGTCGCAGCGATATTGCTGATCGGCGTTGAAGTGACACAAGCTGCAATCGCAAGCGGAATTTTAAATGCTCGATTGCAGGGTCGTTTTGAAATTCGTCAAATTAAAGATAAAACGGTGATCTTTGATGCGGGCCATAACCCACATGGCGTCGAATTTTTATTGAATCAGTTGCGAAAATTCTTAAAATACAATAAACAGTACACAGAAGTTGTGGCTGTATTTTCCATGTTGGCAGATAAAGATATTGCTTCTGTCACCGATTTACTAAAAACAACAGTAAAAAATTGGTTTATTGCTACTTTAGATGTGCCTAGAGCCGCGCCTATGCCGCAGTTAACAGATGCGCTTCGTGGTGAACAGGTCGATGAGTTTGGCAGCATTCAGCAAGCGTTTGAAACTGCACTGAAGCAAAGCAATAACAATCAATTGATTTTAGTCTGTGGTTCGTTTCATACCTTGGAAGCGGTCTGGGAGTATTTAGAAGAATGTCAATGAATAACAAACAACGTTGGATGGGTGGCGTTGTTTTACTAGGTGGTGGTGTTTTATTGGCAGCATTACTTCTGAAAGGTAATGAAGAAATAGAGCAAGATAAAGCGCAAGCTGAGATTACTCATCCCATTCCCAAAACAGGCTCAACTCCAAAAACAGCACAACCTGCACAAGATAGTGACATGGTTTCATTACAACCTTTAGCGGTTGATGTTGAAACAGAAAAACGTTTACTAGAAGAACAACGTAGATCTCGTGAAAAAGCAGTGGCTGAACAAGAAGCAAGAGCTGCTGAGTTTTTGAAGATGCAACAAGAGGCAGAAGCGGCAGCAGCACGTAAAGCAGCTGAAGAATATGCAGCGTTAAATGCACGCCGAGCAGCTGAGCAAGAAAGTTCAGACAATATTCCACCAGAAGTTGCTGAAGATGATAAGGCTAAAGCACAACGTCTGGCAGAAGAGAAGCGTAAGCAAGACGAAAAGAAAAAGGCTGAACAGCAAAAAGTAGATCAGCAAAAAGCTGATGCGGACAAGAAAGCGACGGAAGAGAAACGTAAAGCAGAAGCTGAGAAAAAGGCTGCTGAAGATAAGCGTAAAGCTGAGGCTGAGAAGAAGGCTGCTGAAGATAAACGTAAAGCTGAGGCTGAGAAGAAGGCTGCTGAAGATAAGCGTAAAGCAGAAGCTGAGAAGAAGGCTGCCGAAGAAAAACGTAAAGCAGAAGCAGATAAAAAAGCTGCTGATGAGAAAAAGCGTAAGGCTGATGAAGCTAAGAAGAAAGCTGAGGCTGATAAAGCGCGTGAGATCATGGAAAGTGGCGATAAGAACTGGATGGTTCAGGTTGCTTTGGCTGCGAATCAAGCCAATGCAGATGCTGTTGTATCAAAGCTACGTGCTAAAGGCTATAAAGTGACAACAAGCCCAACGTCTAAAGGTATCCGTATTATGGTCGGTCCTGCCAAAGACCGTGATATTGCAGATGCGACTCGTAAGAAGATCACAAGCGATGAAAGTTTAAATATGAAGTCAGCGTGGGTAATTGATTGGGTTCCACTTGATCAACGTTAAATGAAACCCTTGCCTAAACTTTGATTTAAGATGGATTCGACAGGAGACTGTAAATAAAACTGTGTAAACGCTTAAACTCTCCCTCAACGCTGTTGAGAGTAACACAGGTGTTTACCATGAAAGATGAAGTAATGTTGGCATTAGCTAAAGAATTTGCCAAAAACCTAAAAACAGAAGCTGACC